>Ga0209415_10004196_pt1 | contig 26497 bp, 25 predicted proteins | sample PeaSoiSIISIP2007_FD_187696 | JGI IMG/M metagenome (GOLD analysis project Ga0209415, IMG submission 187696) | Peat soil microbial communities from Weissenstadt, Germany - SII-SIP-2007 (SPAdes) (version 2) | ecosystem: Environmental > Terrestrial > Soil > Wetlands > Peat | place: Germany... | reverse complement strand
ACGCGGACGGAACCGAAGACGGAGTCTGCAGTTTAAGTTGCGCCGTAGAGCAGATGAGAAAGTTTCCGAAGAAACAGGTGCAGTCGTTGTTGGTTGCCGATTACGGGACAAAGGTGCTTGTCGATGCCCGCGCCGCGACGTGGGTCATCGGAGGCAATAAACACGGCGTCATGACCTCCGTGCCGAAGTGGGCGTTTGCCAAGCGGGACGACGCCCAGAGATTCATAAAGGACAACGGGGGAAGAATAGCCACCTTTGAAGAGGCCGTAGATTTGGCTGCCAAAGAAAATTAGCTAGTCGAGCCACCGGAGGAGGGAAGACAGGCCGGCGCGCGACCTCTACCGATATCGATCAGTGAGATTGATATTGCAAACGAGCCTTAGGTCAAACGAGGATTGGCCCTATGCGTTGCTGGCTGTCGTGAGCGATGTACTGGTCTGAGAGATGCGGATCGGCGGTGGTGCCATATCGCTTGACAAGAGGGTGGCAGAAGTATTATTCACCAAGCTCGGCTTTTAATCTCGGCTTACCGGACAAACCGGAGGCGCTCATCGTCAATTCGATGCGGCCTCCGGTTTTTTTATACCGAGGTTCGCTCTTTTGACTTAAGGAAAGGAATCACCATGTCCGACGTAATCGCGCCGTTACCGTACGGCGTCAACGAGATCCCCAAATGGGGGAACCCGCATCCGCGTATACTGAACCGGGACTCCGTACTGGAGGCCCTGACCGACTACATCCTGCAGGTGAATTACCAGGGGTATCGGCCGGACCCGCGCAAGGTGCTGGCGGTGCGCGCCTCCGACCGGACCGCCACGCTGCGTAACGCGGCGGCGCCGCTTCGTCAGGAGGTTTACTACCTGGTGGAGGGGGAGGTGGTGCCCTGGCCGGGAGCGACACGACTCAATCCGGGGGAGACGCCGGCCGGACTGGCCGAGTCACTGTTGGCGCTGCGCTACGAACAACTCTGGATCTGGGTCGCCTACGACTTCACCAAGGGCTCGCCGCCGGGCTTCCGCAAGCCATTCGACGCCCCGCTCGTGCACAAGGGGTCGGCAAACCCCAATCCCGAACAGACCACCAGGAGAAGCGAGATCCCGACCGGGGTACACCGGAATTTCTTCCTTCCCGATCCGGTGCCGGTGTACCGTCCGGTGGCGGAGCGCCCCGCGGAACTGGAAGTGGAGGAGGTGGCGCGCACGGTCGAACGGCTGGTGAAGGGCGATTTCCGTAACGCCTTGCCGGAAGGGGACAACCCACCCATCTGGGATCTGCCTCTCGTCGGTGTGGCCGCGGCAGACGACCCGGTCTTCGCCCGCTTCCAGGACCCGGAGGTAGTCGGCCCGCAACACAGGCTCCCCGAGGAGTGGCTCCCCGGTGCCCGCTCGATAGTCAGCGTCTTTCTCCCGTTCTCCGAGCGGATCGCCGCAGCCTATCGCAAGGATTCCCGCTATTCGGCAATCGAATTCTCCTCCGGCAAGTGGAACGGATCCAAGTTCTTGAACGTGGTGCGGCGCGCGCTGGTTCACTTCTTCGAGGAGCGCGGCGGCAGCGCCGTCGCTCCCAACATCGATCCGCGCTACGATTCCGACGGCTGGCTCCCTTTCTGGTCGGAGCGCCACGCCGCCTTTGCCGCCGGTCTCGGAACCTTCGGACTTCAGCAGGCGCTGATCACCGAACGGGGCGCCTTCGGCCGGGTGTTAAGCGTCGTCACGACTTTGGAATTGCCCCCGACTCCCCGGCCCTACACGGAGGCCTACGGCTATTGTCTCTACGCGTTCGACGGCAGTTGCCGGGCCTGCGTGGCACGCTGTCCGACCGGCGCGGTCGACGCCGCGGGTAAACAGGTCGAGCTCTGCAGCAACCACGGCAACAGCGACCATTTCAAGGCATGGGGGTACGGTTCCTGCGGCCACTGCTCCACCTTCATCCCGTGCTCCCGCGGTATCCCGGCAAAGATCGCCAAAACGCTTTCAACCGTAGAGACTCAACTTCAGGAGGAAAAAACCAGATGATCGAACTGCTACGCAAACGCCGCAGCATACGCTCCTATACCGACGAGCCCGTCGCTCAGGAAGCGCTGAACACGTTGGTCGAGGCGCTGCTGCGCGCTCCCACGTCGCGCAACAACACCCCCTGGGAGTTCGTGGTCGTCGACGACCGGGAGCTTTTGCAAAAGCTTTCGTCCGCCAAGGAACACGGCTCCTCGTTCCTGAAAGGATCACCCTTGGGCATCGTGATCTGCGCCGACGGCGGCAAGTCGGACGTCTGGGTCGAGGATTGTTCCATTGCCGCGATTCTCGTGCAGATGACGGCGGAGTCGCTGGGACTTGGGAGCTGCTGGATACAGATCCGGCTGCGCAGCCACGACGCGGATACGACGTCCGAGTCCTACATCAAGGGGGTGCTCGGACTGCCGGAGCAACTCCACGTGCTGGCTATCGTCAGTATCGGCCACCCCCGTGAGCTCCGTCCGCCGCTGCCGGCGGATCAACTGCAGTACGCCAAGGTCAAGCACAACGGTTACGCGCAAACGCTCACGCGCTGAAGGGAATTCCCGTTCGATAATATCTCTTGACAATAATGCCTGGACGTATTATTAACCAAGTAACTCTGTAGAGTGAATATGTGCTCACCGGAAAGCCGGAGGCATTCATCGTTATGACGATGCGTGCCCCCGGCTTTTTTTTATGGTCGCGGCAGGTTACCGGTGGCGACCGGCTTCGGCGGGTCGAGGATCTCGGGTAGCGCAGGATGGATGAGGCGGGGAGGGGATTATGGGCGTTGCGTCCGAAAGTGTCAGGCGGTACAGCCGCTTCTTTAAAAAACAGCGCGCGTTGGATGTGCTCGATTACGGTGCCGGGACGTTGCGAAACTCGCTGTACCTGTCGCGGGAAGGTTTCCGGGTCTATGCGGCGGACTTGCCGGAACAGGTGGCACGACTTAGCGGCTGTCCTGCGCTCGATTACATCGAGCGTCTCATCCCGGTCGATGATCTGCCGGCCAGCAGGTTGAACGTCGACGTGGTGCTTTCTACCTACGTGTTCAATATTATCATGAACCACGCGGATCGCCGCACCTACGTCGAGAACGTCGCCGCCAACCTGAAACCGGGGGGATACCTGCTGATGGAGGTGAGGTGCCCCCAGTCGGACGAGCGGTGCGGCGCGTCCTGCAAGGATTATTTTTCCTGCACCGACTGCTCGAAGACGCTCACCCACGAGGAGCTCGACGCCGTACTTGCCCCTTACGGGCTGCGTCGCATCAGCCATTACTACCGGCACCACGCGGTCGCCGCAGTGTACAGGATGGGCCTCTTTTCGTCCTTTGTCCGTCGTGCCCAATAACGTTTTCAAGGAGTCACCCATGGCCAAGATCGCCAGGAACCTGACCGAGTTGATCGGCAACACGCCGCTGCTCGAACTGTCGAATTTCTCCACCAACCAGAAGATCCGGACACCGCTGGTCGCGAAGCTCGAGTACTTCAACCCGGGCGGCAGCGTCAAGGACCGCATCGGTTTCGCGATGATCAAGGACGCAGAGGAGCGCGGTTTGATCGACAAGGATTCGGTGATCATCGAGCCCACGAGCGGCAACACCGGCATCGCCCTCGCCCTGGTGGCGGCGGCGCGCGGTTACCGGCTGGTACTCACCATGCCGGACAGCATGAGCGTCGAGCGGCGCAACCTCTTGAAGGCTTTGGGGGCCGAGGTGGTGCTGACGCCGGGGGCCGAGGGGATGAAGGGGGCGATCCGCAAGGCCGAGACGCTTGCCGCCCAGATCCCGAACAGCTTCATCCCGCAGCAGTTCGTCAACCCGGCCAACCCGGAGATCCACCGCGCCACCACCGCCGAGGAGATCTGGCGGGACACCGACGGCGAGATCGACATCCTGGTGGCGGGGGTGGGGACGGGCGGCACCATCACCGGCGTCGGCGAAGTGCTGAAGGAGCGCAACCCCGCGATACGTGTGGTGGCGGTCGAGCCGCTGGAGTCGCCGGTGCTCTCGGGGGGCGTGGCCGGTCCGCACAAGATCCAGGGGATCGGCGCGGGCTTCGCGCCGGAGATCCTCAACCAGTCGATACTGGACGAGGTGTTCAAGGTGCGCAGCGAGGAAGCGTTCGAGACGGCTCGCACCCTGGCGCAGACCGAGGGGCTCGTGGTGGGCATATCCTCCGGCGCCGCCGTCTTCGCCGCCACCCAGATCGCGCGCCGGCCGGAAAACGACGGCAAGAAGGTGGTGGTGGTGCTCCCCGATACCGGCGAGCGCTATCTCTCTACTACGCTCTACGCAGGCCAATAAACGTCCAAACTTCGAGCAGGAGAACTTATGGCAGCTTTGATTGAAAAACCACGATTCACCTGCCCCCTGGGGGGGGCTCTGGCCACGGTGGGCGCGCTTCCCAAGGCCGTCGCCATACTGCACGCCTCGCAGGGGTGCGGCGGCAACTCCATCGGCGCCCTCATGCAGGCCGCCGGCCACACGGGCTCCGGCTACTGCGGCGGCGCCTCCATCCCCACCTCAGCCATCGGCGAGCAGCAGATCGTCTTCGGCGGCGAAGAGCGCCTGAAAGAGCAGTTGGACAGCACTCGCGAGGTGGTGGACGCCGATCTTTTGGTGGTGATCACCGGCTGCACCGCCGAATTGATCGGGGACGACCTGGAGGCGGTGCTGCGCGGCTACCGCGCCGTGGACGACGGCCGCCCTCCCTTGGTGCACGCAAGCGGCGCCGGTTTCAAGGGGAACAGCTATTTCGGCTACGACTCGGTGCTCAAGGCGCTTTTCCGCGACTACGTACAGCCGGCGGCGGTGAAAAAGAAGGGGAGGGTGAACCTGTGGGGACTACCGCCTGCGCTGGACGTCTTCTGGGAAGGTAACCTGATCGAGCTGCGGCGCGTCCTGGAAGGGATCGGGCTTACGGTGAACACTTTCTTCACCAAGAAGGACACGCTCCCGGAACTGCGCAAGGCGGCCGAGGCGGAGCTGAACATCGTGGTCTCTCCGGTGAACGGGGTAAGCGCCGCCGAGGTTTTCAAGGAACTGCACGGCGTCGACCACCTGATCGCCGATCTCCCCATCGGCGCCAAGGCGACCGCCTCTTTCCTGCGCGAGGTGGGGAAGAAGCTCGCACTCGATCCGACAGGGGTTGAGTCGTTCATAAAGACGGAGCAGGCGGGTTACTACCACTTTTTCAACCGGTTGAGCGATTCCTACGCCGACCTCGACTTTCAACGCTACCTCGCCATCGTGGCCGACACCACCTACGCCGTGGCCTTAAGCCGCTTCGCCACCCATGAACTCGGCTGGCTCACCAAGTTGGTCGCCGTCACCGACCCCACCGACCCGGAGGACAGGCCGGCGATCGTCGAACGCTTCCAGGGGGGGCTTGACGATCCGGAGGGGACGGTGGCCTTCGAAACCGATACGAGCCAGGTCTCCAGCCGTCTGTTCGAGCGCTGGCCCAAGCCGGACGGTTCGCGCTACTACCGCCCCTTCTCGCCGGCCTTCGTCATCGGCAGCCGGCTCGACAAGGATTTCGCCGACAGCATCGGCGCGGGACACCTAAGCGTCAGCTACCCCATCTCCAACCGGGTGGTTTTGAACCGCGGCTACGCCGGCTACACCGGTGCCCTGCATCTGGTGGAGGACATATTCTCGGTGCTGGTCGCCAAACGTTAACCATCCAAGGAGGATCCGATGAGCTATCTACACCTGAAGGTGCCGCCCACCCGCGACGTGCGCCTTAAACCGTGCAACGCCTACGGCGGCAGCCTCTGCGATCTGGTCGACGGTCAGAAGACCGGTTGCCTTTCCGCCAACGGCCGCGCCTTCGCCCAGGCGACCGGCTGCCAACTTACCCTTTCCATGGGGATGGCCGCCTCCATCCCCAACACCGTGGTGATCTACCACGGTCCGGTCGGCTGCGGCGCCGGCTCGCTCGCCCTTTCCGGCCAGTCCAAGGAGAGCCAGCTCGCCCGGGGAAACGACGACGCGGTCGGCCGCGTCTGGATGTCCACCTGCCTCTCCGAGGTGGACATCGTCTCCGGCGGCGAGAAGAAGCTTGAGGCGGCGATCCTCGAGGCGGAGCGCCGCTTCCGGCCGCACGCCATCTTCATCGGCAACACCTGCGTCCCCGCCATCATCGGCGACGACATCGACAACGTCGCCACGAGGCTCCAGGACCGGGTCAACGCCCGCATCATCCCGCTGCACTGCGAGGGGTTCAAGACCCGTTTCGTGGCTACCGCCTACGACATCGTCTACCACGGCATCCTCCGCTACCTCCTGGGGAGCGAGCCCGAGCGCAAGCCGATCGTCGCCGACGATCTGGAGGAGATCGCCTACCGGAAGCGGGCCGCACGGACCGTGAACCTTTTGAACGTCGGCTCCATGGGGTACGTGGACGAGGTCGAACTGGTGCGGCTTTTGAACGCCATCGGCCTGGAGGCGAACGTCTATCCCTGCTTCACCTCGCCGGAGAAGTTCGTGAAGGTGAAGGATGCTGCGCTCTCGGTGAGCATCTGCGCCACCCACGACGATTACTTCGTCAAGCACCTTCAGGAGCACTACGGCGTTCCCTACGTGCTGAACACCATCCCCATCGGCACCGACAACGTGCGGCTGTGGCTTTTGGACGTGGCCGACTTCTTCGGTCTGCGCGAGGAGGCGCTCAAGGTGATCGCCGCCGAGGAGGAGGAACTTTCCCGGGCGCTGGCGCCGTTTAAGAAGTTCTTCGAGGGGAAGACCGCCTTCGTCAGCACCGGCGAGATCCGCGCCGGCGCCCAGGCCTGCATGCTGGAGAGGGACCTCGGCATGAGGGTGGTCGGTATCCGCGCCCACCACTACGACGAATTCGGCGAGATCGTCTTCGAGAACTTCAAGGGGCGCGAGGACGTGGCCATCAACGTGGCCGCCAACCAGCCGTTCGAACAGGTGAACCTGATCAATCGCCTGAAGCCGGACGTCTTCCTGGGACACGGCAACTCGAACGTCTGGGCGGCCAAGCAGGGTATCCCGACCCTCCCCATCTACGGGCCGGTCAACAGCTACCTGGGGTACAAGGGGATTTTCGAGGTGGCAACCAGGCTGGAGCGCATTCTTGCCAATCCCAACTGGTACCGGACGCTCGGGGAGACGGTCGATCTTCCCTACAAGGACACTTGGTACGACTCCGATCCCTACACCTACATCAGGCAGAGCCAGGATGCGGCGTAATCGGGAGAGGAAGCGCCTCGGGCGGCGCAACCATGGGGTGAGCCGGTGAGCGGGCGGGATCTGTTTTCCGATCCCGTCTGGCGCGCGGAGGAGCTCGGCCTCGCCATTCCCGATGCGCCGCACGCCATCTCGGTCGCACTGCCGCGCTGGCAGGACGTGGTCGGTTACGAAGAGAAGCGACCGGAGGTCGTCGACACGCTTAAAAGCGGCTACCCCCGCTTCGTGATACACGAGCGGGTGCAGGCCTTGGCCGTAAGGCTCGCGGCAGGGGAGAGCTGTCTGCCGTTTCCCTCCCGCGCGGTCGCCCGAGCCTGCGTGGCCTTTGCGCGGCAGCAGAGCGACCAGCCGTTCAGGGTGGTGGAGGGGGAGGGGGTGAGCGCCGTGGCGACGAGCGAAGCGGGGTTCCTTGCCATGAAGGCCTTCTGGCAGTGGGGGGGACAGATCGTTTCTTCCCGCCGCGCCGAGAGCCTGTTGGCCGGCCGCGCTGAACGTGAGGACGCGGATACCATCCGTGCCTCGCTGCGTCGCCGGCTCGCGCGTCTCTACGACTGCGAGCCGGACGACGTCTTCCTGCAGCCGACCGGCATGGCCGCCGTGCACGCGGCGCTCAAGGCGCTGCTTGCACGCGCCCCCGGACGGCCGACGGTGCAGCTCGGTTTTCCCTACGCCGACACGCTCAGGCTGCAGAATAAGCTCGGGCACGGCGCGACGCTGCTTAACGACCTGAACCGCGCCCCCGACAACCTGCGGGTCCTCCTCAAGCGGGGTGCGTGGGCCGGCTGCTTCACCGAAATCCCGGGCAACCCGCTTTTGGGCACAGCCGACCTGCGTCGGGTGACCCCAGTATTGCGCGAGTTCGGCGTGCCGCTCGTGGCCGACGACGTGGTGGCGACCCCCTTCAACGTCGACCTCGGCGCCCACGCCGACCTGATCGCCACGAGTCTCACCAAGTACCTGGCGGGAACGGGCGACGTCATGGGAGGTGCACTGATCGTGAACCCCCGCTCTCCTTACTACGGCGAGTTGAAGAGAGCTTCGGTTTCGCTGCACGAGGAGCTTCTGTGGGGCGAGGACGCCGCCGTACTGGAGGCAAACATAGGCGCCTTTTCCGAAAGGATGCGCCGGCACAACGAAAACGGCCTCTTCGTAGCCGAGCGCCTGCGACGGCACCCGGCGGTGGCCGAGGTCTGGTATCCCAAGTGGGTAAGCCACAGTGCCTATGACGCCCTGCGGCGCCCGGAAGGAGGGTGGGGCTCCCTGGTCAGCTTTCTTCCCAAGAAGGCGGCCGTCTCCTCGCCCGGCATCTTCGACCGGCTGGCGCTCTGCAAGGGGCCGAGCCTCGGGACCGTCTTCACCCTGGCCTGTCCCTTCACGCTTTTGGCCCACTTCAACGAACTTGAGTGGGCGGAGTCGTGCGGCGTGCCGCGTCACCTGATCCGTCTCTCCGTCGGGCTGGAGGAGCCGGCGGAGATCTGGGAGCGGCTGGAACGGGCGCTGTCAGGGTAAGTGGTGCGGGTCGGTCGGCGCCCCGGGGAGGCCGGCTATCCGGTAACGCTCGATGATGTGCCGGTCGGCCTCGAAGGCCATCTCGGGGAAAGGCCCCTCAAGCGGCACCCAGCGAAGTTCCGCCAGGTCGTCACCCGGGGTCGCGCGGCCGCCGGTCACCCGCGCCATCAGGACCACCACCAGCGTGTGCAGGTGGGCGGCCAGGAAGTTAGATACCACGCTGACGATCGAAGAGATCTCCACCTCAAGCCCGGTCTCCTCCCGCGTCTCCCTGACCGCGGCGCCCAGAAAATCCTCACCGAATTCGATAAAGCCGCCGGGGAGACACCACGCACCGGCGGCGAAACTCGTCCGGCCCCGCCTGCCGATCAGCACGCGGCCATCCTCGACGATCAGGATCACCACCCCCGGTGCCGGGTTGCGGTAATGGACCCAGCCGCAGCCGCCGCAGCCCGGGCGGCCGCCGTCGTTAAGCGCATCCTTTAGAGGGAGGCCGCAGAGCGGGCAGAAACGGTAACCGGCCGAAGCCGCATCGGCGCCAAAGCGGTCGTAGGCGGAAAATATCTGTTTGGGCAGCATGACACACTCCGATAAGAATTTTGAACCCCGCCAGTATCGCACAAACCACCGACAGATGACCATCGCAAGGAGAGCGCAACCATGACGCAAGAGTTTTTCGACTTCGACACGCCGATCGACCGCAGCCATACCGGCAGCGAAAAATGGAACAAGTACCGCGGGCGCGACGTCCTGCCGCTTTGGGTGGCCGACATGGACTTCAGGTCGCCTCCCGCCGTGATAAAGGCGCTGCACGAGCGCGTCGAGCACGGCGTCTTCGGCTACACCTATCCCGAGAGCGGCCTCATCGAGGCGACCCTGGCCGCCCTTTATCGCGATTACGGTTGGCGGGTCGACCCGGAGTGGCTCGTCTGGCTGCCGGGGCTCGTCTGCGGGCTGAACGTGCTCTGCCGCGCCATCGGCGAGCCGGGAGACGAGGTGCTCACCTTTACGCCGGTCTATCCCCCGTTCATGACGGCGCCGGTACTCACCGAGCGAACCGTCGTCAAGGTGCCGCTTTTGCTCAAGGACGGGCGCTGGCTTGCCGATTTTGCAGCCCTGGAGCGGGCCATCACCCCGAAAACGAGACTCCTTCTGCTGTGCAACCCGCACAACCCGGTCGGCCGTGCCTGGAACAGGGAGGAACTGCTTGAATTCGCCGCCATCGCCCAGCGGCACGACCTGGTGCTCGGCTCGGACGACATCCACTCGGAGCTCATCCTGGACGAGGGGGTGCGTCATATCCCGGTCGCCTCGCTTTCGCCCGAGATCGCCAGCCGCACCATCACCCTTTTGGCGCCGAGCAAGACCTACAACGTCCCCGGCATGGGGTGCTCGTTCGCGGTGATCGGCGACCCCCGGCTGCGCGGGCTCTTCAAGAAGGCGATGGGACGCCTGGTGCCGCACGTGACCGCCTTGGGCTACATCGCGGCCGAGGCGGCCTACCGGGACGGCGAGAGCTGGCGATCCGCACTTATCGACTACCTGCGCGGCAACCGGGATCTCGTGCAGGAGGCCATACCCTCCCTGAAGGGGCTCTCCGTCACCCACGTGGAGGCGACCTACCTTGCCTGGATCGATGCCCGTGGACTCGGGGTGGCGGACCCTGCCGCCTTTTTCGAAGCCGCCGGGGTAGGGTTGTCGGATGGGGCGGACTTCGGGCTTCCCGGCTATGTCAGGCTCAATTTCGGCTGTCCGCGCCAGGTATTGCAGGAAGCGCTGGCCAGGATGAAATCCGGGGTGGAGCGCCATTGGGAGTGGCAGGTCGTCGCCGAACAAGGCCTTGACGCCTAAGGGGGGAGGTCGGCGATTATAGCCGCCGTAGTTCTCGACATCGCCGGAAACAGGATCGGCCCGCCCCTTTTTCGAGGGGCGGGCCGGGTACGTTTCGAGTGTTCAGCTAGTTGTTGGTCGGGTGAAACAGGAGCTCGTCGAGCACGTCGTTGGCATCTTCCAGCTTGTGTTTCAGTTTTTGCAGTTCTTTCGGGGTATACACCCGGCTTCCCTTCGCGATCTCTTCCTTCAAGCGCTGGATCTTGTTCTCTATGCTCAGGGCCTGATCCCCGCAGTCTTTGGCGTTCAGTATGCAGTCGTCTTTTTTCTGTTTCGACGCGTCGTCGGCGCCCTGGGGAGCTGCGGTGCTATCTTCGGCGTGGACTGCCGTTCCGAAAGCAAGCAACAAAAAAGCTGCCACGATACATTTTTTCATAAGTAAAGCTCCTTTTAAGTCTCAAATGGACGGTTGTACGTCGTACTAGAAGAGGTAGCTCAGGACAATCCTTGCCGTGTACGGGTTGGCGGGGTTCTTAGGATTGGCCGTGGTGCCGTCGGAGGCGACGCCGTCGTAGTAGCTGCCGAGCAGCACGGTAGCTCCCTGCAGGCGGATGGTCGCGGTCGGTTTGAACTTGTAGCCGATTTCTCCGCCGAGCTCGGTGCCGATGTAATGCCCCTGTCTCTGGTACGGATTTTCGTTGGCCGCGGCAAAACCCGCATTGGCGGTGGCGAATAACTTTTTCGTGAAATTGTGATCGTAACCGATGAATCCCGCCGTGATGCCGGTCCCCTCGTTGGCGACGGAATGGAGGACGTTTCGGTTGGAGACCGCACCTATCTGGCTCGTAAAGAGCAACAGCGTCCCCGGGTAGGTGAAGTAGCTCTCCGGCATGCCATCGACATTCACCACTCCGCCGAAGTCAGAGCGCGATTTCCCGTTCGGGTTGTTGTCGCCCGATGTATAGATGACGGTGGAGCGTAAAAGCCCGGAGTTGCCGACGGGAATGCGCGCGGAGGCACTGGTTTCGAAGGCGCTTACGTGCTGTTTGGTCTTGGCTATATGGTTGACGCGCTCGCCGAAGTTGTAGACGAAGAAGCCGTCCAGCACGCCCCCCTTGCCGAATTTGTACTCGGCGGTAGTACCCGCGTAGTAGAGTTCCAGGTCGTCCTGGTTCAAGGGGGTGAGACCCGTGGTCGCCGTTGTGGTGCCGGTGGTCGGACTCACGCTGCCGGCGCCGGTCCCCGAGTTGAAGGTGCTTTTCCAGTCGCTCTGCCAGGCGTAGAACGAGGCGCCCAGGGTGAGCGCGTCGGTCGCCTTGTATGTCCCTTGTAAAAGGTAGAAGTCGTCGGTGCGCCAGCTGTCGTCAAAGGGGAGACCGGTGGCGGGATCGATGTATTTGCCCCCCTGGATGCTCTCCGCACCGCTACCGGACTTCGCCAGGTCGAGTTCGACTGCGTGCAGCCGGAACCAGCCCGCCTGCAATTCGAACTTGTCCGCTTCGTAGCTTGAGACGATACCCGCCGCCACGTTGGACAGTATGGTTCCCTTGTAGGGGTCGGTAAACGGCTGCAGACCCACCTTGAAGCGGACCGGCTTATTTTCTAACCGGTAATCGACGTAAAGCGCCTTGGTCCTTAGGTCGACGTCGCCGCCGCCGAGACCGCCGCCGTCGGCATAGCCTGGCTGCTTCAGTCCGGCGTTCTGGTAATTCTCCATATACTGCCCCTGGCCGAACAGGTAGGAGATGTCGAATTGCGCGATCACCTTGAGATCGTCGTCCACTTTACCCGAATAGTTGAGCCTTGCCTTTTGTTCGGTGATGAACCCGTCGTAGGTCTTGTGCGCCAGGGTGGTGAAACTCTTCGTTTTGTCGAAGGCGCCGTTCACGCCGTTTGCATAACCGCTGATGCCCGATCCCAGCGAGGTGCAACTGCCGTCGTCGAAGTTGGATACGATCGACCGTACCGTGTAGGCGACGTGAAACTCGTTTTCCACCGCGAGAGCGAGGCTCGCGTTACCCGCCACCAACGATCCCCCAACCCACAACGCCAATGCGTAACGACTGAATTTACCGTGATTTCCCATACGTTTTCCTCCTTTTAATAGGTTGATACCACCAGTGCACCAAAAACGTTATTTGACCTACATCCGAACGAAACTCCGGAAACCTTCATTTCTCTAAAACAAAAAAGGCCGAAACCCTTCCCGGGATTCGGCCTCCAGCTACCTGGTCAACCATGGCTATCGATTTGTCCGTTTCTGCCGCCGCTACTTTGCTTTCGCCATTACCTCCTTCAAAGCGCTATCGAAGGCGTCTTTGGTGAAGCCTCTCAGCACCCTGTCGTTGTTGCCGATGACGATCACGGGTACTGCATTGATTCGGTATTTTTTTTCTAGTTCTTCCATATATTCGTCGTTGAGATCCACGTCCTTTTTGACGTAAGGGATGCGGTTTTTCGCCAGATACTCACCCGCTGCCTTGCAACTCGAACAGTACCAGGCCGTGTAGACGACGATTTTCGGATAGGAGCCGGCGACCGTTCCCGCTGGGGGGCCTGATGCGGAGCAGGGCATGACGACAGACATGCTGAAGAGGACGAGCAAAAGGGTTCGGCGTAACGCTTTCATCGGTATTCCTCCTGTGGGTGGTTACTTGTTGCCGTAAGTCTCGAACTGATGGGTCACCAGGGTAGGGATGGAGACCTTGCCCTTGGCGACGATCCTGGTCTCTTCCAGGTACTTAAGCCACGGCTCGATCTCCTTCTCGACGATGATCGCGTCCTCTTTATAGTAGTGGTTGCCGGTCACCGGCACGCCGATCGCTTCTTCCACCCATTTTGCCGCCTGGTCCGGGTGGGTGTTGGCCCAGCGCTGCGCGCGCTTGATGGCACGGACGAAGCCCGCCACTTCCTTGGGATGTTTCTTCACGTAGCTTGCGGTGAACCAGTAGTAGGTGAGGCCGGCGGAGCTGCCGAGGCCGGTCTCGGTGGAGTCGGCGATTTTTTGCTGGCGAGCGTCCTGCATCGCCTTGTAGAAGGGGGGGTGGACGCCGCCGACGTCTATCAGTCCCTGCTTTAGGGCCTGCACGGCCTGGATGTCCGGCATGCTCACCCACTCGATCTTGTCGCGCGGTATGCCGTACTTGTCGGCGAGCAGGTTGCCGAGAAAGTCCGCGCAGATGTTCTGGTTGATGGTGGCGAACTTGATCTTGCCCGGCAGCTTCTTCAGGTCGGAAAACTTCTTCACCCCGGGATGCTTGGCCGGATTGACGAACCACCACATGTGGCGAAACTTCGGATCGTAGGCGGGCGCCGGTTCCACGATCGACTCCATGACGGCGACCAGCTTGGCTCCCACCGAGTTCGCCACCGCGAGCGTGTTGGGGTGACCGCCACCCACGTCGTTATTACCCCGTAAGATGGAGGGGACCTGCAGGGCCGGCTGGGTCTCGCCGGTGTAGACGATCTTGAGCCCCTCCTCGGTGAAGTAGCCCAGCTTGTCGGCGACGAGCCACGGCGTCAGCGAGCAGTCTTTGCGCGACCAGGTGCGGATTTCGAACAGATCTTTCTGCTGGGTGGCTTGGGCATGAGCCCCCCGGAGGGTCAGTACGATGCCCAGGGCCGCGATGGCGATGGTGACAAGCCTTTTTGTCATTCCGTTTCCTCCAAAAAAATGCCGCCGGTAGCGCGTTAGTGGCAGCCGATGCCGAGTAGCGTCAGGGTTTCTTCCGTCGACTTGAGGCTCTTCTTGAGATGCTTCAGCTCCTCGGCGCTGTACTGAGCGGCTCCCTTGGCGAGCGCCGCCTTCAGGTGGTCGTATTTCTCCACGATGTTGTACTCTTCGTTCTCCGCGCAGAACTTCGCGCTGAAAAGGCAGAGATCCTTGCCGGCCGGTAGCTGCCCTTCATCGGCGCAAGCCTGGCCGCCTGAGAGCGTCAACAAAAAGAAAAGGGTGAGTCCGCTCTTGGTCACTTGCCAACCTCGCAGGTGCATCCTCCGGGGGAGCCTTACGGCGCGTTCGGAAGGAGCAGTACGGTTCAGAAAAGGAGAAGGCCGGGGTTCCCGTGTCGTGGGTCCTCCGGCCTCCAGGTTCCTGGTCAACTGTCGGAAATCATCAGTGTCGCACCGGCGCCTCGTCTCGAAAAAAAAGAGACCGGCGCGGTAATCGCGTCGGTCTCTTGTCGTCAAGTCAACCAGTCTACTAGTGCTATGGATTAAATTGCTTATAACTTTTTATTTCGATCGTGTCAACTGAATTTTAGTATAAAGAAATATTTCTTCAATACTCCGGCTCACGCGCGACCAACTCCTGGCCGGTCTGCACCGGTCCGGTCAGGTACCGTCCGACACTCGCCATGGCCAAGGCCATCAAAAGGACCGGCACCAGGAACGCGCGCTGCATGCCGAGCGCTTGAGCGACGAAACCCGCCGCCATCGGCCCGACGGTGTTGCCCACCGCAACGCTTAAGCTGAAGAGGACGGCGATTTTTCCTTTTTCCCCGGCCACGCGGGTAAGGGTAAGGAGGCTCACGTAGCTCAAAAGGCCGGTGCCGACCCCGTAGACGACGCTGCCCAAGAAAGCCGAGATGAAACCGGTCGCCGCGGCCAGCAGGGTGTTGCCGGCCATGGCCAAAAGGGCGGCCGTGGTGAAGATCCAGGTTAGCGATCGGTTGCCGACCAGGCGTCCTCCCCAGAAAAGAAAGCACATGGCGACGGTCCCCTGGGAGATGAGCAGCCAGGAGACGGCGCTGGTCGACAGCCTGAGGAGATCGAAGGCGACCGGGGCCATGAAGGTGCGGTAGGTCATCAAAAGGGCGGCTCCCAAAAATTCCACGACCAGCACGCAGCGCAGGTTCTGGTCGTTAAGCATGACGAGCATGCGGCGAAAATCGTTAAGCGGAGTACCCGTCGGCGGGTGGGGTGGTTCGGCGGCGATGCCGGCATTTTTGCGGTAACCCACCACGATCACCCCCGCCAGAAACAACAGGCTCACCGTCAGAAACGCAGGAACGAAGCGGTGGCCGGATAATAGCGGCCCCCCTACAAGCGGACCGATGAGGAAGAAGCCGAGTTGGGTCGCGCTCCGCTGCCACCCCGCCTGCGCGGCGTTCATACTTTTCAGTCGTTTCAGGAAGCCGGCCTGCAGCGTCATGAAGCCGATGGACTGCGCCATCCCCTGGAAGAACATGACCGCCATCAAGGGAAGCGGCGTGCGCACCCAGGGGATGACCGCGGTTAAGAGCGCGCAGATGACGGTACTGATCACGAAGAGGCGGCGCGTGCCGTAGCGGTCCGCCCAGATCCCCGACGGCGCTATGATCAGCATCCTGCCGGCGCCCGCCATGCCGCCGATTACCCCGAGTTCGGCCGCCGACGCTTTGAGCGACATGGTGTAAAGGGGGAGGGCGAGCAGCAGGATGCCGCTCGCGCAACCGGCCAGTACGTTGATCGCCAGCAGGCTTTTCAGCCCTTGGCTCCCTGTCAACGCGCACTCCTCCTTACGACGGCCGCAAGCCGCCTCATGCGCTGGCGCTGCTTTTTTCGGCCACGGCGAAGATGGTATAGGCGCGGAAGTCGATGCCGTCTTCGGTGCGGCGGTTCTCGAACTCGGCCACGATGTCTTCGCGGGCCTGGTAGCGCAGTTCCGGCGGCACGTGGCTTAAGTAGTTGCCGAAGGTGCTCGATTCGAGGAAGTCGACGATCTGCGCGCCGGTGGCGAACCTGCGGCGGCGGGGGACGATCTCCAGGTTGGCGACCTCCAGGTCGGCTTCCAGGAGCAGCCTCACCAGTTCGGTGGAGGTGACGCCGTGCTTGGCGGTGACGTAATCCTCAAGCTTCACCACGTCGCTGTACGGTTTCCGGCTGAGCACGTGGTCGGTTACCACCCGGAAACAGGCGGTATGGGCCAGTTCCCGGGCACCGGTGGTGAGCCCCACCTTGCCCCCCGGCTTGAGCACCCGCTGGATCTCGGCGAGTGCCTTTTTCTTGTCCGGTATCCAGTGGAAGACGGCGCTCAGGTAGACGGCGTCGATGCTGGCGCTCGGTACGAAGCTCAAGTCTTCGGCCGAGGCCACCAGGAACTGGGCGTTGGGGAAGCGGTTATTTTTGGCGGCGATGCCGATGCGCTCGGGGAGAGGGTCGATCCCGAGGAACTTGCCGCGCGGGCCGATCAGTTCCAAAACGTGAAAACCGAGTCTGCCCGTCCCCGCGCCGACGTCCAGGACGCTGTGGCCCGTGGCCACCCCGAGCCTCTCCACGAGCTTCTTGCCGTTATCGAACTGGGAATCGCTCAGTTCGTCGTACTTCTCCGCCAGGTCTCTTGAGTCCAAATCGTATTTGACCACGCTACCTCCTCCTTGTCGTTGTTGATGTTGGTTTTTTTTGGTGAACCGGGATCAGGAGAGCATCTCCAGAAACGCCCGCACCCGGGTCAATAGCTGGCCTGTCGGGGGGCCGACCTGGAAGCTCCCTTCGATGCTGAGTGCGGGGGTGCCGCGCTTGTGGAAGTACTCGCGGAACATCTCCCGGTCGACACCGGCGAAGGAACAGCCGAGGTAGCCGTACATCAAGAGCCCCTTGGCATCCACCAGGTGGATCTGCTTCTCGATGGCCCGCCGCTGATAGACGGCGGCGCCTGCCGCCTGCCCCTCCAGGTAGTAGCGCGCCATCGCCTCCAGCGGGTCGACGTCCGTACGGTAGTCGATGGCGTAGAGCGAGGGGAGCACCCAGCCCAGTATGGCGCCGCCGGCATCGTCCACCGCCTTGTAGACGCCGAACTCCTGACCGCGCCCCCCCGACCAGACGAGCGGCACCACCTTGGCCCCCGGCTCGTCGTGCGGCGTATCTTCCAGCTCCCTGAGTATCAGGTCGACCGCTTCTGCGTACTCCTCGGGTTTTCCCATGTAGTGGCCGAGTCCCGCGATCAGAAAGGTCATGGGGAGGCTGCGCACGTGCAGGGGGTGCTTGACGCGCAGATCCATGATGCGGCGCACCTTTCCCATCAGCTCGTTTCTGCGGATAAGCTCGGCCTTGAGCCGCTCGGGATCCACACCGCTCCCGTTGAGCCAGCGCGCGGTGCCGCGCAACTCCTCGGTGAAGAAATCGACCGTCTCCTCGTAGCGCTGAGTGCCGCAGGCGGGGGCGCGGTAGATGACGTCGATGTTGTGCACCTCGAAACCGGCCTTTCCCATCAGTTCCCAGGAGATGTTGTACGGCTCGCAGACCGAGCTGAAACCGAGGATGCGCCGGATCGGCCCGTCGAGCCGCAAGTGCCACTCGCCGATGGTCGCCTTGATCATCGAGCAGGTCTCGACCGGCATTTGGTAGACGTCCTCGGCCACCCCCAGGGTGGCGATGCTCCCCAGGCGCCCGAGTTCGCTGAAGGAGACCGGGATGGTGTCGCAGGCGTAAAAAAGCGGCGATTCCCAAAGGCCGAAGGTCCAGACGGCCTTTTTCCCCTGCCGGGCGGCAGCCTCGGCGTCGAAGATGTAGGAAACCGCCAGGTCGAAGAGCTTCGCCACCCCCTTTGAGTGGGAGTGGATCACCTCGCTGCTGTAACGTATGTATTCGAGCTGACTGTCGAGCTCGCTTGTGTGACTGCTCATCTCTATCTCCTGTTGGATTAGGAAAGCATCTCGACGAAGGCCTTGACGCGGGTGAGAAGCTGGCCGGTGGGAGGCCCCACCTGGAAACTCCCCTCCAGGGAAATGGCCGGGGTGCCGCGCTTGTGGAAGTATTCGCGGAACATCTCCCGGTCCACCCCGGCAAAGGAGCAGCCCAGATAACCGTAGAGGAGTATCCCCTTGGCGTCGGTGGCGGCGACCTGCTGCTCGATCACCTTCCTCCTGTGCACGCCGGCGCCGGCCGCCTGTCCTTCCAGGTAGTAGCGGGCGATCGCCTCCACCGGGTCGAGGTCTTCGCGGTAGTCGATGGGGTAGAGCGAGGGGAAGACCCACCCCAGGATGGCGCCGCCGGCGTCGTCCACCGCCTTGTAGACGCCGAATTCCTGTCCGCGCCCGCCGGCCCAGATGAGCGGGATCACCTTGGCCTCTTCGCCGGGGAGGAGCGGGGCGTTCTCCAGCTCGTAGAGGAGCTCGTCCACCACCGCCGCGTACTCGTCGGGCTTGCCGAAGTAGTGGCCGAGGCCGGCCAGGAAGTAGGTCATGGGGAGGCTCTGGATGTAGAGCGGGCGCTTATGGCGCAGTTCGACGATCCTTCTCCCCTTGCGCATGAGGGCGTTGCGCCTTTTGATTTCGGCGGCGATTCGCTCCTTGTCCGGCTCCTTGCCGGTGAGCCAGCGTACCGTGCCGTTCAACTCCTCCACGAAGAAGGCGACCATGTCCTCGTAGCGCTCGGGGGGGCAGGTCGGCCCCTTGTAGATGACGTCGATGCAGTGCACCTGGAAGCCGCGGTCCTTCATGACCTCCCAGGCGAGGTTGTACGGTTCGCAGACCGAGCTGAAACCGAGGATCCGCTTGATCGGGCCTTCGCGGCGCAGGTGCCACTCGCCGATGGTGGACTTGATCATGGAGCAGGTCTCGACCGGCAGTTGGTAGACGTCCTCGGCGGTGTTCAGGGTGTCGAGGCTTCCCAGCCGACCCAGTTCGCTGAAGGAGACGGGGATGATGCCGGAGCCGTAGAGAAGCGGGGTCTCCCAGAGCCCGAAGCTCCAGGCCGCGGGCTTGCCGGAGCGGGCCTCGTCCTCGGCGTCGAAGATGTAGGAGAGAGCTAAGTCGAAGATCTTCTGCACGGCCGGGGAATGGGCGTGAATGACGTCGCGGCTGTATTTGATGTAGCCAAGCTGGCTGTCCAGCTCGGCGGAAAGTTGTTCCGACATGGGATGCTCCGGTTCGAATCGGTTGCGGCAGCCGAAGGGGTTACGCGGCCCCTTGGCGCCTTTTTTCGTTGAAGACCTCGACGAACGCCTCGACGCGGGTCTTCAACTGGCCGAGATCGCTGTGCGAGTAGTCGCTCGGCACTTCCAGTACCGGCAGCCCCAGCCCCTGGTAGTGGCGCAGGAACTCGTTTTTGGTCTGGCCGTAGCAGGGGCAGAACTTGAGGTAGTAGTAGATGACGCCGTCCACGTCGTACTCCCGGGCGAGCTTGCCGGAGAACTGGATGCGGTCGTCCAACGGCTTCATGCGCGCGCAGGGGGCGCGGTCCAGGTAGCCCGCGGCCAGGGCGGCGAGCGGGTCGCCGGTCTCGTCGATGTCGTTGTAGAGCGGGGTGAGGCCGGTGCAGTTGTCGTCCACCACGACCCGCGCCCCGATCTCGTCCTCCAGAAGCTCAAGCAGCCGGCGGTCCCCTTCGGCGACGATCCCCCCTGCGAGCATCAGCCGGATCGGACGGTCGCCGTCGTCGGCGACCGTCGACAGGCGCCCGTAGATGTCCTCGTAGACTTCGAGCTGTTCCTCGGGGGGGAGGTAGTAATACCCCTTGACGATTTCCGCGAAGTCGCGGCCGGTAAGGGGAGGGGAGGGGCGCTTGCGGAGTTCGGAGATGTCGCGCAGGCTCTTCCTGATTTTGTTGTAGAGGACGATCTGGGAACGAACGGTTTCCGGATCGATCGCACGGTCGGTCAACTGCTCCAGATCCTTCTTCAGGTGCAGGATCTCCTTGTGGAAGTAGTTGCGCGAGTTTTCGCTTCCCTTGATGCGCGGCAGCACGTAGATGCCGGTGGGGACGTGGTACTCGTTCGCCGCCTCGGCCACCTTCTTGATGCAGTCGCAGGTGAAAAAGGTGTAGAGCCGGTCGACCGAGGAGTAGAGCGGATCGTTTTCCCTGAAGGCGCCGATGGTGCTCTTGGAGAAGTCGCAAAAGACGCTCTGGGTGACCAATTCACCGCTGGCCACCTCGTCGATATTTCCTGCCTTCATGAGCCTGAAGTGGGAGACGTCGGCGGCGCTTAACAGTTCGGGAGGGGTGTAGGAGCAGAGGTAGGCGACGTTTTTCTTGCCGGTCGCTTTCTGGATCAGGCTCTCCTTTTGCTTCTCGATCCGGTTGTAGAGTGAGGTGAGGTCGAAGGCGACGCTCTTCTCGCGGGTCGCGCTTTCTTCCCGGCCGGCGGCCAGGTAGCTGCGGGCGTAGGCGGCCGCGCCGAGCGCGCCGGCGAAGACGGTGTCGAGTTTAAGCTGCGGGATCGGTGCTTCCAGTAGCACCTCCAGGGCGTGGCGCATGCCGGCGTTGTTGGAGACGCCGCCGGAAAAGACGATGGCGGGTTCGATGCCGATCCGGTTTAACAGGTTGCGCACCCGGCGGGCGGAGGCGAAGTGGATGCCGGCGGCGATGTCTTCCCGTTTTTCGCCGGCGGCGCGCAGGGAGATCACCTCCGATTCGGCGAACACCACGCACTGGCTGCTGATGTCGCACGGCTTTTCGGCCTTTACCGCCGCCTCGCCCAGTTCTTCCAGCTCCAGGTCGAGCAGTTGCGCCACCTTTTCCAGGAAGCGGCCGGTGCCGGCGGCGCACTTGTCGTTCATGATGAATTCCGCCACCTTGCCGGTCGCGGGGTCGACCTTGATCACCTTGGAGTCCTGGCCGCCGATGTCTATGATGGTGCGGGTGGCGGGGGAGAGGGTGTGCGCCCCCATGGCATGGCAGGAGATCTCGGTGACGACCTGCGACGGGATACCTTCGAATCCCATGGCGATGCGGCCGTAGCCGGTGCCGACGATGTAGGCGATCTCTTTGCGTTCCACCCCCGAGGCCTTGAGTAGCGCGTCGAAGATCTCGTCCGCCGTTTCCTGCATGTAGAGGCCGGTGGGGATCGCCGTGGTGTGGATCTCGTCGCCGGCGATCAAGACCCCTTTGCCCGAACGCGAGCCGATGTCGATGCCGATCACCGGAGCCCCGGTGAGGAGGGCCGCCTGGGTCTGCGGCAATAGCTCGGTTAGCTTCATGATTCTTACTCCTTGAAGGGTATCGGCGCTAGAGCGCCATGGACGTGGTGGAAAGGTCTTCGCCGTGGAAGGTGGCCGCGTAGACGGCGGCCCCGAGCGCGCCGGCGAAGGTGCTGTCGAGCGGCGTCGACTCGATGGTCACCTTCAACAGATCCTCCAGCGCCTTCTTCATGCCGACGTTGTTGGACACCCCGCCGGTGAAGACGATGCCAGGCTCGAGACCGATGCGGTTCAAGAGGTTTCGCACCCTGAGGGCTGTGGCGTGGTGGATGCCGGCGGCGATGTTTTCGCGGCGCTCCCCCTTGGCGCGCAGCGACACCACCTCCGACTCGGAGAAGACCACGCACTGGCTGCTGATGGCGGAAGGGGCGTCGGCCCCGAGGGCCGCGTCCCCCAGGTCGCGCAGGTCGAGATCGAGGAGCTGCGCGGCCTTTTCCAGGAAGCGGCCGGTACCGGCGGCGCATTTGTCGTTCATGACGAACTCGAGCACCTTGCCGTTTCTTTGATCGACCTTGATCGCCTTGGAATCCTGGCCGCCGATGTCGATGATGGTGCGGGCCGTCGGGGTGAGGGCGTGGGCTCCCATGGCGTGGCAGGAGATTTCGGTCAGCACCTGGTGCGGTACGTCGCTGAACTGCATGGAGACGCGCCCGTAGCCGGTGCCGACGACGTAGTCGAGGTCGCAGGTTTCCAGTTCGGCCTCCTCAAGGAGCCTGCCGAGCACCGCTTCGGCGGTCTGCTGGGTCTTGAAGCCGGTGGGAACCACGGCGGTGTGGAGTCTGCCGTTGTGCAAAAGGACCCCTTTGCCGCTGCGGGAGCCGATGTCGATGCCGACCACCGTCGCTTCGGGAAGCCGGGCGAGCAGGTCGCGCTGCAGAATGTCGCTGGTCTTGTGTGCCATCTTTCCTCCTGGTCTGGCGCGCGTGGCGCGTAAACGAAAAAAGGCCAGGATCGGGTATCCTGGCCTCCAGTTTTCTGGTCGGCTGGGTGGTGCAATAGATCAAGTTGTCGGTGAACTGCGCCGGGCGGATGGTGCCTGAGTGCGCTCCTACACGGCGATAGCCTGGAGCGGAGCGGCGGGGGCGGAGAAGAGTTCCTCGCCGATCTCGCCCCCCGGCTCGATGACGAGGAAGCGCTCCCGGTCCCATGGCCCGTTCAGTAGGCGCTCCAGCCAGAGGTCGCTGCCGCTTGACACCGTAAGCGGCAAGTCGAGCAGCTCGGCTAGCCGGCGTGCATCCAAAAGTAGTGCGTCCTGCCGGGGGTGGCCGGTTGTGATGAACAACAGGCGACGGTAGGAGTCGAGCATGGCGGCCATTACCCGGCGGGCCTTGGCTTCGCCGTGGCGGCTCTCTACCCGCCGGTATTCGCTCAGGAGCGTCCGTTCGCCCTCAAGCCAGCCGCCGCTCAGGAAGAAGGTGCCCCGTTCCTTTGTCAGCTCGCGCAGGTACTCCTCGTGTGAGCCGAACAAAAGGGGGATGCAGTCGTGCGAGCGCGGCACGACGAGCGGCACCACCGGTGCCTTTAGGCCGTTAAGGGCGCCGCCGCATAGCCCGAAGCCGAGGATCAACGCGGTGCAGCCGTCCGGGAGATCCTCGGCGATAAGGCGCGCCAATTCTTCCTTGAGGCGCGCCGGCCAGCGGTGCAGCCCCATGGAGACGAAGCGGAAGCGGTCCGCCCGGCTGCCGGCCAGGCTTGTCAGTTCCTCCTTCATGACCTCGCAGGCGACGACCACCGCGCTTGCCGGTGCGTTGGGCTCAGCGGGACGCATGGGGAAGGTAGAACTCAAGGTCGCGTGAAATCTTCAGGGCATCGACATGCCCGGAAACGGCGCCGTCCGCGCTACGCATGTGCAGGTGGATGGCGCTGTGCCCCGGCGTGAAGATGCCGCGATGTTCCAGGGAGTGAAAGCCGATCATCTCCGCTTCGGCATCGACGAGGACGTACTTTGCCTTGGCGCGTTCGTGTCCCTCCGGCGAATGGGGGAGGCCGTCGGTCTTGTTGAGGACGTGGAAGGCGACCGTGCCGGGACGCCCCTTGAGCCGGAAGGGGAAAGGATGGGACGGGTCGATGCCGTGCGCCTTGGCGAGTGCCGGCAGTTCCCGTTCCAACTCCTTTTCGTCCGTCACGCCCTCCGGGAGGGGCACCCGCTGCCACTTCGCCACACGGGAGTAGACCAGGAAGCAGGCGCGATGGGCGAAACTCTCCTCCACGGCGAGGCCGCCGTCCGGCTTAACGGTGGCGACGTGGCAGCGGGAATCGAGTATGGTGATTTCCCCTTTCACCTCCGCCAGGGGACCGAGCCCGTAGAGGTCGGCGAGAGGGCGAAGCGGCAGCAGGTCGACGCGGCCGCCGATGTCGCCGGCCAGCACCTCCCGCTGGGCGCCTTGCCACTGAACGCGGAAGGTGCCGGGAACCGGCTGGCAGCCGCAGGCTCCAAAGGTGACGGTTGCGTCGGCGGTGGTCATGGAAAGCTCCTTGTCAGGCATCCTTGCGGGCGCCGAAGGCCGCGAAGCGGCTGCTTTTGTGGAGGACGTCGATCATTTGAAAACCGACCCGGCGCAACAATTCCAGCTGGAAGGTGACCGGCCGGGGCGAATCCTCGCGGGCGATGTTGGCAAAGATCTCGTCTTTGAACGCAGCGCCGCCGACGGCCAGCAGGTGACCGGCATGACTCTCCTCCATCAAGCCGGCGACCTCGGGCAATTCGTGGTCGACCAGGTCGTAGATCCAGAGGGAACCACCGGGGTTCAGCAACTCGTGGAAGCGGCGGAAGACGGCGAGCCATTCCTCATCGCCCCGCAGGTGGTGTAGAACCGCCGAGGCGACGATCAGGTCGAAACGGCGATCAAGGGGAACTTCGCGCAGGTCGCCTTCGACGGTCTCCACCGAGGCGGCACCCGCGGCGCGGGCGCGCTCGCTCGCCCGTGCCAGCATGGCCGGCGCCAGGTCGAGCAGGGTGACTTTAAGACGCGCACCCTTGGAAAGGAGCTTGACCGTCCAGTTCCCCCCTCCGCAGCCGACGTCGAGGAGGCTTGCGGCGCCGGGGGTCACGGCCAGCGCCGCGTTGGCGATCAATTCCAGCGCGACGGTGGAGTCCACCGCCGCCTCGTGCCCTTTGGAGAGGTCGGCGAACCGCTCCACGTCGTTGTCGAACCTCTCCTTGATCTGTGCTACCGTCGTTTTAGACATGCAAATTCCTTTCTTTAAGCGTGAGTTGGCCTCCGGGCGGCCGGCTACCAGTTGAGCGTCTGGTCGTTCACCTTGGCTCCGCCCGCGCCGAATACGGCGTCAGCCACCTCGGCGAGCTGTTTGAGTGCCGCTTCGTTTTGCTCCGCCTCGGCTGCGGTGGAAACCCCGCGTGCCCTGATCAGGTTGGCCTCCTCGAAGCTGTTGCGCTTCAAAAATGTGCTGTAGCGGGCAAAGATGTCCAGGAAGGCCGACTCCTCGGGGTTGCCCTGGGTCTGGACCAGGACGAGCATCTTGCCGGGCGCAAGCCGGCTGGGGGTGGCGGAGGTCTTGAAGTCGGGCCGTAAATAGCTGAAGGTCCGGTCGATGAACCCTTTGAGCTGGCTCGTGACCTCGCCGAAATATACCGGCGTCGCCAGCACGAGGAGGTCCGCACGGGCGACGTCGGCCAACACCTGGGACAGGTCGTCCTTGAGGATGCAGTCCTCGCGGGAACTCTTGCAGGCGAAACATCCCTGGCAACCGCGATAGGTAAGCTTGTTCAACTCGTGGACCACCGGGGTGATGCCGTGCTCTTCGGCCTTGGCGAGGAAACGGCGGGTGAGGGAGGCGCTGGCTCCGTCGGCGCGCGGGCTTCCCAAAAGTGCGACTACGTTCATGATCGTTCTCCTTTTAATGCCTACCGTACGGGTCCTACTATTCGGACAAGGCGTTGCCTGTCGCGGAGCGCTGTTTCCAGCCGACGAGCCTGTTTTCGGCCAGGCCGAGAAGCGCGTTGATGGTGAGCCCTAAGGCGGAGATCAGCACGGTGGCGGCGAAAAGCTGTGGCATCTGGAAATTGATCTGGGCGTTCCAGACGAGCCACCCCAGCCCCGCGCTGGCGCCGATCATCTCGGCCGCGATCAGCATGAAGAATGCGGTGCCGCATCCCATCTTCAGGCCGTGGAAGATGCCCGGCGACGCGGCGGGGAGGATCACCTTGAAGAAGAGGGGGCCAAGGCCGGTTCCCATGGAGCGCGCGGACTTCACCAGTAGCGGGTCGATACCCTTCACCCCGTTCACCGTATTGAAGAGGATCGGCCAGATGCAGACCCAGAGGATCATCGCCGTCTTGGAGATCTCGCCGATGCCGAACAGCATGATGAAGAGCGGAAAGAGCGAAAACGGATTCAACTGCCCCAGGAAGCGGATCACCGGGTTGACCAGGCGTTCGAAGGTCCTGAAGCTGCCGCCGAGCAGAAAGCCCAGGGGGAGAGCGATGGCGGCCGCGGCCAGAAAGCCCGAGGCCGACCGGTACAGGCTGATGCCGACGTGCCTGAGTATTTCCCCTTCCCTGTACATGTCCAAAAGCGTGGCGAACACCACGGTAGGGGGGGCGATGAAGGTCTCGACGATCCCCCCAAGCTTGGGCAAAAGCTGCCAGATGCCGAAGAAAAGCAGGATCGAGAGCTTGTCCAGGTGGCGGGCAAGGGATAAAGGTGCCGGTTTGCTTAGTTGTGACATGACGTTCGCCTCCCTTTGTAGATGCTCAGATTTCCACGACCTGTTTCCACTTGATCACCCGCGCTTCCAGGAAATGGAGCAGGGTGTTCATCCCCATACCGAGCAGGGCGATGACGGCGGCGGCCAGATAAAGCCTCGGCATCACGTAGTTGACCGAAGAGTTCAACACGAGCCACCCCAGGCCTGCGCTGGCGCCGATCATCTCGGCGGCGATCAGCATCAGGAAGGCGGTGGTGGCGCCCAGGCGGATGCCGGTGAAGATCGACGGCAGCGCCCCGGGAAAGAGCACCCGGACGAACAGGGTCAGCCTGCCGCTTCCCATCGAGCGGGCGACCTTCACGAAGATCGGATCCACCCCC
>Ga0209415_10004195_pt1 | contig 26498 bp, 22 predicted proteins | sample PeaSoiSIISIP2007_FD_187696 | JGI IMG/M metagenome (GOLD analysis project Ga0209415, IMG submission 187696) | Peat soil microbial communities from Weissenstadt, Germany - SII-SIP-2007 (SPAdes) (version 2) | ecosystem: Environmental > Terrestrial > Soil > Wetlands > Peat | place: Germany... | reverse complement strand
ACCAGGGTGCGGGTGGCCACGACACTGGCCAACAGGCTGCCCACCGTCGGGCCCAGCGCCCAGAACCCCATGGCCGCTCCCCGGCCCATCTGGGGCGAGAAGTCGCGCATGAGCGCCGGCGTGGACACGAGGATGATCCCCTCCACGAACCCGATCACGCAGTAGGCGAGGGCGAACCCGAACTCGCTGTGGATGTGGGGCACGGCCACGAGCTGGACCAGGCCGACGGTGAACGTGCCGAAGATGGTCAGGTTCGCCCGGCCGATCTTGTCGGAGAGGCCGCCGATGAAGGCGGTAAAGGCGCCGATGGCGTTCGACACCACCAACAGGTAGAGGAAGTACAGGAACGACATGTGGTAGTAGGGCAGTAGCAAGGGCGTGATGGCGCCCTCCACGTAGTACAGGTAGTAGAGGACGATCGTCGTGAGCACCACGATGCCGAGGTAGCCCATGCGTGCGGGCCTGTTCGGGTAGCGGGTGAGCTGGCGCTTCCAGAGGGCGTCGTACAGGCGACCGTGGCTACGACTCCTGATGGGCATGGTGGTGATGGACATTGCGACCTCCCCCGTGACCTTTGGATGGCCTGAACCAACCACTCTTTGGTGATGCTGGCGCAGCGCGCACCTCGGCACCAGGGCCGAATGCCCATACCTTCCGGGACAATTGACGCCCCGCCCTGAGCGACCTTCCCCTCCTGCGGGCACCCGTGGCCTGGGGCGTCGGGCCGGGGCCACCGGTTCGGGGTCAGGGCTCGGGACGTTTGACCCTGGTGCGTGGCGGGCCATGTGGCGTAAAGCAACTTGGAGTGGTCCACCTCCGAGGAGGATCGTGTCTAGTCGCGTCGATGCATTCATGCGGGAGAGCGATGCGTTCTCCTGGTACATGGAGAGCGATCCCGCCCTGAGGGCGACGATCGTGGCGGTCGCATGGCTCGACCGGTCACCGGACTGGGCCGCCCTCTTCGATCGGCTCGAGCGGGCCACCCGACTGGTACCGATCTTCCGTCGGCGGCCCGTGGAACCCCCCGGTCGCCTGGCGACGCCTCGCTGGACCCTCGACCCCGAGTTCGACCTGACCCGGCACTTGCAAAGAGTGGGAACCCCTGCACCCCATACGCCCGACACCGTGATCGACATGGCCCGCCGGGCGGCGATGGCGAGCTTCGACACGGCCCATCCGCTGTGGGAGTTCACCCTCGTCGAGGAACTGACGGGCGGAGGAGCAGCCCTGGTGATGAAGCTCCACCACTCCCTGACCGACGGGATCGGAGGCATGCACCTGCTGCTGTCGCTCTTCGACACCAGCTCCGATCCACCTTCCCAGGGTGCTCAGCCTGAAGCTCCGGATGAGACAACCGGCGGGACCTCGGAGCTCGTCTCAGCCTCGGTGCTCCACCAGAGTCGGATGATCGGTGGGTTTGTCCGGCACCAGGCGAGAACAGCCCTCCCCTCGCTATGGCGAAGCGGTCGGCATCCGGTGCGCAGCGCACGGGACGCGATCGAGACGATGCGTTCGGTCGCTCGGACCGTCGCGCCGGTCTCCCACACGCTCTCTCCGATCATGACCGGACGCGGCCTGGGACGACGCCTCGCCATGCTCGAGGTGGACCTGGACGACCTGAAACGGGCATCGGCCGCGGGGGGCGGGTCCGTGAACGACGGCTTCCTGGCAGCCGTCACCGCCGGGTTCCGGCGGTACCACGAGCATCACGGTCAGACCGTCGACGAGCTCCGCGTCACCCTGCCCATCAGCATCCGCGTGCCCGAGGACCCGGCGGCCGGAAACCGGATCACTCTGGCACGCTTCAAGGTGCCCGTCGGCCTGGCCGACCCGATGGCTCGGATCAAGGCGATCGGGGCGCGTTGCAGGCGGGCGCGAAGCGAGCCCTCGATCTCGCATGCCAACACCATCGCGGGGGCTCTAAATCTGCTTCCCCCGCAGGTCGTCGGGAGCATGCTGAAGCATGTCGACTTCCTGGCGAGCAACGTCCCGGGCATCGCGTTCCCCGTGTACCTGGCGGGCGCTCGCATGACCGCATACGTGCCGTTCGGTCCCACCCTCGGAGCCTCGGCCAATATCACCTTGCTGTCGTACGACGGTACCTGCGAAATCGGGGTCACCGTCGACACTGCCGCGGTGCCCGACATCGAGATCTTCATGGGGTGTCTGGCCGAGGGGTTCGAGGAGGTGCTCACCCTGGCCCCGCCGGCCGCGGGCGCCCCGTGAGGGCTTCCTCGTGGCACGGAGCACCCATTCCTGTGACCTTTGGCTCTGGCTGCCCGGGGCGTCGGCGCGCACTCTGAAGATGACAGCATGACGCAAAGGACAATCATGACAGGGCCAGGTATCTCCGATCGGCTTGGGTCGAAACCGCGCACAGGAGCCTCAATTTCTGCGCAATTCGACGCCACCCCGACCGCGCCGGCGGGATCATGACCACCTGCGTCACCGGCCGGCACGCCGGCGCCGGGCATCGTCCGCATGGCGCACCGACGCAAGGAAGGGGTTGAGATCATGTCCATCTACGCGCAACTCCTGAGCGACGCCCTCAGCCAGAGCCCCTCAGATGACAGCTCGACGACAGGGGAGGCTATCGCTCAACTGGTGAAAGCTCGGGACCGACTGAGCGTCAACAGGTCGTCATATACAGAGCCTGACTGGGCTTCGGCCGCCGTCGCTGACCAACTGGCGTACGACGTCGCCCTCATCGAGCTGGCACGACTGCTCGGGATTGAAGTCGGCGTCGCACGGTTCAGCCGTCCTCTACCCGAGCGCACTCGGCTCGAACGGGCTCTGGTGTCTCGGGGAATCCCTCTCGACCAGATCGATGAACCGACTGAAGCTGAGCCCCAGCTGAAATGGGGCCACCGATGAAGAGCGATCCTTACGTACCCGAAGCGTCGTCTCGCAATTCCCTTTGGGTGCGCTCGTCCAACCTGGCGGCATAGGTCGCAGCCTGCGTGCGTCGCTCCATGCCCAGTTTCGCCAGCACATTGGACACATAGTTCTTCACGGTCTTCTCGGCGAGGTACATCGAAGCCGCGATCTGTCGGTTCGTCTGACCGTCGGCGATGAGGTCCAAGATCCGACGCTCCTGATGGGTGAGGCTGGCCAGCCGGGAATCCACCTGAGGGCCCTCGCGCAGGCGCTCGAGCACCCGCTCGGTGAGAACGGGGTCGAGGAGCGACTGGCCCGCGGCGACACGTCGAACGGCATCGACGAGATCCGTATTCTCGACTTGCTTCAGCACGTAGCCCGCGGCACCGGCCATGATGGCGGCGAAGAGCGCTTCATCATCGGCGTACGACGTGAGCATCACGCACGCAACCTCCGGCAGATTGGACCGAACTTCCCGGCACACCTCCACGCCACTGCCGTCAGGGAGCCGGACGTCGAGGATCGCCACATCGGGCCGGGTGGGAGGGATCCGGGCCAGCGCCTCCGCGACGGTCGCCGCTTCCCCCACGACCTCGATGTCCTCGCTCGCCTCGAGCAGCGCTCGAAGGCCGGTTCGGACGACCTCGTGATCATCGAGGAGAAACACGCGCACGGTCACCCGCCAATCCTCCCAATTGCCCATCACGAAGGCAACCCACCTCAGGATGGGTCATCTTCTGGTCCGATTGACCCGCGCTGAGCACCTCCGGAGCCCGAAGGACCTCCGCTCGAGAGCGGGGGGACCTCCACTAGGCTCGTTGTGGTGCCATTTCGCTCGATCGAGGACCCCGCCAAGCTCCGCAGGGTGCTCGAGGCGACCCTGCTCCTGGAAGCAGATCTCGAGCTTCCCGTCCTTCTGCACCATCTCATCGAGGAGGCGTGCTCGATGACGGCGGCTCGGTATGGCGCTCTCGGTGTCTTGAACGACGACCGCACCGCTCTGGCCGAATTCCTCACTGTTGGCCTCGATCCCGACCAAGAGAAGCAGATCGGGGCCCGGCCCACGGGGCGAGGGGTGCTCGGTCTGCTGATCACCGACCCCCGTCCTCTGCGGTTGAGCAACCTGGGTTCGCACGACGAGAGCTTCGGCTTCCCCCCCAACCACCCTCCCATGGCGTCGTTTCTCGGTGTTCCGATCAAAGTGCGCGACGAGGTCTACGGGAACCTCTACCTCACCGACAAGATCGGCTGGTCCGAGTTCACTCATGACGACGAGGCACTGGTGGCAGCTCTCGCCCTGGCGGCGGGGATCGCCATCGAGAACGCTCGTCTCCATCAGCGCGTCCAAGATGTTGCGGTCTACGAAGATCGCGACCGCGTCGCTCGGGATCTGCATGACACGGTGATCCAACGTCTCTTCGCAGTCACGCTCTCGCTCCAGAGCATGGCCGGAGCAGCCGAGGCTGCGGGATTGGCGGATCGGCTCAAAGAGGCGGTCTCGAATCTCGACGCCACCATCCGTCAGGTACGTTCGACCATCTACGAGCTCGGGTCGTCGGCCATCGAGCAAGGGGTCCGAGCAACGCTCCTGGCGCTGGTACGGGACCTCAACGGGGTGGTGGGCTTCGAGGTCCGGACGGCGATCGACGGGCCTGTGGACGCGGCGGTCTCGGACGAGGTCGCCGAGCATCTTCTGGCCACGGTGCGGGAGGCGCTGACCAACGTCGGCCGCCATGCTCACGCGTCTGAGGCGAGCGTGCATCTCACCGTGAGAGGCGGGCTGTGCACCCTTCAGGTCATCGACAACGGCCGGGGACTGGGCACGAGCGAGACAGGTGAGGGGGGGCTCGGACTCGTGAACCTGCGCCGCCGGGCCGAGAAGCTCCACGGACAACTGGTGGTCGAGAACCTCGACGCCGGCGGGACATCACTCACGTGGCAGGTGCCGATCCCCTAGCGCCTCCTCGACAGGAAGCACGTTGGCACTTTGGGACCTTTGCCACTGTCAGCGTGGTTTTCCCACCGGATAATTGACGGGTGGGTTCGATCGACAAAGGCCACTCCGGCCACGAACGTCGCAGGTCCAGCGAGCGAGAGGTCTTGATGGCGCGCCTCGGCGGCCTTGACGGCGCGTTCCTCTACTGCGAGACACCTACGACCCACCTGCACGTCTGTGGACTTCTCATCCTTGATCCGTCCACGATGCCGTCGGGATACTCCTACGACCGTGTCCGGTCGATGTTGTCCGAACGATTGCCGACGATCCGCGCTGTGCATCAGAAGCTCGCCGCTTCCCCCCTGCACTTGGGCCGACCGTTCTGGGAACACGATCCCGATTTGGACCTCGACCACCACCTCCGCCATGTCGTCCTCGATCCTCCGGGCGATGACCGGGCCCTGGCCGACTGCGTAGGCGCCATCGCCAGCCGGAAGCTGCGCCGCGACCGACCTCTGTGGGACATCTCGGTGATCGAAGGGCTGGCCAAGGGACGCATCGCCGTCGTCGTGAAGATGCATCATGCGATCATCGACGGTATCTCGGCTGCCAACATCATGGGGCGCCTGCTCGATCTCGAACCCGTGCCGGCACCCCGGCCTGCTTCGTCGAGGCACAGGGGCCAGACCAGCAAGACACCGAACCCGATGCAGCTGCTCGGGCGCGGCCTGGCGGGTCGGCTTGCCGAGCCTCTGGCGCTCGCCCGCCTGGTACCGGAGACGGCCAGTCGACTGACCGCCACATTGTGGCATCTCGGTCGTCACCCCGATCGTGACGCGCCGATGGCAAGGCCCTTCGACGCACCCCGTACATCGTTCAACGCCACGATCACGGCCCGCCGGTCCGTAGCCTTTGTCGACGTCAGGCTGGTTGACATCGAGGATGTGAAACGCGCCTTCGGTGTGACCGTCAACGACGTGATCACGGCCGTGATGGGTGGAGCCCTTCGCCACTATCTCGAAGATCGGGGCGAACTGCCGGATCGGCCGCTTCTGGCGGCGGTTCCGGTGTCGGTGCACGATCAGACCACCGAACGAGCGGGAACGACCAAGCTCTCGGTGATGTTCTCGACACTCGCCACCGACGAGAAAGACCCCGTCGAGCGGCTCCAGAGAATCGCCCTGGCCAATACCCGGGCCAAGGAGATCCACACCATGGTCGGCTCCGACACCCTCATGCGCTGGGCGGAGCTCTGCTGGCTGAATGCCCTCGGTGTGGGGGCCCGGCTCTATTCGACCCTTCGCCTCGCCGATCATCATCCCGTGATCCACAACCTCATCCTCTCGAACGTCCCTGGGCCCCCCGTCCCCCTCTACATGGCGGGGGCACGCGTCGTGGGCTTCTACCCCTTTGGGCCCATCACCGACGGAGCGGCGCTCAATGTCACCGTTCTCTCGCAGGACGATCGCGTGGGCTTCGGCATCATCACCTGTCCGGATCTCGTGCCCAGAGCATGGGACCTCGCCGGGGCTATCCCGAGCGCGCTCGGCGAGCTCGTGGACGCCGCCGCCTCGTGTGATCGCGCCGAACCGCGGGCCGATCCGAGGACGACACCAGGGCGGTCGAGACCCACCGTCCGACTTCGGTAACCGGCCCCCAGTGGGGCCGGTCGGAGACTCCTGGCTCGCGGGTGGGGCGCGGCGGCCCCAGGCAGGGACCTTTGCCCCTAGAGCCGCGCCCCCGGCATGGGCGACGATGGGAGTCGAAAGACGATCCGGAGGCTGTCATGCGCGCGCTCATCTATCACGGGCCTGGTGAGAAGAGTTGGGACGAGGTTCCCGATCCCAAGATGGAGGCGGACACCGATGCCATCGTGCGGATCGACTCGGTGACCATCTGCGGCACGGATCTCCATATCTTGAAGGGCGACGTCCCCGCGGTGACCCAGGGCGGATACTCGGTCACGAGGCCGTGGGCACCGTCATCGAGCGTGGCACCGGCGTCCACAGCCGTCGCGAGGGGGACCGGGTGCTGTTGTCGTGCATCTCGGCATGCGGGCACTGCCGCTTTTGTCGGGAGGGCCGGTTCGGCCAGTGCCTCGGGGGTGGCGACTGGATCTTCGGGCACCTGATCGACGGAGTCCAGGCGGAGTACGCCCGCGTTCCCTTCGTTGACAACTCGACCTACCCCGTTCCCGAAGGAGCAAGCGATGAGCAGGTGCTCTACCTCGCAGACATCCTGCCAACCGCATACGAAGTTGGTGTGCTCGCTGGAGGTGTCCGACCCGGCGACGTCGTGGCGATCGTCGGCTGCGGGCCCATCGGCCTCTCCGCGCTGGTCGCAGCCTCGTTGTTCTCGCCTGCTGCCGTCGTGGCCATCGATTCCGTAGCGAGTCGTCGTGACCTGGCGCTCGAATTCGGGGCGGACCGTGCGGTGTCACCGGAAGAGGCGGCCGACACCATCGGGGAATTGACGGGGGGGCTCGGGGCCGACGTGACGATCGAGGCCGTGGGCGTGCCCGAGACTTTCGAGCTGTGCACCGAGCTCGTGCGCCCATGCGGGCACGTCGCCAACGTGGGTGTCCACGGCAAGCCGGTGTCGCTGCACCTCGAGTCGTTGTGGATCAAGGACGTGACCATCACCACCGGCCTGGTCGACACCTCGAGCATCCCGACGCTGCTTCGGCTGATCAGCGCGGGACGCATCGATCCCACCCGGTTCACGACGCACCGGTTCGGCCTCGACCACGCCATGGACGCCTATGACACCTTCGCTCGTGCCGGGGAGACCGGTGCGCTCAAGGTCTTCATGCAGCGGACCGCTTGACAATTCGGAGCGGGAGACCGGGGCGCTCTCCGGTGCAACCGGGTGCTCTGCCCCGGTTACCCCGAGGTCGTCCCCGGTCGGAGCAGGTCAGCCACCGACACTCGTGCCGGCGTCGCCGCACAAGACCGACTCGACGTCCTCCAACGCCCCGATGGCGGCGAAGCGGCCCGTCGTCTCGGCGAACTCGCACAGGGCGGTGACCTTCGGTCCCATCGACCCGGCGGGGAGCTCGAGCCGGCGCAACTCGCCCGGCGTGCTACGGCCGATGGTGCGCGCGCTCGGCGTGCCGAACCCGGCAACCACCCCGGGGACGTCGGTGAGGAGGAGGAGCGCGTCCGCCTTGACCGCTACTGCCAGAATGGCCGAGGTCCGGTCTTTGTCCACCACGGCCTCGACGCCGCGCAACTGACCGTTCGGGTCCCGAACGACAGGCACTCCTCCGCCCCCGGCACACACCACGATCACCCGTTGCGAGAGCAGGAGATCGACGAGGGACTCCTCCACCACGGCGATCGGGGGTGGGGAGGCCACCACCCGGCGCCAAGCCCGGCCGTCGACCCGGATCTGCCACCCGCGCTCGGCGGCGAGCCGCTTCGCCTCCTCCTCGCCATAGACGGGGCCGATGAATTTGGAGGGCGCGGCCCACGCGGGATCGTCCGCTGCCACCAGGGTCTGGGTCACGACGCAGGCCACCTGGCGGTCGGCCACGACGTTCTCGAGTGCCTGGAGGAGCCAGTACCCGACCATTCCCTGGGTCTGGGCACCGAGGACGTCGAGCGGATAGGGGTGCGACAACGACGGGTCGACGGCACTCTCGAGCGCGAGTAACCCGATCTGGGGCCCGTTGCCGTGGGTGACGACGAGCTCGTGCTTGCTTGCGATCGGAGCGAGCGCGTGGACTGCCGCCGTGATGTGGTGGGCCTGGACCTCGGAATCGGGCGGCTCGCCACGCCGGAGCAGCGCGTTGCCACCGAGGGCGACGACGATCCGCACCTCAGTCCCCGAGGGTGGCGACCATGACGGCTTTGATGGTGTGGACCCGGTTCTCGGCCTGGTCGAACACGATCGAATTCGGCGACTCGAACACCTCGTCTGTGACCTCCAGCGCGCTCACGCCGTATCGGCCGGCAAGCTGTGCCCCGATATCGGTGTGGACGTCGTGAAGAGCGGGAAGGCAATGCATGAATTTGACGTCGGGGTTGCGCGTCGCCGCGAGGACGGCCGAGGTCACCTGGTAGGGAAGAAGCAGTCGGATGCGGTCGCCCCATTGCTCGACCGGCTCTCCCATCGACAGCCACACGTCGGTATAGAGATAGTCCGCTCCCCGGACCGCAACGGTGACATCCTCGGTCACCGTGATCCGCGCTCCTGAGATGGTGGCTCGGTTGTGAGCTTCCTCTTGGACGGCGGCGGCCGGTTGCAGACTCGAAGGAGCGGCGATCCGCACGTCCATGCCCAGGAGCGCTCCGGTGACGAGGAGCGAATGGGCGGTGTTGTTGCGGGCGTCGCCCAAGTAGCAGTACGTGATCTCGGAAAGGGTCTTTGCACTGTGCTCCTGCATGGTGAGGATGTCAGCCAGCATCTGGGTGGGATGCCATTGATCGGTGAGGCCGTTCCACACCGGGACTCCCGCGTGCCGTCCCAGTGTCTCCACGCGTTCCTGGCCAAAACCCCGATACTCGATCCCGTCGAACATGCGTCCGAGGACCCGGGCCGTATCTTCCATGGACTCCTTGCGCCCGAGCTGCGTTTCGCCCGGGCCGAGATAGGTCACATGAGCCCCCTGGTCGTGGGCGGCGACTTCGAAGGCGGCCCTGGTACGCGTCGAGGTCTTCTCGAAGATCAGAGCGATGTTCCTCCCACCCAGTTGAGGCGTCTCTCGGCGCAGGTAATTGTCGACCTTGAGCACGCCCCCCAGCTCGACGAGGGAGAGGAACTCCGCCGCGGTGAAGTCGAGCTCCTTCAGGAAGTTGCGACCCCGCAGGTCGGGCGTCGCCCCGGTGCTTCGGATCGACGAGGCCATGGAGCCGCTCACGCCGGGTCTCGTTCGATCGGACACGTCATACAGCGCGGACCACCACGACCACGACCGAGCTCGCTCCCGTTCACGGTGATGACCTCGATACCGTGCTTGCGCAGCATGGTGTTGGTGGCAACGTTGCGGTCGTAGCCGAACACCACCCCGGGCGCCACGGCGAGGAAGTTCGTTCCGTCGTCCCACTGTTCGCGCTCGGCGGCACGGATGTCCTCGTCGGTGGTGAGCACGTGGACGGTGTCCACATCGAGTGTTTCTGCGAGTGTGTCCCACAAGTTGTGGTTGCGGGTAACGCTGAGGCGCCCCGGGTCGTCGGCGGCCGTGACCGTCCACGATCTGAAGGTCCGTTCCATGTACGGGTACAAGACGAACGTGTCTCGGTCGAGCATCGTCATGACGGTGTCGAGGTGCATCATGGCATGGGACTTGGGCAGTTCGACGGCGATGACACGGTCGGCCTGTCGGGTTGCGAACAGCGCCTGGGCCAGGATCTCGACCGCCATCGGAGTCGTGCGCTCACCCATGCCGACGAGTACGGCACCGTGCCCGAGCACATGGACATCTCCACCCTCGACCGATGCCGGCAGGTGGTTCTGGTCGTCGTCTCCGTAGTACACGACCGGCTCGTCGTCGGCGAAGAGTGGATGGAAGCGGTAGATGGCGCGGCTGTGCAGGGTCTCGCGCTGGCGGGCCGGCTTCGCCATCGGATTGATGGACACTCCGCCGTAGATCCAGCACCAGTTGTCCCGCTGGAACAGGTGGTTCGGCAGCGGTGGCAGGAGGAAGTCATCGGAACGCAGCGCCGCCCACTTCAGGCTGTGGACACGTCCGGGGTGGAGATCGGCCTTGAGGACTCCACCGATCAGATATCCCGCCAACGTGACCCCGTCTGCGTCCTCGAAAAGCTTGCGCAGCGTGTCGACCAGGGCCGGCCCCACCATCTCGGGCGTGCATACCCTGTCGAGCACGAACGCCCGGCCCTTGGCCAACTCGAGGGTCTCTGCCAACAACTGCGCGTAGTAGTGGACGCGCACGCCCTTGTCCCGAAGGGCCTGGGTGAAGGCATCATGTTCCTCGCGTGCCTTCTTCGCCCACATGACGTCGTCGAAGAGCAGCTCCTCCACGTTGGCGGGCGTCAGCCGTGAGAGCTCGTTGCCCGGTCGATGGAGCACCGCTTGGCGGAGCTGTCCGACCTCGGAGTGGACACCGAGGGTCATCCCGGCCGCCTCGACAGATCGCGCAGCCGGACGGAGAGACACGTCACACAACCCTCGAGCTTCTGGAACTCACCGATGTCGACGGTGACCACCTCATAGCCGAGGTCGGTGAACATCTCGTGGCTCCGGGGGCAGTCCGCCGCCATCAGGATCTTGTTGTCACCGAGGTCGACGACGTGGGCGCCCGATTCCTCGGGCACGGCCAGGAATTGCGGGAAGAACTGCGGATCCTCGACGAGCGGCGGGTACCCGATGATCGTCCCGTCCGGGAGTGCGGTCACCGCCGACTTGAGGTGGAGCACCTTGCGAAGTGGCCCCGGCACGGCGATCACCCGGGCGCCCAGGGGTTCGAGGATGCTGCCCAGCTGGCGCAGGCCGTCTGCGTTGGTCCGGCCGCCGCTGCCAACGTAGATGGTGTCGCCGACCTTGAGCACGTCTCCGCCGTCGAGAGTCCCCGGCGTGCGGATCCGGTTGATGGAGCAACCCAGTTCCTCCACCGTCTGTTCGACGCCGGGCACCTCGGCCCGGCGCGTGTCGGCTCCCGGGCGCGAGAGCACGGCGACATTGCGAAACACCACCATGGTGTCCTCGACGAAGACCCCGTCGGGGCACTCGTCGGCCGGGGGAACCCCGACGATCTCCCACCCGCTGCCTTCCAGCGCCTCGACGTAGCCCTCCCATTGCTTGAGGGCCAGGTGGTAATCGAGCGGCTGGCGCTCGATGTGCGTCACGATACCCTCGGCCAGCCGAGGACTGGCCGGCCGCACCAGTGCCTTCTTCGATACCATGACAACTCCTCTCTGCTTTCGATACCGCCGGTCAGCGGGCGATCGGGACGATGGCGCCGGTCGGATCGGCCGGCAGCTCCTCGGGCTCAGGCACCTGTCCGAGGCGCTCCTTGCGCGCCTTCAAGAAGGCGTAGATCGGGAGGCCGATCAGGAGGAGCAGCATCGCCTGATACACCGCCTGGTAGCCGGATGCAAAAGCGACCCACAATGAGAAGAGCACGCTGGCCGTCGCGATCGAGAGGTCACGCACCAACAGCATGCCGACCACCCGGCGACGTCGCGACACCAAGTACGCGAGCTGTGCACAAGCGGAGAAGAAGTAGGGGATGGCCACGGTCACGACGGACAGGTCGACAAGATACGTGAAGACGGTGAGCCCGGTCTTGGAGCTGTAAGCGAAGGCCATCAGCAGCGACGCCACCGCAGTGGACACCAAGATGCCGAACCAAGGTGTGCCATCCCGGTTGACCTTGGCGAACTGGGGCAGGAAGAGCCCGTCCTGGGCGGCGGCCCAGGGCATCTCGGCCGTGACGAGCGTCCACCCGTTGAGGGCCCCGATCCCCGAGACCACGGCCGTGGCGGCGACAAGTTTGCCCACCCAGGCAGCGTGCCCGAACATGGTCTGGAAGGCGGCGACGAATGGTGTGCCGTTGCCGACCAGGTGCTGGTGCGACACCAGCCCCATCACCGCCGCCGTCACCAACAGGTAGAGCAACGCGCTCAAGGCGGTTCCGAGCATCGAGGCCCGACCTACGTTCTTCCGGGGATTCTTCACCCGTCCCGCTGCGATCGACGCGCACTCGACGCCGATGAACGAGAACAAGGCCACACCAGCGGCGATGCCGATGCCGCTGTAGAGGCTGCCACCGGTGGCATTGAACGGACCGAAATGCGCCGATTTCACGAAGAACCAACCCACCACCCCGACCAACGCCAGAGGGAGGAACTTCAAGACGACGGTGGCGTTCTGGAACCAGGCCATCTGCCGGATGCCGACGATGTTGACCACGGCGGGAATCCACAACCCGGTCAACGCGATGCCCAGGTTGGTCCAGGCCGAAGGATTCGTGATCGAAAAGAGAGACTCGACGTAGAGAACCCACGACGACACGATGGCGGCGTTGCCGGCCCATGCAGTGATCCAGTAGCACCATGCCGTCAGGAAGCCCGCGAAGTCACCGAACTCATGACGCGCGTAGGCGTACAGACCGCCGTTGGAATTCGGGACGCGCTTGGTGAGTTGGCCGAACATCGTGCCCAGCAGGACGGCGCCGATAGCGATGACCCCGAGTACCAGCAGAGAGCTGGTCCCGGCGCCGGCCAAGACCGCCGGCATGGTGAACACGCCCGTGCCGATGATGCTCCCGATCACGAGAGCCGTGGCGGAAGGAAGACCCAGGGCGCGGGCCCGCTCGGTTGCGGGCGAGCCCGGTGTCGGTGCCTCCGGGGTGGTGGTTGCTGTGGCGTGGGCGATCGCCATTCGACTCACCTGTTTCGTCGAGCCCTGGGCGGGCGTGCGTGCACGTGTGGTCATCATCCGACGAAGCCACCAGGCCAAACAGGGTCAAAGGTCCCGGTCAGACCAGACGTTGGTCAGGGGTTGGTGCTCGGAGGGACGCCCAGACGAGCGACTGACCCCGCGGCGAGGCTCAGTCGAGACCTGGGTCGATCGGCCCTAGGCATCATCACCGGGCGGCGAGCATGCTGGAGGAACTGGCCCCGCCAAGGGCCGAGATCAGTCTGATCCAAAGGAAACAACGATGACCATTCGAATGGAGATCAACGGGTTCGGTCGGACAGGACGAGCACTGTTCCGAGCGACGCGCCGCGCCGAGCTCGACATCGAAGTGGTGGCGATCGATGACCTCGGCCGACCAGAGGCGCTCGCCCGCGCCAATCCTCGGGCGCGCCGCGGGTCATGACGGCACCGGTCCGCATCGTCGTCGGCGTCGATGGATCTGAGGACTCCGGGCGCGCCCTGACATGGGCAGCAGCTCTCGTCGAGGGCACGAGCGGAGAGATCGTCGCCGTGCACGCGTTGGGCCTGCTGGTGCACCTCGGCGATGAGTCGATCGTGCCGTCGGTGGAGCATCGAGATCAGGTGGTCGCCCTGCTCGAGCAGCAATGGTGCCGTCCCCTCGCCGAGGCCGCGGTGACCTACCGCTGTGTCGTGATCGACGGCGACCCGGTGACGGCCCTGCTGAGAGCCGCACGTGAGGAGGGTGCTGACCTCGTCGTGGTGGGACGTCGCGGCGCCGGTGGCCACCCCGGACTCGTTCTCGGCAGCACCAGCCAGCAGGTCGTCTCCCAGGCCGACCGACCCGTCGCCGTGGTCCCTTCTCAGGTTCCGAGCCAGTAGGACACACCCGCACCCACTGGACTGCCGGTCCCCTCGGGTCAGGGACTGCCGGCGCCCTCCCTTGCGGCGCGCAGGACCGCACCGAGGACGTCCAGGGCAGACGCCAGCGCCACGGGAGCATCCTCGTCGACCACGGCCACGATCTCGAGTCGGTAGGCGGCCATCTCCTCGCCCACCGAAGCCGGATGTTGCCGACTGCTCACCATGCGCGGTGCCGGGCGGGCGACCTCGCCCGCCCACAGCGTGTCGGGGTCGGCGCCACCGGCAATGGCTTCGATGACGTCGTTGGCGCTCACGAGCCCGACCGAGCCCAGGGGGCTTTCCACCAGGACCGCCCCCACCCCCGACTCCAGCATCCGTTGCGTCACCACGCGCAGGCTGGCCAGGCCGTCGACCCGGGCCGGGACCCGGGCGGGAATTCGCCGCATCTCCTTCTGATCGGGGTCTTCGGCCTCGTCGGTCGTCATGGCGTGGGCGCTCGAGGCGGAGTTCCCCATGCGATACGGCGTCCCGAGACGACAGTCGAGGGGACGCGCACGAAGTAAGGGTGGGCCCCGGGGGCCCATGGCTGCATCGGCATGTGGCGGGCCCGGTCGATGTCACCCGGATCGGTGAGCAGCTCGGCGACCCCGGTGACGAGGACACTCCAGCCCATGTGGTAGATGCGGTCGAAGTCGTCGACCTCGACGCTCACGACCGTTTCCAGAAAGGCGGCATCGAATTTGGAGCCCTTGTCGGTGGCAAAGACCACATCTCCGTCGAGTGTGCAGACGTTGACGGGGAGGGCGACCGGGATGCACTTGACACTAAGGACGACCCGCCCTATCCCGGCGCCACGCAAGAGCTCCAGACACTCCGCCCGGTCGAGCTCGACCAGAGAGAAGTTCGCTTCGTCGGATACCAAAGGTGCCATAGCGCACCTTGCGCGCCACGTCTCGGAGTCGTCCAGAGCCCAACGGCCTTTTCCGTGTCCGGACGAGCAATTCGACCTCTCGGGGCATTCACCACTTGTGGAGACCCGTTCCCACGGCGATGCTGGACGTGATGGACGTCGAGGTTTCCCCACGGGGTGTCGATGTGTTGTTGACCGACGGCACGACCGCCCACGTCCGCGTCATCACACCCGAAGATGCACCGGCGGTCGGCGCCTTCTATGCGCGACTCAGCCCCGAGACCATCGTGATGCGGTACTTCGGCCCTCATCCCCAGATGTCCCCGGAGGAGATGGAGGAGCTCACCCACCCCGACGGTGTCGACGTCGTCGTCCTCATAGCCGAGGTCCACGACAGGATCGTCGCCGTCGCCCAGTACTACCGCGAGCCCGGGCGGGACGACGCCGAGGTGGCGTTCCTGGTCGATGACAGCTACCAGGGTCACGGCATCGGGACGATCCTGCTCGAGCATCTGGCCAGCGAAGCCCGGCGCCATGGCATACGGCAGTTCGCGGCGGACACCCTGTCGGAGAATCACAAGATGCTCAGTGTCTTCGCCGAAGCGGGATTCGTCCGCCAGTACCAACGCAATGCCGAAGTGATGAGGGTGGTGCTCGATATCGAGGCCACTCCCGAGGCCCGTGCCGCCGCCGACGCCCGGGATCGCACGGCGGTCATCCGGTCCATCGGCCGGCTTCTCGAGCCCCACGCGATCGCGGTGATAGGCGCAGGGCGTCAGCGCGGCACGATCGGCCACGAACTGCTGCGCAACCTGCTTGCCGGGGGGTTCGAAGGCCCCGTCTATCCTGTGAATCCGACCGCGTCCCATGTCGCCAGTGTTCCGTGCTGGCCAACTGTGGGGGCCATCCCCGACGACGTCGACCTGGCGGTGATCGCCGTGCCGGAGCCCGCCGTTGCTCAGGCCATTGCGGAATGCGGGGCGAAGGGTGTGTCGTCATTGGTCGTCATCACAGCCGGCTTCGCGGAACGGGGTGCGCAGGGAGCCGACGCCCAGCATGCGCTGGCCGCCCTGGCCCACAGCAACGGCATGCGCATGGTGGGCCCCAACTGCTTCGGGATCATCAACACCAGCCCGAGCGTGTCGATGAACGCCACCTTCGCCCCCGAGACACCGCTGTTCGGTGATGCCGGGTTCGCGTCGCAGTCCGGAGGGCTCGGTATCGCCATTCTCGGTGAGGCGGTCGCTCGGGACCTGGGCTTGTCTAGCTTCGTGTCCATGGGCAACAAGGCCGACGTCAGCGGCAACGACCTGTTGCAATGGTGGGAACAGGACGACGCCACCAACGTGATCCTGCTCTACCTCGAATCGTTCGGGAACCCGCGCAAGTTCAGCCGGATCGCCCGGCGCGTGGGTCGAAGCAAGCCGATCGTGGCGCTCAAGAGCGGACGCACCCAAGCAGGGACGCGAGCCGCCTCGTCGCATACGGCCGCGTTGGCCTCATCGGACCAGGCGGTCGACGCATTGTTCCGTCAGACGGGCGTGGTGCGGGTCGAGACCATCGAGGAGCTCTTCGACGTGGGAGAGATCCTCGCCCACCAACCCGTGCCCGTCGGGCGGCGGGTGACGATCGTGGGCAACGCGGGTGGCCCCGGGGTCCTCGCCGCTGACGCCTGCATCAGTCACGGTTTGGAGGTGCCCGAGCTCTCCGCCGAGCTCCAGGGGGTCCTCGCCGGCCTTCTGCCCCCCGGGGCCAGCGTGCGCAATCCGATCGACCTGGCCGCATCGGCGACCGCCGACGGGTATGCGAAGGCGCTCGGCGCCCTCCTCGCCAGCGACGAGATCGATGTCGCCATCGTGATCTTCACGCCGCCCCTCGTGACCCGGGCCGACGATGTCGCCCACGCCGTGGTGGGGGCGGTCGACGCCGCCACCGTCGAAGGTCGCAACAAGCCGGTAGTGGCGAGCTTCCTGGGCGTCAGCGCGATTCGCCCGATCTTGCACGGAGCGTCTCGGCCCATACCGTGCTTCGCCTACCCCGAGAACGCGGCCCGGGCCCTCGCCCACGCCGCCACATACGGTGAATGGCACGCACGTCCCCTCGGCGTCGTCCCCGTCCTCGACAACACGAGCCCGAACGACGCCAGGCGCATGGTCACGGCCGGTTGTCCGAGTGGATCGGGTTGGCTCACCGGGGCCGACGCACAGGCCGTCCTCGCCGCCTATGGGATCGGCGTCGTCTCGACCACCTTCGTCCCTGACGCCGAAGCGGCGGAGGCCGAGGCGCGACGACTCGGCTGTCCCGTCGCCCTCAAGGCCTGGGGCCCCGAGATCGTCCACAAGAGCGATCTCGGCGGCGTTCGACTCGGCGTGGACGGCCCCGATGCGGTAAAGACGGCGTTCTCGGCGATGGCGGCCGCCCTCGGCGGTGCCATGGAAGGAGCGGTCATCCAGCCCATGGTGCACGGCGGGGTCGAGACCATCGTCGGTTTCGTCCAAAACGCGGAATTCGGACCCCAAGTGGTCTTCGGGCTGGGGGGCACCGCCGTCGAACTCCTGGGGGACGTGGTGACACGCCTGGCGCCGCTCACCGACCTCGACGCCCGTGACATGGTGCTCGGCCTGCGCGCCACGCCACTGCTCCGGGGCTATCGGGGCAGCCAACCCGTTGACATCGATGCGCTGGCGGATGTGGTCTTGCGTCTCGGCCAGCTTGCCGAGGATCTCCCCGAGATCGCCGAGGTGGACTGCAACCCGGTGATCGCCACGTCGAGCGGCGCCCTCGTGGTGGACGCCCGGATGCGGATCTCGGGGGACGCCGTCGCACGAGCCGACGACGTCCGCCACCTCCGCTAGCAACCGCGCCGGCCTCCTTCTCCGGCGACGACGGGGGTTCCCGGCACCGGTCGGGCGGGTAGCGACCGAGCGCCTCATCCGCCCCGGCGGTGGGGATGCGGGACCTCGGTGCTCGGGGTTCTCTGGGTCGATCAGCCCGCCTGACCAGGGACCTTCGACTCTGCCCGCGATCGTGGCCGTCAGGCATCGTGAGAGCAGAGGCCCGGCACAGACGCCGAGCCATGGCAGATAAAAGAGGAGACGGACATGCGACGCAAGACCTTCGACATGATCCTGAGTGCTGGCGGGGCGGTCCTTGTCGTCGTCCTGCTCGTCGCCGGGGTTCTCGGGCTCTGGGGCTACAACTTTGCCAACAGCAACGTCCACAACCAGCTCGCCGAGCAGCAGATCACGTTCCCGCCCGCAGCGGCGTTCGCGCACGCCAAGGCCGGCACCGAGATCACGCCTTCGATGATCGGGACCGTAAGCAAGTACGCGGGACAGCCACTGGTCACAGGCCAGCAAGCCGAGGTGTACGCCAATGACTTCATCGCCGTGCACCTCCAGGAGATCGGCGGCGGCCTGACCTACGCCCAGCTGTCGGCCAAGGCCATGGCGCTGCCCAAGGGCTCTGCCGCCTACACCGTGGCCGAGGGCAAGGTCCAGACGGTGTTCCAGGGCACGACCCTTCGTGGGCTCTTGCTCGAGGCCTACGCCTTCGGGACCTTCGGTCAGATCGCGCTGGTGGCCTCGATCGCCTCCTTCGTGCTCGCAGGCATCATGCTCCTGCTCAGCCTGCTCGGCGTGATCCACCTGCGCCGGGTTCCCGAGGACCAGGAGTTCCCCAAGGTGCACCAGTCTGAGAAGGAGCTCGAGACGGTGTGACAGAAGGGTGCAGCACGCGGGCAACAGTGTCCGGCCCCGACGACTGGGGCCGGACACGCCCGCGTCCGGGAGGCGGGCGCCGACATCGAGTGGTGCGACACGCACGGTGATATCGACCGATCCGAGCTCCGACGATCTCGGAGGTGCGCGATCTGATGGGCACGCGGTGCCAACCCGACAGGGAAAGGAGACACGGTGACAACGACACAGGCAACACCCACCCATCGGATCGTCGTAGGGATCGACGGCTCGGCGTGTTCGATCGCCGCGTTGGATTGGGCCGTGCGCCAGGCGGAGCTCACAGGTGCCGTCGTCGAGGCGCTCACCACGTGGGAGTGGCCGAAGACCTATGGCGTGGCGATGGTGGTCCCCGACGGCTACGACCCCGAGGTCGACGCCAGAACGGTCCTCGAGAGCTCCGTTCGAGCAGCACGCGAATCCCATCCCGGCATCGTCATTCGACCGGTCGTCGTCCACAGCCATCCCGCCCCCGCACTCATCGAAGCGTCCCGGGGGGCGGACCTCGTCGTCGTCGGCAGTCGCGGGCACGGAGAGTTCACCGGCATGCTGCTCGGGTCGGTGAGCGAGCACTGTGTCAGCAACGCCCACTGCCCCGTCCTGGTCGTGCGCCAGAACTAGGTCGAGATGACGTTCGACCCTGTTCCCCTCGGGATCGTCGTGCGAATCTGAGATCAGGAAGAAGCATCGGAGGTGGGCACATGCGAGCGCTGATCGTCTACGAGTCCATGTTCGGCGGCACGCGCCAGGTCGCCGAGGCGATCGGGAAAGGGCTGGGCGCAGGAGTTGACGTCCTTGTCGTGGGGGTGGCTGCGGCTCCAGCCGTGGTCGATGACTTCGACCTTGTGGTGGTAGGCGGGCCGACGCACGCATGGGGCATGTCGTGGCCGTCGACTCGTCGCAGTGCTCCAATGCGCGTCGCCAAGGCGGACAGTGACCTGGTACTCGAGCCCGGTGCCGATACCGGTCCCGGGGTGCGCGAGTGGCTCAAGACCATCGGTGACAGCAGCCATGCAAAAGCGGCGGCCTTCGACACCCGCATCAACTCCCGGGTTCTCTTCACGGGCCGGGCATCCAGGGCGGTGGCGCGACAGCTCTCGCGCCACGGTCTTTCGGTGGGGGTGCCTCCCGAGAGCTTCCTGGTGGACAACAAGAGCCATCTCTTGCCCGGCGAGATGGAGCGGGCCCGCCTGTGGGGCGAGGAACTGACGACGATGGTCGATCACACCCGAACCGCGGGGCGATAACGCACAAGGACAGTGGGCTCGGCGGGAGCACCTCAGGTCTGGGGACTCTGAGCGCGCTTGGAGGGACTCGAACCCCCAACCTTCTGATCCGTAGGCTGAGCCGGGATCGTCCCATCGAATCCCCACAAGTCCCACCCTGTCGCAAAAGTCCTGCTCTCTGGTAATGGATCCTCAGAAAGCTGAAGTGCAACGGGACCGGCTAGGAGACCCTGAGACCGAATTGTTGGCTCAAATGTTGGCTTCTTCTCGGCGTCCTGACCTGCCGTTTCGGCAGTTAGTTCGAGACGTCTACGACCGTCCCCGCTGGTACGCGGACCACGAATGCAAGGCTGACCACCGATCTTGTCGGGATCGAACGTAATGCGCTCAAATGCCACACCTAGCTGGGAATTACGTCACCCGGTTACAGGGCGGCCCTCGCTCGAGAATTATTACGACCACGACAACCTCCTGGGATGATTCTCGGATGCTCGTTCTCCACTCGGCATGGCTGTCCGGTGCAAACGGCCTTGCTCTGTGGGCCGAGGATGGCGATCGACCTCGCACGGCCCCGCCTCGACGAGGTCGTCCGCCGCTGCAGCGGCGTCCAGAACCCCACCCTTTCGCCCTCGACGTCGACGGCATCCGCTTCGCCACCACCGAGCTCGCGGGGGCCGTCGTCGGGGACTTGATCGTCAAGGCGCATGAGGCTGAGCTCTTCCTCCGGCTGCCTGCGAGCGGTAGCGCCCCTGTCGGCTCGCCCTGGCTCGAGGATGATCTCGCCACGGCCCCGCTGTCTGGGTCCTCACCTTCGGCCTCGTCACCCCCCTCGTGGACTGCCCCGGGGATCGTCCTAGAGCCATCCGGAGCAGCGGACCTCGTGCTGGCATTGCAGAGTGCCGCTCCGGCCGGGGCCACGTCCGACCCGTTGGGCATCGTTCTCGCATCCGACCTCCGATTCGCGGCGCGTTCCACGGAGATGATGCTGGAGTTGATCACCCGGGGCCGCTTGCTCCCCACCCTCGAGTTCACCGGCGATAGTTGGCAGGCTCGCTGGCGCCCGCTCATTGACAGACACGACCGGGGCCGGATCAAAACACTGCTGTGGGCCCTTCCCGCATCCTTCACGGCGGCTGACACCACCGGTTTCGGTCAAGACCACGTCAATGTCGACACGGGCTCAGGGTCACCGGACGAGGTCCTCCGGTCCTTCCTCTGGAGTATCACCGACGCATTAGCCCGGCGGTTCGTAGCCGATCGGCCGCCCGCCACCCCGCCTTCTGCCCGCCGGGGTCAACCAACAAGGCCCAGCCCCGTCGGTGCGTGGCTGGCTGGTCTCACGTCCCCCGACGGAGCCGTCGACGCAGGGGACGGCGAGCTGCAGGCCCTGTGCGACGCCCTTCACGCTTGGCACGCCACGGAAAGCGCCGACACAGACCCGGTACGAACCTGCTTCCGGATCGTCCCTCCTCTCGACGATCCCGAAGAGGTTGACGTCGTCGATGAATGGCGAATCGAGTTCGCCCTTCAGGCTGTCGACGATCCGAGCTTGCTCGTCTCAGCTGAAAAGGTGTGGGGCGACGGACCCGAGCTCACCGCCTTGGATCGCCACGTGAGGCACGCCGACGAGCACCTCCTTCGAGGTCTTGGCCGTGCTGCTCGGCTCGTACCATCACTCGGCTCCGCTCTGGCCTCGGCGGAGCCGTGCGCGCAGGTGACCGACGCCGCCGGCGCGCTTGCCTTCCTCCGCGATGGCGCGCCGATCCTGGAACAAGCGGGGTTCGGAGTTCTGGCGCCACCCTGGTGGCGCTCCTCGAGAGCGCGTGTGGGCCTCCGTCTCAAAGCTCGAACCACGTCGAGGGGTGGACCATCGGCCGCCACCATCGGTCTCGACGGCCTGTGCGACATCAGATGGGAGGCGGCCCTCGGCGACGACAGGATCGGACTGGCCGAGCTACGCGCGTTGGCACGCCTGAAGCAACCTCTGGTGCGGATCCGCGGCCAGTGGGTCGAGCTGCGCGAAGGAGACATCGCCGCCGCAATCGCCGCCGTCGGCAAGAAGGGCGCCGGCCCCAACCTCTTGTCAGCCGGTGAGGTGATGCGGACCGCGCTCGGAATCGAGCCGACATCTGCTGACCTACCCATTGTCGCCGTGGAGGCAGACGGGTGGCTCGGGGACCTTCTCGCCGGTGCCGAAGACCGTCGGCTCGAAGCCCGACCGACCCCCGACGGATTCGTGGGCGAACTACGGCCGTACCAGGAGCGCGGACTGGCATGGCTCGCCTTCCTCGGGGATCTCGGTCTCGGGGCCTGCCTGGCCGACGATATGGGGCTCGGGAAAACGGCTCAGCTACTGGCCGTCCTGGTCGACGAGCGCGCCGGACGCGCTGCTTCGGCCCCGGCTCGTCGTAAACGATCGGACGCAACCAAGAAGCCGACACCTGTCGTCATCCGGTCAGCCGGACCAACTCTGGTCCTTTGCCCAATGTCTCTGGTTGGCAATTGGCAGCGAGAGTCAGCACGATTCGCCCCCGAGTTGTCGGTCTATGTCCACCATGGACCGAATCGGCTCGACGGCAAGGCTTTCACCCGTCATGCCGGTCGGATGGACCTGGTGCTCTCGACCTACGGTCTCGCCGCCCGCGACCAGAAGCTCATCGCCACTGTTCCCTGGAGCCGCTTGGTCGTCGACGAGGCGCAGCAGATAAAGAACAGCGCGGCCCGAACCACCCAGAGCGTCCGGGCGATCCCGGCCGAACGACGGATCGCCATGACCGGCACCCCGGTGGAGAACCGCCTGAGCGAGCTGTGGTCGATCATGCAGTTCCTGAACCCCGGCCTGCTCGGTTCGGAGAAGGGCTTCCGCGAGCGGTTTGCCATCCCCATCGAGCGCGATGGCAACGACGAGGTCGCAGCACAGCTTCGTCGCATCACCGGTCCCTTCGTGCTCCGCCGCCTGAAGACGGACCGGTCGATCATTGCCGACCTTCCCGACAAGCTCGAGATGAAAGAGTTCTGCACCTTGACCCGCGAGCAGGCCAGCCTCTACCAGGCCGTCGTCGATGACATGCTGGCCAGGATCGATGAAGCCGACGGCATGGAACGCCGGGGGCTGGTCCTCGCCACCATGATGAAGCTCAAGCAGGTGTGCAACCACCCGGCGCACTTCCTGGCCGACGGATCGTCGCTTCCCGGACGGTCGGGCAAGCTGGCCCGCCTCGTCGAGGTGCTCGAGGAAGCAGTGGCGGAGGGCGACCGGGCCCTCGTCTTCACCCAGTTCACCCAGATGGGGACCCTCCTCGAGCGCCATCTTCGACGTCATCTCGGTTGCGACGTGCTGTGGCTCCATGGCGGAGTGGCGAAGAAGGCCCGTGACGGCATGGTCGAACGATTCCAGGGTGCCGACGGACCGCCGGTGTTCTTGCTGTCGCTGAAAGCCGGTGGCACCGGTCTGAACCTGACCGCAGCCACCCATGTCGTGCACTTCGACCGGTGGTGGAACCCCGCCGTGGAGAACCAAGCGACCGATCGTGCCTTCCGGATTGGCCAATCGCGCAATGTGCAGGTTCGAAAGTTCGTTTGCGGTGGCACCCTCGAGGAGCGCATCGACGACATGATCGAGACAAAGCGCGCGCTCGCCGAGCGAATCGTCGGCACCGGGGAAGGCTGGATCACCGAGATGTCCACCGATCAACTCCGCGACGTTGTCGCCTTGTCGGTCGACGCGGTGGGGGAAGACTGATGCCCCCGCGTCGTCCTGCGAACCGGTCCCAGCGGTGGAGTGACGAGCGGTGGCCGCCGGCGTCCACTCCTATCGCCGTCGAAGGGGGACTGGAGGCACGCAGCCATCGCGGCCGGATCGGTGACACCTGGTGGTCGCAACGCTTTATCACCGAGCTCGAGTCGATTGGTCTCGGCAGCCGCCTTCAGCGCGGCAAGCGCTATGCCCGCACTGGCCAGGTGCTCAGTATGGACGTCGCCCCGGGGCAAGTGACCGCGTCGGTGCAAGGTTCGCGGACGAAGCCCTACCGGGTGTTCATAGAGATACGCGTTCTCACGGCAGTTGAATGGGACGCCGCCGAGGCGGTGATGGCATCGAGCGCTAGCTTCATGGCCAAGCTTCTGGCCGGCGATATGCCCGATGAGATCGAGGAGGCATTCGCCGAGTCGTCCGGCACTCTGTTCCCGGCGTCGGCCGACGGGTTCGATTCGGCGTGCTCGTGCCCGGACTGGGAGAATCCGTGCAAGCACGTCGCGGCGGTCTACTTCCTGCTGGCCGAAGCCTTCGACCGTGACCCGTTCCTTATCTTCGCCTGGCGCGGCCGAGACAAGGACGAACTTCTGGCTGGTTTACGGGCCCGCCGGCGCGGCCTCGGCTCCGCCCACGAGGCGGGCAGGTCCGATCCGACCGAGGCACCCAGCGTTCCCGAAGGCGGCCAGTTCGGGTGGCCCGTGGCGGACCCTGATCGCTCCGCCGCGCCCCAAGAGACAAACCCCACATGGTCGTGGGGGCGGGACGAAGATCTGGCGACCATCGAAATCCGACCCCGCCTGGCCGTCGCCCCCGACCTGGTTCTCCGTCAGCTCGACCCATCACCCCTCTCCGACGCCGGGACTCTCATCACCGAGGCGCTGCGTCCGCTCTACGAGGCGATAACTGGGGGAGCCGCCGCGCTGGTCCTCGGCGAACCGGCACCGGCAAAAGGAACACGCCCGGGCCACACCCCTGCCCCGATGTGAGTCGGATCAGGGATGCGCGACCGATCCTTTCCATGTCGTCGGGAGTAGGTGGATCGGCACGTGTCGTCTTTCGGATGGCGCGGGCTGCAGCTCGCCTCCGAGCAGTCAGCCACCGCGTACCGATCGTCCCTGGCGATCCCCGCGTGGCCGGCTCGGTCAGCTGCGCCGGCCACCTTCGATGTGGGTCCGATCACCCCGGGACTGGTTGGCGACGTCGTCTTCGACGTCCGCCTGCCCTGCGGTCGCACGACGGCCATCGACGGCCAAGCGCTGTCTACGGGTAGACGACGGCAACGTCCCGGCCACAGTGTCAAGGTCGACGCTTGTACTTACTGGCTACGTACTCGTTTACCCATACGCGGGTGCTACGCCATTGGCCGTCCGGGCCCTTTTGCCCCCTGAGGCGACCCCTCTCGATGGCGGCTCGGAGCGTGGGAACGCTGTGGGCCTTGGTCGCCAGCGAGACGATGGGGACCAACCGGTGGGGCCCAGCCACGGCGGGAACGACGAAACGGTAGAGGTTGTTGGTGACAGACCTGGCGATGAGCTCTCCGAGAGGCCCTGCGTCGCCGTTGTCGGCGCGCCGTAGGGCGCGGAGATACCGGTTCCGGTCTCGGGTGTAGATGACGGCGGGGGGGTAGCCGAGGCGGACCAGGAGCAGGTTCAGCAGGAGCCGCCCGGTGCGCCCGTTGCCGTCGAGGAAGGGGTGGATTCTCTCGATGCCGGCATGGGCGACGGCGATCGCCTCGATGAGGTTCTCGGCGGCACCGAGGGCCCTGAGTGAGTCAACCCAGTCGACCATGGCCGCAGGAACCTCGACCCACGACGGCGGGACCAATCCACCTGGGAAGGGTTGTATATCGTGTCGCCGGAAGCTCCCGGGCTTCTCCTCGGGAGTGGCGTTGGGGTGGGGTGCGACACCCCAGACCGCAGTGAGGGCGACCTCGTGGACGTGGCGCACCTCCGTCATCGTGAGCGGTTCTCCCGAGGTCCAGTCCCCGGGCTCCAGGGCCTGGCCATAGACCCACTTCGCCGCCTCGGCGTAGCCCGTTACCTCCATGTACTCCTTGAGCTCCTTGTTGCCCACGGCCCGCCCCTCGGCCAGGAGCGCTTCGACCTGGGCGATGACGAGGGTGTTGCCCTCCAGGGCGGTGGAGTGGTGGGCTTCCTGGTGCCAGATCGAGGTCCAGATACCTTCGGCCTCGGTCGGCGACGGCAAGCCCCCCATGCGCTCTCGGAGATCGGCGATGGCCTCGTCCAGGCGCTGGTAGATGAGCTGACGAGGCGGTCGCCCTCGAGGGGATTTGTTGAGTTCCACGAGATCCAATGGTAACACGACGACATTGCCAATTTTGTCGTGTTCAATTTAGTTCCCCTTTCCCTCAACAATATTGGGCCGTGCCGGAAGGCACGCCTCAGGGGTGTCGGTTCATGTGGCTGTCGGCGATGCGCATGATCACCTCTTCGCCAAAATCCGTGCCCGCAGCCGCGCCGAGGCCGTCCGGTACGCCTACGACCAAGGGCTCATGTCACCAACGTCGCAAGCCGCCGCGGGGCCTCGGACCATCTACGTCAGCCCGCGTTCAACGTTGCGGAGAAAGTCATTGAGCTCTTTGGCGAGGTCAGCGACGGAGGACACGGTCGCCCCTTCTGTCCACCATCCTCGAACCGTGCCAGCTGGTCTCATCGTGCCCGACAAGAAAAGTTGGCTTCCCCACAGCACGCCCTTAACCGCTTAAGAGCTGGGCTTATGGGCCGAAATCGGAAGCCATCAGGCAGAATTGTTGGCTGGGGTGCGTCGGACACATAGCGGTCGTTGGCGTCCTGACCTGCGCTGTTGGCGCGCTTTGACGCGCGCTTGGAGG
>Ga0209415_10004194_pt1 | contig 26498 bp, 20 predicted proteins | sample PeaSoiSIISIP2007_FD_187696 | JGI IMG/M metagenome (GOLD analysis project Ga0209415, IMG submission 187696) | Peat soil microbial communities from Weissenstadt, Germany - SII-SIP-2007 (SPAdes) (version 2) | ecosystem: Environmental > Terrestrial > Soil > Wetlands > Peat | place: Germany... | reverse complement strand
CCCCACGAGCTACAGGTCGCCATCCATCTCGATCCCGCCTTCGAACCCGCCCGCCGCGATCTCTATCGGCTGCGTCACTCCTGACCGGCGTTCGGGGGAACACTTCGCCAGAAATCCGCTACCGGCCGGTCTTTCCAGAACTTCTCGAAATTTGCCATCCCGCAGAACGACCGCGACCGCATCCGGTCGATGTACACGATCCCGTTCAGATGATCGATCTCGTGCTGGAGGATCCGCGCATACCAGCCCGACGCATCGATGACCATCGGCTCGCCGCGCTCATTGAGGCACTCCACGCGCACGCCCTTCGCCCGCGGCACAATCGCCGTGAATCCCGCGAGACTCAGGCAGCCCTCGAAAAACTCCGCCGGCTCCGCATCCACTACCGTCGACCCGGGGTTGATCAACACGTGAAATGGCACCGGGCGGCGCTCTCGCTCCGCCGCCTGCTCCGATGGCAGCTTCCCGATGAATTCCGCCGGGTCTTCGATGACTGCAATCTGCAAAGGCACGCCGATCTGTGGCGCGGCCAGCCCCACCCCCGGCGCGGCTCGCATCGTCTCCCTCATGTTTTCGATCAGCTCCGCGATCGCCGCCGAGCCGATCTCCTCGCGTGTAAGCGGCCGCGCCCGCCGCCGCAGCACGGCATCGCCAACCTGCACGATATCGAGTTTCACCGAAGTTCCTCAGCGGATACAATGCACCCATGCATATCCCTCCATCATGCCGCGTGTGGCCTGGCTTGGCAGCGGTGTTGTTGCTCGCTCCCTTCGCCGCCGGGCAACCGCTCTCCGTTCACTGGGAGGAACTCACCGCGCCCGATTTTGTCCGCGCCATCCATCAGGCCAAAGGTGTCTGCCTGCTGCCGTTCGGCATCCTCGAAAAGCACGGACCTCATCTGCCCATTGGCACCGACTTGCTCGACGTCCGCTACGCCGCTTTGCACGCCGCTGCTGCCGAGTACGCCGTCGTGTTCCCCGAATACTACTTCGGCCAGATCTTCGAGGCGCGCCATGAGCCCGGCACCATTGCCTACAGCGCGCGCCTGCAACTGGAGTTGCTGCAGGACACCGTGGAGGAAATGGCCCGCAATGGCTGCAGCAAGATCGTGATCGTCAATGGCCACGGCGGCAACAACAGCCTGCTGCCTTATTTCGCGCAATCACAGCTTGCTTCGCCGCGAGACTACGTCGTCTACGTCCACGGTCTTCCCGACCGGAGCAGCGTCACGATCGCCGATAAGATCGATTCGCACGCCGGCCAGTCCGAAACCTCGATGATGACGATCTCCCGCCCCGACCTCGTTCATCAGGACCGCGCCGCCAACGAATCCGGCGCAGATCAGAAACACCTGTCGCTGCCAGAGGGCCTCTACACCGCGATCTGGTGGTATGCGAAGTTCCCCGACCACTACGGAGGCGATGGCACCCTCGCCAGCAGGGAGCTGGGTCAACGCGAAATGAGCGCCTGGATTGACGGTATCGTTAAAACGATTCAGGCCGTCAAGGCCGACGATGCCACTCCGCGCCTCCAGCGCGAGTTCTTCGAGAAAACCACTCATCCGCTGGACACGAAACAATAAGCGGGCCGGCGTCCCTCACGAGTGCTCGCGCAGGAAGCTCTCCATTTCGTCCGCTTCGCCGTCATCGAGACGAAACTCCAGCGCGGGCAACACGCCCTTCGCCTGGCCGGCCGAGCGCATCCCCACAATGGCCGCCGTCACCGCCGGATGGCGCAGCGTCCACGCGATCGCCACAGCGCCCGCCGAGACCCCGTGCCTCGCGCCGATCCTCTTCAGCAGCTCGGCGAATTCCAGGTTTCGCGAAAGCTGCGGCTCTTTGAACGCCGCCACGTTCCGCCGGAAATCGTCATCGGGCATCGCCGCAACACGTTCTCGCGTCATCGCGCCCGTCAGCAGCCCCGACTTCATCGGTGAATACACAATCACACCGATGCCATTGCCGAGCGCGTACGGCAGAATCGATTCTTCCACGGCGCGAGTGAGCAGGTTGTAGGGCGGCTGCAGCGACGTGAGCGGCGCGATTCGCCGGGCCCGCTCCATCTGCGCGGCGTTGAAATTCGATACGCCGATCCAGCGGACTTTGCCTTCCTCTTTCAGCCGCGCCAGCGTCTGCCAGCCCTCCTCGATGTCCTCGTCCGGCTCCGGCCAGTGAATCTGATAGAGATCGATCGCGTCGAGCTTCAGCCGTCGCAGGCTCGCCTCCAGTTCCCGCCGGACTGAATCGGCCTTCAGGCTCGGGCTGATTTCCCGCTGCTCGTTCCACACCCGCTCGCATTTCGTGAACACATACGGCTTGCGCGCGACGCCTTCCAGTGCCCGCGCCACCACGTCTTCCGAATGCCCCAGCCCGTACACCGCCGCCGTGTCGATCCAGTTCACGCCCGCGTCAAGCGCCGTGCGAATGGCCGCAATCGATTCGTTGTCGTCCTGCGGCCCCCACGCGAACTTCCATCCGCCGCCGCCCATCGCCCACGCGCCCACGCCGATCCGTGTAAGCTGCATATCGCTGTTGCCAAGCTGTTTCGTTTCCATCGTTCCTCGATTGTACTGACGGCGTGTTTTGCGGGCGCGTTAGCCGTTCGGCTGCTCGCTCAGCGCGCCGGGATCTCGTAGCCCTGTTTCTCCATGTCCTCTACGCTGGCACCGCCGCTCTGTCCCTCCCACCACGCGAGCGTCCTTTGGAACGCCACGTAGCCGGTGGGCCGGCGCAAACGAAACGTCAGCCTCAGCCCGCGCTGAGCCTTCGCATCCCAGGTCCCGGTGACGTCCTGCGGAGGGCCGATGTCGGAAAGCTCCGACGCTCCCTGGCCGATCAGCGTTCCATCGGCGCTTCGCAGCTCCCACTCCGCCCGATAACTGCGCAAGGTGTATGAGGGAATGAAGTGCTCTCGCTGTCTGGAGACCTTCGCCGTGAAACCAGTGGGCGGCTGCCATGGCCGCTCGGTCCAGTGCAGATCGACAACGGCCGGCGAGCTTTCCCTCTTCCACGTGTAGAATGACGGATTGCGCTGACGGTTCTCGTCCACCAGACCCATTTCCACTTCGCCGCTGGTCATGCCGGGCCGCAGATTGCGGTGCGATTTGTAGTCCTGATAGCACCAGAACAACGCGCCGGAAATGAAGTCGTATTGCCGGAAAAGGGCCATCTGCGACTCGATGATGTGCCGGCGGAGCACGTCGCCACTTTTCCGGTCGGGCGCAAACAGGCTGGCCGCGCCGAATTCCGAAATAATGAACATCTTATCCGGATAATCCCGGCCCGCACGCTCGATTGACGCGGTGAGCCCCTCCTCCGGTCCCGACCATGTGCCGAAATACTCGTTCATCATGACGAAATCCGCCACCGAGGCCGCGTTAATCTTCGGGTCCGCGCCGAGGGCGATCTGGTTGTCCGCGTAGCTGACGTAGCGGTCCGGGTCGAGCTCCTTCACCAGCTTGTACATCAGGTCGAAGTAGGCGCGGCCGCCCGGCGTGTTCGTTTCGCTCTCGTTGCACACGCTCCAGCCGAGAATGGCCGGATGGTTCCACGCGCTCTCAATCATTTCCGTCATCATTTGTTTCGCCAGCGCGATGACCCGCGGATCGCTCATCTGCGCCTCGCTGAACTGCCACATGGGGATTTCCGGGATCAGCAGAATTCCGTTGTGGTCGGCGAAATCGAGAATGAAGGGGTGCTGCGGATAGTGCACCGGCCGCGTCAGCGTCACCTGCAGCTCTTTCATCTCGCGCCAGTCGTGCAGCATCGTGCCTGGGGATTCGGCGAGTCCTTCCCATGGCGAGTCTTCATGCCGGGCCATGCCGGTGAGGCGCACGCGCTCGCCGTTCAGATACAGGTGGCGGTCGCGGATTTCGATCCGCCGGAAGCCGTAGTTGTCCTCGATGGTCTGGGCGACGTTCCCGTCCTTATCGAGAAGACTCGCGCGGACGCGGTAAACGTTGGGCAGATCGATGTACCAGAGCTTCACCGGCGTCGGTGGCAGGGAGAGAGGTGCAGTCGATTCGCCCGGCGGAATACTGACCTCCTGCTCGGCGCTTTGCGCGGGCGCATTGCCGTCCACCAGCTCGATGCGCAGGCGCGCGCTCACGGGCGCGCTGCCATGATTCTCGAGTGTGATCGTGTTGCTGATCGCCGCGCTTTGCCCAGTGAGCGTGCTGCGGACGTGCTGCCGGCGAATCAGCGCCTGGCCGGTGACCGACAGCCAGACATCGCGCACGATGCCCCCGTAATGCCACCAGTCGTACCAGACGTTGTCGCCGCGGCGCAGCGACATGGCGTATCCGGGAATGGTGGTGAGGCCCGGCCGATTGTCGATCTCCACGGCAATCAGGTTGTCGGCGCGCAGGCGCGGAGTGGCGTCGATCCACCACTCCGTGTGGCCGCCCTCGTGCGAGCCCGCTTCCGCGCCGTTCAGCCAGACGCGGGCTTTGTAGAAGGTTGCGCCGAAGTGCAGCTCCACGCGCTGGCCCGTGCTCGCCGGTGGCGCGGCGAAATGGCGGTAATACCAGGCGATGCCTTCGTGGTCGGCGTATTTACCGATGTTCCACGTGCCCGGAACGCGGACGGGTTCGGCGCTGGCCGGGACCTGCGCGCTCCAGCCGCGGGTTTCGCCCTTTCCGTCGGCGTCGATGGCCATGCTCCACGGGCCGTTCAGATCGATGCGGTACGCCGATGTCCCCTTCGCGCCGATGCAGGTCAGCAGGGCGATTGCGAGGATCGCCGCGGGTGAGCTTTTTCCAATGTGTCGCACGCGCGTCAGTATATCGAAAGCATGCGCGACCCGGTATCCTGAGTAGCGAATGCGCCTTGTCGCGCCGATTGCAATGCTGTTGCTCACCGGATGTGGGGCTCCGCCTCCGCCGGCAAAGGCGGTGGATCCGACCACCGAGGCCTGGTACAGCCGGACGGTCGAAGACCTGGTGGCCGCGAATGGCGAAGCTGAGACCGATCTCGCCGCCGGCAAGAGCGACGAGGCTGCGGCGGCCATTGTGCGCGGGCAGGGGATGGAACAGCGGCTGCTTTCCGTCTCGCGGCCGACGCTCGCCGCCGAAGAAGCGGTGTCCGATCTGGAGCGCCTTTACGGCCGGATGCTGCTCTCCAACCGCCACTACGGCTGGGCCCGGCTGGCCTTCCAGAAGAACCTCGCCCGCTGGCGGCACTGGGTGCCGGAGACGCCGGAAACCATCCGCCGCCGCAAGCAGGCCGAGGCCGACATTGCCGACTGCGACCGGCGGATGACGGAGTAATCAGCGGCTCCGAACCTTGAGCGATAGAAAATGCCACTATCGCTCATTATTATGCTATAGTGTGATCGATAGGGCCGATCCCTATCGATCATGCCCCGCTGGAACTGGCAGCAACCCGACTGGCCACACTTCACCTGGGACCCCGGCCGTCTCGTGCGCGCGGAGGAGCGTTTCCTGCGCGGCACCGGCGAGGTCACCGGCACGGCACGGCACCTGGGCGCCGGCGAGAAAGAACAGCTCAACGTGGAGGCCATGAGCACCGGAGCGGTCACCACGTCCGAAATCGAGGGCGAGATCCTCGACCGCGCCAGCGTCCAGTCGTCCATCCGGCGGCAACTCGGCCTCGCCACCGAACCACGGCGCGTCAAGCCGTCCGAGCAGGGCATCGCCGAAATGATGGTGGACCTCTACCGCTCGTGGGCCGCGCCGCTGACCCATGAAACGATGTTCGCCTGGCACCGCATGCTGCTGCGTGGCCGCGCCGACCTCACCGACATCGGCCGCTATCGCACCGGAACCGACCCGATGGAAGTGGCCTCGGGCGCGCTCTACAACCCGCGCGTGCACTTCGAAGCGCCGCCTTCGGCTGGCGTGCCGCGCGAAATGGAGGCGTTCGTCGAGTGGTTCAACGCGAGCGCCGGCATGCCTGCGCTCACTCGCGCCGGCATCGCGCACCTGTACTTCGTCTCCATCCACCCGTTTGAGGACGGCAACGGCCGCATCGGCCGCGCCATCTCCGAAAAAGCCCTCGCGCAGAACCTCGGCGAGCCGCCGCTCACCGCGCTCGCCGCGACCATCCTGATCCGCCGCAAGGCCTACTATGACGCACTCGAGGCCGCCGACAAAGGCAACGAGATCACCCCGTGGCTTGCCTGGTTCGCAGGCACCGTGCTCGAAGCCCAGCGCCGCACCATCGCCCAGATCGCCTTCCTGATCGACAAGACCCGCCTGCTCGACGGGCTGCGCGGCCAGCTCAACGAGCGCCAGGAGAAGGCGCTGGAGCGCATGCTGCGCGAAGGGCCCGATTGCTTCCGCGGCGGCCTGAGCGCGGGCAATTACGCGACAATCACGGGAGCCTCGCCGGCCACCACGACGCGCGATCTGGCCGATCTCGTCGCCAAAGGCGCGCTCACCCGCGAGGGCGAACGGCGCCACGCACGCTATTGCCTCGCCATTCAGTTGCACCCGGTCGGGCTGGTCACTGTGGACCAGACTGGCGAAGTCCACGAGCAATCGGCCTGAAGCCGCTCGCCCGCCGGGAGCATCCAACACGCAGGAGACCTGCGGATCACCCTATTGTTGACAGGTATTAGGTAGTTTCGCGTAAACTAAAGATTAGTATGAGTTTTGCACCGGCTCCGGCACCTATCCTCCGCCCCAGCGCGACCTCGCTGCTGGCGCAGATCGGGAACACGCCACTGCTGCGGATGGAGAAGATTGCCGCCGACCTGCCCGGCATCGAGATCTACGGCAAGGCCGAGTACTTTAACCCCGGCGGCTCCGTCAAGGACCGCGCCGCCCTCAACATGATCCTCGACGGCGAGCGCACCGGCCGGCTCCGGCCAGACCGCATCATCCTCGACGCCACCAGCGGCAACACCGGCATCGCCTATGCGATGATCGCCGCCGCGCGCGGCTACCGCGTTCGCCTGTGCCTTCCTCAGAACGCCTCCGAAGAGCGCAAGCGAATGCTGCGGGCCTACGGCGCGGAGATGATTTTCACCGACCCCGCCGAAGGCTCCGACGGCGCCATCCGCAGGTGCCACCAGATCTATGAAGCCGACCCCGACGTCTACTTTTACCCGGATCAGTACAGCAACCCGGCCAACTGGAAAGCGCATTACGAGCACACCGGCGTCGAGATCATCGGCCAGACCGGCGGCCGCATCACGCATTTCGTCACCTCCATGGGCACCAGCGGCACGTTCATGGGCGTTTCGCGACGGCTGAAGCGCGACGTGCCCGGCGTGCAATGCATCTCCGCGCAGCCGTCGTCGGGGTTCCATGGGCTGGAAGGGCTGAAGCACATGCCCACGGCCATCGTGCCGGCCATCTACGATCCCACGCTCGCCGACGACAATGTCTGGGTGGAGACCGAGGACGCCTACGCCATGGTTCGGCGCGTGGCGCGCGAGGAAGGTATACTCGTTGGAATCTCTTCGGGAGCGAACCTGGTGGCCGCGCACGCGGTGGCGAAGCACGTGGTGGAGCGCGGCGAAGAGGCCGTCATCGTCACCATGCTCTGCGACAACGCCGACAAGTATCTGAGCGAACCGTTCTGGAATGATTAGAATCGACTCCGAAGCCTGGCGTGTGATGGTGGCGCACGCCGAGAAAACGTACCCCGACGAGTGCTGCGGCGCGCTGCTCGGTGAGATGTCCGGCGAGACATCCGGCGACGGCGTCAGGATCGTCCGCCAGGCGGTGCCCATGCGCAACTCGTATCAGGGCCCGCAGGAGGATCGCTACGAGCTGCACCCCGAAGATCTGCTGGCGGCCGATCGCGACGCGCGCGCGCGTGGGCTGGATTTGGTCGGCATTTTCCACTCGCACCCGGATTGCGACGCCTACTTTTCCGAAACCGATCTGAAGAATTCGTGCCCGTGGTATTCCTTCGTGGTTCTTTCCGTGCAGAAAGGGCGATTCCATCACGCCGCCAGCTTCCTGCCCGATGCGGACCAGACGCGGGCCGACAAGGAGGAACTCATCTATGGCCAGGATTCTGATTCCCACACCGCTGCGGCAGTACGCGGATAAGCTAAACGCGGTTGAGATGACCGGGGGCACCGTCGGCGAGGTGCTCGGCGCGCTCACGCTGAAGTACGCCGATCTGCGCAAGCACCTTTACACCGACGAAGGCCGGCTGCGCAGCTTTGTGAACGTGTACGTCAACGACGAGGACATCCGCTATCTGCAGAAGGACGCCACGCCGCTGAAGGACGGCGACACGGTTTCAATTGTGCCCAGTATCGCCGGAGGGAGCACGAGCGTTGCCGAGCCACCGGTTGCCACGTCTTTGAGCAAAGACGAGATCCTCCGCTACAGCCGCCACCTGATCATCCCCGAAGTCGGCATGGAAGGTCAGCTCAAGCTCAAGCAGGCGAAGGTGCTGCTGGTGGGCGCGGGCGGGCTGGGCGCGCCGCTGGGCATGTATCTGGCGGCCGCGGGTATCGGGCGCATTGGTATCGTCGATTTCGACGTGGTGGACTACACCAACCTGCAGCGCCAGGTGATCCACGGCACCAGCGACGTCGGACGCAAGAAGCTCGACTCCGCCGCGGACACCATGCGCGAGATCAACCCGAACGTGCAGATCGACAAGTTCGAGGTCGCGCTGTCGAGCGAGAACGCGCTGGACATTCTGAAGGACTACGACCTGATCATCGACGGCACGGACAACTTTCCCACGCGCTATCTGGTGAACGATGCGTGCGTGCTGCTGAAGAAGCCGAATGTCTACGGCTCGATCTTCCGCTTCGAGGGCCAGGCCACGGTGTTCGCGTACGAGGGCGGGCCGTGCTATCGCTGCCTGTATCCCGAGCCGCCGCCTCCGGGACTGGTTCCGAGTTGCGCCGAGGGCGGAGTGCTGGGCATTCTGCCGGGGACCATCGGCCTCGTGCAGGCCACCGAAGCCGTGAAGCTGATTCTGGGCATCGGCGAGCCGCTGGTGGGCCGGCTGCTGTTGTACGACGCTCTCGGCATGCGCTTCCGCGAGCTGAAACTGCGGCGCAATCCGGAATGCCCGGTGTGCGGCGATCATCCCACCATCACGAAGCTCATCGACTACCAGCAGTTCTGCGGAGTCGCGCCGAAGGAGACGCCAGTGGATACCAGCGAGATTGATGCAGTGGAGCTCAAGGCGAAGCTCGACCGGCACGACGATTTCGTGCTGCTGGACGTGCGCGAGCCGCATGAATTTCAGATTTGCCGCATTCCAGGTTCGGTGCTGATTCCCCTCGGCGATCTGCCGAAGCGCGTGAACGAGCTCGATTCATCGGCCGAGATCGTGGCCCACTGCAAAATGGGCGGCCGCAGCGCGAAGGCGGTGGAGTTCCTGCGTCAGGCCGGCTTTAGGAAGGTCCGCAACATGAAGGGCGGCATCCTCGCCTGGAGCGACAAAGTCGACCCGAGCGTGCCGAAATATTAAGCGTGCTACAAATGGTATGAGATGAACGCAACGGTTCGAAACCTCGACGAGAACGCCTACCGCGCGCTTCGTGCGCGCGCTGCTGCGGAGGGGAGAACTGTCGGCGAGCTGTTCAACGAAGCCCTCCGCGCGTACCTGGCGCGAGCGGATGTACGGAGCCGAAAAGTGAGCCTTCGGGATCTGCGACCTGAGCCGTTTCCCGAAGGAAACGAGCATCTCAGCAGTGAGATCAATGCGGTGGTCTACGGCATCAAGCCGTGATCGTGGATGGAATCGTGATCTCCCAACAGGGCTGACCTTATGCCGGTCCTGCGTCTACTGGCGCTCACTACTGCGCCCCCGGCTTCCGCAATTCGCTCAGTTGCTGCAGCATCTCGCGACGATGCGGGGTGTCGCCATACGTATGCAGGCCTGTCTCGATCGCGGTGAGGCCGTCGTCGAGCGAACAGCCGTTGGCGCGAAACCAGCGCAGGCCTTCCAGCGCAGGCGCCAGCAGTTGCTTTCTCTCGTAATAAGACGCCTCGCCATTCTGCGGCGGCATCCCGTCCGCGAACTTCGTGCACCACTGCCGTGCGGCCTCGCATAGCTTCGGTGTCGGTTTTAGATCCAGATCGGCGACGTACTCCATGGTCGAGATGCTCCCGCCCAGCCAGTACTCCACATCGGCCTGGCGATTGGGGTGGGTGCGAAGCGCCGCCAGCGCTTCCTGCTGCACGCCGCTGTCCTTCTCAAGCAGGCTGAGCCAGTCCCACAGGTGCGAGTTCGGCCCCAGTTCCTGAATGCGGGCGAGGTTTTGTTCGTGCTGTTTTTTATCGGCCTCCACTTGTTGCTGCTGTCGAATCTGCTCCGCTTCGACGTACGCCTGCGCCTTCCTTTCCTGAGCGCGTCCCACCGCGCGCCATGGCGCGACTGAGACCAGCAGCAGCGCGCCGAGTAAAACACCGCCAACGTAAGGCCACCCGCGATACGCACACACCACATATCCAATGAGCAGCAAAGGCGCGACAGCGGGAATCGCCGCCGGCCAGCGCACGCGGGGATCGTTCAGCAGGAACACTGCCGCGATTGCCGCCGCGCCCGATGCAAAGAACAGAATGGCCGCAACCGCTGTCGCCCACTGTGCCAGAACGTCCCGCAGGCCGGCGCGCATCAGCAACAGCCCCGTGAACACCCAGGTCAGCGCCAGAAATCCCAGAGTCGCGAACGTGCTCAGCGCCTTGCCCATGGTGGCGTCGCCCGTGGCGTTGTTGCCCACAATGTTCGAAATATTGATAGCCATCAGCAGCCAGCCGATAAGCGCCAGCACCAGCAGAACAACGCCGGTGGTGTCGAGTGTCTTCGGCATCATGAGATGCTCTTGATTATGCACCAGGTCGCCGGAGGACCGCGCCATGGCTGAACCATTACCCACTTTCCGTTGCCATCCCGACCCCGTTCGCAGCGGCAGCGTTGAGGAATCGAAGACGGCCTGCAAATGCTGCGGCCAGAAGCGCGGCTTTGTCTACGTGGGCCCGGTGTACGCGGAAGCGAACGATCTGGACGAGGCCATCTGCCCGTGGTGCATCGCCGATGGCTCGGCTGCGACGAAGTTCGACGCGTACTTCAACAACGTGGGCGAGATCGTGGACGAGGTCCCTGAGTCCGTGCGGGAGGAAGTGGAGAAGCGCACGCCCGGCTTCATCACGCTGCAGGAAGGCGAATGGCGCGCCTGCTGCGGAGACGCGATGGCGTTTATCATGCGCGCCAGCGAAAAGGACTTGCTCTCGCGCGAGTTTCCGCGGTCGCGCAGCGCTCTGATGACGCAGCTAATTACGGTGGAAGGCGTCAGCTCGCCGGAAGCGGCCGAGTTTGTGATGACGCTCACAAAAGACAGCGACCATTCCGCCTACATGTTCCGCTGCCTGAAGTGCAGCAAGTATCAATTCCAGGTGGAGTACCCGTAGCGGCCGGAACCGCCCGTCTACGGCAGCCAGAGCTTCGTTTCCACCGACATGCCTGGGCGCAGCCGCAGATCGGGAGAGACGTAACCCTTGAAGCGAATCCGCACCGGCAGACGCTGTACCACCTTCACGTAATTGCCGGTCGAGTTCTCGGGCGGCAGTAGGCTGTACTGAGCGCCAGTGGCGCCGGGCATGCTCTCCACGTAGCCTTCATAATCCCGGTCGAAGGTATCGACGTGAATAGTCACCCGCTGGCCGGGCCGCACCTTGCGGAGCTGCGTCTCCTTGTAATTGGCCGTCACCCAGATATCCTTCAACTGGACCACTCCGAGCAACTCCTGGCCGGTCTGCACGCGCATTCCGACCTCCAGATTCTTGGCCCCAATGACGCCATCAACGGGGGCGTAGATCTTCGTGTAGGAGAGATTCAGGCGCGCCTGCTCGAGCTGCGCCTTCTTCTCGCCGACGCTGGCGTTCTTCTGCTGCACGGTGGCGCGCTGGATCTCCACCTGCTGCTGGGCGTTCGACGTCGCCGCCGCGGTCATGCTCTCGGCTTGGCGCAACCGCGCTTCGGCTTCATCCACCCGCTGGGACGCAGCGCTCACCGTCGCCTGGTTCCAGACCACGGCCTGTTCAGCCGCTTTGGCTGTTGCCACCTGCCGGTCATACTGCTGCTGTGAAATCTCCTGCTTCTGAACCAGTGAAGCGTATCGGGCGAGATCGGACTGGGCCACGGTATTGTCCGCTTCCGCCTGCTTCTGTTTGGCGATGGCCGCGTCGCGATCCTGCCGGGCCCCAGTCAACGCCGCCCTTGCCGCCGCGACGTCCGCCTGCGACGTCGCAATGGTGGTGGATGTGTTGGTCTGGGTGATGGGTACGCCGGGGTGCGCCGCCGCCGCCTCGCCCGCGGTTTCGGCCACAGCCGCCTCAGCCGAGTCCAGGGCCGTCTGATAATCCGCCGGGTCGATCTCCGCCAGCAACTGACCGGCGGTCACGTGTTGGTTCTCCTCGATGTAAACCGCCTTGATGGTCCCGCCGATCCGCGCGCTCACCGGGTAGATGTGTCCGTCGACCTGAGCGTCGTCGGTCGATTCGTATGAGCTGACGTACTGCCAGATGAACCACGCGCCGACCGCCAGCCCGATCAGCAGAATGGCCCCGCCGATCAGCCGTAACCCACTGCCTGAAGAGGGTTTAGCCGATCGCTCGACTTCCTCCCGGACGCCCGACTCCTCCACTTCCAACGTGTCCCGCTGCGCCATCACGATTCCCCCCTCAAGCAAACGCCGGCACAACGGAGCGGACCGCCTGCTTTACTCGGTTCGGACCGTGGGCGGCTCCGCCCTGTGCCGGCTAGCTCCTATTATTGATGCGACGGAGGCGTCGCGGGAAACAACTCCTTCATGGACTCCTCCGCCACCCCCATGGCGCGGGCCAGCGACACTTTAGCCAGATTGTAAGAATACAGACTGGAAATGAAGTCCTCGTTGGCGGCGGCTACGGATTCCTCGGCCTGCACGGTCTCGATCGTGTCGGCCACACCCGCGGCGAAGCGGTCGCGCGCCTGGGTGAGGGTCTCGCTGGCCAGGTCCACGCTGCTGCGCGAGACGCGTACCTGGTCCACGGCTGCCTGAAGATCGACGAACGCGGAACGCACCTGGTAATCGATAGTGCCGCGCAGATCGGCCAACTCGGCCTTGCGCTGATCGAGCGCCGCCCGCGCCTGGTCGATGTCAGCGCGAATGCGGCCGCCCTCGAAGATGGGCATGTGCGCCACCCCGGTCAGCGTCACGGTGCCGTGCGAATTGGTGGGATCGACGCCGATCACGCCATAATCGGCGACGACGCCGACGGATGGCAGTCGCTCGGCGACGGCAGCCCGATGCGCTTCCTCGGCGGCGGCAACCTGAGCCTGGGCGGCCTGCAGATCGGACCTGTTCTTGTATGCGCGATCCAGCGCCTGCGCCAGATCGAGGCCTTCCAGCGGCGCATACGGCGCGCTGTCCGTCATTGTGAATTCCTGCCCGGGAGGCAGGCCAATCAGCCTGCCCAGGTTCAGTTTCTGTTTTTCGAGATCGGCCTGCAGGGACCGCAGCCGCTGCTGCTGCACCTGCAGTTCCACTTGGGCGCGCAACACGTCGATACGCGCGTTGACGCCGGCGTTGTTGCGATCCACCGCCTGGTTATAGACCGCGTCGGCTGCGGTGACCTGCGCCTTGGACGAATCGACGCGCGCGGCCGCGGCGATCGCCTGCAGATACGTTCCACTTACGGCCAGCACAATGAGGTCGCGTGCGTCCTTTGCGGCTAGGCGCGTGGATTTCAGATTCTCAGCCGCCGCGCGGTTGTTGTGAAGCGACGGCAGATCGAGCGCGTTCATGGCCACGCCGGCGCGCAGATCGAAGAAGTGGAAAGGACCGATGACCTGCGGAATGCCCCGGATCAACCCGGGGCTGAAGCCCAACGCCGCGAGATCGGTTTGCTGCACATCGCCCAGTAAATGCAATACCGCGGTGGGCAGCAGCGCGCTCCGAGCGATCATCTTCTGCGCTTCGGCCACGCGCGTGGCATTGTCATAACCAATGGTGGCCAGGTTGTACTGCAGTCCGCGACGAATCGCATTGTCCAGCGAGAGCGCAAGCGGCTCCGCTGTGGCCGCCCCCTGCGGGACGCTGCCCGAGTAGGCGCCCTGGACCTGGACCGTATTAATGCTGGTATTCGCGCTGGTGGGCAACCCGCCGGGGTTGGTAGTGCGGGCGGTTCCCACGCCACCCAGTTGTGCGTTGCGTCCGGACAGCGGCAATGGGACCGCAGTCGGCAAACGTTCCGTGGCTGGCGACGGGACCTGAGCCAATCCTACAAACGGGACGAGTAACTGCACAAACAGAAACGGGATCAATGTTCGCAATGGTTTCACTCCGTTATGACGGCGTAAGGCGGGAAAGCCGTACACATATCCCGATGCTGCCTCCGAGACCGGGGATGCAGGCACCGCGCGGCCGTCCGTCTTTATTCCATCTTACGGTTGGGCTCGGAATCGAGTAGGATGGCTGCAAATGAAACTTCCTGCTCTGGCACTTCTTGCTGCCGCCGGACTGTTCGCGGCCGAGCCGCCGCTCACACGCCTTGTCGATCCGTTCGTCGGCGCGGATGCCGACGGCAACACGGTTCCCGGAGCTGCGGTGCCGTGGGGGTTCGTCGAACTGAGTCCGGATACGACGAATGCCGACACCAGCGGCTACGCGTCGCGAGGCCTGGTCATTGGTTTCAGTCAGACGCACGTCAGCGGCACGGGAGGCGACAGTGAATACGGCAACTTTCGCGTGACCCCGACGGCCGGTGCGTTGCGCGTGGGCAATCTGCGTTTCGCGAAGTCGGAAGAGAGCGCATCGCCGGGTTACTATGCGGTGACACTGGCCGGCGATGGCGGAATGATCCGCTGCGAACTGACGGCCTCGCGGCTCACCGGGATTGAACGCTTGACGTTCCCGGCCGGCGCCGACGGCAATGTCATCCTCGATATCCTCGCGCGGTCGAAAATACACCAGCGGGCCACGCACGCCGAAGTAAACATCCTGGACGACAGGCACATCTCCGGCACGGCGACTTTTGCCGGCGGCTGGAATCCCGGTGCCTACACGCTGTACTTCTGGGCCGAATTCAACCGGCCGATGAAAAGCTCCGGCACATGGACGGCCGACCTGGGCAGCACGCTCACCATCCCTGGCCGCACGCACGCCGTCGGCGATCAGACCCACAATTACGCGAATCAGGGTGGCGCGTTCGCTGTCTTCGACACGGCGAAGGATCGCACGGTCCTGTTGAAGATGGGGGTCTCCTTCATCAGCATCGAGAAGGCGCGGCACAATGCCGAACAGGAAGCCCTGGGCTGGGATTTCGATGGCATGCGCGCTCGCGCCGCCGAGGCCTGGGAACGCGTTCTCTCGAAAATCGAGGTGGAGGGCGGCAGCGAATCGCAGCGCCGCATTTTCTACACCGCGCTGTACCGTGCGCAGTACATGCCCCACGACCTCGCCGGCGAAAATGTCTGGTGGCAATCAGCGGAGCCGCACTACGAGGATTTCTACACGCTCTGGGACACTTTCCGCACCGTGCACCCGCTGCTCACGCTGATCCAGCCGGAGCGGCAGCGCGACATGGTTCGCTCACTAGTGGATACGTTCCGTCACACCGGCTGGATTCCCGACGCGCGCATCGCCGGCCACAATGGCCTGACGCAGGGCGGCTCGAATGGCGATGTACTGATCGCCGACGCGATGGTCAAGGGGCTTGAGGGAATCGATTATGAAACCGCGTATGAAGCGCTGGTGAAGGACGCCGAGGTGGAATCGGAGCGCCCGCTCAACGAAGGCCGGCAGCTTGTCGATTACAAGCGCCTCGGCTACATGTCGCTCACGCTGAACCGCTCGGCCTCGCGGACGCTGGAGTACGCTTACGACGATTTCGCCATTTCCGAAGTGGCGCGCGCGCTGGGCAAGACCGCCGATGCCGACAAGTATCTGAAGCGCTCGGCCAACTGGGCCAATCTGTGGGATCCGCGAACGCGTTGCATTCGGCCGCGGTACGCCGATGGAACGTGGCTGGAAAATTACCAGTGCGACCACGAATACGGGGATTCCACGACCGAATGGTGGGACGTGCCGTTCTATGAAGGCCGGCCGGTGCAGTATTCGACCTACGTTCCGCACGACGTCGAGGGGCTGATCCAGCGGCTCGGCGGCGATGACGCGTTCACGAGCTGGTTGGACGCTTTCTTCGACCAGAAACTGTACACGCAGGGGAACGAGCCTGATATCCTCGCGCCCTGGATGTATATTCATGCAGGCCGGCCGGACCGCACCGCCGACCGCGTTCGCGCGATTCTCGCCAGTGAATATCACGAGTGGCGCGAAGGTCTGCCCGGCAACGACGACGCGGGAACGATTTCGGCCTGGTACATCTGGGGCGCCATGGGTCTGTACCCGAACGCCGGCCAGCCGTTCTACTACATCGGCAGCCCCGTGTTCTCACGCATCGCGATCGATCTCGGCGGCGGCCGGAAGTTTATCGTCGAAGCGCCGGGGACTTCGGATACCAATCGCTACGTGCAGAACGCGGAACTGAACGGGAAGAAGCTGGATCGCGCCTGGCTGAAGCATTCCGAGATCGCCGCGGGCGGCCGGCTGGTGCTGCAGATGGGGCCGGCTCCTTCGCAGTGGGGCAGGGAAGAGCGCCCGCCGTCAGTCACGTTGCGTTAGATCACGGCTCGATGGCCAGCACGCCGTCGCGATGCAGTCCGAGTTGTTGAACCGCGGGTAGCGGAGCTTCCTCGAACTGCAGTTCGGCTCCCGCGGATTTTGCGTGGACCGTGGTGCGCCAGCGGGCGAGAATCAGGATGGCGATGAGAACTCCGACTGATGCCGCCCAGGCCGCGCCGTTGCCGGCCAGCGCGCGCTTCTCCAGCACTGCGCCCCACGCGGTCACCAGCAGAATGCACCACACGCACACCCAGAACATCAGATACACGTTCGACTTGCCGGGAAGGTACGAGCAGGTGAAGGGGATCTTCATCGAGTGGCCGAGACACAGTTCGGTGAGGATGAGTCCAATTAGCCCAAGAATCGCCAGGTGTCCGAGTGCCGGCCGCCAGGGCCACCGCGCAAACAACAGCACTGCCCAGAGCGCCCACACGGGCGCGGCGGAAACTGCCAGCAATGCACGGCGGCGCGCGGCGATCAGATCGCGCCGTCCCGCAATCGGCAGCACGCGGAAAATCCAGTTTGACCGCAGCTCGAGCGGCATGGAAAACACCACGCGCGCGCCGAACACGGCGAAGCACATCATGAGAATGCTCGCCGCGAGCACGGGCGAGCTGACCTCGGTCAGCGGCGTGTCGGACGCCTCGCCGGAGATGGCACGCGCCAACGGCGTTCGGTTCAGAAAGAGGATGGTCAGCGCGAATCCGATGCCCAGATAGAACGCGAACAGGACGCGGTGCTGGCGGCTGCGGGCGAGCGTGCGGATGCTGAACTGAACGATGGCCGTTTGCGGCGGATTCCCGAAGCGCGGCAGCCAAATGAGGCGGCGTGATCCGGGCGCGATATCGGGTTCCTCGACGACCCGCCGCACGGTGCGCAGGTACGACAGAGCATAGGCGACTGTGGCGACGCTCGCGACGACTGCCAGCCCAGTCCACGCGCGCCACGCGAGCGGCGATAGCGCCGGGTGCAGCGAACCGTTCAGTTGCTGGAACGTCCCCACGAACCAGTACGTCGGAATCCACACCAGCCATGGACGGTCCGGGGCCACGACCAACGCATAAATGGGAGCCGGAAGCAGGAAAAACCCGCCGACGAACAGAGAAAACACGGCGAGTTGCAGAAATGAAGAGGCGTGCAGATACCAGGCGCGCGGCAGAAACTGCGCGAGAATGCCCTGCAGGCCGAGCACGAAACAGTAGATGAATGCGCCCGCGGCGAGCATGGAGATCCAATACGCGCCGAACGAGCGCAGCACGCCGAGAGCGCCCCCATTTCCCGGCACGGCGACCGTGTCGAGCGAGATTGCCGGTTCCCCCGCCAGCCGCTGACGCAAGTGCATCCCCAGGAAATCGGCAAAGGGAATCAGCGTGGGTGTCATGTTAAACAAAACCACGCCGGCATAGTCGCCCTGCGGATTGAAAAATGCGTAGCTATTAAAGCCGCCGGTGCCGCCGCTGGCCCAGAATGTCCCGTTGTTTTCCGTGTAATGCCACGCGAGGGCGATTCGCGTCCCCGCTCCGACGCCGGCGCGTACTCGCTGCGACTGAACGACCGCCGCGCGAAGCGTCCCCGCGGGGTGGAGCTGTGCGTCGAGGAACGTAAGCATGTCGCCCGCCGTGGAGCGGATTCCGCCCGAGCCCGCGAACACGTCCATGTTCCACTCGTGAACCGGCCGATGCGCCGCGCTGTGCCCCTGAATGAGCCGCTCCTGTTGCTCGGGGGAAAGCGCGACGGCCGTGTCCTTCATTTCCAGGGGCCGCGTGATCTCGTCCTCAAGCAGCGCCGGCCAGGTTGTTTCAGCTCGCTCCGCGAGCGCCTGCCCCAGAACCGCGAATCCCAGGTTGCTGTACAGGTACGACGCGCCGGCGGGCCGAGCGATACCGTGCTGGGCGAGGAACGCGTAGAGGTCGCGGGCATGGTAGTCCACCAGAGGGTTGGTCATGTCGGCGGGATGGAAATTATCGGGCATGCGGGGCAGACCGGAGTGCTGCGCGGCCAGATCGAGGAGCGTGATCTCCGGACCGTCGGGCTTGCGCACCGCTCCGGCTGGAAGCAGCGTCCGCACCGGTTCTTCCAGGCTGGTCCGGCCTTCCTCGACCATTCGCGCCAGCAGCAGGCCTGTGAAAGCTTTCGAGATGGAGCCGATTTCGAAAATCGAATCCGGCTTCGCAGTTCCGTACGTCACGATGCGGCGGCGGCCATGTTCGGAGATTCCGATCACCAGCCCTTCGCCCGGCCAGAGCGGCTGCCGGAGATCGCGCTTCAGCATATCGGGAAGCGTCGCGGCGGTCACCGGCGGCACAGGTGCATCGAAAGTCAGCGCCGGCGCGCCCTCGGCGCCCGCTCGCGCAAACGCGAAGGGCCAGACCAGACCCGCAATGATGTGCAGCGCGGCAACGGTGAGCGCCAACGCCGTCGCCACTGCTGCGATTTTGGCCAGGAATAGCGTGCGCGTTCGCAGAGGCAGCGGCGCGAGCACCAGTACGTCGCGGCGATTCGGGAACGTCGAATCCCAGCTCAGCACCGCGAACAGCCCCACCACCAGCATTGTGGTGGCGATCAGGAAATGCTGCGTCGTCCACAAGCCGATTAGCTCACCGATGCCCGGAACTCCGTCGCCGACCGACAACGCGCCGGCAATCCCCAGCAGGACGCTCACGAAAACCAGCAGCGCACCGAACTGGCCCAGCAGCTTGCTGATGTCGCCCTGCGCGTGCGCGGACAGCAGTTCCAGATCCACCATCCGGAACAGGAACTCGCGATACAGCACCCGGAATTGCCGTTTCTCCATGGCGGCGCCTCAGGCCAGAATCAGGTCGGCGATCTCGCGGCTCACGGCCGCAGTGTCCTGCTCGACGGCGAGTTGGGAAAAGATGTCCTCCAGCGTGGGCAGGGCCATGAGCGAGCGCAGGCGCTCGATGGAGTCGTCGGCTACGACCTTGCCACGGTGCAGGATGACCACGTGCGTGCACATGCGTTCCACCATTTCCAGCTCGTGCGAGCTGAGCAGCACCACCTTTCCGCGGGCGGCCAGTTCGCGCATCAGGCTGCGCATCACCAGCACGGAGGCGACGTCGAGGCCTGAGAAAGGCTCGTCCAGCAGGATGAGATCCGGATTGTGCAGCAACGCGGCGGAAAGCAGCACTTTCTGGCGCATGCCTTTGGAGTACGACGAGATGGGTACGTGCCGGTCTTCGTGTAGCGAGAGCAGGCGGAGCAGCCCGTCGATGCGCTCGGCGGTGGGCTTGTCGGGCAGCCCGCGCAACTGGCCCACCATGGTGAGATATTCGAGGCCGGTGAGGTGCGCGTAGAGCTGCGGCTCCTCCGGGACGTAGCCCATGCGCTGCTTGTAGGCGATGGGGTCGCGCTCGATGCGTTCGGCCTGAAAAAGGATCTCGCCGGAGGTCGCCTCGATCAGCCCGGTGATCATTTTCATGGTGGTGGATTTGCCCGACCCGTTGGGGCCGAGATAGCCGGTGACTTCGCCCGCTTTTGCCTGGAAGCTCACCTTGTCAACGGCCACGATGCCGGAGAACCGTTTACAGAGGTTGTGGATTTCGAGCACCTATGTAGCATACTACCCTTGAGGCGTGGGCGAAAGGGTTGACGGACACGCGGCGTTAGCCGCGTCGTTGCCCGCTGCCTTAGGGACGCGGCTAACGCCGCGTGTCCTGGTTCGTGCGAGAATCGAGAACCATGACTCGTGTTCTCATCGGCGCCATCATCTTCCTTGACGCCGCATTCGCCCAGGCTCACTCCACCCGCCCTGCGCCCCCGACACGCGATCCACACACGCCTGGTTACGTGGAAGCGAAAGAACTGCCCGATGGGGCCAATGCGCCGCCTGACGCCGACGGCAACTTCATCCTTGGCCCAACCCACAATTCCGCGCCCGAGCTGACGGTGCGGGCGGGGGTGCCCGAGGGCGATGTGTTTACCTTCATGATGCAGTCGGCCGACAGCCGCATCTACCCTGGCATCGCGCGCGAGCCCAACACGTTCGGCACGCCGGACCCTGCCGATCCGGCTAAGCTCGTGGTCACCACCAGTCATCCGGCTCCCTGGACGCGCCGGGTCACCGTGTACATCCCCAGACAGTACGTTCGCGGCACGGCCGCGCCGTTTATCGTCGGCGCGGATGGTCCGGACCGGGCGCTGTTCACGGCCCTCGACAATCTCATTGCCGAGCACCGCGTCCCGGCGATGATCGCCATATCCATCAGCAATGGAGGAGGCGACGCGCAGGGGAGCGAGCGCGGTCTCGAATACGACACCATGTCGGGCCGCTACGCGGAGTTTGTCGAAAGCGAAGTGCTCCCTCTGGTCGAGAAGCAGTTCGACGTGAAGCTGACCCGGGACCCCGAAGGCCGCGCGACCATGGGCGGCAGCTCCGGCGGCTCGTGCGCTCTGATCATGGCCTGGTATCACCCGGAGCTCTATCATCGCGTTCTCACTTATTCCGGCACTTTCGTGAACCAGCAGTGGCCGCCAAATCCCGAGACTCCGCACGGCGCATGGGAGTTCCACGAACACCTCATCCCCAACTCGCAGCCGAAGCCGATCCGAATGTGGATGGAGGTCGGCGATCGCGATCTTTTCAACCCCAACGTCATGCGCGACAACATGCATGACTGGGTGCTGGCCAATGAGAACATGGCCCGTGTTCTGGCCGCCCGGGGCTATCACTATCAGTTCGTGTTTGTCCGCAACGCCGGACACACCGACCGCGCCGCGAAGCTGCAAACGCTGCCCGAAGCACTGGAATACGTGTGGCAGGGATACCCTGTCGCCGGGATCACACAAGCTCGGTAAACGCCTGTATAATAAGTGACCATTGGGAGGGAACGTTCTCGGATGCGGCCGGGACACCCACGGCGGACTTCTTTGTGTGCCCACCGCTGGCTCGCGCCAGCTCTGGCGATCCCGTTTGCCTGGGCGGCCCCAACGGTGCCGGCTCCCAGTCCCGTTGGCCACTGGACCCTTGTCGATCACTACTGCGTTGCCTGCCATAATCAGGCGCTCTCTTCGGGCGGAGTCAACTTCGTTTCGCTCGATCGATCAAACGTCCCCGCAAGCTCCGAAATCCTCGAGAAGGTCATCCACAAGCTCCACTCGGGAGAAATGCCTCCCGCCGGAATGCCGCGCCCGGATGCCGCAACCGCGTCCGCCTTCACGGGCTGGCTGGCCGATGAGCTCGACCAAGCCGCCGCCACCCATCCCAACCCCGGACGCCCCACCGTTCATCGCCTCAATCGCGCCGAGTACAGCAATGCCGTTCGCGATCTGCTGGCGCTGGACATCAAGCCGGGTGCGATGCTCCCGCCCGACGACACCGGCTACGGATTCGACAACATTGGCGATGTCCTGTCGCTCTCGCCGATGCTGATTGAGCGCTACATGGCTGTTGCGCGGAAAGTCAGCCGCCTGGCCATCGGCGACATCGCGACCAAGCCGGAAATCGCAGAATTCCGTCCGCCGAAAGGTCTTCCGAGGTCGCGACACGCCGATCGCGCAGGCGACGATCTCCCCTTCGATACCAGCGGGGGCCTGGCCGCGAGTTACCGTTTTCCGGTGGATGCCGAGTACGCCATCACGATCAAACTCGCTCCGACCGCGGGCTTCGATGGCGCGCAGGACAGCAGGAGCTTCGACCTGCGTATGCCGGTGAAGGCAGGTACGCGGACCATTGCAGTTACGTTTCCCCGCGAGGACAGCGTTCCGGAGGCGATCCCGGATCTTATCGGGGCCAGCCCGAATGCGGCGGCCGGTAAGTCGAGCGCCATGACATTTGTGGATCTCCGCATGGATGGCGCGCGTTTGAAGACCTTTAACCTCACTGACGACGGGCCGCGAGCGCCTGCGGTGGCCGTATTGAGCATCGCCGGGCCTTATGACGTCAGCGGCGCCGGCGACACCCCAAGCCGCCGGAAGATCTTCGTTTGCACCCCGGCGACCGCCGCGGAAGAAGAGCCGTGCGCCCGCAGAATTCTCTCGTCGCTCGCCTATCGTGCGTTTCGCCGCCCAGTCGCCGAAGCCGATCTTCAGCCCTTGCTGAAGTTCTACGAGCAGGGCCGCCGCGAAGGGACATTCGAAGACGGAGTGGAAAGCGCCCTGCGCGCTTTGCTGGTTTCTCCCGATTTCCTGTTCCGCATCGAGCGCGACCCGGCCGATCCAGCTCCCCGGACAGCGCATCGCGTCAGCGATTTCGAGCTGGCTTCCCGGCTTTCCTTCTTCCTGTGGAGCAGTATCCCCGACGACGAGCTTCTGGCTCTGGCCCAAAAAGGCAGGCTGCAGGATCCCGGGGTCCTATCGCAACAGGTAGATCGCATGCTCGCCGACCGCCGCTCGCGCGCGCTGGTGGACAATTTTGCCGGTCAGTGGTTGTATTTGCGGGATCTGGAGCAGGTACGGCCTGACCCCGACATCTTCCCTGACTTCGACACCAGTCTGAAGCAGTGCTTCCGGCGCGAGACCGAGCTTTTCTTCGCCGACATCCTGCGATCGAACCGTCCGATCACCGATCTGCTGGATGCGCGATACACATTCCTCAACCAGCGCCTCGCCGAGTATTACGGGATTCCGGGTGTCTACGGCTGGCAGTTTCGCCGCGTGGATCTGACCGATCCGAACCGCGGCGGCATCCTTGGCCAGGCGAGTATTCTTACCGTCACCTCCTATCCGAATCGAACGTCCGTGGTGCAGCGCGGGAAGTGGGTTCTGGAGAATCTGCTGGGCTCGCCGCCTCCCCCTCCGCCTCCCGACGTTCCCGCGTTGAAAGCTCACGGATCGGACGGAAAACAACTGACGATGCGCGAAGCCATGGAGCAGCACCGCGCCAACGCCACCTGCGCCGCCTGCCACGCGCGCATGGATCCCATCGGCTTTTCGCTCGAGAACTACAACGGCATTGGGAAGTGGCGCGCCAAAGACGCCGGTCGTATGATTGACGCTTCGGGGAAACTGCCGGACGGAACGCAGTTCGACGGACTGGCGGGGCTGCGAACGCTGCTTCTGACCAAGCGCCGCGACGACTACACCGAAACCGTGACCGAACGCCTGCTCACCTACGCGCTGGGCCGGGGACTCGAATCCTATGACAAGCCGGCCGTGAGGTCCATTGTGCGGGAAGCCAGCGGTCCTCAGCCGAATGCTCCCGCCCCCGGTTTTCCGGCATTGATCAAGGCAATTGTGCAAAGCGTGCCGTTTCAGATGAGGAGAACGCCCGACACATGATCGTTACCCGAAAAGCTCTTCCCCGCCGGACTTTCCTGCGCGGCGCAGGCGCTGCTCTGGCCCTTCCGCTGCTCGACGCCATGGTGCCGGCGCTCGCGGCGACGCGAACAACGGCCGCAAAACCGGCGCTGCGCCTGGGCTTCGTTTATGTGCCGAACGGAATCATCCCTCAAAGCTGGGCGCCCTCGGCGGAGGGGACGAAGTTCGATTTCGCGCCGATCATGAAGCCGCTGGAGCCGTTCCGCGGCCGGCTCAACGTTCTGAGCGGGCTCGCTCAGCAGACGGGCAACGCCCTTGGCGATGGTCCTGGCGATCACGCGCGTGCGGGCGCAACATGGCTCACTGGCGTGCATCCGAAGAAGACCGAGGGCTCGGATATCCATGCCGGTGTCTCCGCCGATCAGATCGCCGCGAAGGAACTTGGCAAATCGACGCAGCTCGCTTCGCTTGAACTCGGCCTTGAAGAACAGAGTCTGGTGGGTGGCTGCGATTCAGGCTATAGCTGCGCGTACACCAACACGGTTTCCTGGCGCACCCCAACGACGCCGAATCCAATGGAGGTCAACCCCCGCGCCGTTTTCGAGCGTTTATTTGGAGACGGCGACAGCACCGATCCCGCTTCCCGCCTGCAGCGTATGCAGGAGGACGCCAGCGTTCTCGACTACGTGCGCGAAAGCGTGGGCCGGATCGAGCCCGGATTGGGCGCCCGCGACAAACGCAAGCTGGATGAGTATCTCGACGGCATTCGCGACATCGAACGGCGTATTCAGAAGGCAGAACAGCAGAATGCCGGCATGGCACTGCCGACAATGCAGCGCCCGTCCGGCATTCCCGATTCGTTCGAAGAGCACGCGAAGCTGATGAGCGACCTGCTGGTGATCGCGTTTCAGACGGACATGACCCGCATCGTCACCTACATGCTGGCGCACGAGGGCAGCAACCGGGCCTACCGTTCCATCGGCATCTCCGATGGGCACCATTCGGTAACCCATCACCAGCACGATCCGGAGAAGATCGCGAAGGTGGTGAAGATCAACGAGCTGCACGCCCGGACCTTCGCGTATCTCGTCGATAAGCTGAGGTCAACGCCTGATGGCGACGGCAGCCTGCTGGACCATTCGATGATCCTGTATGGCAGCAGCATCAGCGACGGCAACGCGCACACGCACTTCGATCTTCCACTCGTCCTGGTCGGCGGCGCGGCGGGACAAATCCAGTGCGGGCGGCACATTCGCTATGCAAAGGGAACGCCGATGAACAACCTGCTGCTCGCCATGCTGGGCAAGGCCGGAGTCCCCATAGAGCACCTGGGCGATAGCACGGGCCGTGTTCAATACCTTTCCGGAGTTTAGGGGTTTGTTGAAAAGCGCCCGGAACCGCTTGCTTGCGCGCGCGGCTCAGTTTTGTCAGCTCGTCATTGGAGGCAGTTACCGAGCCGCGACCGCCAGGGAGTGGTACGGAATGCGAAAGGCCGGCCTTTGCGCCGTGCTTCTGGCGTCGATCTGTCTTGCGGCTGGCGATCTGCAACTCATCAACGCCGTCAGGGACCGCAATCGGACGGCCGTGCTCTCGCTCCTCGACGAGCATGCCGACGTGAATCAGGCGCAGCCCGACGGAGCCACCGCGCTCGCCTGGGCGGCGTATCTCGACGAAGAAGCCATCGCCGATGCGCTGCTGAAGGCCGGAGCGCGGGTGAACACTGCCGACGAGTACGGCGAAACGCCACTCACCCTGGCGTGCGCGAATGGGAATGCATCGCTGGTTCGAAAACTGCTCGATGCCGGGGCGAATGCGGACGCCGCACGCTGGGATGATGAGACGGCGTTGATGATCGCGTCTCGTTCCGGCAGCGTCGATGCGGTGAAGTTTCTCCTGGGCAAAGGCGCGAAGGTCGATGCGGTGGAATCGCGGAAAGGGCAGACGGCGTTGATGTGGGCTGCCGCCGAGGGCCATTCCGATGTTGTCGATCTGCTGCTCAAAAACGGAGCAGACCCCAATGCCGCCTCGAAACAAGGGTTCGCGCCGCTGACGTTTGCCGCCGAGAAAGGAGACGGCAAAACGGTTCTCGCGTTGCTCGCCGCGCGCGCCGACGTGAACCACGCGATCGCCACGGGGCAGACGGCGCTGGAGTTTGCGCTGATATCTGACAAGAGCGATGTGGCGAACATCCTCCTGGATCGTGGCGCGAGCGTCAATGCTGTTGACGGCGAAGGCGTGACCCCGCTGCATGCCGCGGCGCATGCGGGCAACGTCGAGCTTGTGAAAAAGCTGCTGGCCAGAGGCGCGAATCCGAATGCACGCACTTCGCGGGTTGCGATCGCCGCCAGGCCCGCTGGCTCCGGATTCTTCCGTCGATCTTCGGGTGAGCTCACTCCTCTGCACGTGGCGGCGCGGGCCAATCACGCGGATGTCATGCGCGAACTGGTCGCGGCCGGCGCCGATCCCAAACTCAAGGCACAGGACGGCACCACACTGTTGATCTCCGCCGCCGCCTGCGGACACATCGAAGCGGTCCGGTACACGTGGGACCTGGACCCGGAAGTGAACGCCGTCAACCAGAACGGCAGTACGGCCGCGCATGCCGCGGTCAGCGCGTTTCATTCCGCGGAAGAGAGCGACATCGTCGAGGTGGTCCGTTTCCTCGCCAAACA
>Ga0209415_10004192_pt1 | contig 26520 bp, 9 predicted proteins | sample PeaSoiSIISIP2007_FD_187696 | JGI IMG/M metagenome (GOLD analysis project Ga0209415, IMG submission 187696) | Peat soil microbial communities from Weissenstadt, Germany - SII-SIP-2007 (SPAdes) (version 2) | ecosystem: Environmental > Terrestrial > Soil > Wetlands > Peat | place: Germany... | reverse complement strand
GACGATCGCAGCCAACGGCTCGACCGCTGGCGCTCCGGTGGTCGCGGCGCCGGAGGTTGTCCGGAGCCCGCTGAACGGATCGCGTCGCAGCCTGGCCGGCACCGAGATCGGCGAAGACGGGAAGTCGGCGCTTCCTGACCGAGCCGGTCCGGCCCGCTGAGGGGCCGGGGCCCGACCCGATCGGCGGTGTCTCGGGGACCTCAGCCAGCCCGGGACTAGCGCGGTGAGACTGTGCGTTCACATGGGCCGGGGCCCTGCGTCGTGCAGGTCCCGCACAGCAGGCCGTAGCGTCATACCGCGGGTGCTGCTGTGCGGCCGGCGGCCGGGCATCGCCGGAGGGGAGCGGGGTTCATGCCGGACGAGGGTTTCACCGAACTGGCCGCTGCGCGGATCACGCTGCGCCGATTTCAGCCGGGCGATCTGGCGGCGTTCGTGGCGTACCGGTCGTCCGCTGACGTGGCCCGCTACCAGAGCTGGGACGCGCCCTATCCGCTAGCCGCCGGCGAGCGGTTCATCGCTGGCCTGATGGAGTGCCATCCGGATACGCCTGGCGAGTGGTTCCAGTTCGCCGTGGTCCGGCACCCGACCGGGGAACTGGTCGGGGACTGCGCCGCCAGGCCGGACGGCGATGACCCCCGCCAGGCTGAGATCGGGTTCACCATCGCTCCCGAGCACCAGGGTCGTGGCTACGCCACCGAGGCCGTGGGCCGGCTGCTTGGCTACCTGTTCGAGGGCAGGGCCAAGCACCGGGTCACCGCGTGCTGTGACGAGCGCAACCGGGCGAGCGCCCGCGTGCTCGAGCGGCTCGGCATGCGGCGCGAGGGCCACCTGCGGGAAAGCACGTGGGCCAAGGGCGAGTGGACCGATGATCTGCTCTACGCCCTGCTTGATCGCGAGTGGCGGGGCCTGCACGCGGCCGAATCCGGGGCCGGCTGATGTCCGGCTGCGACGCCGAGATCACGCCTGTCGGGCTGCCCGGGATACCGGCCGCCGGCGCAACCGTCACGGGCACGGGCGGCCAGCCGGCTGCGGACTCCGAGGCAGGCCGGCCGGCGGGCAGGCCGGCCCGTGGCCTCGCCTCGCTCCGGCCGTTCCGGCACCGCGGCTTCACGCTGCTGTGGTCGGCCGGGTTCGTGTCCAACGTGGGATCATGGATGCAGGCCGTCGCGGTCGGCGCGCTGGTGATATCCGACACCGGGAGCGCGACCTGGGCGGTCCTTGTCGCCGCCGGCGCGTTCCTGCCGATCGGCCTGCTGTCGCCGGTTGGCGGTGCGCTCGCCGACCGCCTGCCGCGTCGCGCGGTGCTCGCCATCGGGAACCTCGTCGCCGCGGCGACCGCTGTGCTCCTCGCCATCGCGGTGGCCACCGGCCACGAGAGCCCAGCGGCGCTTGTCCTGCTGGTGACCTTGCAGGGCTCGGTCTCGGCCCTGATCGGCCCGTTCCAGCAGGCGATCCTGCCCGACCTGGTACCCCGCACGGAGTTCCTTGCGGCGATCTCGCTCAACTCGGCCCAGTTCAATCTCGGCCGGATCGTGGGTCCCGCCCTGGCCGGAGCGACGGTGGCCGCGTTCGGGTATCCGGCGGCTTTCACCGCGAACGCGGCGTCCTTCCTGGCCGTCGTGATCGCGCTCGCCTTCGTGCGGCTCGCCCCGCCGGGCGGTCGCCAGGCGGGCTTGCTCGCCTCGATGCGATCCGGGATCAGGGCGGCGAGGGGCGAGCCATCGTGTCGTGCTGCCATCGGGACCATCGCCGTCGTGGCGCTCATCGCCTCGCCGTTCATCGCCCTCGTCCCGGTGATGGCGCACCACCTGACCAGCGGCGGCTCGCGGGCGGTCGCGCAGACGACCGCGCTGCTCACCACCGCGCAGGGGGTCGGCGCGGTGGCGGGCGCGCTGGCGCTCGCGCCGCTGGCGGCCCGGCTCGGCCGCGGCCGGGTGCTGGTCGGCAACCTGATCCTGCTGCCAGTGGTGCTCGTGGCCTACGCCGCGTCACGGACTCCCTGGTGGGCCGCGGTCACGCTGTTCGCGGTCGGGCTGGTGTACATCGGGGTCCTGTCGGGGCTCTCGACCGTCGTCCAGTTGCACGCTCCGCAGGCGTACCGCGGACGGGTGCTCAGCTTCTTCCTGGTGGCCCTGGGAGTCGCCTATCCGATCGGCTCGCTCCTCCAGGGACCGGTCATCGACCGGGTCGGGATCGGCTGGACAACCGCGGGATCGGCGGTGCTGCTATCGCTGATCATGTCAATCGTGGCGATCAGCCGGTCAGGTGTCGCGCGGGCGCTCGTCAAGGTGGCCGCCAGCGAATGATGCCGATCGCCCGCGACTTGTTGTGATATCGGTCTATGGTGCCCGGTATGGACTCTCCCGCCCGGCGCGCATGGCTGATCGGCCGCATCGCTGTCCCCGTGGTCGTCACGGCCGTCGGCGCCACGGCGATTGTGCATTACGCCAGCTTCGGGACATCGCTGGCCAGCGAGAATGGCTCGGCAACGGCTCTGTCCGCGCATCAGGAAAGCGGCATCAGCCATCGCGCGGGCGATCACCGGCGATCGGTCGTTACCGCGTCGAAGCCTGCCGCCAAAGGACATGCCGCGCCCGCGCGGCACCGAGCGGGAAGGACGTCACCGCACGCCTCGCCGACCCCGCGCCTGGCCGCCCGGGTGGCCGCGGGACCGATCAGGTTCCGCACCCTGCCGCCCGGCGCGAAGCTGCCATCGGGGGCGCAGTGCGCCCGCTGGGTACGGGCGTCGCCGAGCCCTGAGATCAGGCCGTCCAACAGGGTCTACAACCACGCCAGGGGTCAGCGCGTCTCGCCTAAGCTGCTGGCCTTTGACGGCCCGAAGGCCGAGAAGCTGGCCAGGCGGATCGACGGCGACTTCACCGGGACGACCCAGGAGATCCTGCGGTGGGCCGCCTGCAAGTGGGGCATCGACCAGAACATGGTCTTCGCCCAGGCTGCGATCGAAAGCTGGTGGCGGCAGACCACGCTTGGCGACTTCGGAACCGACCCGAGCCTGTGCCCGCCCGGCCACGGGCTCGGCGTCGACGGCAAGCCTGGTGAGTGCCCGCAGAGCTACGGCATCCTGCAGAACAGGTACCCGTACGAGAAGCTGAGCTGGCCGGGAATCGGCAGGTCGACGGCGACCAACGCGGACACCGCCTACGCGATCTGGCGAGCCTGCTACGACGGTTACGAGACCTGGCTGAACACCGTGCCCAGGGGCAGGCAGTATCACGCGGGCGACGCCTGGGGCTGCGTCGGCCGGTGGTTCGCCGGGCGGTGGCGCACCGCCGCGGCCGACGGGTACATCAAGGCGGTCAGGAAGTACATGAGCGAGCGGATCTGGCTGACGCCGAACTTCAGGCACGCCGGCTGACGGCCGCGGCGGGCGCGCCGGAGCTGCCGCGGGCTACGACATGCCGAAGTGGTACTGAAGCACGAGAAACACCTGCTGTGCCGGGTCCTGCGTCATGACGGTGCCGTCGGCAGGCAGGCTGAGCGGCGCCTCCCCGGCGGCGCCGGTCAGGCCCGCTGACAGCCCGGCGAGATCCACCGCCGGGTTCACCGACGTGACCGCGCCGCCGCTTCCGGCGTAGAGCGTCAGCGCGTCGACCGTCAGGTTCCTGGCCGTGGCCGCCGCGTAGGGGAAGAACTGCCTGCTCAGCGTCACCGCGAAGTCCCCGGTGCCGTTCACGAAGGCTGACCACTGCGTCGGGAAGTCATAGCGCAGGCAGAAAAGCAGCGCCTGGCCGCTCTGTCCCGCGGTGTCGAGCATCTGCTGCAGTTCCCTCGTTGCCTGGGCGCCCAGCGGGTCGCCGGCCTCCCGCGCGGTGTACCGGATATGCAGGATGACGTCGGAGATGCTGGAGTAGTCGAACGCCCGCAGCTGGGCCGGAAGAGACAGCGTCCAGGTGCTGATCGCGCCCGCCCCCTCGAACGGCAGGAACCGCTCGTCCCGCAGGTTGGTCTCGAACATCCCGCTGTCACTGGCGCCGCCGCTGGTGACGATGACGTCGGTGGCGCCGAAGTAGTCGACGAAGCGGGTGTCGTCCTGAGTGGCGCTACGGGCGTAGCCGCCGTTGGCGAGCAGCGGAGAGACGCGCACCGTGCTGCTCACCAGGCTCACCGTGCAGTTGACTGAGGCGTACGGGCCGACCACGGACGGCACCGACAGGCTGACGCTCTTGATCCGCCGCAGGTAGTGACCAGGACAGTCCCGGTCGTAGAGCCATTCGGGCACCGTGACCGTGGCCGAGCCGGTGATCCGCAGGGTCAGCAGGGCCAGCGGGTCAAGCTGACGCAGGGACACGTGCCGGGTCAGCTCGAGCTCCCGCTTGTTGTTGTCGTGATAGGCCATCTCCATTCGCTTGATATCGAGATGCAGGGCTTCGCCGGATAGCAGCCCCTGATGGCCGGAGTCCCAGTAGTTGAAACCGATGAAGGCGGTCGCGTCCAGCTCCGGCCGCATCAGCTCTCGCTTCATCGTCTGCTCGGCCTTGCGGGCCGTGTCGCAGGCGAAGCGGTAGTACTGGTAGTACAGGCCGGACAGGTCGCTCTGCATCCAGGTGTAGAAATCCGCGCTGGTGAACTTGTCCTGGAGGAAGAGCTGGACCTCGCGCGCGTTCTTGACCTGCTGCTTGACGGTCAGGTAGTCGTGCTCGGCGACCTGCTCGGCGATCAGCGACGCGATGATCTGCCTGCCGATCTGCGCAAGCTCACGGCCGGCCAGGTTCGCCTGGAGCGTCCACTCGTCGGCGCGCCGCTGGTATCCGGCGGTGCGCGCGGCGATGCCCGCCTGGTCCTGCTCCCAGGCCGCGATGACTCCCAGGACGTCGGCGACGGTCTTCGTGACGCCCGCCAGGGTCCGGCCGGAGAACAGGTTGGAATGAACGCCCATGCCCCAGAAGGCCAGGTGCGCTTCCGCGCTCGGAATCGGAGTGAACACTCCGGCCAGGGTGTTGAAGACATTTGCCCCGATCCGGGTGTCCCTGGCTGTCGGCAGGTGGGTGTTGAGTTCGGCGTGCTCATTGGAGTTCAGGTAGAGCTGGCCCTGCCCGGTCGCGCCTGCCTGAGCCGAGGGTGACGAGCCCTGCGCCAGCTGGAGCGGGTTGTAGGCGAGCGTGCCGATCGGCAGGTCGTACTCGCCGACCAGCGAGTTGTAGATGTCGGCGAAGTTCGCCTCGGTCAGCTGCTGGCGGTCAGGGACGAAGGTGGCCGGTGCCGTTGCCGGGTCCGGGGCCAGGCCAAGCAGGCGCAGGTAGTAGGTATAGCGCTCGAGCGCGATCGCCCGGGTCTTCAGCAGGCCGTTGGTCGCCTCCTGGGCGTGCTGCCATTGCAGGTATCGCACGGTCTGGATCATCTGCTGGAGCTTGATCTCATGCCCCGACCGCAGCAGCGCGAGCTGCTCGGCATCGCCCTTCTCCAGCGAGGCGAGCAGGCCGGCGCCGAGTCCGCGTACCTCCGCGGCGATCTCCAGCGCCTTGGCGATCAGCAGCGGGGAGCGCACCGGGCCGAGCGGCTGGTTCAGGCCGCTGACGATGCTGCCGAGATCGATTCCGGCCGCGGCCGCCTGGACCAGCATGCCCGGATCCAGGGGCGGGTCGAACAGCGGCAGCTGCTGCACGACGCCCTGGATGTTCTCGCTGTTGCGGATCTTGAACAGCCGGTCGGCGACCGTGTCCCAGTAGGCGAGCAGCTTGGAGTTCTGCGGGAGGCAGAAGTAGAGCGAGCGCCCGATGCCGAACAGCGCGCCGCTTGAGTCGGCCGATCCGGCGCCGCCGCCAGGGCCGGGCACGAGGTTGAACGGGAACTGGGCCTCCAGGCTCACCAGCGCGTTCGACATCCGGTCCAGGCCCGCCTGCTTGAGCTGCCGGAAGTTCTTCGGGCTGGTGCCGCCGGGCGCGGGCATGGCCTCGGGCCGCGGGCCGAGGATGTTGGCGGCGAGCACGTAGCAGAGCGTCGCCTCGTTCAGCGTCTCGACGGTGTCCGCGAGGAACAGGCTGTCGCCCCAGGCGATGAGGTTGTCCAGGTACTTCATCACGACATACCACTGGTAGGCGCTCGGCCGGGTGCGAGCGACGACATGCGGGCTGAACGGATTGGCGAGAATCCCGTTATAGCCGCTGATGACGTCCGTCTTGGCCTGGAGCTGCGCCGGATCGAGCTGACTATCCGGCGTGCTCAGCAGGCTGAGCAGGGTGTTGACGTTCTGGATACCGGGGCCGTGCCTGAACACGAAGGATTTCCAGAAGCGCTCAGGCGGCGGCACGCTGGTGTCCGTGCTTGTGGGGTCGAAGACGAGGTGAAACCACTTCTGCGCCTCGGCGAAGCGCTGGTTGTTGGACAGGTGCACCGCGACGAGCACCGGGATGTGGTAGAGCAATTCCCAGTTGTAGTTCGCGTAGGGACCGCCGACGGAGACGTCGATGACCCGGTCCTCGAGCGTGACCGACACGGTCTGGCTGCTGAGCGGCGTATAGTCCTCGGCCGTGTAGGGCAGGTCGAGCGTGGCGAGGAAGCCGGGATCGAGCAGGCCGGCGACCGAGGTCTGATTGAGCCGCTTGATGAGGTCGCCCACGAACGGATGGAAGAAGTTCCTGAATTCGTACGTGAACGTCTCCACGTACGGGACGCGCGTGCGGGGAAGCGTGCTGGCCGGGTCCGTGCTGGCCGGGCTCGCGCCGCCGTAGCAGACCAGGCCGGCGTCTTCGCTGTTGTGGTACGGGCCGAGATCGTATGTCCCAGGCATGGCTGTGCTCCCTAACCTTCGTGGCCAGATCGCGGTCCCAGAGCGGAAAGGCTTCCGACCGGAGAGATCACCTGGCCCTGATAGGAGATGGTCATCGGCGACGGCAGACCTGCGGTGATGTTCTGTCCGCCGGCCAGGTAACGCTGGAGCGCGGCCGGATCGCCGCCGGCGGCACTGATGGCGACGATCTCCCGCGGGCTGGCCGCCTGCACCGGCTGACGCAGCACCAGCGAGGGAATCACCTGCGCCGACGCCGCCAGGCCCGGCGATTCCTGCAGGATCCCGAAGCCTGCGAACCGCCCGATCGGAACCAGATTCTCGGTGGTGGTCACGTAGAAGAGATGGCGGCGGTCCTCGTAGATGAAGGGCGCCTGCCATGCGTCAGGCAGCCCTGGCTGGGCATCGACCCACCGCGGCTGCCAGCTGTATTCCAGGATGGCATTCGCATAGGTGGCCGCGTCGCCGAGCGCGGCCTCGTAGCTGATGGCGAAGGTTCCGCCGGCATACGCGCCGGTGTAAGGCTGGGCGGCCGGGAGGGTCCGGCCCGGACTCGGGATGTCAAGGACGGACGTCAGCGGGACCGGGAAGAGGATCGCGTGAACGCCGGGCAGGGAGTGGTCGTAGAAGGTGCCGAGCGGCTGGATGTCGTCGAAGCTGACCGGCAGGCTGTGCGTGTTGTGCAGGACGAAGCCGCCCGAGTTGTAGGACTGGCTCGCGACCGTGATGGCCAGCATCAGCGTGCCGGCGGGCTGGCTGAATCGCACCAGGAGGGTCTGCGCGATCGGGTTCGTGCCGGTGAACCCGGCGGGCACGATCCGGATGAGGTCCCGGCTGGCTTCGAAGGAACCCGGCCCGGTGTGGTCGAAATAGCCGATGGTCGTGGGCGTCTTGACATCGGATGTCCTGGTGGGCTGCCACTTGCCGTTGTAGAACTCGGTCCAGCACAAGATTGCCCGGACCTGGACGGACCCCTGGCCCGCCGAGTTCGCGCTGGCCTGCGAGAAGCTCAGAAGATCGCTCATCTCCAGGCTGGCGATCTGGTCGTTCTGCACGGCGCTGCTGGCGGCGGACAGATCGGCCAGCCGCGGCTGGGCCTGCTTCAGCGCCTTGAGCCAGAACAGGAACAGCCTGCCATTCCACACGACCGGAGTGATCGTCATGTCCTCGCAGTCGATCTTGACTTCGGTCCAGGGTGTCCAGCTGCCGTTCGCGAGCTCGCGGAAGTAGTGCTTGCGGTGCGCTCCGGCGGTACGCGCCACGACATATGAGGTCTCGTCCGTGTCGGCGGTACCCGGCTGGTAGTACATGCCGCACGGCTCGAGTTTCGCGACCTCCTCCAGGGACGCGAGATAGTCGAGATAGGCGCTGGCGGCGGCGTCATCGGTGATGTCTCCTTGCAGCAGGCTGCTCATCATCTGCTGGAAGAGCGGCGATTGATCGTCGCGCAGCTCCGGGTAGAGCCAGTTCTCCGGCCAGAGGAACACCTCGCGGTTGGCCTGCCAGACGCGATAGCGCTTCATCCAGGCCCACTGCGCGCTGTCGATGCTCGCCGGGGCGACCTGCGGCTCGAGATTCCGCACGACGCGCTCGACGAAGAGCTGGACGCTCGACAGCGCGAGCCTGACCCGTGACGTCCGCACGGCGGGCTGCGTCTGGGTGTCGATCAGGAAGTACTCGAAGAGGCTGTCCGGGGTGTCGAACGCGACGGTGCTCCCCGGCACGAAGAGCAGAGGCGACCCGGCCGGGAGCGCCGCGAGGATGCCATTGCTGATCGTGACGGCATCGCCGGCGACCGCCGTCACGACGGTCCCCGGCGCGATGCCAGCGCCCTGCACCGCCATGCCTGCCGCGACCCCGGCGGTGCCCGTGCAGGTCAGCACCGAGGCGCCGGTGGCGGCGTCGGCGCTGGTGGTCTGGCTGACCAGGGACCGCGCGTAGCTGTCGCCGAGCCGCTGGAGTATGTACGCGACCAGGGCGTCGCGCTGCCTGATCCTTGCCTGGTCGTTGATCGGGCCGATCACGGTCAGCCAGTCGGAGTCGGCATAGCGTGCCCGCAGCGCCGACTGCAAAGCGCTGACGGTCGCCCCGCAGGGCGCGTTGGTGATCGCGGAGATGAGCGCCGAGGCCGTGAGCCCGCAGGTCCTGACGATCTCCTGCGCGTCGTACACGCGGCGGAGATTCTCCACCCCGGACAGGCTGGCGGGGCTGGTGCTGCCGAAGAACTGGGTCAGCAGCGCGTTCACGGAGTCCTGCGCCCAGCCGGTGAGGCTCAGCAGTGCCGTCTGGCCATTGGGCAGCGTGGCCAGAGGGTTCATCAGCACGGCGAGCAGCCGGCTGTCGACCGGCGACAGGGACTGCTTCATCCGCGCGAAGTCAAGCAGCGCTGTCAGGACCGCGGTCAGCCGCGCCGCCGTGGCCGGATCGGGATCCTGGCTCACGGTCAGCAGGCTGAGCCAGCCCGGGTCGATATCCGGCGCGGTTCCGAGGTAGGCGGTCTCGGCAGCGGTCAGGGACAGCGCGGCGGCCAGGGCGGTCGCCTTGAGGAAGCGGACATAGGTGCTGCGCAGGCTGGTCACCCCGTCGGATGAGTACAGGCAGGCGCCAGGGACCGGCTGCCAGCCGATGCCGAGACTGCGCCAGCTCACCGACAGCGTGGTCCTGATCGAGCTGGCCGTGAGCGTGATCGGCACGAGCTGGCCAGCCACAAGCTGGATCGGGCCGGAGTTGCTCCACAGGCTCCCGGCCATTACCCCGGGCACTCCGGCGGCCCCGATCCGCAGCGTGATGTCCGCACCAGGGTCCGCAGCCACGTTGATGTCGTAGAAGCCGTCCTGCGGCACCGTGAGGTAACCGCTCCAGACGCCGGCGATGCCTCCGCCGCCATGGCCGGCCGGAAGCTGGCTGCCCGCGGCACAGGTCTCCGTCGCGCCCGCCGAGACCGCGGCGGCCAGGGAGAAGAAGCTGGTCGCCCCGGAAGGGTCGAGGCCAGCGATCGTGATCACGTTCGCGCTGGCCGTGGCCGAGACGACCTGATTGACCGGGAGCGTCGTGACCGGATCAGCGGCGGTCGCCGCGTTGACGGCCGCCGCGATACCGGCAGCGAGCAGCGCCGTCGTGGTATCGGCGGCGCCGACCGCATGAGGGATCGCGACCCCGTTGATCGTTATCGTGACGACATCGCCGGCCGTGATCGCGCCGCCGACCGTGACGGTCTGCGGGTACGACAGCGCCGGCACGTACTCCGCCGCCTGATCTGGCGCGGCGGTCAGGTCGTTGCCGAGGAAGAACCGCGCCGACAGTCCCGGCTGCTCGACCGCGACCAGATCGGTGATCGCGGGCGTGGTCATGTCGGTGTCGGAGTGCAGGACCGCCGGGTCAGCAAGCAGCGCGCTGGCGAAGCTCGGATCGGCGCCGGAGGCCGACGTGATGGACGCCAGCGCCTGCTCCTGCTTCCGCCTTTGCTTCAGGATGGGCAGGAAGCTGCCGAGCAGGGCCGCCCGGCGCGCCTGCACCGGATCGGCCGAGGCGACGTAGGCGGCATAGAGCGCGCGCAGCTCCGGGTAGGCGGTGAAGAACGGGCCGACCACCTGCTGGTTGGCGGCGGCCAGCCGGGCCACCGCGGCCGCCAGGGCCGGCTCGCCGGTGGCGGCGGCGTCGATGGCGGCCGCAGCGGCCGGATCGAGGACGCCGGCGAAGCTGAGCCGCTTGCTCAGGTCGTCATAGCTGAGCCGCCCCGCCGAGGCGGCGAGCACCGCCTGAGGCAGGGTCGGCTGGCCGGGCGGGAGGGGCGGGCCGGGCGGGGCGGAATACGGCACGGATGTCGAGAAGGTCTCGTTCAGCAGGCCGAAGAAGAAGCCGCTGGCCGAGCTGCCGTACACGAGCGTCATCAGGCCCTGGGCGATGCTCCCGTCGGGATCGTCCTGGAGGGAGAACTCCGCCTCGACGGCCGCGAAGCTGGTTCGCAGCGCGGAAGCCAGGCCGGTCACCGTGGCGTCCGATGGCGCGGAGATGCCGCTGATGTCGGAATTCCAGATCAGGTACAGCGCCTGTTCGGTCGACAGGCCGGCGGTGGCGAGGGCGCCAAGCAGGCGGATGAAGCGGATGACCGGCGGCTCGGCCGGCGTCGTGGCTGGCGGGTCCAGCGGCGCGAACGGGTCCAGGCCGGTGAGCTGCCGCAGCCGCAGGAACTCAAGGACGCTCAGGCCGAGCTTGTGCGCGAGCCATCCGCACCGCAGCAGCGCGCTCACGTTGGCCAGGGTCAGCGGGGTGCTGGAATCGAAGCCGAGGGCGGTCGTGATCAGGGCGAACTCGGCGCCGGTCAGGTTGCAGGCGGCGCACAGGGCGGGCTCGTGGCCGAAGAGCGTCTGCGACGGGTCGGCGAGGAAGTCGCCGTAGCCGTCGTCGGCGAACGGAGCTAGCCGCTGGCCGGCCGTATATCCGCCCGCCGTCATCGACGTCGTGAGGGTGAACGGCGTCGCGGGGCTCGTGGCGGTGATGGTGATCATCGCGCCGGCCGCCGACGCGGCGACGACCGCGTTCAGCGGCAGGCCGGTGACCGGATCGGGCGCCGCGGTCGCGTTGATCAGGGCCGCGATGCTCGCCGCGATGCTCGCCGGGGTGTCGCCCGGCGCGGTCAGGTAGGCCAGCGGCATGGTGTTGACGGTCGTCGTCAGCGTCACGCCCGCCGGAATGGTGCCAGCGACCGTCGCGACGGCCGACAGCGCCTGCACCGGCCGGACCGGCGGTCGCACCGGCCATACCGGCGGCCGAAGCGGGCCAGGCGGTCGCACCGGCGGTCGCACCCGCCGTACCGAGTAGGCGCCGGCGTTGGCCGGATCCAGTGAGCACGCCAGCGTGAAGGGCGGGCCGGCGTTCGCGGCGATGACCGTGACCACGGCGGCGGCGCTCGACGCGACGACGAGGCTGTTCAGCGGCAGGCCAGAGAACGGATCGGAGATCGTCGTGGCGTTGATCGCGGCGGCGATGCCGGCCGCGATCGTCGTCGTCGTGTCGCCGGCGACGACGGTGTAGGCAATCGCCACCGTGTCGAGCGCCGTGATCAGCGTGTCGCCAGGGGTCACCGGGCCTGCTACCGTCGCGCTCCGCGATACCGGCGGGCCGGCCGAAGGCGCATAGCTCTCGGTGGCCCCCGCCGACTGCGAGCACGCCAGCGTGAATCCCGCGATGATCGTCACGGTGCCGCCGGCGCTTGAGGCATAGAACCGGCTGTTCAGCGGCAGCCCGGAGACTGGGTCCAGATCGGTGGTCGCGTTGATGCCGCTGGCGATCGCGGCGGCGACGGCCGCCGCGCTCTCTCCGGCGGCCACCGCGTGCGGAGTCACCTGGATCCCGTTGATCGAGGTGCGCAGCACGTCGCCGACGTTGACCGTGCTGGCGACCGTCGCCGTCTGGGCACCCGGGTCCTGCTGCGTCAGGGTGGGCGTCAGGAACATGGCCTGGTAGAGGGCGTTCGCGCCAGCGGTGCCGATCGGCGCCCAGCAGGCCAGCAGCCGGACCAGGGCATCGTCGGTGTTCACCGACAGCAGGTTCATCACCTGCGCCAGGCAGCCAAGGCGCAGCAGCAGGGTGCGGAAGCCCGCGTCGAGCAGCGGGCGGCTGACCGGATCGCTGGCGGGGTCGCTGCCGCCCGTCACGATGTCCGCGGCCGGATACAGGGCGATCAGGATGTCATCGGTCCGCTCGATCGCCAGCGCGGCATCGGCGTATCCGAGCAGCGGCGTGAGCTTGCGCCAGAGCCGGATGAAGCGGATGAGCTTGGTGAAGTCCGTTCCGCTGAGCAGGTTCGCGCTGTCGTCGGGATTGCCGTAACGCAATGCCAGGGCGGCGGGTGAGCAGTCGTCCGGGTTTCCGGCCGGGTTCGTGATCGTGATGATGCCCATGATCAGCGGGTAGACGGCGGGGCTGGTCACCCAGCTGACGACGGCGGCGTAGTCGGTCGGGCTGGTGCCGCCGTACTGCGTGGCGTCCAGCCCGGCCGGGAGCGCGCTGATGAATTCCGCCTCGATGGACGCCGGCGTCGACAGGTTGTCGTGCAGCGCCCGGAGCGTCGCGAACGGGGCGTTGAGCTGGCGAAGACGCGGGATCAGCGCCGCGTTCGGGTTGATGAACCGGGTCGAGGCGATCGATGCCAGGTCGTCGCAGGAGACGCCGAGACGGCGGGAGAAGTCCTGCAGGCTCATCGCCTGAAGGGTGCTGAGCGCCGTGGCATTCGGCAGGCCGTAGAGGTCGCCGAGCGCGAGTGCGGGATCGGTGAACAGGCGGTACTCGTCGCGCGAGATGGCGAGCCGCTCGATCAGGATGTCCGACCAGCCGAAGCTGGTCGGGGTCGCGTGGTCGACCAGCGCCTCACTGGCCCGCAGCGCGGCCATCGCGTCGGGGAGGGCGACGCCGAGGCTGCTCAGCTGGAGCCGCAGCAGCTCGAGCGCCCGGTTGAACGGGAGCGGCGGCGGGAAGAACGCGTCCCGCAAGATGGCATAGGCGGCGTCGTTGACGTACTGGGGGCTGGCGATCAGCTCGGCCGAGGTCACGGCGTCGCCGGTGTCGTGTCCGGTGTAGTTCGCCAGCGAGAGGCCGTTGGCGACGAAATACTCAAGCGTCTCATTGACGATATCGATGTAGGGCAGCGCGGTGTTTGTGTTCTCGCAGGTCAGCGGCAGGTATTGCAGGTCGGGGCGGCGCTGGAGCAGAGCGTCCTGCGGGTTGTCGCCGGCCGGCGGCGCGGGCTGGTCGATGTAGTTGAGCAGGTCGACCAGGTAGGCGGCCGGGCTGAGGATCGAGCCGCATTCGGAGCAGTCGCAGTAATCGAGCGACCCGAACAGGTCCTCGAGCGTGGGATAGGCGGTCACCGGATAGGCCGGCGCCGCCGACTGCGGCGGGAAGCCGTACTGGACGGGCGATGCGCCGCCGAGGGCCGGTGCGACCCGGCCGCCCAGATAGGCGACGGCCACGCTCAGCACCGACGCGAAGATCTGCCTGGCCCGCGCGTGGATCGCGAAGGCGGTATCGGCGCCGCCGAGCTCGTCGCCGAACGACCTGGCGAAGCCGGCCTGGTCGTAGCGAGTGATCGCGAACGCTGAGTCGAGATTGTGCCTGAGCAGCACGGCCAGGCTGGTGTCGTCCGGGGACAGCTGGTAGGCCCGCTGGAGCCGCTGGACCGCGGCGATCACGTCCGCTGGCGTGTCGGTCAGGCCGGTCCTGGCGATGTATCCCTGCACCGGCTCGATGCCGATCTCGAACTGGCCCGCGTTCGATGTGAGGAACTCGGCGACGCCCGCGGCCAGGTCCGGCGGGCCAGCGACCGGCATGCCGCCGCGGCTGACCTGGTCGGCCAGGACGGCCGTGGGGAAGGCGATGCGGACCTGCGCCGCCAGCAGCCGCGCGTAGTTGGCTGCCTGCTCATCGGCGCTGGCGCCGGGGATGTCTGCCGGGATCGCGGCCCCGATCAGCGGTGCCCATCTCGCCGGATCGTAGTAGCCGCGGCTCGCCAGGTCTCCGGCGGCGGTGAGCGGGCTGGCCGCCTCCGCCTGGGTCAGCGCGGCCACCAGCGGCTGGTTGTTGACGGTGAGGTAGTACAGCTGGCCAAGCAGCCGCAGCTGCCTGGCTGGCTCTGTTCCCAGGGCCTGATCGAGCGCGGGCCAGAATTTGGGCCAGTCACCGGAGTGCTGGGCGTAGATCCGGGCGAACCGCTCCTGCTGCGCCGCCTCTGGCAGCGTCGGCGCCAGCATCTCCCCGAGCGTCGACGAGCCGGCCGGCGGCGCCGCGGTGAGCGAGTGCGCCGCGCTGATGGCCTGGAAGCTCGCCACGGCGCCGGGCACGTCGTCGGCGAGCGCGCGGGGAAGGACACCGCTGGTGATCGAGTGCTGCCAGATCGCCCCGACGGTGGCCGGGCTGGCCCGGAAGAGGCTGTCGGCATGGGCGGGAAGACCGGCGCGGAACAGCGCGTAGTAGAACTCTGGCCTGACGCTGACGGCCGGAACGGGCCACACCTGGGTCTGCCGCGGGTCGGTCTCGCCCACCGGGGCTGGCGCGGTGATCCGGCTGAACTGGTCGGCGAGCGCCGCGAGGGCCACCGCGCGCGCGTCCCAGCCCGTCTTGTTCGCGAGGTAGGTGATGTCCTGACGGCCGGCTTCCTCCCGGAGGGCGCCGAGGCTGCCCGGGTAGACGGCGGACAGATTGGCTGTCAGCGTCTCGTACTCACTAGGCAGGCCCTGGGCGCCGGCGGGCAGCACCACATCGAGCGTTACCGCGGCCGGCGCCGAGTAGCGGACGGCGGAGCTGGCCAGTGCGGCGCCTGCCGCGGACACCTGGACCTGGAAGTCGGGCCGCGCCTTGTGGTGCCGCGCCAGGTAGTCGGCGGAGATGACCAGCTGGCTGAAGGCGTAGCTGCCGTCCGTGCTCGTCTGGGTGCTCGCCAGCACCTGATCGCCCCCGACGTTCTTGTCGACGAGCCGCACCGTGAGCCCGCCGGCGCCGGGCAGCGCCGGGCTCCGCACCGTGCCGGTCACCGTGTAAGCGGCCGGGCCGGCCCTGCCGGGGGCGGTGCCAGGCAGAGGGCGGCCCGGACCGCCGATTCCGCCGGGCGGGAGGACCGGACCCGCCGCTTCGCCCGCGCCGGGAGGGGCGGCCGGACCCGCCGCCTCGGTTCCGCCGGCATCGGCCGCGGCGGCGGCTGATCCGGAGGGCCCGGAGGGCCCGGCGAGAATCCGGGTAACGGCGGTGGCGGCCGAGGTCGTGGCGGCGGCCGGCCCGATGCCCGGCTCGAACCTGGCGACGAGATCGGCGAACTGCACAAGGTCGCCGGGGTTCAGGACGCGCGGGCCTGCCAGCCGCTCACCGTTGACGAACGTCCCGCCGGTGGAGTTGAGGTCCCTGATCGTCGCCGTGCCGGAACCCTCGACCGTGACGAGAGCGTGCCGACGGCTGACGAACCGGTCTTCCAGGATGAGATCCGCCGTCTCGGAGTGGCCGATCACCATCTCGGGCGCCGACAGCGAAAGAACCAGCCCGGCCTGCCCGGCCGGCTCGGTCACCACCAGCCGCGGGCCATTCGGATCATCAGGAACCATCGCGCACCTCAGCTACTTCGTGGCAGGCAAGTGGACCAGCCGATGAGGACGAGACCCGGCATCTGGCGGTCCTTCTCAGCCCGCCGGGGTTTCCCTTCACCGAACTGGCCCGATTGTGGGGTAGCGGGGCCCTGAACGGGCCGCCTCATACATTCGTCGGCGCGCCTCGCCGGCAGAGATGCCATGACGCTTGGCAAAGTCTTCGACATGCGCCTCGTACTCCCGCCGAGCTCGCTGCGCCTCAGCGGCTCTTACATCCTCACGGGTGACACGCAGCACATCGGAATGCCGCAGCCGGGCCCCTGGATCGAGCCTCAGCCCGCCCAGCACAAGATCGACAGCATTCTCCGTAGCAGGCGTGAGAAGGACTAGCAGCACCAAGCCCAGCGGTGCTGATCCGAGGGGCGGTCTCGGTCCTGGACGGAATCCCTCAACTGGCGGCGACGGTACGCGAGGTGGCTCTCGCAGAGCGGGTGTCCCTGGATGGCCGCCAGGCCTGAATCCCTCAGTCCTGATCTCGGGTGGGAGCGGCGGCGGCGCAGGCGGCTGCCGCGGCGGGAAAGTCTGTACTCCTGAGTGTCCGCCGGGACGGAATCCCTCGGTCTGGGGGGGTAGGCCTTCTGGGATGGGAGGTGGCTGCCCGGGTGCCCGAGGCGGAGGCGGTCCAGGGTGTCCGCCCGGCTGGAATCCCGCAGTTCGCGGCGAGCGATGGCCTGGCGGAACTGGGCTCCGCTCTGTTCGAGTTCCTGGATGCCCGCCCGGCCGGAATCCCTCGGTCCTGATGTCGGGTGGTAGCGGAGGCCGCGGCGGTTCTGGCGGGCCGCCCGGCGGGGCCCCACCAGAGCCGACGGTGGCAGCCACGGCAGCTGGCTGTGGCTGGCTCGCTGTCGCCTCGGGCGGGTGGCCGACGACCTGGTGCGCCTCGGGGTGAGCGGCCACATCAGCCTCGGTAAAGGTAATCTCCGATCTGCTGGACTGGGTGCCCGTCTCGTCGTGCCTGGCTACCGGGTCGCCGCGGACATAGGCGTAGAGGTTCAGTCCGTCGGCCGGGCCGGCCGGGTCGCATGCCGTCCAGCGCCCTAGCCACGGCGCGTAGTACCGGGCGCCGTGATAGCAGAGGTCGTTCTCCTCGTCCCGCTCCTTGCCGGTGTACCGGTATCGCTTCGGCACCCCGGTCTGCGAGGCGACGGCCTGATAGGAGGTGCTGCCGAACGGGAAGTACTCCTCGTAAGAGATGATGTTCGACTGGTCGTCGAGCTCGAGCACCGCCGAGCCCAGGTGGTTGCCGTACTGGTAGCGCACGAGCTGCGCCGGGGCTTTGTCGCTGCCGGCGGTGCGCGTCTCGACCAGGGCCAGAGCCCGGTCCCCGTCGGGCACGTGCAAGCTCTGGCGCTCGAGCGTGATGGTCGTGCCGTCGATCGCGTATTCGCGGTAGATCTCGATGCCGCCCAGGTAGATCCGCTCGGACTTCCGGCTGGCCGCCTGCCCCGCCGCGGCCTGCCGGTCCGTCGTCTTCCTTGTCCGCTGGCCGCCGCCGTCATAGGCGTAGTAAGCGGTCTGCGGGGTGCCGCTCCCGGCGGCCTGCCGTGCCGTCGAACCGAGCCGGTCGTCGCAGTCCCAGGTCAGCACCGCCAGATGCGGCATCAGCGTCATGTTGCCGTCCGCGTCGTGGGCGTAGCTGCCGCTGAACGGACCGGCCGCCGGATCGCCGGGCAGGCTGGTGGCGGACAGCCGGTTCCCGGCCTCGGCAGCGACGATCCTGGACGGCCCGGCGTAGCTGTACCGGCGGGTCCAGCTGCCGGAGCCGGCCTGGTGGGTCATCGCGAGCAGATTGCCGGCGGCGTCGTAGCCATACGTCTCGCTGTAATTGCCCATCGCGTTCCCGTCGCCTGGCTGCGGCAGGCCGGTGCGGAACGAGTCGTCGCTGGTGACCTGCTGCGGTGGCGCCTGCCCGGCGCCGGCCTGGCCCAGGTGCTCGCGGCCGGTCGCCGTGATCAGCCGGTACAGCGGGTCGTAGGTGTAATCGGCCGACGGCTCGACCCGCTGGTTGCGGAAGAAGATCACGTCCTGGGTATCGGCGCCGTCCGCGATCCGGGTGACGTTCCCGGCCGGATCGTAGTAATAGGCCAGCGCCTGGACCGTTCGCTGGCTGGCGGCGAAGGAGCCGGGCCGGGCCGTGGTCAGGTGCGCCAGCCGGAAGGTCTGCGGGTCGTAGTCGTAGCCGCAGACCGCGCCGTTTCCGTGCGCGATCGAGATCCGCTGGCCGCGCGCGTTGTAGTCGATGCCGGTCACGGCGTGCCGGTCGGCCGTGGCCGGATCGAGCAGCCCGGCCGGCCCGCTGGCCCGCTGGAGCCAGACATCCAGCTGGCTGATCAGCGCCGCCTCGTCGTAGCGCGGCTGAAGGACATCCGGCCGCATGGCCGCGTTATGGGGCGTGACCTGCTGGATCGGGCGGTTCAGCGCGTCGTGGATCGTGGTGCCTGTGAACCTGTCCCGGCCCCCGTCGCCGGATGGCACCAGGCCGGCCGCGACCGCCGCGGCGTCGAGCTGAGCCGGGCCGGTGAGCCCGTCGAGTACCGTCCAGTCGACGGCCTGCCGGTAGTCCGCCGCGAGCTGCCGGAAGCTCGACAGCAGGTTTCCCTTGTAGTCGTACTCGCTGTTCTCCAGGTACCCGGCCATGTCGTAGTGCCGGAACTCCCGCCCGCACAGATTCGCCGCCGCCTGGCCCTCGCCGTAGACCGACAGCTCGACCAGGATCTCCGGTGCGCCGCCGGCGGCGACGTAGCGCCTGGTCGGACGCTGCGCCGGATCGTAGACCACGCGGAAGGCGTGACCGCGCGCATTCCAGCTGCGAATCGGATGACCGGCGACATTGGCAAGCCCGAGCCGCGCGCCGCTGTCGCAGTTGACGTGGTAGAGCGGGCGGCCGGCCATATCGGCGCCGGCCAGGTACTCAAAGCCGCCGCCGGCCTGCGGAGCGCGGTAGCAGTACTCCTCGGCGCGCCGGCCGAGCTGGTCGAAGACAGCAAGCGGCCTGCCGCTGGCCTCGCGTGCGATGCGGACCGGATAGCGGTTCCCGCCGCCGTTGTCGGCGACGGCCAGGCAGGTCCTGCCGAGCGCGTCCCGGTGCGTCACGGCCGGCGTCGCCGCGGTGCCGGCGGCCTTGCGCGCCGCATCCTGCTGGGCCGCCCGGTCGCCGGCGGTCGCGCCGAAGGCGCCGCCGATCCGGAGGTCGTACCACGACGTGAAGGGCCCGGCGCCGAGCAGGCGCCTGAAGTGGTCTCCGACGTCGGCGTCGGCGCGGGGATCGGCGATGAGCACGGTGTCGTTGCGGTCCCAGTGCTGCTCCCGCCACGGATCGAAGATCGCCTTCTCCCAGCTGCTGTCGGGATGCAGCGTCGCCACCGTCCGCCCTGGCGGGTCATAGCACGCGGCCGTGGCCACGCCGGTCTGCGCGGCGAACTCAAAACCGCTGGTGGCCGAGAAGAACGGCTCGTACCTGCGGACCGGCCGTCCCTTGTTGTCGAAGATCGTCCAGCCGGACCCGGCCCAGCGCGGCTCGACGGCCGGGCCGCCCTCGGTGACCGGACCTGGTGCCGCCCGGGTCTTGCGCTGGATCTCGCGGCCGAGGCCGTCGGAGTAGACGAAACGGTGCTGGTACCTGGTCGTCAGCGGCGCGCCCGGGTAGGCGGCGCTCCCCAGATCGCTGACATGGGTCTCGCGGGCCAGCGTGTAGGCGGCCGGCGGCGACGGCTGCGCGGCCGCCGCGGTGCGCTGGTAGGCGCCGAGGTCGTACAGGCAGCGGGTCGTCGCGTTGCCCAGGATCGCGGCCGGGTCGCCGAGCGGGTCGCTGAACCGCGCGACCAGCGTCGCTTCGTCGAGATCGATAGCGAAGCCGGTCAGCAGGTCGCCCAGCGTCTGCGTCGCCTTCCCCGCCACAGCGGTCGCCGTGACGTGACCGAGCGCGTCGAACGCGGCAAAGACCCGGTTGCCGCTCGGATCCGTGACGGTGGCCGGCAGCAGGACGCGGTAGTCGTTATCCGCGATCGTTGTATTTCCCACCGGATCGGTCACGCTAATCGGCAGCAGCGCGTAGCCGTCGTAGTCGGCGCGGCTGATGGCACCGAACGGGTCGACGGCGCGGCGCGGCAGGAAGAACTGACTGCGCGCGGCCGCCAGCTCCTGGGCCGGCGTGTCGCCGTCGCCTGGTGAGTAGAACACCCGGCCAGACGGGATCCACCAGGCCGTCTCGCCGGCCAGCTGGAGGTAGCCGCCCTCGGCGAGCGTCGCGGGCGCGACGAGCGCACCGAAGACCCCCGATACCAGGCCGGGAGTCAGCGCGGCCTGATAGGACTGGCCGGGCAGCGCCAGCGGCTCCAGCCGGCCGGGCGGCAGCAGCGCGGTCAGGTCGTCGCCGCGGTACCGGATCCGGTGCTGCTCGATCAGGCGCCGGCTCGGTGCGGCGGCCGGGCTCCCGGCGCCGTCGACATCCGAGCCGGGGATCGCCTCGTACGGCAGGTCGCGCGCTCCGGCCCACACCTGCGGCCACAGACCTCCCGGGCCGGCTATCTCGTCGACGGTGAACAGGTCAGTGATCGACGTCCCCTTGACCGACGGGGCAGCGCCGGTGATCTCGGCGGTGTCGCTCCCCGCGGGCAGCGGCGCCCGGTAAGCGTCCGGCCAGCCGCTGGCGTCATCGATCGCGTTGGTGTAGTCGTGCTCGGTCCCCAGGACATGCAGGCGCGCCTGGTCATAGGCCAGCATCTGCTGCGTCGGCACCGGCAGCGCAGGCTCCGGAGCGGCGTACCCGGCGCGGCGGGGGTAGCCGATCGAGACGCTGCGCTGGATGTTGCCGTAGTCATCGGACGCCAGGATGATCTCGTGGCCGACCCGCGGGTCATCGGGCGCCCGCTCGTAGTGGAACGCCAGCGTCTCCCTCGGCTGGACGAAGAACACCGCGTGCGGGTTAGCGCCCATGTTCTGCAGGCAGCGCACGGTGAAGTTCTGCTCGGTGACGGTATACGGATTGGCGCTGGCCGGCGTTCCGTCGTCGGCGTAGATCTCGACCCGGAGCGTATGCCCCTTGAGCGCGCGGCAGGCCTCCCGGACCTCGAACGGGTTCAGGCCGTCAGGGAGCGCGGTGTCGGGCAGCCGCATCGCCGCGGCATCGGCGGCCCGGCCCGGCGCCGCGAGGGCGGGTTCGGTCCAGTACTCGCTGGCGTACTGCCGCGTGACGGCCAGCGCGTCGGTGAACGCGCCGGTGTGAAACCAGGTCCGGGTGAGCACGGGAGGCGACCAGGACTCGGCGGCCCAGTTGACGAAGTCGCCATCGCTGAAGTTCGGATCGGCGCGGAATTCCTCCGTGTCGGTCTGCTCGACCATGCCGAAGCCGCGGAACTCGCGCTCGTAGCCGTCGAAGTAGCCGTGATGATAGGCGTAGCGGGTGACCAGCCGGTTCCGGCCGATCCAGTCGATCGTCTCGACCCGCTCGGCGACCTGAACCGGGAACGGCAGCCTGGTGACCCACGGCCTGCCCGCCGCCTCGTCGGCCAGGTAGCAGCGGGTCGACGGCGCGTAGCTGATCCGGGTCTCCGCCCCGAGATTGTTGCGCACGCAGGTCAGCAGGTGCGGCTTGCGGCCCCCCATCAGGTCCACGTAGACCAGCGGCGCCTCGGCCTCGCCCGGCAGCGGCGACGACCAGACCAGGCACGCGGTCCCGGTACCGAGCAGGTCGGTCACCTGGACCGTGCTCAGCTGGTCGGCCGACGGGAACACGGCGATCGACGTCTGTGCCGACCAGGCATTGCCCGATTGGTTGAACCATGCGCTCACCCCGCTGTCGCCGACATAGACGATGTCGGCGGTGCCCGATCCGTCGATGTCGGCAAGCCGGATCCGGCGCGGATCGAACTGCCCGGGGCCGCCGAAGCGAGGCGCGAGGTCCATCGTCACCCTGGCGCCGAACCCGCCGTAGCCGGTGTTCGGCCAGTAGCACGCCTCGCCGTCGCGTATTCGCACGATGTCGGCCAGGCCGTCGCCGGACATGTCGGCGGTGAAGATGGTCTGCGTGCCGTCCGAGAGCACGACCCGGGGACCGCGATCCTCGTCCCAGCCGGTCCGCACCTGCCGCGCCACATCGAAGCCGTCGTCGCCCAGCGAGGAGTAGAAGGTGAAGAGCCCGTCCTCGGTCAGCAGGATGTCGGCCAGCCCGTCGCCGGTCAGGTCGATGAGCTTGACGTTCGGATCCGACCAGTCGAGAAGCGGGAGCGCGGCGAACCGGCGGAACGGCTCGTAGCCGCCATCCGGCGCCCGCCGGAAGAAGCCGGCGTCGGGATCGGCCAGGGCGACGAGGTCGGGCCTGCCGCCGCCGGACAGGTCGAGCAGCCGCGTGCCGGACAGACCGGACAGGTCCGAGCGGGACGGCAGGCTGGTGACGGCCTGCGCGGGGCCGAACCTGGCCCGCGCGGCAAGCGTGCCATCCGGCTGGGCGACCAGGTTGGCGGCGCTGAGGTTCCGCTTGTAGTACCAGCCCTGGCCGGCGTCGGTCAGGATCCCGGACAGGCCCTCGCCGTCGAGATCGGTCCACACCAGCCCGCCGCCTGCCAGCCCCTCGGGCAGGTTGCCGAGACTGTCAGGGTCCAGGGTCAGCAGGTCCGGCTGGATCCGAGGCTGGCTGTAGCTGAACTCGAGCGGCGGCATCCCACGGGAGACCGGGCCCTGGCTGCTGACCCGCCCGCCCCGCCCGCCCTGACCGGTCTGCGTCACCGATACCAGGAACGTGTAGCTGGGGGTGCACGGATCGGCCGGGGTCTGCTGGTCGGAGTAGACCAGGTCGAGCGACCTGACGAGGCAGCCCGGCCCGGCCGTCGGCTCGGCAGGGAAATCGTTGAAGAAGAGGATCCGCTGGATGCGCCGGTAGCTGCGGATCTCGAATCCGGCCCGGTAGGCGGAGAACGGGTCCGGTCGCGGCGACCACGGCCGGTCGGCTTGCAGCGTCGGCGGCACGCTGCCGTGATCGCCGTAGTCGAGCACCACGGAGAACATCCAGTCAGCGGGGAGCGGTGGCTCCTGGTCCGCCGTCCAGTCGGGAGAATACGGCTGGAGGTTCCCGTACCTGATGGTCTTGAGGTAGGTCTGGACGGCACGAGTTCCGGCGGTCCGGTTCGCCTCGTGCGCCGCGGCCAGGTCGATGCCCGCGCCGTCCTCGGCCGCGTAGCTGTAGGTGGTTAAATTGCCCTTGTCGTCCCAGCTCCGGCAGATCTTCCAGGAGAAGATCCTGCCCGGGTCGGCTGGGTCGGCGATCCTGCTTGCCGGGTCGACGCCATAGAGCGCGGTGACATTGTCACGGGAGACGGTCCGCCAGTGGATCAGCCCGGTGCCGGCCGCGGTCCACCGCTCGATCCGGCTGAACCGGCCTTCGATCCGCGGCCGGTAGAACGCGATCTGATAGGGCGTGCCGTGCACCGTCCGGGTATTCGTCTTCCTGGCCCCGGCCTGGTCGAGCACCGGCACCAGGTCGTCCGCTCCGGCCAGGATGAAGACGTCGGACTCGTCGGCATCGCAGTAGCGCGGCAGGCCCTTGTCGGTCTTGCGGGTGATCGCCGGCAGCCCCAGGCTCCAGCCGAAGCCGAGCGGCCCGTTTCCCGAGCCCGAGTCGTAGCCGAGCTCCAGCGCTGGCGTCTGACCTGACCGGCCGGGACTGAACGGGAGCCTGATCGTCATGCTGGCTGTTCCGGTTGCGGCGTTGACCGAGAACTTCTCGTCCAGGCCCCTGATCGCTCCGCCTGACCGCGGCAGGGATACCGATGGAAGCAGGTCGGCGGCACGGGCCGGGTCCCGCATCCGGGCCGGGTCTGACTGTCCTGACCAGACCGACCGTCCGCCCGGCCCCGCCGTCGCCGCGCCAGCGGGCTCCGGCCGGCCGGGTTCCGGGCTAGCGGGATCGGCTGGGCGTGGCTGGCGACGCCAGGTCTGGTCGTCAGAGCTGCTGTGGCGGGTGCCATCAAGATCAGTCATTCGACTGCCTCCCGCCAGTGCCCGGTCGCGGGCTGAGTCGTCGCGCGCCGCGCTGAGCAGCGGGAAGATCGCAGTCCGTGAATCTCAGCATGTTACTGCGGCTGAAGCCGGGCGGGCTGGCTTCGCCGAATCGAGCCGGGCGCTTCCGGTGCGCGCCGGCGTCGTGGCGGATTGACCGCGAAATACGCGGCTTGCTCTCCGCTGTCACCCAGCGGCGGTCCGGCAGCCGCGTGATTGTGGGATCTGGCCGCCAAATAAGCGGCTGATTCTCCGTGATCATCACCTTCTCCGTGATCATCACCGCGCTCGCGCTATACGGTTCTGATGAGCGGCCGGGCTGGCCGCGATCTTCGGCAGGGAGCGGCCGGTGACTGATCTGTGCGCGCAGGACGCTGTGACGCTGGCCGGGATGCTGCGCGGCCGGGAGGTATCGGCACGCGAGGTCATCGCCGCCCACATCGACCGGATCGAGGCGGTCGACGGACTCGTCAACGCCGTCGTGACCCGCTCATTCGAGCAGGCGCAGGAAGCGGCGGCTGCGGCGGACCGCGACCTGGCCGGCGGCAAGGCCATCGGCCTGCTGCACGGGCTGCCGGTGGCGCACAAGGACCTTGCCGACACGGCGGGGGTGCGGACCACGTACGGGTCGCCGCTGTTCGCCGGGAACGTGCCAGATCGTGACTCGCTGATCGTGCACCGGATGTCCGCGGCCGGCGCGATCAGCCTGGGCAAGACCAACACGCCCGAGTTCGGGGCGGGGTCGCACACCGTGAATCCCGTATTCGGCGTCACCAGGAACCCGTATGACCCGAGCCGCAGCGCGGGCGGCAGCAGCGGCGGCGCGGCGGCCGCCCTGGCCGCCCGGATGATCTGCCTCGCCGACGGCAGCGACGTCGGCGGCTCGCTGCGCAACCCGGCCAGCTTCTGCAACGTGGTCGGGCTGCGGCCGTCCCCCGGCCGGGTGGCCGTCTGGCCGGTCGCCGACGCGGCCGACGTCATGGGCGTCGAAGGGCCGATGGCGCGCACGGTGGCCGACGTCGCCCTGCTCCTCGCGGTCATCTCCGGGCCCGATCGCCGGGTGCCGCTAGCGCTTGACGCGCCGCCGCCGGCGCTGGCCGACCCGGCTCGGATCGCGGGCCTGCTGGCCGGCGACATGCGGGGCGTCAGGGTCGCCTGGAGCGCCGATCTCGGACTGCCGGTCGAGCCGGCCGTGCGCGCCGTCCTGGCGCCCGCCCGGCAGGTGCTCGCCGACCTGGGCTGCCATGTCGTCGACGTCTCGCCCGATCTGTCCGGCGCCGATGAGGTCTTCAGGACGTGGCGCGCGTTCAGGTTCCTGACGTCTTTCGGCGACCTGCTCCGCGATCATCCCGATCAGCTGGGGCCCAACGTGACCTGGAACATCGAGCGCGGGCTCGAGCTCACGGTGGACGACCTCAGCCGCGCAACCGTGCTGCGCGCCGACCTTGCCGAGCGGGTCAGCGCGCTCTTTGACACGGCCGACGTGCTCGCCTGCCCGGCGACCCAGGTGCTGCCGTTTGACACCTCGCTCGACTGGGTGCACGAGATCGACGGCGTGCCGCAGCGCACCTACCTGGACTGGATGGCCTCGGCGTACCTGATCTCGGCGACCGGGCTGCCGGCCATGTCGGTGCCCGCCGGGTTCAGCGCCGACGGCCTGCCGGTCGGCCTGCAACTGGTCGGCCGGAGGCGAGCGGACTGGCCGCTACTCTCCGTGGCGCACGCCTTCGAAACAGCTACCCGTTACGCCAGCGTCGCGCCTGCCATCGGGGCCTGAGACCCGCCCCTCGGCACTTAGCACGGATTCCAGTCAGGTTAACACCCGTTTTACTATGTTATGTGCGACGCAAATCCGTGCTAAGTGCCGCTGGCTGCCCGGCGCGGTTCGATCGCGACGTCACGGAAGGTGACTTCGAAGCCGGGACCTTCGGGCGATGCGCACATCAGACCGGCGAGCACCTGTGCGTCCGGGGGGAAGTACGCGAGCGCGGCGAGGTCGGGCTCGGCACCGTCGACGGAGTACCGGACCTCGATGGCGTCGCCTCGGCGTGCGACCAGCAGGCCCAGCTCGCCCATGGTCCGCGGCAGGCTGGCCACCGACCAGCTCGAGTAGTCGTGCGTGACGACCGTGCTGAAGCGCATCCGGCCGTCGACGTACTCGAAGCCGGTCTTGAGCCAGTGCCGCTCGTCGATCCGAACCATCGCGCCTGCCTGGTCATACTGAGCGGCGCAGGCGCCGTGCAGCCGCATCGAGAGTTCGAAGTCGCCGCTCAGCAGCTCGCCGTAGAGATGGCCGCTGTCGCGGACATAGCCATAGCCGGTGACCCGCCAGAAGTCGGTGCCGCCGTCGGCGGTGACGACGAGCACGCCGTCCTCGTCAGACCAGCGGGCCGGTTCGTTCAGCCAGCGCACGGGATTCTCCTATCTGCGCCTTCGCGTATCTGCGCCTTCGGGTCAGCACTGCCTCGCCGGGACTTACGATGACGACCTGCCTGGAGTCCCTCAGTATGGTCTCGTGCCTCGCTGGACATGCCCGCGCTGCGACCGCGATTTCACATCCTGCTGCTGCGCGACGCCGGAGAGGTCGACGACTGCGTGCGCGGCCTGCTCACGCAGGCCTTCCTGCACGCGTCGGACTGACCGGCGCCTGCC
>Ga0209415_10004191_pt1 | contig 26521 bp, 26 predicted proteins | sample PeaSoiSIISIP2007_FD_187696 | JGI IMG/M metagenome (GOLD analysis project Ga0209415, IMG submission 187696) | Peat soil microbial communities from Weissenstadt, Germany - SII-SIP-2007 (SPAdes) (version 2) | ecosystem: Environmental > Terrestrial > Soil > Wetlands > Peat | place: Germany... | reverse complement strand
GCTCGCTGCCATGAATCAGAAAATCAGCTCTTTGGGAATCCCCAGCGTGAGTCAGCCTCACCGCTCGTTGGTATAAGTCCCTCGCCGGGCGCTGGCCTCCGCCAGCTTGGCCGCCGCCTCGCGGGGCGAGGCTGTTGTTTATTTAAAGTCCCTCGCCGGGCGCGGCCATCCGGCCGCTTGGCCGCCGCCTCGCGAGGCGAGGCTGTAGATAATCTTTTAGACCTGTCCGTGAATCTGGGACAGTTTCTCCAGGCGGTTCAGCAGTTTGGGGTGCATCTGGCTGCGCAGCGAGGCATCGTGGTAGGCAGGGCTCAGCCATTCCCACAAGCCCTGTTCCGTCGTAAAGACGTTGCGCACGCCCTGATCGTCCATATGGGCCAGATAGACGTTTCCGGCCTGGACCCGCTGGAACAACGCAATGCGATGCAGAGCGTTGCCCACATCATGCAGTTCGCGCATATCCGCCGGACGCATCAAGGCGTGATAAATCGCCCGGCGTGACAGCGGCAGGCTGGTCAAGGTGAAGCCCAGCATCACCCCCAGCGGCTGAGAATGTTTGCCGGCCACGCTTTCCAGCACAGTGGCGGCTTCGGCGGGCGAGTTGTTCACCACCGCCGCCAACAGAACTCCAATCCCGAGCAATACGGCAAGACCGTCAAGGATATGCAGTAGCCTGTTCATCATAATCTCTCCAGCCCCAAAGATGAGATCACATCCCATCGCTTTGACCCGGAGAATATGCGGCCCGATTTCAGGCATCAACCGTACAGGTTGCAATGAATATTTCACAGTTAAAGGGTCACGAAAGCCTGTTCCATTAACCAGCTGTTAGGAAAGGAACTTTCTTTCGCATCTGCGAAGATGAATTTTTTCTCGCAGAATCAAGGCAGGCAAAAGACTCAGTTGATGCTGGACAGGCCGTTGTTCATCAGTTTCTTGCGATAATTGCCCATGAAGCCCAGGAAACCCTCGGCTTCCTTGATGCGGCCGCGCAGAGCCGGCAGGTCGGAAACCTCGCGGTCGGCGCTGGTCAGCAGGGTGAAACCGTCCTTGTAAGGCGTGCCCGCCATGCCTTGACCAAAAGCCCGGCGCAACGAGGCCAGACCACGATCATCCCCCGACAAGGTCAGGGCCGTCGCCCAACTGATGATCAGGCGGGCCGAGGCATCGTCCAGGGTCGCCCCCGGTTCGGGACGCGGCACCAGGCCTTCGAAGGCTGTGGCGGCGTTGGGCCAGTCCTGTTTACGCCAGTAGATTTCCGCCCGCAGCAAGCCGCCTTCCTGGCTGGTATCGCCGTTCAGCACCGTCATGGACTCGGGCACCCGGTTGAGATCGGCCAAAGCGCGGGCCTGCAGATGACGGCGCTGCTCCTGCAAATCGGACGGCAAGCCATCCATGGCGCTGTCCTGAATCGCCTCCAGGGCTCCCTGGGGATTTTGGTCCAGCAGATCGAGCAGGGCCAGTTGCGCCCCGACACGGGCCTTATCCAACCCCTGCAAGCGATACTCCACCTGATGCTTCAGTAACTCGGCGGCGCGATCCAGCAGGTCGACCGAGGCCAAGCGATCGGCCAGCTTGCGGATCATCTCGTCACCCTTGGCCCCGGTGGGGGTCAGGTCGCGGAACTCGTCATACAGAGCAATGGCGGAAATCGGCGGCAGGGTGTCGGCGGCTCCATGCAGATACAAAGCCTCGAAGCCATCGGACATCATCTTGGCCACCGCCGGCTCGCCAGGGTTGTCCGGGTAGTTGTTCACCAGGGAACGGGCCGCCCGCAAGGCATTGGGATAATCGCCCGCCGCCATCTGCAATTCGGACAAACGCCGCAGCAGATTGAATTCAAAATCCTCGTCGCGCCAGGCAAAGCGCAGATGATCCAGGCGATCCACCGCTTCTCGCGGCTTGATGCGCTTCATCTTCAGCTGCAGCTCGGTATCGGCCATGGCGGCGCGGGCGCGGAATTCGCGGTTATCGCCGTTGATGGCCTTGTCGTAGTAGTACATCGCCTTGTCGAACTTGCCGCTCAGCTCGCCGTAAGCGCCATGCAGATAGTTCAGCATTCCCAGCTGGGGCGGCGTGCCATGCATACGGTCCATCATGCCCAAGGCGCTTTGCATGGTGGCGTCGTCAGCCGCCGCCAGGGCGGAGCGGGCGACGATGGCCGCCAACGGCCATTGCAGAGCCTTGGGATAGTCGCGGATCAGCGGCAGCCCCGCCGCCAGCGCCTTGTCGTAATCGCCGGGATTGTTGCCGGTTCCCGCATGGGCGGCGGCCCGCCAGAACAGTGCTTCCTGGTCATCCTTCACCAGCGGATTGTCCAAATCGGGCAAGGCCAGATCCCAACGCTCCATGGCGGCGTTGCAGGCGCCGCGCAAAGCGTGATAGGGGCCGCTGTCCAGCAAGGTCGGCTCTTCGTCGGCGGCGATGCGCAGAAAACCCAGAGCTTCCGGGGCGTAACCGTTGGCAAACAGGAACTTGGCGGCATCCATATGCGCCTTAGGCCGCTTTGAAGGCGGCAGGTCCACCAGATTATCCAGGATGACCTTGCGCTCTTCGGGGAATTTGTCAGGGCCGCTCTGTTTCCAGGCAGTCACATTGAAATAGCGGCCATCGTCCTTGGTTCCACCTTCGCCGCCGCCGGCCGCCTTGCCGCCTTGCGACAATTTCATGCCACCGGGAAAGCCCACAGTCACGCCGCTGCGCGACGGACGAACATCCAGACCGTCCACATGGGGCACCACGGCGATGCCTTGCAGGGTCGACAGCAATTCGGCTTCCGGCGCGTCGCGGCCAGGATAAACGCCAGCCCCCAGAGGGATCACCGGCACCACCACCATGCTGTCGCCCACTTCCGGGTCTTCCACCGACAACATGCCGCCGGCGTCCGGCACGTTCAAGGCAATGCCCATGCCCGAGGTCAGCAGTTCCGGCATCAGAACCTGGATCGGCTTGGAGGGCACGGTTTCATGGTGGGTCAGGTCAACCACCCACAGCAAGCCTTCCTGGCGAATGCTGGGATAATAGTCGGGCTGCACGATCATGCGGATCACCGTGCCGTCCTTGCTGGGCAATTGCTCCAGGAAACTGACCGCTTCGCCGCCCAAACGGCGCAACAGCTTGGCGTCCACCTGTTGATGACGATCGAACACCAGCCAGAGATAGCCGGCCCGCTTGAACACGGCGGCGGCGGCGGGCTTATCCCACGAGACGCTCAGGCTGAATACCTTGTCGTCGGCGTTCTTCGGCACCGGAGCCCCTTCCGAGGCACCGGCCAAAGAGGGAATATCCCCCGAAGACGGCCCTTCGGTCTGCACCTTGGGCGGTTCCGGCACGGCTTCCGGCTTGGGCGGCTCGGCCCCGGCCTTCATATGCTCGAACTTGGGCTCGGCCACTGCCGGGGCCGTCATCGCGGCAGGGGTGGCGGCGGGAGGGGTTTTGTCAGACGGCTTCTCGGCTGGCTTGTCCGCAGCCTTGCCAGGCTTGGCCCCTGCGGCCAGCACTTCCGACGGAAGTTGCGGCTTTTCCTCCGGCCCCAGGGGCTTCAGGCTGGGCGGCTGCACGTCGGTGGCCGAGGGAGGAGCGGCGGCGGCGGCAGGAGCCGGCGGATGAGCGTCGCCCGAGCGCACCACATCCAGCACCACTTTACCGCCAGACGAGAAGTGACGGAGCCGGGCATCGGCGGGCATGTTCAGCACCACCGTGGTTTGCTGGCCGGCGCTTTCCGCCGACTGCACGGTGATATCGGCGGGCAGGGTCGATTGCAGGCCCGCCACATCCACCCGCCCGGCCTTCGAGAACGAGATGGTGGCCTGACCGCCCGACTTTTCAACCTTGTATTCAACCGGCTTCGGCCAGGTGAAAACCAGCCGGTTGAAGCCGCCATGTTCGCCGGCCTTCGCATCCACCGCCGGAGCTGATTCGGCAGCGGCCTTTTTGCCCCCTTCGGCGGCGGGCACCAGCGGCGTCGGCGCCCCTTCCGCCGGAGCGGCGGCGGGCTGGGCGGCGGCAGGAGCCTCGCTGTCGCTGACATCCACCACCACCGAGCCCGAGGCGTTGGTAAAGGCTTTCACCGAAACAGGCCGGGTCAGGGGAAAGGTCGCCGTGCGGCGGTCGTCGCTGACGGCGACGCTTTTCACATAATGGGACAGCGGGCGCACCAGATTGCGCAATTCGCCGGACACCGGGCGGTCGAAACGAACCACCAGTTCGCCGTTGATGATGTCGGCGGAATAGGTGACCGGGCCATCCCAATCGAAAACCATGCGGCCAAAGCCTTCATGGGCGGCGGCGCGGGGAGAGACGTTGGTGTTGCTGGATTGCTCGGCAGAGGCGGGGGATAGGGCAAACAGAACCAGCGAGAGTGCGGCTGCGACCCAAAGCCCGATCTGGTAAAGCCCAACCTTGGAAAGCCTGGCGCCGGCCTTATTCGGGCTGCCGCCGGCCGGGCTGCGCGGCTTGCGGCCGGGCGTCGCCATGTCAGTCGTTGAACAGAGCGTCGATGGCGGCCTGATCGTGAGCCTTTTCGGGCATCTGCGGGCCGTTGAGCAGATCTTGATCGGTCATTTCCGCACCATCGCCAGACTGGGCGGCGATGGTATTGGCCAATTGCTCCTGGAACTCAGGCCCAAAGGCGGCAACCAGCCCCTCGACCCGTTCTTCGATATGCTTCAGGGCGCGAACCACCTTGGTGATGCGCTGGCCGGTGATGTCCTGGAAGTTACAGGCTTCGAAGATGCGGGTGGTGGTTTCCGACAGCTTCAGGCCGAGATCAGGCGGCAGCTCGCCCCCCAATTCCTCAAGCTTTTCAGCCGCGTCGAGAATTTCGTTGGTGGCGTTTTCAGTCGCGCCGACGATGGCGTCGAGTTCGTCGGTGGCCGAGGCGATATATTCGCTCTGAATGTCATGCGGACGCAGAGCGGCAATTTCGGCCTTGGCCTTGTGGATGTAAACGGCCAGCCCCTCAATCTCTTGGTAGAGCTTGAGGTCGCCGGCCGAAAGATCACCCGAAATGGAGGTCAGAAGCGAACGGACAATGTCGCCGACTTCGTCAACCTTGACCGTGTCGCCGCGCTCTTTGCGAAGCGCCTCGAGATGAAGCGAGAGATCACGATCAACGGTCGACGACATGTTATTTCCCCCCAGAAAAAAAGACGGTGCGTATCGAGCTTAGAAGTCGCCCAGAACGCTGACCATCTTCGTCTTGAGGGTTTCCGCGTTGAAGGGCTTGACGATGTAGTTGGACACACCGGCTTCCTTGGCGGCGATAACGTTTTCCGACTTGGATTCGGCGGTCACCATGATGAAGGGCGTCGCCTTCAGCTTGGCGTCGGAACGCACTTCGCGCAGCAACTGCAGGCCGGTCATCGGCTCCATGTTCCAGTCGGAAATGACCAGACCGTAATTCCCGCCGCCGCGCATCATCGAAAGGGCCATGGCACCATCGGTGGCTTCGTCAATATTGACGAAACCCAACTGCCGCAGAAGGTTGCGAATGATACGCAGCATGGTCTTGTAATCGTCAACGATCAAGATATGCATATTCTTATCGACAGCCATCCGTCACTCCTCCAAAGCCCAGCGGGTGATCTTCCGCTTCCCCTGAGCATGCCTTAGATTTGAACTCTAGTTAAAATACGGAAATCAAGTCAGATCAAGCATTTTTAAGCAAACCTCGACAGACAAGATCAATTCAGAGGCGGCAACCCTTCGGCCTTCGCACCACGCCGAAGCGCCATGGCGTCGGTCAGATCCTTGGCCTTGTCGGGCGACATGTTGGCCATGATCAGCCCCGCCTTCTGCTCCTTCATCTTCGGAATAACCCCAGTCAGCGTACGCAAATCCAGCTGATCGAAAATCTTTCCGGCGTCTTTCGGCTTCATGCTTTCATACATTTTAGCCAAGCTTTTCATCTTGGCGTCGTCCTGATCGTCCACCTGTTTCAGCATACCTTCCACACTGGTCTGCATGCTTTTCATTTCAGTAATCTTTTTGTCGATGCGGGCTTCGGCGGCTTTCACCAGATTTTCCCGCAACTCCAGGTCGCGTTCCCGGGCATCCAGGGACTCCCGGCGCTCGGACAGCTTTTGCAGCACGTCCAGTTCGTTCTGGGTAAAGGTCGGCGGCTCGCCACCGTCGCCGTTCTGGGCGGGAACGGCGGGCGGCATTTCTGGAGTGCCAAGTTCCTTACCCGGCGAGGCGGCTGTCTGCACCGAGGCCGGCGCTCCACTCGCGGCAACAGGCGCGGCCGGAGCCGTGCTGGCCGCCGGGGCGCTGCCCGCAGTCACTGGATCAGAAGGCATTCCGGGAAGCTTTTGGCCCTTCTTACGGCCACCGGGCGGCGGCGGCTGCTGGGCTTCCGAGGCATTCAGCCCCAGATTCATCTCACTCAAACCGCGCCAGATGTCATTGACCCGCACCGACAGCATCAGGAAGACCACGAAAATGGTCACCGGCAGCAGGCGGATGTTGGGAATCATCATGGCCTTGCGGCGCTTTTTCCCACGCTTGCGCGGCTCGGGCTTGCCCGGTTGCGGCCCCTGCGAAGCGGAGGGGCGCGGCCCCGCCGCACCCAGGCCGAAGCCGGGCGGCGGCGTATCGTCGTCAAGCCCAAAGGGTGACGGTTCAGCGGCGGCATCGGGATCACCGGCGGCGGCATAGGCAGCCGCGGCGGCATAAGGACTGGCGCTGCGCTGGGCCTTGGTCCCGGCAGGACGCTGGTTTGATGGCGGGAAGCTCGATGACATGACGCCCTCTTATTCCTTTTTATCAGCGCACGGACTGCAAGGCCCGAAGCAACTCGCGCTCGGCCTCGGAGCGTTCGTCGTCATAAGCATCATCTCCCAGCGGCCCGAACTGAGGCTGGGACGGCGGCGGCGGAGCCGGCTGCGGCGCAGGCTGGGACCGCCCCATGGAGGGACGGGACGCCCCCGAAGACATGCTGCCGGACGACATTCCTCCCGACGACATGCTTCCCGCCGAGAGGGGCGAGCCCCCCATGGAGGGAGCCGGCCCGGCGGAAGCCGGCGCCGTCGCCGACGCTGCCGAAGACGGGGGAATTTTCACATCGCGGGCCTGACGCACGGTGCCTTCCAGGCGGTTGGCCATGGCCTCGGCCCGTTCGATCATAAAGGCCAAATCGTCGCGCAGGGTCTGGGCCTTTTCCACCCGCTCCTGCAAGGTCGCCCCCGCTTCGTCGGCAGCCCGACGCAGCTTGGGAATACCCGCCTCGGCCCGCGCGGTAGCGTCGTTGAAAGCATTGACCAACCGGGCCAGATCGTCGCGGTTGCGGCGCAGTTCGCCCAGGCGGCGATTCAGCATCAGCGCATAACCGATGGTGGCCGCCAGCAAGATGGCGACGATCACATCAAGAATGAGCTTGTAGTCCTCCATCAGACTTTCTCCTTCTTGACTTTTTCTTCGATGCGAATGGCGATGTGGTTACCCTTGCGGCCCATTTTGCCGCCGAACATGGGCACATCGCCGCATCGCAGCTCGACCACCGAGTCCGGCATCGAGTTTAGCATGATCTTCGAGCCGACGCGCAGATTCAGAATATCGCGCAGCGACATCACCTGTTCATCCAGCACAGCCTCCATCTCCACCTCGGTCATCCACAGCTCTTCAGCCAAGTGGGTTTCCCAGATGGAGTCGCGGCCGAACTTTTCACCCATGAACATCTGGAGCAGCAGCTCGCGGACGGGTTCCAGGGTGGCATAGGGCAGCAGCAGTTCAAGCCGGCCGCCGCGATCTTCCATATCGATGCGCAGCTTGGCGACGATGGCCGCGTTGCTGGGGCGCGAAATGGTGGCGAAACGGGGATTGGTCTCAAGTCGGTCAAAGCGGAAGGTGACCGGCGACAAGGGATCAAAGGCCGCCGACAAATCGGCCAGCACCACATGCACCATGCGCTCGACCAGATTGCGCTCGATGGTGGTGTAAGGCCGACCTTCGATACGCATGGCGGCGGTGCCGCGGCGACCGCCCAGCAGCACATCAACGATGGAGTAGATCAGCGAGGAATCGACGGTCAGCAGACCGTAATTGTCCCATTCCTCGGCCTTGAACACCGCCAGCATGGCCGGCAGCGGAATCGAGTTCAGATAGTCGCCGAAACGAAGCGACAGAATATTGTCCAGCGAGACTTCAACGTTGTCGGACGTGAAGTTACGCATACTGGTGGACATCATGCGGACCAAGCGGTCGAACACGACTTCCAGCATCGGCAGGCGTTCATAGGACACCAGCGCCGAATTCAGAATGGCCTGAATGCCCGAACGGTCGCCGTCGCCGTCATGAGCGTCGTCGAAGCCCAGCAGGCTATCGATTTCGTCCTGATTCAGAACGCGGGTGGAAACCCCGCCGCCCTCTTCGTCGTCTTCTCCGCCCTCGCCGTCTTCGGCGCCGAGCATGGCTTCCCATTCGGCCGCTACGGCATCGCCATCGCCGCCGCCGTCGCCACCGCCGCCGGTGTCGCCGCCACCATCGCCGCCGTCACCGCCGCCATCAGCTTCGGCCATGGCAGCCCATTCGGCCATGAGGGCTTCTTCGTCCTCGGCCGAGCGACCTTCACCGCCGTTTTCGGTGTCTTCAGCCATGGTGGCTCCCAAGCATCACTGCACCAGCATTTCCTTGAACAGCACGTCGTTGACCTTGGCGGGCTTGACCGCGTTGTTCACGCGGGACATCAGCTCTTCGCGCAGGCGCAACATGCCGGCCGATCCCTGAAGGTCGTCGACCCGCAGTTCCCGGAGATAAACCTGGAAGTTATCGATGATGCGCGGCATCACCGCTTCAATCTTGCCGACGTCCAGGGCGCTTTCCAGCTCCAGGCTGACGCGGATCTTCAAAAAGTTCTGCTTGCGGCCCGTGGAGTTCAGGTTCACCAGAATTTCCGGCAGATCATAGAACACCGCCGCCTGCACCTCGGTGGGCTGCTCGGCTGAAGCTTCCTTTTTCTCGGCTTTCGGCTTGGGCGCTTCGGCCGGGGCCGCCGCCTCGGTGCTGTTCTTGTGGAACAGCCCATCCAGCAGACCCGAGAAATAAGCGCCGGCGCCGGCGCCGATCACCAACAAGAGCGGCAGCACGATGAACAGGATCAGCTTCTTCTTACCGCCGCCCCCGCCGCCGCCGCCATGACCGCCCGAGCTTTCACTGGAATCGTCAGAGGCTTCGCCTTCTTCGAAATCTTCTTCTAGATCTTCGGCCATGGTTCTTTCGCCCTCGCCAGGCTCCGTGGCCGGGGCCTGGAGTCATTCACCATAAACATAAACCGCCGGCGGTTAACAGAAGGTTGACACCCCAGCCGCTCCGCCGGTTCCGGCCTTGATGGCGCACCATAACAAGACCGCCCCCACCGGGCAATAACTGCCCGGCACAGGACGCCTCTCCCCCCGCTTCCGCCAGCTCTGCTTTGGATGAAAACGGCTGAAAACAGCCATTCTCTCCAACAAAAACAAACTGGCACGCTGTTCGCATAGGGATTGCCGCAACGAATTCTTTAGGTCGAAGCCGATGGAAAACACGTCTTACATCGCCCTGTCACGTCAATCCGCCCTGTGGCGCGAGATGGAAGTGGTGGCCAACAACATGGCCAACGCCAACACGCCGTCCTACAAGGCCGAGCAGATGATGTTCAAGGACTTCGTGGTGAAGACCAAGAGCGACACCTCGCCCTTTGGCCGCAAAGTGGACTTCGTTCAGGATGTGGGCGTGCTGCGCGACACCCGCGAAGGCCCCATGACCCAGACCCAGGCTCCCCTGGATCTGGCCATCCACAATGAAGGCTATTTCCAGGTCGATACTCCGGCCGGCCCCCGCTACACCCGCGAAGGCCATTTCCGCTTGGACGAATCGGGCATGATGGTCAATTCCGCCGGTTACCCGGTGTTGCAGACCACCGGCCAGCCCATCGTCTTCGCCCCCAACGAATCCCAGATCACCGTGACCGGCGACGGCACCGTCTCTACCGAGAACGGCGTCATCGGCAAGGTTCGCGTGGTCAGTTTCGACAATGATCAGGCTCTGCAGAACGCCGGGTCGGGCATGTATATGACCACCGCCCAGCCGACCACCATCGACCGCCCCGCCCTCGTCCAGGGGATGCTTGAGCAGTCGAACGTCCAGCCGGTCATCGAAACCACCAAGATGATGGACATCCTTCGCAATTACGAAGGCATTCAAAAGCTGATCGACGACGAAAACACCAGACAGAGCTCGGCGATGAAGGTTTTGTCTCAGACCCAACAGTCCGCTTAAGGAGATATTGCCATGAGGGCTTTGAACATCGCCGCCACCGGCATGCAGGCACAGCAGACCAACGTGGAAGTGATCTCGAACAACATCGCCAACATGAACACCACCGGCTACAGCCGCCGGCGCGCCGAGTTCACGGACCTGTTGTATCAGAACATGAAGCGGGTCGGCTCCAACTCGTCCGACAACAACACCATCGTCCCCACCGGCATTCAGCTGGGTCTGGGCGTGCGCACCGCCTCGGTCTACCGCATCACCGAGCAGGGCTCGCTGACCAGCACCAGCAACAGCCTGGATCTGGCCGTGCAGGGTAAGGGCTATTTCGAAGTCCAGCTGCCCTCGGGCCAGACCGCCTATACCCGCGACGGCGAATTCCAGCTGTCCTCCACCGGGCAGATCGTCACCTCGCAGGGCTACACCGTGATGCCCGCCATCACCGTGCCGACCAACGCGCTGAGCGTGACCGTCAACAGCTCGGGCCAGGTCAGCGTCTCGCTGACGGGCCAGACCTCGGACACCATCGTCGGTCAGCTGCAATTGGCGACCTTCCCCAACGAGGCCGGTCTGGAAGCCCAGGGCGACAATCTGTTCCTGGAAACCGCCGCTTCGGGCACCGGCGTGGTGTCGACCCCCGGTTCCACCGGTTTCGGCACCCTGCTGCAGGGCTACCTGGAAAGCTCGAACGTCAACACGGTGACGGAAATCACCGACATGATCAGCGCGCAGCGCGCCTACGAGATGAACTCCAAGGTCATCCAGTCGGCCGACGAAATGCTGCAGACCCTGAACCAAGTGAAGTAAGGGAAAAATAGCCATGAAGCGCCCCGCCATCACTCTCGCCAAAACCATCGCCGCTACCGTCGCCATCGCCGCCGGTCTGATGTCCAGCCCGGCCCAGGCCGAAATTCTGCTGCGCCAGAATGTGCTGGTGGACGGCGATGTGGTGAAGCTGGGCGATCTGTTCGACAATCTGCCCGAAAAGGCCGAGACTCCGGTGGCCCGCGCCCCGGCTCCCGGTCGCCGCGCTACCGTCGACGCCGAATGGCTGGCCCGGGTGGCCCGTAATTACGGCGTGGCCTGGAAGCCTGCCTCCAACTTCGATCAGGCGGTGGTCGAACGTTCCGGCGTGCTGATCACCCACGAGCAGATCGAACAGGAACTGCGCAACGCCATGTCCGGCGAGGATCTGCCCAAGAACAGCGACATCGAACTGAGCAACCGCGCCATCGACGTCACCATTCCCATCGGCAGCTCGACTGCCGTCGGCGTGCGCGACCTGATCTTCGACAAGCGCTATAACCGCTTCACCGCCACCATCGAAGTGCCCGCCAACACCCCCAACGCCCAGCGTATCCGCGTCGCCGGACGGGTTTACGGCATGGTCGACGTGCCGGTATTGGCCCATGCGGTCAACCGTGGCGACGTCATCAGCGCCCATGACCTGACCTTTGTGCGCCAGCGGGAAGACGGCCTGCGCCACGATGTCCTGACCGACGCCGACCAACTGATCGGCCTGACCCCGAAGCAGCCTTTGCGCTCGGGTCAGATGGTTTCGGTGAACGACCTGCAAAAGCCGGTGGCGGTGCCGCGCGGCGGGCTGGTCACCATGGTTTTGAAGTTCGGCCCCATGACTCTGACCACCCAAGGACGCGCCGCCGAGCCGGGCGCCGTGGGCGACATCATCCGCGTGGCCAACGCCAGCAGCAATCAGATCGTCGAAGCCAAAGTCGACGGCCCCAATCTCGTGTCGGTCGCGCCCAATGGCGGCGGCGTCCTGGCCAATTGAGGAGAAACATCATGTTCCCCCTTCCCTCCTCCCCCTCTTCGCGCGGACATCGCCGCCTGAGCCGGGCCGTTCTGTTGACCACGGTGGCCCTGACCTTGGGCGCCTGCAACACCCTGGACCGCCTGTCGGAAGTGGGCGAAGCGCCGAAAACCTCGCGTATTGCCGACCCCACTCAGGCCACCAACTACCAGCCGGTCAGTATGCCCATGCCGGCGCCCCAGGCGCCGACCGCCGGCGCCAACTCCCTGTGGCGTCCGGGCGCCCGCGGCTTCTTCAAAGACGCCCGCGCCACCGAAGTCGGCGACATCCTGACCGTGGCCGTGAGCATCAATGAAAGCGGCACCCTGAAGAACCAGACCCAGACCAGCTCTGCCTCGTCTGATACGGCCAATCCCAGCTTTGGTCTGCTTGGCCTGCAAAACAGCGTGGGCAAGGTGTTTGCCGGAGCCTCGTCCAGCAGCCTGTGGAACTTCGGCAGCTCGGGCGGCATGAACGGCAACGGCTCCATCGGTCGCCAGGAACAGGTGACCGTCAATCTGGCCGCGACCATCGTGCAAAAATTGCCTAACGGAAATCTGGTGATTTCCGGCAAGCAGGAGCTGAGGGTGAACTCGGAAATGCGCGAGGTATCCATCCAGGGCGTCATCCGCCCCGAGGATATTTCCTCGGCCAACACCATCTCCTCGGAAAAAATTGCCGAGGCCCGCATCACCTACGGCGGCCGCGGCACCTTGTCGGACATTCAGCAGCCCCGTTACGGCCAGCAGATTTTCGACATCATCGCACCGTTCTGATCCAGAATCGGCAGTCTGCGGACAAAGGGGGAGCTTCGGCTCCCCCTTTTCATATGCAGCTTTTCATTGACCTTTCCCTTCGTCATCCGCCAAATACCCCTATCCGGCGGGGGGTCGGAAGAAACGGCAGAGCTGGGCTGTTGACGTGTGTCGATCGGGCGCGAAGCACCGCGAACGACGATATTCTTGTGGAACGGTGGCCATGCGCATCCTGATCGTCGAAGATTCCAAGTTCTTCATCCAACTGGTGACCAAGGCCATCGCCGAGTCCATCCGCGCCGAGACCGTGGTGGCCACCAGTCTGGCCGAAGCCCGCAAGGCCATTGCCGACTCGCCCAAGCCCTTCGATCTGGCCCTGACGGATATTCTTCTGGCCGACGATGAACAGGGTGAAGCCGTATCCCTGGTGCTGGATCATGGCATCCCCTGCATCGTCTTCACCGCCGTCTTCTCGGAAGATCTGCGTGAACGCCTGCTGGCCCGCAATGTCATTGATTATGTTGTGAAAAGCTCGCCGGCCAGCCTGGACTATCTGATGAGTCTGGTGACCCGCCTGCACCGCAATCGCCTGACCAAGGTGATGGTGGTCGATGATTCCCAGACCACGCGGGCTTATCTCAGCGATCTTCTGAAGGCCTATCAGTTCAAGGTGATCGAGGCTGTCGACGGCCAGGATGCCCTGCAAAAGCTGAAGGACACACCCAACATCCGCATGGTCATCACCGACTATCACATGCCGGGCATCGATGGCGTTGAAATGGTGCGGCGGATGCGGGCCACCCATGACCAGGAACGGCTGAGCATCATCGGCCTGTCGTCGGGCGGCGGCAGCGCCCTGTCGGCCCAGTTCATCAAGATGGGGGCCAACGATTTCATCAACAAGCCGTTCCTGCGCGAGGAGTTTTTCTGCCGGGTCATGCAGAACATCCGCATGTTGGACATGGTGGAACGGCTGACCGATCTGGCCACCAAGGACGCCCTGACCGGCATTCACAACCGCCGTTTCTTCTTCGATGCCGGCGACGCTCTGTTTGCCAGCGCCAAGCGCGATCAGGTGACTCTGACCGCCGCCATGCTGGATATCGACTTCTTCAAGCAGGTCAACGACAGCCACGGCCACGATGCCGGAGATGCCGTGCTGAAGAAAATCGCTGCGGTTCTGCGAAGCAAATGCCGCCAGACCGATCTGGTGGCCCGCTTCGGCGGTGAGGAATTCGCTATTCTGGCGGTCAATATGGACGAAAGCTCGGCCACCACCTTCTTTGAATCCCTGCGCGCCGCCATCGAAGCGGAAAAAATTACCCATAAAGGTAAAAGCTTACAGGTCACCGCCAGCATCGGCGTCTGCCGAGGCGCCGGCCAGACCCTGAACTCAATGCTCAAAGTCGCCGACGAAATGCTCTACAAGGCCAAGAAGTCGGGCCGTAACCGGGTCGAAATGCTGTAGGGAAAGAAAATTCGCCGCCGAACCCAGAATAAACAACAGCCGTGCCCCAGCACGGCGGCGGCCCGGCGAGGGACGAAACATCCTCCCCGCACAGCTCCGCTCAATAACCTTATCCCTTACAGATAAGACGCCAGATTAACCTTCGAGATCGAGGCAACGGCCAGATAAGAGGCCTGCAACTGGGTCTGATACTGGGAAATCTGGGTGGTCACGGTCGCGGTGTCGATGCTCTTGATGTTGCTGATCGAGCTTTGCAACAGCGTGACATAGTTGGTCTGGGTGCTGGTCGATGCCTGCAACTGGTTGGATGTGGCCGAAATGCTTTCCTGCAGGTTCGACATCTGCTTCAAGGCGCTGGTCGACAAATCATAGGCCTGCTGCAGCATGGTCGTCGAAGTCGGGCTGGTGGAAACCGCCTTCAAAGCGGTCTCGCAGGCGCGGATCGACAGCTCGAAGCCGGTGGCCGGATCGGTGGTGGTGGGCGTGGTGCCGGTGGTAACGCCGGCGCGAATGCCATAGGTCACCGAGGTGGAGCTGTCGATCTGCACCGCCAGATCGGCGTTATCGCCCTTGTAATAGCTGAAATCCTGCGCGGTCGAGTCATAGCTGGAAGCCGCAATGCTGGTCGAGTTGTAGGACGACATATCTACCGGAGCCGTACCGATATTGCTGCCGCCGAACAGATAACGCCCACCCTGCTGGGTGTTCATGGCCGTCACCAGGCTGTCCATATAGGACTGAACGATGGTGCCCACATTGGAATTGTCGGTAGAGCTGAGAGAACTGCTCAGCGTGGTTTCCAGCTTGGTCAGAACCGATGTCATGCTGCCGACGGCGCTGTACATGGCCTGGGTGCGATCGCCCACAGTGGTGGCGTTGGTGGACCAGTTCTGGGCCTGGTTCAGTTCCTTTTCCAGATTGAGCAGTTCATAGCTTTTCTGGCCGCCCAGCGTCCCGTAATCCGTCGCGGTCAGGCCGCTGGATTCCTGAATCTGAGCATTGGCCAGTTGCGACTGGACGTTCAGCGCCGAATTCAGCGCTATCTGGTGGAGATTATATGAAGAGACTCTTTCCATCACTCACCTGCCTCACGCCTGCACGGCGGTGATAAGGGATTGGAACATCGACTGCACGATCGTGACGATCTTGGCCGATGCCGCATACATGTTCTGCAGCTCCGTCAGATGGGCGGTCTGTTCGTCGGTGTTGACGCCGCTTTCCGAACTGAAGGTGGACTGCAAGGTGCTCAGGGTTGCGCTGTCGGTGGTCGAATTGGTCTTGGCATTGCTGCTGCGCTGCGAGACATCCGACACGATCGACGCCGCATAATCGGCAAAAGCCTTAGTGGTCGAGGACAGATAGCCCGCCGAACTGAAGCTTTGGGAATTGCTGTTCAGGGCCGCCGACAAGCTGGTGGCAACCGAACCGTCACCGCTGGTCACCGCCGTGAAGGGCGGCGTGCCGGGGCTGGCGGCGCTGGTCAGCTTGCCCGCCGCCATATAACCGGCGGAGCTGGCGATATCCGAACGAACCGTAATGGTTTCGGCGGAATTTCCCTTCACCAACAGATCGTTCATATGGAAATAGCTGGAAACGTCGGTGCCGTCGCCATTGCTCAAGGTGGTGGAATCGGCGGCGATGGTGCCGCTCAGGGTGGTGATGCCCACCCCATAGCTGGCACTGCTGGACGAAATCACCATCTGCCCCGCACTGTTCATCGTGCAGGTGCCGCTGGGGGTTTGGGACGACAAGGCGGTATTGATGGCCGAAACCACATCGCCGGCCGTGGCGCACCCCGACAGATCCACATCGGCGTAGCTTTGAGCCGCGCCCGAACTGTCGATCAAAGCCACCCGCACGCTCAAATCAGAACTGACGCTGAGCGAGGACGAGGACGAGAAAGGCGTGGTTGCCGTGCCGGTCAGGGTCTGCGGCGCGGTGGCCGATGTGCCCTGGTTGTGAATGGTGTTGAGGGTGGTCGACAGGGTCGAAGCCAGATTATCCAGCTCGGACTGAGCATGGGGCAAATCCGTATCGCGCATGGTGACCAGCGCCGCGACCTTGCCGCTCAGAATGCTGCTGGTGATGTCCTTGCCGCCGCTCATGATGCCGGTCAGGCCGGTCGAAGCCCCTTCGGTATAGCTGGCCGAGGAATCCATGGCCGAGGCCGCGGTATGGCTCAGGCTATAGACCGTATCGCCCACCAGCAGCGGGCTGCCGCCATCGGTATAAATCTGCGTATTGCCCAGGCTGTCCTGGTAATAGCTGACGCCCACATCGCTGGACAGGCTTTCCAGGGCGCTATTGCGCTTGTCGTTCAGCTCGGCCACCGACTGGCCCGCCGATGTGGCGGCGCGGATCTGCTTGTTCAGGTCCGAAATGGTGTTCAGCTGGGTGTTGGCGTCGTTAACCGCGGTGGCGATCCCCTGATCGGCCTGAACCCGCTGGTTCTGGATGCTGCTGGAGGTGGTGCGCAGATCCTGGCAAAGCGCCGTCATCTCGCTGACCGCCTTGGTCTTCAAGGCAGTGTCTTCCGGGCTGGTGGCCATCGAGGTCAGGGTGGTTTCCAGCGATGTCAGCTGAGACGACAGATCGTTTCCGCCGCTGTTGCTGCTGGAAATGGTGCCCATGGCATCGGACAGGGTCTGATAATAGCTGTTGTAGGTCGAAGTCTGGGCCGAAGCCGAGGTGTTCTGGACAATGGACTGTTCCAGGAACTGATCGACATAAGATGTGACCGCGCTGGCCTTAACACCGGTAACAGTTCCGCCAATAGCGCGGGTCTGGGTGGTAACGGTTTCCTGAGTATAGCCAGCGGTGTTGACGTTGGCGATATTGTTGGAAGTCGCGCCCATCTGCTTCTCGATCACGAGAAGCGAGCTCACGGCAGAAGAAAGTGCGACGTTGAGGCTCATGGGCGTATCTCCATCATCCTGTCATGATAAGGGATCAATCCTTAACATCGTCTTTATCACGCTTGACGGAGTCGTGATTTTACGCTCAGGAAAGATCCTCGTCGGAGGCGGCGGCCATAATGGCGCTCATGACCGCATCGACCCGACGGCGGGTGGCCTGGGTGGCGGCCCCCACTAATTTGGCGTTTTCGCTGGTTAGACGACGCATGTCTTCGGTGACGGCGGCCAGCTGATCCAGCAAGGACTGATCCGAAGCCAAAGCCTCGACGTCTTCCGAAACTTCCAAAAGCAAGCCTGTGCATTGAGCCTGCAGGGCGGCCTTGCGGGCTTTCAGCTCCAAAATGGTGGTGGGCAGCCCCAAGGCGAGAATCTCGTTCTCGCCGTCGATCACCGCCTTCAATTCCTCCATGGCCTTGAACAGGGCCGCGGAAATTGTTTTGTCGATGCTCTTGTTCTGGTGGCTGTCGTCCATATCGTCCATCACTCTATAATCCTTACCGGGCGCGAAACCTGTGGACCACTGAGCCCACCTTACCATGCCGCCTAAGGAGTAAAGATTCGGTATCCTAAGCCCCAGCTTTTAGCCGAGACCCTTCATCAGCGAATCGAACATCTGCGTGGTCGAGGTGATCACCTGGGACGCCGCCGAATAGGCTTGCTGGCAGGTAATCATATCGCTGAACTGGGTCGACGAGTCTACGGTCGAACTTTCCAAGGAACTGCCCGAAATAGAGCCGGTGCCGTTTTGCCCGGCCTCGCCCAGGATCGAACTGCCCGACGAGCTGCTCTGACTATAGACATTGTTGCTCATGGCCGACAGGCCGTCGGCATTGGCGAAATTAGCCAGCGCCACTTTATACATGGGAATGCTTTGGCCGTTGGAGTAAGTGCCGACCACCTCGCCCGACTTGTTGATCGACACACTCTTCAAGGTACCCAGGGCATAACCGTCCTGGCTCTTGGTGGTGACATCGATGCTGGGCGAGCTTTGGCCGGTGGCATATTGGGTCAGGCCGGTGGAGGTTCCCGAGGCGCCCAAGGTCATGGTGACCGTGCTGGCGGACGCGCTGTCGGTCCAGTTATAGACCGACACTTCCGGGGATCCGTTGGCGCTGGTGGGCGCCGTCGAAATGCTGTTGGCGTTCATCCCGCTCAGGGCCGAGACGCTGGACAAAGAGCCGTCGCTGTTGAAGTTCACCAGATAGGAATTGCTGCTGGCGGTGACGCCGCTGGCATCGGTCAAGGATCCGCTGGTGGTGCTGCCCGAAGCCGTGGTGGGGCTTGCCACCGTCATGATCCAGCTGTTGTCGCCAGCCGCAGTCCAGGTCACGCCGACATCTTCTTCGGTGCCGTTGGAGTCATAGATGGCCATGGAACTGGAGGTGGAATAGCCGGAATTCGCTTTGACCGAGCTCCAGGTCATGGAGCTGGTGTCGATGGAGCTGGAAGTCTGATCGCTGGCGGTAATGGTCGAAGGCAGCTCGGTGCCCGTATAGCCGACCGTATTCTGGGTGGTCCCGGTGACGTTGAGAATGCTGCCGCTGCTGTTGGTTTCCACCGTATAGGTCAGCGCAGACGAACCTGACGTGGTGCCGTCATCCAGGGTCACGCTGGAATTGGACGGAGTGACCGTCACCAGATAGGTGTTGTTGCCGCTGCTGTTGGCGCCGGTGGAGACCCAGGAATAGTTCAGCGACTCGGAACTGCCCGAATCGTTGGTGTAGCTCAGGGTATTCACGCTGCTCTGCCCGTCGCTGGGCAAATTGGCCCCCAGCGTATAGCTGGTGGTGGTCGCCTTGGTGGTGCTGTTGTTGGCGACATTGATCTTTTGCAGCGATGACGGGTCGCTTTCGTTGGCCGAAACCGAACCCGAGCTGTCGGTCGCCCAGCCCATCAGATAGTAATTGGTGCCGGAAAGGTACAGGTTGCCGCTGGAGTCGGTCGAGAACGCGCCGTCACGGGTATAATAAAGGTGCGTGTCCGAGCCGTTGCTTACGACAAAGAACCCCTTACCGCTGATGGCCATATCGGTCGCGGTCGTGGTGCTGGTGATGTTGCCGCCCAGAGTAACATTCTGGCGGCCCGTGGTGCTCACTCCGCCCGACGCGGCGTTGGCGCTGACCGTGCTGGCGGTGGTGGTGTCGAGCATACTCAGAAACTGAGTCGACACTGCCTTGTAGCCAGACGTGTTGGTGTTGGCCAGGTTGTTCGAGATCGTCGACAAAGCCTGGCTTTGGGATGTCAGTGCCGATACGGCCGAATTGAGTGATGCATCCACGATCACAACCCCCATGCGAATAAGGCGATGGCTGGCTTATGCAAGCCTTGTTTCAAACCGACGCCCTTAATGCTCTTTACCGACGCCTACCAGGCGCTGGACTTCCGTCCGCCGGCCATGCGGCTGGCCTTGCCATAAGCACTGACAGCCGCAGACTTCTTGTTGGTAGAGGCCACCTGACGACCCAGTTCCGTCAGATGTTCGCGCAATTCGTTGACCATGACGTCCAATTCGATCAGCGCGATGCCGGCCTTGATCTTCATCTCGGCCTGCTGCTGCGGGGGCAGCTCGCCCATATGCTTGAACAGAGCGTCCTGCAGTTGCTCGACGGTCATCCCCGGAGGGCTGTCGGGCAACAGCGAGCGGCGGATCAGCTCGAACTTGCACTGGGCGCGAGCCTGAAGTGCTTCGAGAAAATACCGTCCTTCGTCGTCACTGTAGCGCATGAGCTTGCTTCCCTAGCCTATCGGCCCTTAACGGACCGCATCCATCAGCGAAGTAAACATGGTCTTGCCGGTGCTGATCACCTGGGACGCCGCCGAATAGGCCTGCTGGCAGGTGATCATGTTGCTGAACTCGGTCGAGGTATCGACGGTCGAGCTTTCCAGGGCGCTGCCCTCGATGGCTCCGGTGCCGTTCTGCCCGGCCTCGTTCAGGGTATAGTCGCCCGACGCCGAGGTCTGCATATAGACGCTGTCGTTCATCGCCGACAAACCGTTGGTGTTGGCAAAAGTCGCCAAGGCCACCTTATAGATGGTGACGCTTTCGCCGTTGCTGTAGGTCGCCACCACCTGGCCGGCCTTGTCGACGGCGACGCTCTTCAGCGACCCGTACTGCACGCCGTCCTGCTTGGTGCTGTTGATGGTGATCGCCGGCGAGGTTTCGCCGGTATCGTACTGGGTCAGGCCGTCCGACTTGCCCAGGGTGCCCAGGCTGAGGGTCACGGTGCCGGGTGTGGCGCCGTCGCTCCAGCTATAGGCCTTCAACACCGGATCGCCGTTGGCGTCGATGGGCGCGGTGGACACCGAGGTGGAGGACGTGCCGCGGTTCACCTCGCTCAGGGGCGAGATGGTCTTCAAGGTGCCGTCGCTGTTGAAGCTGACCGCATAGGAATAGCTGCTGGCCGAAACCCCGCTGCTGTCGCCCAACTGGCCGGTGGTGGAAGAACCAGCGGCATTGGTGGGGGTCGAGACGGTCATCACCCAGGTATTATCCCCCGCCGCCGTCCAGGTCACCGGATAGGTTTCCTCGGTGCCCAGGGAGTCGTAGGTCGACATCGAAGTGGACTTCGAGAAGCCGGCAACAGCCTTCACCGAGCTCCAGGTTTCCGCGGTGGTGTCGATCGACCCCGAGGTCAGATCGCTGGCGGTGATGCTGGCGGGCAGCTCGGTGCCGCTGTAGGTCATCGAGGGCGGCGAGGTGCTGTTGTCCATGCCGTTGACATTGACGATGGCGCCGGTGCTGTCGGTTTCCACCGTATAGGTCAGCTGCGAGGCGGTGGTCGAACCATCGTTCAGGGTCACGCTGGAATTGGACGGCGTGATGCTGACCAGATAGGTGCTGTTGCCCGACGCATTCTTGCCGGTGGACACCCAGGAATAGTTCAGCGTCTCGGAGCTGCCAGAATCGTTGGTGTAGCTCTTGGTATTGACGCTGCTTTGGGCTTCGTCCGGCAGGTTGGCCGCCATGGTGTAGGTGGTGGTGGCGGTGGCGGTCGAGTTGTATTTCTTGACGTTGATCTGTTCCAGCGACGCCACATTGCCCTGATTGGCCGCAGTCACCGAGCCAGAGGCGTTGGTGGTCCAGCCCATCAGATAATAGTTGGTGCCGGAAAGATACAGGTTGCCGGTCGAGTCGGTGGTGAAGGCGCCGTTGCGGCTGTAGTAGGTGTTCCCGCTGGTCCCGTCGGACAGCACGAACATGCCATTGCCGTCGATCGCCATGTCGGTCGAGGTGGTGGTGCTGGTGATGTTGCCGCTCAGGGTCACATTCTGGCGGGCCACCGTGCTGACGCCGCCGGCCGGATAGCTGTTGCTGCTGCCCGAGGCGCTGCTCAGCAGACTGAGGAACTGGGTCGACACCGCCTTGTAGCCGGTGGTGCCCGAGTTCGCCAGGTTATTCGAGATGGTGGACAGCGCCTGACTTTCCGACTTCAGGGCCGACACCGCAGAGTTCATTGCTGCGTCCATGGTCTCACTCCTTATTCAATTCTGGTGCCAGGCCTGCATTAGCTGCTGAAGCCGGAAACTTTGCTGAGGGCGACGTCGACATCGCCGACGGTAAGAACGGTGCTGCCGCTGGAGCTGTCGACCCCGGTCACGGCGCCGACGATGCTGGTGGTGGAAGTCACCGCGTTGCCCGAGCTGTCCAGGGCGTTCACCGTCAGGGTGTAGTCGCCGGTGCTGACGGTCGAGCCGCTGCTGTCCTTGCCGTCCCAGCTCAGGGTGTGCGAACCCGAGGCGGTGTCGCCCGTGCCGCTCCACACCGTGGTTCCGCTGCTGTTGGTGATGGTCAGCGTGGTGGATTTCGAGGTGGTGCCCAGATCATATTTCCAGGTGCCGGTGCCGCCGCTGCTCACCTGCTCGGTATCGCCGGTGGCCACCACGGTCTTGCCGATATAGGCCACGCCGTTGGTCGAGGTCAGGGTATCCAGGCTGGACTGCACCTTGGTCAGGTCGGTGTTGGTATCCACCTGCTGTTCCAACGAGGCCAGGCCGATCATTTCCTGGGTAAAAGCGGTGGTGTCCGTTGGATTCAACGGATCCTGGTTCTTCAGCTGGGTGGTCAGCATCAACAGAAACGTGTTGTAGACGCTGCTCGCCGAAGAGGCGGACGTGCTGGAAGACGACGTCGAAGACGAGCTGCTGCTGCTGCCCGTACTGGTCGTGCCACTGACTGCTGTGGTCATCGCTTTGCTCCCGTTACGCCTTAGGCCTCTTTCCGCCGGCGGTCCCGATCAAGAATTCAAAAAACCCATCCAGAGGCGGCCGGCAGTGCCCTTCATCGCCGACCCCGCCGATCCGCTGCCTAGGAACATTTTGCCCAGGCTGCAAATCTTACCCTGGCGGGTGGTGCCGCCGGAGCCCCCTGAACTGCGCCTGAACTGGCGGAAATCCCCGGTTTTCCGGCATCGGCCCGACCATCCCTCAAAGAATGAACGAACCTGCTCCGCCCCCATCCTTGCAGGAGCCGTGCCAATTTCTGGAAGCACGGAAATCCGGGGCGTCGCGGGGCTTTCGACGGACACCGATTCACCGGGCGGATTCACCCTTTTTTAAGGCGCGGGAATCTATAGTACGCGTCATGGAATTCCCCCCTCTCCGCCCTGGGCGGGAGCAGCGAGGATAAAAGCATGTTCGAGGATCTGACCCTTCTGGCCATGGCCCGCAAAAATATGGGCTGGCTGACCCGTCGCCAGGAAGTTCTGGCCCAGAACGTCGCCAACGCCAACACGCCGAAATATCAGTCCAAGGACATCGCGCCGCTGGACTTCAAGAAGGTGTTCGCCGACACCCAGGCGCCGATTCAGGCGACGGTGACCAACGCCATGCATATCCAGCCCCCCGTCGAGCTGGTGAAATACGAGGCCGACGTGGTCAAGCAGCCCGCCGAGTCCAAGCCCGACGGCAACAGCGTGTCGCTGGAAGACCAGATGCAGAAGATCGGCGAGGTCAAAAACAATTACGATCTCTCGATCAACATCCTGCAAAAGCACATCAAAATGATCCAGACGGCCCTGGGCCACGGCAGCAGCAGCTGATTAGCGGAGACGGCGCATGGATGACCTGAACAAAACTTCTCTGATCGGCGTTTCGGGCATGAAAGCCCAGTCGGAACGTCTGCGCGTGGTTTCCGAAAACCTCGCCAACGCCGACTCTCTGCCCACCTCGCCCGACCAGCAGCCCTATCGCCGCAAGGTGCTGACCTTCCGCAACGTCCTCGACAAGCAGGTCGGCGCCGATGTGGTCAAGATCGCCAAGGTCGATGTGGACCGCTCGGAATTCCAAAAAAAGTTCGACCCCAAGCATCCCGGCGCCGACAGCGACGGCTATGTGCTGACCCCCAACGTCAATCCGCTGATCGAACTGATGGACATGCGCGAAGCCCAGAGGTCTTATGAGGCCAATCTGAACGTGGTCAATGTTTCTAAGACCATGCTGACGCGCACCGTCGACATGCTCCGCTAGTTACCGCTAAACTGCCGCGCCACCCTGAAGCCGGATAACCGCCATGGCCATCAACAGCATCGCCGACGCCATCTCTGCCTACTCCAACGCCGCCAAGTCGTTGGGGACGCCGGCTGCCGACAGCGGCAGCGATACCGGCGCGGCCGGTCCCAGCTTTGCCTCGATGCTGCAGGACGGCGCCAAGGCCGCCATCGACAGCGGCAAGAAGAGCGAAGAAATGTCCAAGCAGGCCATCACCGGCAAAGCCGACATCCCCGATGTGGTGGCCGCCGTCAGCAATGCCGAACTGACATTGCAAACCGTGGTGGCCGTGCGCGACAAGGTGGTCAGCGCCTATAACGACATCCTCAAGATGTCGTTCTGATCGCCCAGCCATGACCGAGGCCGAACTGATCGAAATCGCCCGCGAGGGCATGGTGGTGATGCTGAAGGTCAGCGCTCCGGCGCTGCTCGCCGGCCTGGTGATCGGTCTGATCGTCTCGCTGTTCCAGGCCGTCACCCAAATTCAGGAACCGACCCTGACCTTCGTGCCGAAGGTTCTGACCATCTTCCTGATGCTGCTTTTGTTCCTGCCCTTCATGATGCATGCCCTGATGGACTTCACCCATTCGGTGATGGACCGCATGGTCGCCGGCGGATAGTCCGCCATGCTCAAGGAAATCCTGACCGTCGACGTTTTCAAGCTGCTGTTGATCGTCGCGCGGCTGGGCACCGCCATCATGTTCGCCCCCGGCTTCGGCGGCGCTTTGGTCACCAGCCGCACCCGCCTGCTGCTGGCCTTTTTGATGTCCTTCCTGTTGATGCCGACCCTCAGCCCTCAACTGCCCGCCATGCCGGTAGACCCCATGGGGATGACCGTGCTGGTGCTGGGCGAGGCCACGGTGGGGCTGTTCTTCGGCGTGCTGATGCAGCTTTTGCTGGCCCCCATCGATCTGGCCGGCAATTTCATCAGTTTCGCCACCGGCCTGACCAACGCTTATGTCTATGACGCCATCAGCCAGGACCAAAGCCAGATCGTCACCAGCTATCTCAACAATATAGCGCTGACCCTGTTCCTGATGAGCGACATCCATCATCTGATCCTGCGCGCCCTGGTGGACAGCTATACCCTGTTCCAACCGGGAGCCGCCCTGCCCATGGGGGATTTTTCGCAAACCCTGGTGCGGGTGGCCGGAGAAAGCTTTTCCATCGCCATGCGCCTAGCGGCGCCGCTGATCGTCTTTGCCCTGGTCTTCAACGTGGCCTTGGGCCTGATGAACAAACTGGTGCCGCAGATGCAGGTGTTCTTCGTCGGCACCCCGCTGCAATTGCTGATCGGCATGTCCATCCTGATGATGGCCCTGTCGCCGATGATGATGATCTTTTTGCGCTATATGACCGAGGGGATAACCCCCTTTCTCTCGCAAGGGGGATAGGCCATGGCAGATGAAGACGACGACTCCAAAACGGAACAACCAACATCCCGAAGGCTGGACAAGGCCAGGGAGCAAGGTAACGTCCTCCAGTCCCACGAGGTCAAAACCGTCGCCATGCTGACCGCCATGCTGGTGGTGGTGTGGCTGGGGCTGCCGGTGGTCATCGATGTCTTAAAAAGCTATATGGCCGGCATGTTGGACCATCTGGCCGATGTCCGCATCGAATCCTCCAAGGATATGGTGCTGCTGGCGTCCGATATTTTTCTGCATATCGGCATGGCTCTGGCCGTCCCCTTCGCTATCATGATCGCCTTTGCCCTGGCCGCTTCGATAAGCCAGACCGGCTTCATGCTGGTGCTGGAAAAGCTGGCTCCCGACTTTCACAAGGTCAATCCCTTCACCGGGCTGAAGCGCATCTTCTCGATGCAGTCGGTGGCCGAGCTGGTGAAGAATGTGCTGAAGCTGACCGTGGTCGGCGTCGGCTGCTACATGCTGCTGAAGCCCAAGATCAAGGAACTTGAGCTTCTGATGGCCATGGATCTGGTCAGCGTGGTTCTCTATATCCAGCACACCTTGGTCATGCTGATCATGGCGGTGGTCATTATGATGCTGGTGGTGGCCGGCATGGATTGGGCGTGGCAGCGTTTCACCTTCATGAAAAACCTGCGCATGACCCGCCAGGAGATCAAGGACGAAAACAAGGACACCGAAGGCGACCCCATGATCAAGTCGCGCCTGCGGTCCTTGCGCATCGCCCGCGCCCGCCAACGCATGATGGCGTCCGTGCCCAAGGCCGACGTCATCGTGACCAACCCGACCCACTTCGCCTGCGCCCTGAAATACGACATGGACAGCATGGGCGCGCCGATTTTGGTCGCCAAAGGCCAAGACTTCGTCGCCATGAAGATCCGCGAACTGGCCACCGAACACGAAATTCCCATCGTCGAAAACCCTCCTCTGGCCCGCGCCTTGTACGCCTCGGTGGATATCGACCAGGAAGTCCCCCCCGAACACTACAAAGCGGTGGCCGAGGTCATCAGCTACGTCATGCGTCTGAAGGAGAAATCCCGTGGCAAGTTCCAGCAGCGTTGACGCCCTGCGCCATGCCCGGGTGTGGCTGGCCGCCGCCGCCGTGGTGGCCCTGACGGTTCTGTCCCTGAAGGTGGCGGGAAACGATCCCTCGAAACTGGCCGCGCCCCTGGTTGCGGCGGCGGTGGCCCTGTTGTCGGTGGGCAGTCTGGCCGCCCGCCTGGGCCGCGAGATCCGCCGCGCCTCGACCACCAGCCAGTTGGAAAAAGCCCTGGAAGCCGACCGCCGCGCCCGGCTGGTGCTGGACGGCCAGGGCAACGAGCTGTTTCGCAGCGCCCCGGCCAACGGTCTGTTCGGCTCGGCCACCGCACCCTGCGAGCTGCTGCGTCCCCGCGCTAACGGCGAGGAACGCACCTTGG
>Ga0209415_10004190_pt1 | contig 26526 bp, 26 predicted proteins | sample PeaSoiSIISIP2007_FD_187696 | JGI IMG/M metagenome (GOLD analysis project Ga0209415, IMG submission 187696) | Peat soil microbial communities from Weissenstadt, Germany - SII-SIP-2007 (SPAdes) (version 2) | ecosystem: Environmental > Terrestrial > Soil > Wetlands > Peat | place: Germany... | reverse complement strand
AAAGAAGAACGCAAGAAAGCCAAACGCACCGCCCGCAAGAAACGCAAGGCGGAAAAGCCGCTCAAGCCCCGCGATTACGCGCGCGGATCGAAGAAGCCCAAGGTCAAGAAACTGGCCCGCGGCCAGGCCAAGCGGTAGGGCAACGGCGGAACTCGTGTGGGAGCGGGCGCACTCGCCCGCTCCGTCGCGAAGCGACGCAGGTTTATTGCTGAGAGCTGACGGCTGATCGCTGAGAGCTGATTTCAGGAGACCACCACCGCTTGTCACAATCCACGGAACCCGCCGAAGTCATCCGTACTTCCGACAACCAGCTCTTCTGCTGCAAGTCCATCGACAAGCTGATCTCCGACGCCGACCACCCGGAACACCGGCTCAGCAAGTCTCTGGGCCCATGGTCGCTGACCGCGCTGGGGATCGGCGCCATCATTGGCTCCGGCATTTTTGTTCTCACGGGGACTGCGGCCGCCGGAGAGTACTTCCAGGCGCCTTCCCTCCTGCATGCGCAGGCTCTCGACGTGATCATAAATTTCCTGCGCACCGGCAGCACGGCGGGAGCGCTCATGCACGGGCGTCCGCCCGCCGGACCATCGATTGCGATTTCGTTCTTCTTGGTCGCGATCGCCTGCAGCTTTGCCGGACTGTGCTACGCCGAACTGGCCTCGATGATCCCCATCGCGGGCAGCGCCTACACCTACTCTTACGCCACGCTAGGCGAGATTTTCGCCTGGATCATCGGCTGGGACCTGATCCTCGAGTACGTAGTCTCGAACGTCGCGGTCGCAGTTGGTTTCGCCGGCTACACGAAAGCGCAACTGGCGGTCTTCGGCCTCAACTTGCCCGAAAAATGGGCGAGCCCGGTCTGGGCCGGTGGGCAATGGACCGGCGCCTATTTCAATCTCCCTGGCTTCCTGATCGTTTTCATTCTCACGCTGCTCTTGGTGCGCGGAGTGAAGGAGTCGGCGGAAACCAACAACATCATGGTGATGGTCAAAATCGGCGCCATCCTCACCTTCCTGGTCGTCGGCGGAATGCTGGTGAAGCCCGCCAATTGGACGCCCTTCGCGCCGTCCGGCTTCGCCGGAATCGTCACCGGAGGCGCCATCGTCTTCTTTACCTATATCGGATTCGATTCGGTCTCCACCGCCGCCGAGGAATCGCGCAATCCGCAGAAAGATTTGCCCTTCGGCATCATCATGTCGCTGGTGGTCTGCACGTTGCTCTACGTTGGCGTTGCCGTCGTGCTCCTCGGCATGATGAAATACACGACTTTCGTCTCCGGTGCTGCCGCCGAGGCGCCCGTGGCCTACGCCATGAAATATTTGGGAGTGCACCCGTTCTTTCGCTCGGTCATCGTGATCGGAGCGCTGACGGGCATGATCTCTTCGCTGCTTGTGTTTCAGTACGGGCAGGCGCGCATCTGGTACGCCATGTCCCGCGACGGCTTGCTGCCGAAATTGTTCTCCGCAGTGCATCCGAAATATAAGACGCCACACTGGTCCACCTGGATCGCCTGTTTCGCCGTAGGAATCCCCGCCGGCCTCGTGGACATCGGCGACGCCGCCGACCTCGCCAACATCGGGACGCTGTTTGCCTTTGTTCTGGTTTCGCTGGGAGTGATCTTCCTCCGCCGCAAGCAGCCCGATCGCAAGCGTGCGTTCCGAGTGCCGTTCGTGCCCTGGTTCCCGCTGCTTTCCGTGCTGCTGTGCGGGGGCCTGATGTTCGGCCTCACCCTGATTACCTGGCTGCGCTTCGTAATCTGGCTGGCGCTAGGCCTGCTCATCTATATCTTCTACAGCCGCCACCGAAGCGAGTTCGCGAAGAAATAACTGAATAACTGATAGACATCAGCTATCAGCATCCAGCCAAAACCGCTCTGTCATCCTGAGCGGAGCAGGCCGATGAGCGAAGCGAATCGGCGCGCAGTTGGCATCAGGCGCCACCGGCCCCAAGGGGAGTTCTCCCTCAAACTCCGCCTACTTCGCCCACGTCCCCGCCAGAAACACATACCGCTCCCGCAACTCATCCTTGCGCGCCGCCGAAGTCGCGTCCAAGAACATCACCGGCCATCCATCCTTCGCTGAATACACCGGCCACCTCGGCAATCCCGGCCCGTTCGGATCGCCACTGCGCGCAAAGTTCGCCCAGTATTTCTGCATCTCCGCGCTGAGGGCCCGAGTCTCCGGAGTCCACGCGACTCCGGCCTTGGAGTCCAGTTGCCCGAACACATACTCAATCTCCGCCGAATGAAACGCGCCCAACTGCGGCCCCTTCGGATCGGCAGGCGGTCCCAGGTCGAACCGGAAACGATAAATCGGCTGCTTGCCCGTCTTAGCCTGCGCTTCCATCCATGCCCACGTAGAGAACGCGATAAAGCGGTCGCCGGCGAAATCCTCCGCCGAACGCAGCGTCTGTTCCGGCGTATCGGTGGGATACAACTTGAGGAACTCGCCCGCCTTGTCGCCGAAGGTTTTCTCGGCATTCGCTTTCATGCTTTCCGCCGTGGGTTTCTGCGGATTGAACACGATCTCGAAGCTGCCCTCGTCGTGATTCCAGCCCGCCAGCAACGCCACGTCGTTCTGTTTTCCCGCGGCAAAGATAGCCGGCACCGATTCCGGCAGAAAATATCCGTCTACGTCCGGACCGAAGCGAAAGCCGTCTGGGCCCGGTTTTCCGAAGGTATCGAGGAGTTTGTCCGCTGGAATCGCCCGCAGTTCAGCTAGCGTGCTCACGCCCAGTTTCTCGCTGACGGCCTTCACATCCTTCTGTTCCCGCGCCGAGCGCGACTCGAACGACAGGCCTCCGCTGAAAAATGCGCCGCCGCTCTCGCCAATTGCTTTCTGGAACAGACCTTTGGCCAGTGGCGAGGCCATCTGCGCGCTCACCGAAAATGATCCCGCGCTTTCGCCAAAGATGGTCACATTCGAAGGATCGCCGCCGAACGCCGCAATGTTGTCATGCACCCACCGCAGCGCCGCCAACTGGTCGAGCAATCCATAATTTCCGGCGGCGTTGTGCCCCGACTCTTTCGCCAGTTCGGGATGCACAAAAAATCCGAAAATGCCCAGCCGGTAATTCATACTCACCACGATCACGCCCTGCTGCGCCAGATGCGTGCCATCCTGCCTCGCCTCCGAAGTCGTGCCCGCGACGAAGCCTCCGCCATAAATCCACACCATCACCGGCAGCTTCGCACTCGCAGGTTTCGCCGGGAGCCACACGTTCAAAGTCAGGCAGTCTTCGCTGCCGCCGGCATCGCGAAAGTTCATGTCGCCAAACACTTTCCCCTGCATGCAATGCGAACCAAACTCCGTGGCCTGACGCACGCCCGTCCATTTCGCCGCGGGTGCAGGCGGCTTCCAGCGCAGATCCCCCACCGGCGGCGCCGCGTATGGAATTCCAAGAAACGTGCGGACGGTCCCATCATCCTTGCCTTCTACTACACCGGAGTCGGTTTTTACCTGCGGCGTTGACGATGCACTGAGCGTCGGCCCGCCAAACAAGGCGAATGAAAAGGTCGACATCGCACACACAACCAGCACCCTGCGAACGACATTGCTGCGGATCATCCTCGCGTCCATGCTTTCTCCTTTTGAAAGCCTGACAATTAAGAACACCGGATTGTAACGGAAAGGAATCGCGAAAAGCAGTTCGCTGCTCCCTCGCAAATCCTGAGTCAAGAATCTACAATGAAAGAAATGAGTTCCGCGCCGGTGCGTTCGCCCAATGCCTTCATCCGTCAACTTCCCAAGGCGGAGCTGCACCTGCACCTTGAGGGTACGGTCGAACCCGCAACGCTGCTCGAACTTCGCCAGGTTCACGGAGATCGCGCCACCCTCGCCGAGGTCGAAGCTCTCTACCGCTACACCGATTTCCAGAGTTTCCTTATGGCGTTCAAGGCCGTCAGCTCGCACCTGCGCGGTCCCGACGACTACGAACTCATCACCTACCGGCTCATGCAGCGGCTTAAAGAAGAGAACGTACTGCACGCCGAGGTCTATGTTGCGGTCGGCGTCTGCCTGTTCCGCAAGCAGGATTTCGCCGCCATCTTCGAAGGCCTCGAACGCGGACGCGCCCGTGGCGCGCGCGATTTCGGCGTATCCCTGCTCTGGATTTTCGACGCCACCCGCCACTTCGGAGTCGACGAAGCACAAAAAGTTTTCGAGCTGGCGGTGCGCTATCAGGATCGCCACGTCATCGGCATCGGCATTGGCGGCGACGAACAAAAAGCACCGCCGGAACTTTTCCGCAGCGTCTATGCCTACGCCGCCGACCATGGCTTGCGCCTCACCGCCCACGCCGGCGAGACCGGCCCGCCGGAGTCCATCTGGGGAGCGCTGAACTTGCGCGCCGAGCGCATCGGCCACGGCTTCACGGCCAGCCAGGACGCCGACCTGATCGAAGAACTCGCCCAGCGCCAGATTCCGGTCGAACTCTGCATCACCAGCAATCTCCGCACCGGCGTGTGCCAGGCCGTCGCCGACCATCCCACGAAGAATTATTTCGATCAGGGCGTCATGATCACGCTCAACACCGACGACCCGTCCTTGTTCGGCACCACGCTTTCGCGCGAATACCAGCTAGCCCAGGAAACATTCGGCTTCACGGACGAGCACCTCCGCGAACTGGCCCGCAACTCGTTCGAAGCATCGTTTCTGCCCGCTGAAAAAAAACTCGAACTTCTCAGCCTGTTCGACGCAGCGGCAGCCCGGTAATCCTGTTGTCAGGAATATGAAGACTCTGAAGGTCAGTCTGGTAGCGACGATTGCGGCGATGCTGGCCTGGTGGCTGCGCTTTCCGCATAGGATCTGGCCGGCCCATCCTCAGTTCGCGGATTTCTTGATGGCGTTGATCCTCTGCGGTGTGCTGCACTTCGCATGGTCCGATTCGAAGTCCGAGCCAAAGAATGAGAGCTGAAAACTGCGATGCCCGTCCGCCCCGTCCTCCAACTCGGCGACCCACTCCTCCGGCAAAAGGCGGCTCGAGTAGCAAACCCCACGGCGCCCCACATCCACAACCTCGTCCGCGATCTGGCCGACACGCTCGCCCACTGGCGCTCTGCCACCGGCTACGGACGCGGCATTGCCGCTCCTCAACTCGGCGAGTTGCAGCGCGTCATTTTCCTCAAGCTCCCCGAAGCCGAGGCGTGGCCGCTGATTAACCCGGAAATCATCAAGTCCAGCGCAGAAACAATCGTCGTCTGGGACGCCTGCCTCAGTTTTCTCTCGATTTTTATGCAGGTCGAGCGCCACCGCCAAATCACCGTGCGCTATCAAAATCTCAGCGGCGACACTCTCGAATTCGAAGCCGGAGACAGCCGCAATCTTTCCGAACTCCTGCAGCACGAAATCGATCATCTCGACGGCATCCTGGCCATCGACCGAGTCGTCGACGTCAAAACCATCTGCACCCGCGAAGAATTCGAAAAGCGTTACCGCGCCGCCAGCCCGTACGCGGTCGCCCCAGCTACAATCAGGAGTTGAACGATCAAGTGGCTGGCGTTGGCCTGATGGCGAAGCCACTGACCACTGGCCCCTGATCACTAACCACTAGCCACAGATGTTACACATCGGCATCGTCGCATCCAGCGCGGAGGGCGCCGCGCTCTGTTACCGCACCATCTGCGTTGAGGGCGCGGACCTGCTCGGCCCCTGCAATCATCCCGAAGTGTCGATGCACGGCCATCCCTTCATCCAATACAAGAATTGCATCGATGCCAACGATTGGGCCGGCGTCGCCAAACTCATGCTCTCGTCCTCCGAGAGGCTGGCAAAGGCTGGCGCCGACTTCCTCATCGCCCCCGTCAACACCGTGCATCAGGCCTTCGATCTGGTCGCGCACCGTTCGCCGCGCCCCTGGCTGCACATCGCCGTTGAAGTTGCCCGCGAAGCGAAACGTCAGAATTACAAGCGACTGGGAGTTCTCGGCACCCGCTCGCTGATCAACGGCCCGGTCTACCGCGAAACGCTCCAATCCGCTGGCCTCGAATGCCTCGTCCCCAGCGCCGAGCAGCGAGAGCGCATCCACCACATCATTTTCGACGAACTGGTGCAGGGAATGTTCTTGCCGCGCACGCAGGCCTATTTCACCGAAGTGATTCGCATGCTGAAAGATGAAGGCTGTGACGCCGTGGCCCTGGCCTGCACCGAAATCCCGCTCCTCATGACGCCGGAGCAATCCCCGCTGCCCATGCTGGACTCGACGCGCATCTTAGCCAGAGCGGCGTTGCGCAAGGCAGTCGACGGCTGAACGTTCATGTAGGGACAGCCGCCTTCGGTTGTCCGCCAAGCGAAGCTCGGGGGTTCTTTGGAACTACAATCCGGAAGGTGCCCAAATGAGAATTCACACAATGCTGTCCTCGGTCCTGCTTCTGACGACTGTCGCGCTCTGCCAAAGCGCCGTCAGCTACAAACCACCGTCCGGCTTCGTGCCCGATTCGAAGACAGCCGTCGCGATTGCGGAGGCAGTGCTGATCCCCGTCTACGGCAAGGAGCACATCGAAAGTGAACGCCCCTTCGGTGCTACCTTGCGGCAAGACGTGTGGACAATCGCGGGCACCCTTTATTGCCCAGATGGAAAAGGGGGAGTAAAGACCGAGGATTGCGCCGGCGGGGTCGCAGTCGTGAAGATCTCTAAAAATGACGGTCGCGTCCTATACATGCTGCACGGCAAGTGAATGTTTCTGGCGACCCGCGTGACGTAGAATGTCGGCGATGCAGCGCCGGCAACTCAAATTCCGTCAGCTTCCCGCCCCCTACGCCATCGTGCGCCTCGCTCCCAATGCGCCCATCCCCGCTTGGGCCACTGCAGGCGACTTCACCTCGATCACCCGCACCGCCGACGAACTCTCCATCGTCTGCCCAACCGCCAACCTTCCGCCGGACGCACACTCTCCCCTCTGCTGGATCTGCCTGAAACTCGAAGGCCCGTTCCCCTTCTCGCAAACCGGAGTCCTGCTAAGCTTCATCGAGCCACTGTCGAACAACGGCATTCCCATCTTCGCCATCTCCACCTACGACACGGATTACGTGCTGATCCCGGAAGAATTTGCGGAAGTTGCCGTCCGCACACTGCAGCAAGCTGGACACGAGCTGCACCCGAATCCAGTTGCATGACGAGTCAGCGCCGATAGAGCCGAGGAGTTCACTGCCAAAATGAAACTTGTCGATGCGTTGTTCAAGGAACCGTGGCGCGCGTATCAGGTCGTGGAGGATTTCGCAGGGGATGAGCAGGACAATTTCAAGGAGTGGGAGCTGAAGCAATTGTCAGGTCCGACCCTGGCCTCTGAAGAAGTCGAAGGCGATTTCCAAGGCTTGTTCATCATTGCCGCCCGGTTGGTCACCGCGGTTGCGCCACCGCAGCCCTGCTATTTGGATCTCGTATTACCAGAGCGCATCGCCGAACATCACTTCCTTCTGGAAGGAGGGAGCAATATGCGGGGGAAGGGTCGCCGCGTGCTGAATGGAACGGTGATTCCCGCGATTGGAATTGAGAAATTTGGAAACTACGCTCTGTTCTTTGCCAAAGAGAATCCATCGGCCGGAATCGACGTACTGAAGAGCGGTATGCCTGAGGCCCGCCACCGAGACTACCTGGCATACGACTTGGCGCTTGTGCTCAGAGACCAGAAGAGATACGAGGAGGCTATCGATGCCTTCTCTATCGTTTTAACAGAAAGCCAATCTGCGGAAATATCTCCAATACTTCATACGCTTTATGCAGAGAGGGCGCGACTCTATACCGCGATTGGGCAGCCCGAGAAAGCCGAAGCCGACGTGCGCCAATCTTCAATCGCACTGTCGAAGAAGCTTGGCCATGCACCTGGTCCACACGAAGGGTGAACTCCATACAGCCACAGGCCCCGCTGTTCGCCCCTTGATTTTCCCCAAACACTGAAGCCGCGCATGCGTTAAGGCCTGTGTCTGTGCTGTAATGGAGTTACCTCATCCCTTATGCCATCGGTAATGACAACCCTGCGCCGCCGCGCCAAAGCTCTGCACCGCAACCTGCGCGGAGCGAATATGGCTGTCCGCGCTCTCGCTTCGACCGACCATCCGCTGCTGGCGCACATCATCCCCATGCGCCGCTGCAACCTGGCCTGCACCTACTGCAATGAGTTCGACGATTTTTCCAAGCCCGTGCCGATCGACGAGATGTACCGCCGCATCGACAAGCTGGGTTCGCTCGGCACCGCGGTCGTGACCATTTCCGGCGGCGAGCCGCTCATGCATCCTGAACTCGATGACGTCATCCACCGCATCCGCGCCAACGGCATGATCGCCGGACTCATCACCAACGGCTATCTGCTGGTCGCCGAGCGCATCCAGCGCCTGAACCGCGCCGGACTCGAGTGGCTGCAGATTTCCATCGACAACGTGATTCCCGACGAAGTCTCGAAGAAGAGTCTGAAGGTTCTCGACAAGAAGCTGCAGTTGCTCGCCGAGCACGCCGACTTTCACGTGAACATTAATTCCGTGGTCGGCGGCGGCATTTCCCATCCGCAGGATGCGCTGGTGATTGGCAAACGGGCGATTGAACTCGGATTCACTTCAACCATCGGCATCATTCACGATGGCAGCGGCCAGTTGCAGCCGCTGGGTGACGAAGAGCGCCGCATCTATCACGAAATGCAGGCGCTGGAAAAAAGCAGTTTCACCCGCATCCACGCTTTTCAGGACAACATCGCGAAGGGCCAGCCCAACGACTGGCGATGCCGCGCCGGCGGCCGCTACCTCTACATCTGCGAAGACGGACTCGTTCACTACTGCTCACAGCAGCGCGGCTACCCCGCAGTTCCGCTCGCCACCTACACCCGCGACGACCTGCGCCGCGAATACCTCACCGAAAAGTCCTGCGCCCCGCACTGCACCGTGTCCTGCGTGCACCAGGTTTCCATCTTCGATTCCTGGCGCGCCCCACAACATCCCGCCCCGCCAATGCCCGAAGCGGGTACAGTGAACGAACTGGTGCAGATCAAGTAGCTCTCGGCAATCGACGACGGCCAAATGCTCAGCGCTACTTCTTCGGCTGCGCCGTTGGCGGCAACATTCCATTCAGCCGCAGATACATCGCCGCCGAGCTGTAGTGGTCGGCCCAATCGTTGGTGAGCGCGATCAGCGCGAAGGCTCGCGACCCTTTGCGCCCGCCGAACAGTTCCACTTCATCGCCGAGTTTGGAATCATCCACTTTGCCGAGTGCGCCGCTGCAAAATTCGAAACTCGCCTTCAGCGCCGTCACCAGCTTGTCTTTGCCGTCGGATTCCTTCAGCGGTACCGGCGCCTTGACCTCAGGCGCGTCGCCGATTCTCGAGCACAGATAATTGTTCGACTCGATGATATGCAGAACCAGATGCCCAAACGTCATCTGTTGTTCGGTGGGCTTGTAGCCGAATTTGTCGGCGGGCATTTCCTCGACCGCCGCCACCAGGTTCTTCTGCTGGTGCGGCAGAATCTCCTTGACCACCGACGTTACCGGATTCTTGTCTTGTGCGAGAACGGCTGTTGCTGAAAGAAGCAGAAGAATGCAAAGCGCACGTTGCATGATGTCCTCCCGCAATTGCGTGTGGCAAGATGAGGAATCTGTTCCGCTTCCCATTCTACTCGCCGAAGGACACGGCGAGCCTGACCCCAGCCGCCCAGGAGCGAATGACGAGTCGCAATTTGCTTTGAAGCTACTTCTTCGGCTGTGCCGACGGCGGCAGAATGTTGTTCAGCCGCAGATACATAGCTGCTGCCGCGTAATGGTCCGACATGCTGCTGGCGATTGCCAGAACCGCGACGGATCGAGGGAGTTGGCGTCCGGGAAACAGTTCGATCGTATCGCCCAGCTTTGAGTCGTCCATCTTGCCCAACGCCTCGCTGCAGAAGCTGAACGACGCTTTTACCGCAGCCACTAGCTGATCCTTGGAATCGGTTTCTTTGGGCTCGTCGACTTTGGGAGCGGGGACATCGGCCGCTTTCGAACAGAAGAGGTCGTTAGAACTGGCGATGTGTGCGGCCAGATGGCCAAAGGTGATCTGATCGGCGGTGGGCTTGTAAGTGAACTTGTCGGCAGGCATCGCCTCGATGGCGCCGATTGTGTTGTTTTGGAAGCGTTGCAGAATGAGTCGGGCAGCGGTAGCGACTGGATCTTTGACCGGTCCCTGAGCCCCGGGTCCCCCAACCCCGGGCGTGCCCGCAGCCTTCGGGAGCGGGGCGGGCGGAGTTGCAGTTTGGGTCACAGCCAACGCGGCATAGACAACAAGAGAAGCAACGGCAAAAGTACGTTTCACGGGAAGCCTCCTGAGGGTTCCCAGCATATACCGGGAATGTGTACCAGGTCATCCCCACCCAACAAGAACCGCAACCACACCGGACTTGATCGCGATCCAGATTTTCTCAGTGTCCTCCGCGTCCTCTGTGTTGAAAGGTTTTCGTGCCACAATAACGAATGCCTGCCGAACCCGTCCCCGATTTTCTCTACGGCACCGCCTGGAAGGAAGACCGCACCGCCGCCCTCACCGAACTCGCGCTGCGCACCGGTTTTCGCGGCATCGATACCGCCAACCAGCGCCGGCACTACCATGAAGCCGGAGTCGGCGAGGGAGTCGCCGCCGCCTATCGCACCGGCATCGTCAAGCGCGGCGATCTTTTTCTGCAGACCAAATTTACCTACCCGCGCGGACAAGACCATCGTCTCCCCTACGATCCCGCAGCGCCTCCAGCGCATCAGGTCGCCCAGTCTCTAGCCAGTTCGCTCGACCATCTCGGAACGGACCATGTCGATAGCTTCGTGCTGCATGGTCCCTCTTCCGGTTACGGCTGGACCGATGGTGACGTCGAAGTCTGGGAGCAGATGCGGAAGGAGCGCGACGCCGGACGCGCGCGTCTGTTAGGCGTTAGCAACGTCTCGTTGGAGCACCTTGAGCAAATGGCGGCCGCTCACTCAGAACTCCCGGCCTTCGTCCAGAACCGCTGCTTCGCCCGCCTCGGATGGGATCGCGAAGTGCGATCGTTCTGCGGCAAACACAAAATCACTTATCAGGGATTCTCGCTGCTCACGGCGAATCCGGAGGTGCTGCAGCATCCCCCGCTGATCGCGCTCGCGGCGCAGATGAACGCAACGCCCCCGCAGATCGTTTTCAGTTTCGCGCGCGCAGTCGGCATGCTGCCGCTGACCGGGACGTCCAACGCCGATCACATGAAGGAAGATCTCGCCAGCCTCAACCTGAGGCTTCCGCCGGAAGTGGTCCGGGCGATGGAATCGATTGCGGGCTGATCGAACGCGCGGACTGAATCGTTGCCAGGGACGCCAACTCCGAGGTCTACGACAAGATCGCCGCGAACGCCAAGGTGATCACCACCCACCACCCGAAAACGATGCCGAACGCCGTCCCCATCTTCACCTTGCCGGTGACCGCAAACCCGATGGCGCTCAGCGCCAGAGTCCACAGCAGGAAAATGTCGGTTTGCGACGCGATGAAATACCAGAACGGATGGTCGGCCGCACTCATGAAATATCCCGGATTCGAAGCGATCGGGTTGTTCAGAGTGAATCCATCCGGGTTTACGCCGGCGAGCACCGAGACAATGGCCAACAAATGCCTCACCACCATCGGCAATCCTGCGTAGACGATCACCCCGAGCGTCTGGCCGTACGAAATATCGGAGGCGGCTACGAACTTGAGCGTGCCAAACTGCAATCCTCCCATGATCAGCCAGATGATCAGTGTAAACACGGGAATCGCGACGTAATAGATGATTCCCGTGATCTTCACTTGCGTTTCGCGCTGGGCGGGAGTCAACTTCTCATATTGCGCCTCTTGTTTAGGCCGCGCTTGCAAGTCGTTTTCCACCATCTTCTGCACGCCAATCTTCTGTTCTGCAAAGAAAACCAGGCCCCAGCCCGCGATCGTCATCAGCAGAAACGGCAGCCACCACTGCGCGCTGCGCCTCAAATCGGTGAACGTCTTCGAGGGTGCAATGAAGGTGTCGACGATGCGCGCGCCCTGGGAGAGCGCTACAGGTTCGGGTGTGGGAGCGGGTGATGCGGGCAGGACCGGAGCGGCGGCCATGAATCCTCCTACTAAGTTTGTCTAACAAAGATTCGAGGGAATTCTAGCCTGAGATGGGCCTCCGTACAAGCGATCCCACCGATCGGACAGGGAACTCCCACGAATCCTGTAACGAAAATCCTCCCCGCCTCACTATCCGATTAACGGGGAAGACGGCGGACGAACCTTATGGCCGCCGGAGAACACAAGGCCGGTGCGGTCCGGCGCTCAAAGCAGTTTCCCTCCTGAAGGCGCTCTCCGCGACTGAATCTTTCCCAGCCAGGCAAGTGGGCCAATCGATTTCCAATCCATTTTCAAGGAGAAGAGTTATGAAACTCTTTCGGATCGTCCTGTGCGGGGCTCTGCTCGCCGCCGCGTCGTCTGCGATGGGTCAGACCAGGGTCGGTGATGTCACCGTCGACGTTCCTTTCGCTTTCAACGTTGCCGGACAAGCGCTGCCCGCGGGCCACTACATCGTCGCCCCCATGGGTGACAACATCAGAATCTTCAACTCTCAAACGACCGGTCTCTACGTTCCTACCCACAGCGCGTTGCGGACGATTAGCGACGGCACCAAGCTGGTGTTTCACCGTTATGGAGACTCCTATTTTCTTTCGGCGGTCTGGGTGACTGGCAACACGACTGGCCGCGAGTTGTTCCGTTCTCGCGCCGAGCGCGAGTTGGCTACACGCAACGCCGAGATGCAGTTGGCCATTGTCCGTCCGGAAGGCGTTCGATCGGAGGGGATCCGTCTGGAAGGTTCGCATCCCGCGAAGTAGAGTTGCCTCTTGCGGTTTGAGGGGGCGCCGGCGTTGCATCGGCACGGCGCGCACTTGCTGGGCGGTGGCGCTGCCCGGATTAAGATAGTGCGCATGTCGAATGTGACGCCGGTTGTGCTTGCGGTCCTGGTGGCCGAGCTCGTGCCTGCGGCCGCTTTCGGATTTGCAGCCGAGCGCATGGTGCGGGCTGTCGCTCGCTGGCCGTTCGCAGTGCGCGTGGCGCTGCCTGCGCTCCTGGTCGTGCCCTACGTCGCCATCGCGGCCACGCAGCACATGTTTCGCTGGCAGTGGTTTGCGTTATACACCGCGTTGCCGGTTCTGATCGCGGTGTTATTGGCGCGGGCTGCGGTCGCCGATCCCGAGCAGCGCGGCAACTGGCGCGACGCGGTCATTCTCCTCGCGCTCGGCCTGGCTGTCGACTTGCGCTGGTTCGACGTTGCCTGGCCTGCGGGCTTGCGCGGGTTGGGCAACCTGCTGCTGGTGGATGCTGGCTTGTACGGATTCCTCGCCATCCGCTGCTTAAGCGGCACAGGATTCAATTTCCACTTGAAGTGGACCGACTGGAAGACGGGCTTGCGCGAACTTGTATTCTTCGCTCCGGCCGTGCTCCTGCTGGGGCTCGCGCTCGGTTTTCTACATCCCCATGCCAATCTGCCCGCAGCGGGCAAGGCCGCTCTCACCTGGGCGGGCATTTTTGTTTTCGTTGCGCTGCCGGAAGAGCTCTTCTTTCGCGCCTGGGTGCAGAACCTGCTGGAGCGCCGCGTCGGACGCCCGGCCGCTCTGGTGATTGCGTCAGTGATCTTCGGTTTGTCGCACTTCAATAAGCGATCCGCGCACTTCAATTGGCGCTACGTGGTGCTGGCTACGATCGCCGGCATTTTCTACGGCCGCGCCTGGCGCGAGCACCGCCGCGTGTCGGCGTCGACCATCACCCACACCTGCGTGGATTGGTTGTGGTCGTGGTGGTTCTGACTCTAGGTGCCAGGTCGGGAGATCAGGCATCAGCGCGGATACCGCAAATATCCCAGCCCCACCCGCAAATGATGATGCAGTGCGTCGGGCACGCAGACCGCGAAGCAGAGCCCGAGCAGTCCCTGGGCAAGGCCGAGCGCGTAAATGTTCCTGTAGCGCCGGAACAGCGCACAAGAGATCGCTCCCCACACCAGCGTCGCGGCCGCGAGCGGCAGGTTCGGCAGGTGAGCCGCCGCGAATAGGACTGCGGCCACACCGACGGCGGCACTTTCGCTGGCGAGCAGGCGCGTCAGGCGCGGCATGAATAGGTCATTCATCAGAAACTGCTGGTAAATCGTCCACAGCACATAGCCGGCAATATGCTTGAAGTCGCCCTTATACAGCGGATGCAACGTGCCGATTCGCTTCGCCACCAGGGCGCTCGCGATCGACAGCACGATGGCTGTGGGAAGAATCCATGCCGACGCCCTCAGCCCGCGCCAGCTCATGCCCAGGTCTTCCAGACTGGGGCGCCCCGACAGCACAATCGCCAGCGTCACCAACAGCGCCACCGGCGTCAAAACGCGCTGCGGAAACTCCGGCATCCAGAGCACGAACAGGATCAGTCCATAGCCGAGACTCAGCTCCAAAAGATCGCGAGTGGAGCCGGGCTCCGGGCGGGACATCGGAAGAGACATCAGGAAAGTATGGCACGGCTGCCCACGCAGTGGCAGCCGCCGCGGTTGTCCGACGAAGCGCAGCGAGGAACAGGTCTTCCTTCGTGAACCTTCGTGTCCTCGGTGGTGAACGATTTGGATCACGCCAGCAATTCCGGCGTGGCCTGAAGCAGGCTGCGGGTGTAAGCATGCTCCGGACGCTCGGTGATCTGCGCAGTGTCGCCGACCTCGACGATCTTCCCCCGGTACATCACCGCAATGCGCGTCGAAAGGTAACGCACCACCGGCATGGAATGTGAGATGAACAGGTACGTCAAGCCGAAATCGCGCTGCAGTTGCGCCAGCAGGTTCACGATCTGCGCGCCGACGCTGACGTCGAGCGCCGAAACCGGCTCGTCGCACACCATGAACTTTGGCCGGAGCGCGAGCGCGCGGGCAATTCCGATTCGCTGCCGCTGTCCTCCGGAAAACTCGTGCGGGTAGCGCGAGCGCGCGGATTCATCCAGCCCCACCGCCCGCAGCAGTTCCGCGACCCGAGCGCGGACGTCAAGCTTCGCTCGACCGGACAGCCGGGGGCGGCTTTCCCCATGAATCACCAGTGGCTCGGCGATGATGTCTTCTACGCGGAAGCGCGGATCAAGCGAGGCAAACGGATCCTGAAAAATAATCTGCAGGTCGCGGCGCAGGCGGCGCATCTCGCCACGGCTGGCTGCCAGCAGATCGCGGCCTTCGAAACGCACTGCACCTGAAGTCGGCTCGATCAAACGAAGAGTCAGCCGTCCCAGAGTGCTCTTGCCGGACCCGGATTCGCCCACCAGTCCGAGCGTCTCGCCAGAATGAATGTCGAGCGAAACGTCGTCCACCGCGCGCACTTCTCCCCGAATCTTCCCCCCAAACGGCGATTCGCCATGCGGGAACACCTTCGTCAGGTTGCGGATCTCAAGCAATGGCATCGGCTATCTTTCAACATACATTCCATATTCCCGAATATGGAATATAAATTACCCCGCCGCGATCATCGGCACCGCCGCCAGCGCCGCCAGCAGTCCGATGAACCTCCACCGGCTGAAATGCTCCTTCAGCACCAGGCGTGCCAGCAGCACAGTGACGGCCGGATACAGGGAAGTGATGACCACGGCTTCGTCCAGCCGGCCGTGCTGGCTGGCGAAGATGAAGAGTGCGCTGGCGACAATATCGAGGAATCCCGCCAGCATGCCGAGCGTGGCGCGCGGGCGATCGAGCGTGAGCGGTGCGCGAGTCGCCAGCACCGCGATGGCGGTGGTCGTGAACGATCCGACTCGAGCAACGCAGGCGATCCATGCCGGAGAGCCGCTTGCCTGGTGAATGCAAAGATAGAAGCCCGCGAATCCCACGCCCGCGAGCGCCGCCATGGCAACGCCCGCCGGCCGGCCCGAGGCGTCCTTTTCATCGGACACGTTTTTCTCAAGCCGTGCCGGGCCGGACGTTCCTTCGCCGGCCGGTTCGGGGCGCGTGATCAGCCAGATGGCAAGAATCGCGAGCGCGAAGCCACCAATGGTCCAGCGGCTGGGTGTGCCTTCGACAGCGATGTCCACCATGGTGGGGATGGCTGCGCCCAGCAGCGCCGCGATCGGCGCCGTCAAGCCCATCTGTCCCGCAGCCAGGGCGCGATAGAAAATAGCCAGCGAAAAGCCTCCAATTGCGCCTGCCAGTAGTGCCCAGACGACGCTCGCGCGCGCCGGGAATGCACCGTTCTGTGCGAGCGCAATCGCCAGCATCAGCAGGAATGCGCACACGTGCGAGAACGCCGTCAGCACGAAGGCGTTGGCGCGGCGCGATCCGTAGCCGCCCGCAAAGTCGGCCGCGCCCCACAGGAATACCGCAATCACGCTGTACATTGCGGGCGCGAATTGGGTCAGCGAGTTCACGCCGCACGAGGGTACCATGCGGGCGAACAAATCAAGCCCAGCCGCATCGCTGCCGGGGAAAGCGATGGCTTGCCGGCACTTCTTGCGATACGCTAGTGGAGTCTTTCGGAGGATCGCTATGAAGCGCTTGCTGATCGCCCTTGCCTGCCTTGCCTTTTGCGCGCCTGGTCTGGCGCAGACTGCGGATGAACCTGCCTCGAGAGACGACGTCATCCTCTACCTGCGCACCATGCAGACCCATGACATGTTCCAGCGAGTGATGCAAGTGCAATCTCAGAGCATGCAGCAGTTGTTTCGCGACCAGATCATGAAGGAAAAAGGCAGCGTCCCGCCGGAATTCGACGCGCATTTCAAGAAAGCGATGGACGACATGATCAAAAACATGCCCATCGACGAGATCACCCAGGCCATGATTCCTGCCTACCAAAAGCATTTTACGAAGAGCGACCTCACGGCCATGAATGCGTTCTATTCCTCGCCGGTCGGCCAGAAAGTTCTGCAGGAATTGCCTGTGGTCATGCAGGAAGGCTCGCAGGCGGCAATGCCCGTCCTGACGAAATACCTGAGCGAGTGGAAAGATCGCATGCAACAGGATGTGAAGGAACTGGGAGACGACACTTCCAAAAAGCCCGAGATCATGAAGGTCACTCCCAAGTCGGCTACTCCAAACCCAACGACTCCGAATCCGAACCTGAATTAAGATCGGCCCATTCTTGCGACCCGGAACCTGGATCATTTGCTCGCTGACGGTCGCCGCCATCGCGACGACCGGGCAAACTCCGGCTGCTCAGATTCCGGCTGCGCAGAATCAGGTTGCGGGAACAACATCGTCGTTGCGTGAAACCCCTCCAGATTGGGCATATGCCATTAACCCGCCCACCGACCCCTCGGCTGCCCCGGCAAAAACGCCCGACGCTACTCCGCGTCATGTGCCCGGCAGCACTGCGGTCTTCACCGACGCGCAAGTTAAGGATATGTTCAACCCGCCGGACTGGCATCCTAACGATCATCCCCTGATGCCCGCGGTGGTGTCGCGCGGCCGCGCACCCGACGTCTTCGCATGCGGCTACTGTCATCTGCCCAACGGCCAGGGCAAGCCCGAGAATGCCAGCCTGGCCGGTCTTCCTGCGGCATATATCGTTCAGCAACTGGCCGACTTCAAGAACGGCCTGCGCAAGAGTTCCGAACCACGCCACGCCCCGACTAGCTCCATGATCACTTATGAAACCAAGGCAACCCAGCAAGAAATTCGGGCCGCCGCGGAGTATTTTTCTTCTCTGCAGCCGCAGCCGTGGATTCGCGTGGTCGAAACCGACACCGTCCCTCGAATGCATGTTGCCGGCTGGATGCTGGTCGCCGACGATTCCACCAAGAACGACGGTGGCGGGACTGAACCGATCGGCGCGCGCATCGTCGAGACGCCGGAAAACCTGGAACGTACCGAACTGCGCGACGACCATTCCGGCTTCATCGCCTATGTTCCTGTCGGCAGCATCCGCCGAGGCGAGGCGCTGGTCAGCGGCAACTCCAGCAAGGCTCTGCGCTGTGCCACCTGCCACGGCCGCGATCTGAAGGGCTTGGGCAAGGTGCCGGCGCTGGCCGGACGTTCGCCCAGTTACATCGTGCGGCAGCTTTACGACATTCAACACGGCACCCGCTCCGGAGCCGCAGTCCAGCGGATGAAGCCGGCCATCTCAACCCTGACCGTCGACGACATGGCGGCCATCGCCGCGTATACGGCCTCGCTGAAGCCGTGAAGCGGCGCTTGCAACTCGATGCCCGGCACTGCGTTTCCGCGTGATAGAATTTCCGCACACCGTTTCCCGTGCGCGAGCAGCGGTTTTTTGCGACCTCAGGTTCTGAGAGCTCAGGTTTGATCGAACTGGCACCGTCGATTCTTTCGGCTGATTTTGCGCGGCTGGGCGAGCAGGTGCGCGCCGCAGGCGAGGGCGGCGGAAGTGTCATCCACGTCGATATCATGGATGGCCACTTCGTCCCGAACCTTACCATAGGTCCGCCGGTCGTGAAGTCGCTGCGCAAAGTGACAGAGTTGCCGCTCGACTGCCACCTGATGATCGAGAATCCTGACGAATTCATTCCCGCATTCGCCGACGCGGGCGCGGACTGGATTTCAGTGCACCAGGAAGCGTGCCGCCACTTAGACCGAACTCTGCATCTGATTAAGAGTCACGACTGCCTGGCCGGTGTGGTCATCAATCCGGCGACGCCGGTCGAGACTCTCGCGGAAGTTCTCGAAATTGTTGACTACGTGCTCGTGATGTCGGTGAATCCGGGGTTTGGAGCGCAGAAGTTCATTCCGTCCACGCTGCACAAAATGCGGCGGTTAGCCGACATTCGCGGTGAGCGCGGACTGCAGTATCGCATCGAGGTGGATGGCGGCGTGGCGCTCGACACGGTCGCCGACGTGGTACGCGCCGGCGCGGAAATTTTGGTGGCAGGCAACGCCGTGTTCGGCAATGGCGATCCAAAGAAGAATGCTGAGGCGCTGCTGAGGGCAGCCACCGAGGCCGCACTTCAAAAAGTTTAGATTTTCTTTGTGTGGGACCGGGTCTCAGACCCGGTCAGGCCGGGCAAAGCCCGGCTGCTGGATCACGGCAGAAGCAAGACTGCAAGACAGTGCAAGAAACCGAGCTCCGCTCGGTGGCCGGGTCAGGGACCCGGCCCCACACGACCAAATCGAGGTACAAATGTCACGTCGAAATCCGTTGTCTACCGTGGTAGCGACCGCTGTGCTGGGCATGCTGCTGGTGATCACCATCGGTTGCACCAACAAAAAGTCGGTGAACCCGCTGGCCGGTGTCGGCTCGAAGCAGCCTGACAAGGTGCTGTTCGACAAGGCTATGGACGCCATGCGGCACAACCGCTTTGACGTGGCGCGGCTGACCCTGCAGACCCTGATCAACACGTATCCTGATTCGGAATTCATCGCGCGCGCCAAGCTTGCCGTGGGTGATTCCTGGTACGCCGAGGGCGGAACGGCTGCCCTGGCCCAGGCCGAACAGGAGTACAGCGATTTCCAGATTTTCTTTCCCAACATGCCGGAAGCGGCTGAAGCCCAGTTGAAGATCGCCAACATCCATTACCAACAGATGGAGAAAGCCGATCGCGACTTCACCAACGCCAAGCGCGCCGAAGACGAATACCGGAAATTGATTTTGCAGTATCCAGAAAACAAACTGGTGCCTGAAGCCAAGCTGCGTCTGCTGGAAGTGCAGGAAGTGCTGGGCGAGCGCGAGTTTGAAGTGGGCCGCTTCTACTACCTGCGCCAGTCCTATCCGGCGTCGATCGCGCGCCTGCAATCGCTGGTGGAAAAGTATCCGCTGTACAGCCGCGCCGATGAAGCTCTTTATATGCTGGGGCAGAATTACGAGGGTCAGATCGCCCGTCTGCGAGCAACGCCGACGTGCGACGTGCACTTTCTGCCGCGAGGTTGCGCAACCGAGGCGAACAAGGCAGAGTGGACTGGCAAGCTAGTTCAGCACGCCTCGGACCAATATTCGAAAATCATCACGCGCTATCCCATGATGGATCGCTACGATGATGCCAAGAAGCGCCTGGAGGCGCTGCACCAACCGGTTCCGCGGCCCACTAAGGCAGCAGTCGCGCTCAACAAGGCTGAGCTGGCCAGCCGCACCGAGAGTACTACGGCGCAAAAGCTGATGGGGCTCGTCAGGAAGGGTCCGGACGTAGCTTCGGCCGCCAAAGTGGGCGAACCGCCGCTTGCCGATACCGATCCGGTCGCTCCGTCCACCGTTATTAGCCGCGAGTTCATGCCCCCGCCCAGTCCGGGAGGAAAGGGCAACGATGTGGCTGGCGTGACAATCCTCAACCAGCCCGACCGGCCCGCTGCCACGCCGACGCCGGAAGCGGCTCCGCTAGGCGCATCGCCCTTTGGCCGCCCAGCGACCGGAACCGCGCCGTCGACCAACTCCGACCCGAACGAACTGAAACCGAACGCGCCCGATCCCAATGAGCTGAAACCGACCGACAGCAGCCCAGGTCAGGCGCTGCCTCCGCCGCCGCAAGTGAATGAGATTCAACAGGGTCAGCCGTCTTCGCCCGCCGCGGCGAGCTCCGACGATTCCACGCCCGCCAGCGACGCCGATCTCTCCAGCAGCAAGAAAAAGAAAAAGACGGGCCTGAAGAAGATTATTCCGTTCTAAAGATACGCGTGTGGGGCGGACACTCCTGTCCGCCGCCTTTGACTTTGCTTCTGATCTTGATTTTGATCTTGGGCCCAGATGCCCTGGCACAAGCTCCAACCGCAAGAGCGGCGGACAGGAGCGTCCGCCCCACAGGCCACCCGACGCAGTAGGTGCTGACCACTGGTAACCGGTTACTTCCCTTCTGCATCATTGACTTAGGTTGTGGCTCGGGTTACCTTCGGGCTATCTCCCCCTCATCAGAGGACACCTTTGGCCCGGAAGATATTGCTCGCCGATGACAGCGTCACCGCTCAGAATATGGGGCGGAAGATCCTCGCGGATGCGGGATACGAAGTCATCACCGTCAATAACGGCTCAGCGGCGTTGAAGAAAATCGCTGAGCAAAAACCTGATGTGATCGTGCTCGACGTTTACATGCCCGGTTACAGCGGCCTGGAAGTGTGCCAGCGCCTCAAGGAAGCGCAGGAGACCGCGCGCGTTCCCGTGCTGTTGACTGTGGGAAAACTGGAGCCGTTCAAGCCCGAAGAAGCCAAACGCGCCCGCGCCGACGGCTTCATCGTTAAGCCATTTGAAGCCAGCGAGTTGCTGAGCGCCCTGAGCAAACTCGAAGACAAGATCGTGCCCCGCGCCGAAGCCTCCAAGCCGGGCCGCTTTGCCCGCGCTACCGCCGCCCTCGAAGAAGGCAAGTACGACAAGACCATGGTGATCGAGGAAGATTCGGGATGGAAGAACCGGATCGGGTTTCCCCACAGGAAAAAGGAAGAGGCCGCGCAAGAGCAAGAGGAAGAATCCTCGATTTACAACCCCATGAACAACGACTTGCGCACGGTGGTCGAGCACAAGCCGGCGGAAAAACACCACGAGGCCAAAGCGGAGGAAGCACGGGTTGATCTCGGCGCCCTGGCGCCGGAAGGTTTGCCCAAGGATGTGACTCCAGAGGAGATTGCCGCCCTGGCCGCGGCCGCAGCCCAGGTCAAGGGCAAGATGGCCGATGTAAAGCTGGCAGACGCCCATCTCGACGCCCCAGAGCACACGCAGCCTGCGGCCGAGCAGAAGTCAGAAGAAAAATCCGAAGAGAAGACTGCAGAAACGCCAGCCGGAAAACTCGAAGACAAGTTCGAAGAAAAACTCGAAGCGGCCGCGGAAAAATCCAGCGACCAGACGAAAGCGGCAGCCAGCGTAATCCCGAGCCCCGCCGATGTGATGGCGGCCATTGCCGGCCTCGAGCCGGATGCCGCGACCTCGGCCGGAGCAAGTTCCGGGAATGCATCGTGGTTGCAGAACGCCGCCGAACGGGCGGCCGAGCACAGCGCGGATGAGCCAGTGACCATGGCCCTGGCGGCCGCAGCGGCGTCCACTGCCGCGACATCGCGGTGGACCGCTGTAGCCGTGGCGCTTGCCCCAGAGGAATCTGCGATTTCTCTCGAACAAGAGATGCAGAAGGCTTATGCAGCCTTCGCTGCGGCCGAGACCGCTCCTGCGGAAGTTGTCGAGCCAGTCGCCGATGTACATCCTGCTGTCACTCAGCCCGCGGTGGCTGAGCCAGTGGCGCCCGTGGAAAACGCTCCGATCGCAGAACCGGCGCCAGCGGAACCAACGGTGACAGTAACGGCAGCGGCAGAGCCCGAGCCGGTGGTTGCCGCTCCTGTGACTGCACCGGCGGCAGGCGTGACAGAGACTTTGAGCGCGATGGCCAACGCTGCGGTTGACGCCATCGGCGATGCAGTGAAGGAACTGGAAGCGGTTGCTGCGTCCTACGTGGCTCAGAAAACGGCAGCTCTTCCCCACCCTGATCCTGCCGAGCCTGCTCTGGAGAAAACCACGCGGGTTGCGTCCGGAGCTGCCCCGACGGTCGAGTCCCAGGCGATCGAATCCTCCGCTGTCGAATCCGCGATGATCGAATCGTCCCCGGCGGTCGAAGCCCGTGTCGAAGATACTCCGGCAGCAGAGCCAGCGCCCGAGGCTCCGAAGCTCGAGACGACTCAACTGGCCGTGCTAGAGACGAAGCCAGAAGAACCAAAATTCGAAGAAGCAAAGCACGAAGAAACAAAGCACGAAGAAACAAAGCACGAAGAAACAAAGCACGAAGAAACAAAGCACGAAGAAGCAAAGCTCGAAGAAGTCAAGCACGAGGAACCCAAGCGCGAAGAACCAATTCCGGCCGCCTCGTTCGCCGCAGCGCTACCCGGATCGAGCGTGGAGGCGGCGGAATTGGCGCCCCCGGCTCCAGTCATCCCGGTTCCTTCGGAACAGATTTCAGCAAAGCAGGATTCAGAGATTTCAGCAGCGGCCGGCATTTTGGCTGCGGGAGGCATAGAGGACATGGCTAAAAAAGAATCCGAAGCAGCCGAGACCAGCGCTGCGGCGTGGGCCAGTTGGCGGCGCATTCGCGAAACCGACCCCAAGGCAGCATCGCCGGCAGATTCCCCGAAGGAAGATTCGTCGGCCATGGCGGTTGCCGCCGGCGCCGAGAAAGCTCCTGAAGAAGCGTCCTTGGCAGCCGACTCCAATCCGGATGAAATTGCCAGCATCGTCGACAGCGTCCTCGCCGATATGCGCCCCAAGATCGTCGAAGAGATCTCGCGCAAGATGGGCAAGAAGAAATAACAATCTCGCTGTAATCCCCACTCTTGCCTCAAACGCCCTGCTTTAGTGGGTCAGTCTGAGGCTCTTTACCACGAACGACACGAAGTCGCGCGAAGGAACGCCTGCAATCGAAGCCCTTCGTGATACTTCGCGTCCTTCGTGGTTGATGCTTTTGTCTTCAGCGTCGACCTGACTCCTCCTCGCACCCGCACCCGTGCGATTTTTTCGCCGGGATGATACTCTTGCCCACGAATGAACCTGACTCCTGGCGCCGAACTTGGGTCCTATCTCCCTGCTGGCGAATGCGTGACTGGACTCAAGTAGTTTCTGCGGCGCGTATCCGTCCCCTATGATTCCCACACAACTCCAAACGCGGCCTGCAGTGTCAGGTTGGGTTTTCGTGAAAATGGCGATGGTTATTTCTCGATGACTGGCATAACTACGGCAGGCGTGCCTCTGGCAACGCTCCGCGGCGACGTGATCGATATCATCCTCGGGACCGTTTTCCTCTCCATCGGAGCGACCGCCTGTGCTATCGCGGCCATCCGCTGGCGCCGGGGCGTTCGCATTCTCGTATGGTGGGGAATCTGGAGCGCGATGTACGGCCTGCAAACCCTCCTGCAGCCGCACACTATGTTGACGGTTCTGCCTGGCCCTCTCAAATCTGCGGCTCCCTACGTGCAAACCGCGGTGATGTATCTGCTCCTGGTGTCCGCCTTGATGGCCTGGCGAGAGCTGACCCTCGGAAAAGTCCGGCGCATCGTGGAGTGGGAAATTTACCTGGGGTTGGCGATTGCCGCCCTCGGCTTTGGCACCTTCGTCCTCGGTGGCCCACACGACAAGTGGATGGTCTACAACAACCTGCTCGCAGTTCTCGTCCTCTGCGGATTGTTAATTGTCGTACTGGTTCCAAAATTTGCTTCCAGGTTCCTGGTCATCCCCAATCACCGCGTCCTCGCCGCCGGTACGCTGATTTTTGTTCTCGAGGCCATCTACACCAATCTGTCGATCGTGCTGCGCTATCGCGTGCTGGCTCTCGTGAACTCGCTGGGTTTTGCCGTCCTCTTGTTTTCGCTGGGATACGTCGCTCTCGAGATACTGTTCACCAACGAACGCCGCCTCCTTTCCATCGAGACCGAACTGGAGACCGCCCGCCAAATACAGTCGTCCATTCTTCCCGCCAGCGTTCCTGAGATCGAGAACCTTCGCATTGCTGTCTCTTACTGCCCCATGACCGCGGTTGCCGGTGACTTCTACCAGTTCGTTCGGCCAGACAGCGACCATCTGGGCATTCTCGTGGCAGATGTCTCCGGACACGGCATCCCCGCGGCGCTCATTTCTTCCATGATCAAAGTGGCGATGCAGTCGGTCATCACCTTCGCCGACGATCCCGCGCAGGTGCTCAGCGGTTTGAATCGCATCCTGTCGACCGAGGCGCAGGGCCAATTCGCCTCCGCTGCGTATCTTTGGATCGATGCGGGAAAGCGCAGGGCGTTGTACTCGGCTGCAGGACATCCGCCACTGCTGTGCTGGCGAAATGCGAAGGGTGAAATGCAGTCCATCGAAAGCAATGGACTGCTGTTCGGCTACACCTCTGACGCGGAGTACCCGGTATGCAGTGTGACGATGGAACCACTCGATCGCTTCCTGCTCTACACCGACGGTGTGACTGAACCGGAAAACGCCGCCGGGGAAGCCTTCGGCGACCGGGAACTGGAACAGGTTGTCCGCAACCATCGTCTGCAGCCGGCAGCTGAACTGTCGCGGCAACTGCTCTCCGAACTCGAAAAGTGGCGCCCGCCCGCGGTGCACCAGCAGGATGACATTACCCTGATCGTGGTCGACGTCGTCTAAGCAGGCGGTTCGTGGATCTCCTCGGAATGATCGTAGAGACGTTGCTTGCAACGTCTCCGCAGTTTGCTCCTCAGAAGGCCGCAAGACGCAGCCAGCCGCGTCTCCCCGCTCGGTTTTCATGCTCGTCCCCTTCCCGTCAGCGAGCGCCGGCCGACATCCCTAGTCCGCGGGCAATTGCCGCCTGCACCTGTTCTGCGCCTTGCTGCCTGATTTGGCGGTTTCTTGCCATGCAGACCCCGAAGAACGACAGCTTGATTACATAATCGGCGTTCAGGATGTACGTCAGATACACATGGTAGGAATATCTCGATCCCTGCAAGAAGGGCCCAAAGATACATCCCAAAGGCGTGCCCGTATAACCAGGCATCTCAAGCCAGTCAGCGACCAGAGTGAAAGCAGGAGGGACCCCCTGGATCACAAAGGCAGAAAGATACCAGGTTATGAATGCGATCCAACCTGCCGCTGTGCACGCCAACAATATCCAGATTGAGTTCTGGCCGGATCCTTTGCTGAAGTATCGCAAAAACAGAATTGCGAACCCCACCGTCACCAAGTTTGAAACTCCGATCCACGCCCACTCGCCTCCACTGAACTCAAGTTCGTTAAAGTGGAGGCCGTAGTCGACGATGTGCTCCACAACTCTCAGCAGCCCCGAACCAGCCAGCACCACGAAACCAACCTGAACGAATTTCTTGTTTTCCAAGACCCCGGCTAGAACAGGCGGTTGTGGATCCCTTGCATACAGGCTCATGACTGTTTCTCCTCCATGATGGCAAGGTTGGAAAAGAGAATGTGGACAAGAATCTTCGCGCCGTGGGTGGTCAGCACAGCGACAGAATAATTAGCAGCGCAAGCGAAAGCGGTGACCACGAGTACGACCACGCCTGTCGCCACCGTGCCGGTTCCTCCATACCGTTCACCCATGCCCTTCATGACGAGGCCCAGACCCAATAATCCCCCAGTGACCGCCGTCACCCAGTTCACGATGATCATGAACCTGTACATTCCCTCGACCACGCCGTAAAACCTCTTGCCGTCTTCCCGCGACAACTTCGCCAGTTCAGCTTTCTCTTCGATCGTTATCATTTACTCTGCTCCTCCGGGGTGTCCGACCCGCGCCCTAGCGATCTGTTCGCTGGCTCGTCGGTCTTTCCCATCTTGAATTCCACCACAGAATCGCTGCCCAATCTCCGTTACCGAAGTCATCGCACCCATCCCCGGTTTGACCCTTCTTTTCTCGCGCCTATAAGATGTGAACTTACTCTTCCGCTGGCGGATTCCTCTGTGCCGAATCCCGTCATCGCACATCAAGATGCCTCACGAATTGCCGAAAGCCTACGAGCCGGGCGCGATTGAAACGCGCTGGGCCGACTACTGGATCAAAGAGAAGCTCTTCTCCGTCCCCACGCCACCGCCCGGCCCGCCTTCCGAAAAGACGGCGCGGCCCGTGTTTGCGCTGCTGCTGCCTCCGCCGAATGTTACCGGGCAGCTGCACATGGGGCACATGTTCGGTCAGACGCAAATGGACATCGTTGCGCGCTGGCATCGCATGCGCGG
>Ga0209415_10004186_pt1 | contig 26528 bp, 21 predicted proteins | sample PeaSoiSIISIP2007_FD_187696 | JGI IMG/M metagenome (GOLD analysis project Ga0209415, IMG submission 187696) | Peat soil microbial communities from Weissenstadt, Germany - SII-SIP-2007 (SPAdes) (version 2) | ecosystem: Environmental > Terrestrial > Soil > Wetlands > Peat | place: Germany... | reverse complement strand
TGGGCTTTTGGCCCATACACCCTTAGCAGGGGTGCGCCTTCGACCACTCGGCCATCTCTCCGGCGCGCCCGTCGGCCGGGCGGGCGCGATCATACTGTTCAGCGGGAAGCCGGGTCAAAAGAAGCCCACCGCGACGCAATTGGGGTGTCGGCGACCGGCTCCCAACCCAGCACGCCCCCTCCGATCACGAGCGTGTCTGCAACGCTGCGAGTGAGGATCAGCATTGCGAGCTTCCTGTGCGGCAGCCGGGTCCTTTCGCTGCATGGTTCCCTTGCACGGCATAACAGTGCGCTGCCGGAAGAACGAGCACTACGCGGCACTTGGCGGCAACACCGCTCGCAGACCACGGGTTGTCGGTTAACCGCAAAGCCTTCGGATCTTCACCTGAGTCGCGCGGCGGCGAGTTCCGCGACGAGCGCGAGCGCCGCGTCAAGCTGGGAGGCGTCCGGGCCCCCCGCCTGCGCGAAGTCCGGCCGGCCGCCGCCCCGCCCGCCGACCTTTGCGGCCGCCGCCGCGGCGAGCTCACCCGCGCCGATCCTCTGCGTCAGGTCTGGCGTTACGCCTGCGACCAGCAGCACCTTGCCGTCCGCGTCCACCGAACCCAGCACGATCACCGCGCGACCGAGTGTCGCCTTGAGCTGGTCGACTGCTGCGCGCAGCGCCTTGGCATCGAGGCCGTCGAGCCGCATCGCGAGCACTTTCGTGCCGCCAATGTCGATCGCGCTCGCCGCGAGGTCGACACCCTTACCGGTCGCGAGCCGGGCTTTCAGCTGCTCGATCTCCTTCTCGAGGCGTCGCGACCTCTCGACCAGCCCTGCAACCTTGGCCACCGCATCCTCGCGTCCGCTGCGCACCAGCCGGGCGATCTCCCCCAGGAAATGCTCACCGAGCGAAAGGTAGGCAAGCGCCGCCTCTCCGGTCACGGCCTCGATGCGCCGCACCCCGGCAGCCACGCCGCCTTCGCTGACAATCGTCAGCAGACCGATGTCACCGGTACGCTGCACGTGCGTGCCGCCGCACAGTTCGGTCGAAAAGTCACCAAAGCTCAGCACCCTGACGACGTCACCATACTTCTCTCCGAACAACGCGACGGCCCCAGACGCGAGCGCGGCGCCGTAGTTCATCAGCTTGGTTGTGGCCTCGCGATTTGCGAGCACCTCGGCATTGACCAGTTTCTCGATCCGCGCGAGTTCCTCGGTTGTGACCGGCGCCGGGTGCGAAAAATCGAAGCGCAAGCGCTCCGGCTCGACCAGCGAGCCCTTCTGCTGGACGTGGCTGCCGAGCACGGCGCGCAGCGCCGCATGCAGCAGGTGCGTGGCCGAGTGATTGCGAGCCGTCGCAGCGCGCTTGACGCCGTCGACCGCTGCCTTGACATGCCCGCCGACCTGCAGCCGCCCGCGGGTCACAACGCCAGCGTGTGCATGGGCATCACGGATTTTCTGCGTGTCCTCGACCTCGAAATCCCCGCCGTCCGCCGACAGCGTGCCGGTGTCGCCGACCTGCCCGCCGGCCTCGGCGTAGAACGGGGTGCGATTGAGCACGACGCGGCCGCGATCTCCCTGGGTCAGTTCGGCGACGCTGCCGCCTGCTTCGTCGAGGAGCGCCACGATCGTGCCTTCGGCGGCGAGCGACTCGTAGCCTCGGAAGTCGGTGCGGTGTTCGAGCTGCAGCGCCTCGCGCTGGTCGACACCGAAGCGGCTCGCTGCCCGCGCCCGCTCGCGCTGTGCGTTCATCGCCGTCTCGAAGCCCGCCTCGTCGAGCGTGAGCCCGCGCTCGCGGGCGATGTCGGCCGTCAGGTCAACGGGAAATCCGAATGTGTCATACAGCTTGAACACAGTCTCGCCCGGAATTGTCCGGCCGGCGCCGAGCCCGGCGATCGCCGTTCCGAGGATCGCCATACCGGAGGAGAGCGTCTCGGCGAATCGCATCTCTTCCTGGGCGAGCACGCGCTTGGCGTGCTCCGCGCCGCTCACGAGCTCCGGGTAGGCCGCTCCCATCTGTCTCACCAGGACGTCGACGAGCAGGTGGAAGAAGGGTCGCGTCTGGCCAAGCTGGTAACCGTGTCGGATCGCGCGACGGATGATGCGGCGAAGCACGTAGCCGCGCCCCTCGTTGGCCGGCAGCACGCCGTCGACGATCAGGAAACCGCATGCGCGAATGTGGTCGGCGATGACCCTTAGGCTCGGCGAGTCGAGTGCGCGCGTGCCGGTGACGCGGGCCGCCTCGGCAATGATGTCCTTGAACAGGTCAATGGCATAATTCGAGTGGACGCCCTGCATCACCGCCGCGATGCGCTCGAGGCCCATGCCGGTGTCGACACTCGGCTTCGGCAGCGGATTGAGCACCCCGTCCGCGGAACGCTCGTATTGCATGAACACCAGATTCCAGATCTCGACGTAGCGGTCCCCGCCCTCGTCCGCCGAGCCCGGCGGACCGCCTGCAATCCCCGGACCGTGGTCGTAGAAGATCTCGCTGCACGGGCCGCAGGGACCCGTGTCGCCCATCGCCCAGAAGTTCGAATCCGCCCCGAGCCGCGCGATACGCCCGGGTGCGACCCCCGCCTCCTCGACCCACAGGTTGAAGGCCTCGTCATCGGTCTCGAACACGGTGATCCACAGCCGGTCCTGCGGCAGGCCCAGCTCGCGGGTGACGAACTCCCAGGCAAAGCGGACGGCGTCGCGCTTGAAGTAGTCGCCGAAGCTGAAGTTGCCGAGCATTTCGAAGAACGTATGGTGGCGCGCCGTATAGCCGACGTTCTCCAGATCGTTGTGCTTGCCGCCGGCGCGCACGCAACGCTGCGCGGTCGCGGCGCGCCTGTACGCGCGCTGCTCCTTGCCGAGAAACAGGTCCTTGAACTGCACCATCCCGGCGTTGGTGAACAGCAGCGTCGGGTCATTGGCGGGCACGAGTGGACTCGAGGGAACGATTGCGTGACCGTTCCGCCTGAAGTACTCGAGGAAGCGGCTCCGGAGCTCCGCGCTGCTGACGAAGCCGGCGGCAGTATCGGTCATGGCGAATGCGCCGGCAGCGCCGGCAAGGGCTGAGGGGAACGTTGGGATTCTACGGGCAAATCCCGCCGGCCGGGACCCCGCTACTCGGGATCTCCCGGGCCCGGCGCGGATGGCGCTGCCGCGCCCGTCTCGGCCGAAGGGTCGAGTTCTTCGAAGGTTTCGCCGGCGGTGCGCCCGAGCGCTGCGCGCACCTGCTCGCCGGTGTAGCCCCGATACAGCAGAAACCGCGCCTGCCGGGCGCGCTCGGCGGGACCCGTCGGCACGTCCGGGCCGAAACGCCGCTGCCTGGCCGTGGCGGCCCGGGCAGCCCAGTCGGTCGATCGGCTGTCAACGGCCGTGGCGATCAGCGCGGCGGCGATGCCGAGGTGCCGCAACTCGAGCGCGATTCGGAGCGGACCATGGCCGCGGGCGATGCGGCTCGCAACCGCAGCCTCTACAAAGCGGTCGTCATTGACGAGTCGCTCATCCTCGAGTTCGCTGACCGCTGCCTCGGCGGCGCCGGTCTCGAACCCGGCCTCGGTCAGTCGTCCTTTCAGGGCGCCGCGCGAATAGTCGCGCCGGGACAGCAGCCCAATCGCTGTGCCGCGCGCGGCGCGAGTGCTGCCGGGATCCTCCGGCGGCCGCACCTGCGCGCGACCGCCAAGCCGCCGGCGCCCGGCACGAGGCGGGCGACCACCGCGCCCGTGGCCCGGCGACACCGGTCCTCAGCCTTCGGCCGCCTCGGCCGTCGGCGGTGCCACGGCGGTGCCGGACTGGCCGCGCCGCGGTGTCAGCAAACGCGCACGGAGCTGCCGATCGAGTTCCTCGAAGACCTCCCGGTGCTGCAGGAGGTAGGTGCGCGCATTGTCCTTGCCCTGCCCGATGCGCTCGCCCTTGTAGGCGTACCAGGAGCCGGACTTCTCGACGAGATTCTGGGTCACCGCCATGTCGATCAACTCGCCTTCGCGCGAGATCCCGTGCCCGTACAGGATCTCGAACTCGGCCTCGCGGAACGGCGGGGCAACTTTGTTCTTGACGACCTTGACGCGCGTCGAGTTGCCGATCACTTCCTCGCCGTTCTTCAGGGCCCCGGTGCGGCGGATGTCAAGCCGGACGGAGGAATAGAACTTGAGCGCGTTGCCGCCGGTCGTCGTCTCGGGATTGCCGAACATCACGCCGATCTTCATGCGGATCTGGTTGATGAAGATCACGATCGTGTTCGAGCGCTTGATGTTGCCTGTGAGCTTGCGCAGCGCCTGCGACATCAGCCGGGCGTGCAGTCCCACCTGCAGCTCGCCCATCTCGCCCTCGATCTCGGCCTTTGGAGTCAGCGCCGCGACCGAGTCGATGACCACCACGTCGACCGCCCCGGAGCGGACCAGCATGTCGGTGATCTCGAGTGCCTGCTCGCCGGTGTCCGGCTGCGACACCAGCAGGTCGTCGACCTTGACGCCGAGCTTCTCGGCATAGGTCGGATCGAGCGCGTGTTCGGCATCGACGAACGCCGCCGTGCCCCCGAGCTTCTGGCACTGCGCGATGACCTCGAGCGTCAGCGTCGTCTTGCCGGAGGCCTCGGGCCCGTAGATCTCGACGACGCGGCCGCGTGGCAGGCCGCCGACACCGAGCGCAATGTCGAGCGCGAGCGAGCCGGTGGGAATCACGTCGAAATCCATCGCCTGCGAGGCATCGCCGAGGCGCATCACGGAACCCTTGCCGAACTGTTTTTCGATCTGGCCGAGTGCGGCGGCAAGCGCCTTCTTGCGGTTGTCTTCCATCGCGGGGATACCTCCGGGGTAGGAGTCTGATTATCGCATACGGGTGCCGCGCGAGCAGCGGCAAATCGCCACGAATGCACGGGATTTGATGGGGTTTCAGCCGCGTCGTCGCCAGCGTGCCAGCGGTACGTAACGCGAGTCGCCGGAGCCCGGCAGCGACTCGACCAACACGAGTTCGCCGCTTGGCCATGAAACCGGCGCCACCGGACCGCCGGTGGGCGGCGAGGCGGCTGCGTGCGCGAGCGTCACGTGGGGACGGAAGGGCCGCGAATCAATGCGAAAGCCCTGATCGCTGAGCAACCGCCTCAACTCTGCCTGCATGGCGAGGACCGCCGGCGATGGATCGGAGCATGTCGCGACCAGCAGCCTCGGCCGTCGCCACCAGTCGATCCGGTCGAGCACGACGCTCGCCGCTGGGAGCACGAGGCGCTCCCCGAGGGCCCTGAGCGCGGACAGCTGCGATTCTGCGACGCTGCCGAGGAATTCGAGCGTCAGGTGCAGCTTGCCGGGCGGCACACCGCGGCCAGCGGCGGCGACCGCAGGGCCGAACGCTGCGCCAACAGCGTGGCGCGTGTGCTCGTCGGGCCACAGCGCGAAGAACAGCCTCCGCCGGGGCTCCTGCCGGGCCCCAATCGCCGGGCCCGCCACGCTCACAGCTCGAGGACCCCGCGAAGGGCGTTGGCCACGGTTTTGCGGCGTACTGCCTCACGGTCGCCCTTGAAGAACTTAAGCCGCACCTGGACGTGCACCGCGTGCCCGTGCCGCCAGGCCCACGCGAACCAGACGGTGCCGACGGGCTTGCCGGGGGTACCGCCGTCGGGCCCGGCGATGCCGGAGACCGCGACCGCGATGTCCGCACCACTGCGCTCGAGCGCACCAAGCGCCATCGCCTTGACGACCGGCTCACTGACCGCGCCGTGCGCGGCGAGCTCGGCGGGCGCAACGCCGAGCAGCGCCGTCTTGGCACCATTGCCGTAGCTCACGAAGCCCGCTTCGAACCACTGCGAACTGCCCGGGACATCGGTCAGCGCCTTGCCGATCCAGCCGCCGGTGCACGATTCAGCGACAGTGACGTGTCGGCCCGATGCGCGCAGGCTCTCGCCGACGCGGGCGGCGAGGCGCGCTAGATCGTAATCCGTGTCGGTCGTAGGTGTCAGAGCCTGAACGCCGACTGGCGGCCCCCCGTGCGGTCAGCGGGAGGGGCGGTGCCCTCGCCCATCGAGCGCGCGGACGGGATTCCGTTCGCGCCGCCTACCACGCCCATCAGCCGCATCGTATTCCCCGTGAACGTCCCTGCACGCCCCCGGCAAGCCTACCGGGAAGAACCTGGTTTGGCACATCGCCATCCGGGTTACGGGACGGTGAACCGCCGGTGAAGCGACTGTCACTCCCATATTGCGGTCAAATCGCGTAGGTTGCGCATCCATCCCGCGGTTTACGCGCGCCGCGGGGCTGGCATCGCCGGCAGCAGAGGCGCGGCTACTCGGGGGATTGAACCATGAAGACCATTGCTCTGGCGCTGGCAAGTGCCGTGCTCGCTGTCGTCGCTTCGATGCCGGTGTACGCAGCTGACACCAGCGGCCCGGTAACCTGCAGCGACGGCACCACCTCGCCGCACGGAGGCCGCGGCGCATGCTCGAGTCACGGCGGAATCAAGAAGGATGCGGCACCCGCCGCGGCTGCCACCGCGGCGAAGTCCGCCGCCGCCGCCACCGCTCCTGCAGCACCGGTTGTCCCGGCCACGGCCCCGGCCCCGGCCAAACCCGCGGTAGCGGCGAGCGCTGCGAGCGCCTCGACCGCTGCGCACTCGGTCAACAACGACGCGACCGGCGCCACGGCCAAGTGCAAGGACGGCAGCTACTCGCACTCGAAGACCCACTCCGGCACGTGCTCCAAGCACGGCGGTGTCGCAGACTGGCTCGACGGCTCGAAGAAGTAGGCCTCCCTAGGACGCGGCCGGCGCGGTCGTCGCCCCGCTGACCTCGGCGGGCTGCAGCCCTTGCGGCTGCGGCCCGCCGTCGTCCGCCAGGGCGCAACGCGCGACGACCGGCACGGCGGCCCGAAGCCGCGCGCAGGCCAGCCCCGCCGCGGCGGCGACACCTCGGCAGGGAGAGAGCCCCTCCGTCCACTCGTCGCAGACGAGCAGAAATGTGGACGGCCGCGGCCCCGCGGCCGCCTTGAGCCGCGCGAGTGAGTCGGTGAAATCCCTGTCGTCGCCACCGAGGTCGAGCTGGCGCACCGGGCGCGGCGCTGCGATCCGGAACAGCGGCGCTGCGTTCGAAGCGATAAGCGCCGCCGCCGGTAGCTCGCGCGCCGCGGTCATGACGGCTGCGTCGCGGCTGAGCGCGAGCCATGGCTCGGGCGGTGCGCGGTAAGCACCGAGGGCTTCGCGCGCCGCACCCGCCCCGCTCGCTGTGAGCATGGCGAGGAGCGCGATCGCGCCCCAGCGCTGCGCGCGGGCAGACATCACAGCGCGAGCGGCCGTCAGCAGCGCGAGGGCGAGCGCGAAGGAGTACTGCAGGACGTTGCGGCCGTCGATGAAGTTGGCCCACTCGTATCGGCTGCGGGAGGCTACGAGCAGCGTACCCCCCGCCACCACGTAGAGAAAGAGCAGCGACAGCAGGGCGTGTCGCGGCCGGTCCTCGCGCGTACGCCACCAGGCAGCGAACACGGCGGCGATCAGCAGACCGAGGAGCGCAACCAGCGCCACCCCAGGGAGTGCCGCGCCGATCGGAAGCGGGAGCCCCAGATCCTCGAGCTGGGCGCCGGCGTAGTCGACGACGTTTACGGTCCAGGCGCGAAACGAGGCTGGCATGTCGTAGGGCTGGATCTTCCCGAACGTCGCGAGGTTGTAGGCGGCGAGCGCCGCGAGCGGCGGCGTCGCACCGAGCGCCCACAGCGTCAAAGCGCGCGTCGCGATGAGGCTCCGCAGGCGTGCGTAGAAGAGCATCGCGGCGGATGCCGCCAGCACGGCGAGCCCGGCGTTTCGGACCGCGTAGCACAGGCCGGCCGCGAAACCCCCGGCCAGCCACCAGCCGCAAGCCGCCCGATTCGGGTCGGCCGCGATCAGCGGGCGTGCAAGCGCTCCGAGTGCGATCACGGCGAGCGCGAGCCCTGTGACGTCCGAGTACGCGACGAACTGCCACTCGCGCACACCAGGAGAGATGAGCACCCAGAGCCCAAGACTCAGCAACACGCTCGGCGGCGCCGCGCCCCGCCACATCACGACCAGCAGGAATGGCAGCAACGCCGCAGCCACCCGGCTCGGGATCAGCGCAGCCGTTCGGGCGTCGCCGGCGGCCGGCACGAGGGCAGCGACCACCAGCGCAAATCCGGGCGGAAACAGCGGCTGTGGAACTGCATCGGTGCCCCCCGGCCCAACGTCCCAAGGCGTGACCCGGGGCCGGCCGTCGGTCCGGAGCGAGGTGGCCATCTCAATGTACGAGGCGCTGTCCGCCAAGTACGGGTAGCGGCTGCGCGCGAGTCCGGTGTCGTACAGGCTGACGAGGAGCACGCCGAGCACGAGCGCAACGACCGGTGCGTGTGCCCACGTCGTTCCCGGACCGGGGGACAGGGGCACTAGAGCCTCGAGAGGGCGGCCAACCACACGGCCGCCACGGCCGCGAACGCCGCCCAGCTTGGCGGGTCGCGCAGGCTCCAGACGATCGGATCGTGGTGCATCTCGCCGCGACCGGTCAGCAACCAGATGCGCCCGAGCCAGAACCAGATCGACGGGCAAATGAGCCACAGCCGCGCGTGGTGGGGGTAGTGGAGCTGCGCGGCGGTCGAATCGACGAACAGCGCGAGCACCAGAACGGAGACCGCGCCCGTCGCGATGCCGAACGCCTGCAGTGCGGGGAGATCCTCGCGCCGGTAGCCACGACCGGGCAGGTGCAGTCCCGGCGCGCCCGGCGCCTCGTAGAGCTCTGCGCACCGCTTGACCAGCGACAGGCTGAGGAACAGGAACGCACCGAAGCTGAGCAGCCACACCGAGAGCTCGACACGGATCGCGGCGGCGCCGGCCACGATCCTCAGCGTCCACAGCGCGCCGAGCGCCAGCACGTCAAGGATCGCCACGCGTTTGAGACCGCGGGTGTACAGCGTCGTGAGCACAACATAGGCGACGAGCACGGCGAGGAACCCCCTGCCGACCAGCCAGGCGCCGGCGAGCCCGGCGAGGCCCAGCAGCCCCGCGACGGCCAGCGCCGGGCCTGCACGGATCGTGCCCGCGGCGAGCGGGCGATCGCGCTTCGCCAGGTGTGCGCGGTCGAAGCTTGCGTCGGCGAGGTCGTTGACGACGTAGGTCGCCGAGGCCACCAGCGAAAACGCAAGGAAGCCGAGCCCGAGTCGGCCGACAGCGGCTGGCTGCGCCCAGGCCTGGGCGGTCAGCAACGGCACGCCGACGAGCAGGTTCTTGAGCCAGTGATGGACCCGGAGCAGCCGCAGCCACGGGAAGCGGCGCCCCAGGCGTGCGACCTGCGGCTCGAGCGTTTGACCGGGTGCGCGATCCGTCGCCATGCGATTCGACTCCGGCAGCGGCCGGGGGCTCGTGGATAATGGCTGATCAGTATTCCATGAACGGCCCACACCCTGCCGCATGAGCGAGACTACCGTCCCGTCCGCCCTTCCCGCCACGCACACCCCGATGATGGCGCAGTACCTGGCGCTCAAGGCCGAGTGCCCGGACGTCCTGCTCTTCTACCGGATGGGGGACTTCTACGAACTGTTCTACGAAGATGCACGACGCGGGGCGCGGCTGCTCGACATTGCGCTGACGCAGCGCGGACAATCGGCCGGAGCGGATATTCCAATGGCCGGGGTCCCGGTCGCAACGCTCGAGGCGTACCTCGCGCGCCTCGTCCGGCTCGGCGAGTCGGTCGCCATCTGCGAGCAGATCGGGGAGCCCGGCAAGACGAAGGGCCCGGTCGAGCGCCGCATCGTCCGGATCGTAACCCCGGGAACGGTCACTGACGATGGCCTGCTCGAGCAACGGCGCGATACGCTCGTGGCGTCGGTCGCAACCGCGACGCCCAGGGCCGGCCTCGCATGGCTCGAACTCGCGAGCGGGCGGTTCACCGTGACGGAGGTCGACACTCCGGACGCACTCGAGGCCGAGCTCGAGCGCCTGAAACCCGCCGAGCTGCTGGTCGCCGAAGGGAGCCCCGCCGCAGCCCTCGGGGGAGCGCGCGTCAGAGCCCCGTGGCACTTCGAGCTCGGTGTCGCCACGCGGCTGCTGTGCCAGCAATTCGGGGTCCGGGACCTCGCTGGCTTCGGCTGCGCCGACAAGCCGCTTGCCGTCACCGCCGCCGGGGCGCTGCTGCAATACGTCCAGGAGACGCAACGCCAGACCTTGCCGCATCTTGCGGGGCTCGCAACCGAAGAACGCGACGCGGCCGTGCTGATGGACGCGGCGACCCGCCGCAATCTCGAGCTCGAGCAGAGTCTCGCCGGCCGACCCGAATGCACGCTCGCAGGGCTCATGGATCGCACGTCAACCGCGATGGGCGCGCGCGAGCTGCGCCGCTGGATCGGACGCCCGCTCCGGGACACGGTCGAGCTCCGGCGCCGCCACCACGCGGTCGGCAGCCTGATCGAGGGTGCGCGCGGGCCCGAGTTTCGGGAGCTGCTGCGCGGCATCGGCGACCTCGAGCGGATCCTGGCACGTGTGGCGCTCAGGAGCGCCCGGCCGCGCGACCTCGCGCAGCTGCGCGCGGCGCTGCGGCGGATGCCGGCGGTCGGTGCGCTCGCGGCGCAGCACGATTCCCCGCTGCTGGTCGCGACGGCGCCGGCACTCGCAGGCCACGCCGCGCTCGCCGAGCTTCTCGCCGCGGCACTGGTCGAGTCCCCGCCGCCCGTGTTGCGCGACGGCGGTGTCATCGCTGCGGCGTATGACGCCGAACTCGACGAGCTCAGGCGCATCTCCTCCGATACCGACAGCTACCTGCTCGAGCTCGAGGCACGCGAGCGGGCGCGTACCGGGCTTGCGAGCCTCAAGCTCGCGTACAACCGCGTTTCGGGCTTCTATATCGAGCTCAATCGCCGCGACGCCGAGAACGCGCCGGCGGACTACGTACGGCGCCAGACGGTCAAGAACGCGGAGCGCTTCCTGACCCCGGAGTTGAAGCAGTTCGAGGACAAGGTCCTCGGCGCCCGCGAGCGGGCGCTCGCGCGCGAACGGCAACTGTTCGAGGCATTGCTCGACCGGCTGCTGGCGGCACTGCCGGAGCTGCAGGCGACCGCCCGCGCGGTCGCGCTCCTCGACGTGCTCGTGAACCTCGCCGAGCGAGCGGTTGAACTGCGGTTCACCGAGCCCGAGTTCGTCGACGAGCCGCGGCTGATGATCGTCGGGGGCCGACATGCAGTGGTCGAGAGCGTGCTCGCGGGCCCGTTCGTGCCGAACGACCTGGACCTCGATGAGCGGCGACGGATGCTGGTGATCACCGGCCCCAACATGGGCGGCAAGTCGACCTACATGCGCCAGGCCGCGCAGATCGTGATCCTGGCGCGGATCGGCAGCTTCGTGCCGGCCGAGCGCGCCGTGCTCGGCCCGATCGATCGCATCTTCACCCGCATTGGCGCAGCCGACGATCTGGCCGGCGGTCGCTCCACGTTCATGGTCGAGATGACCGAGACCGCCAACATTCTTAACAACGCGACCGACGCGAGCCTCGTGCTGATGGACGAGATCGGCCGCGGCACCAGTACCTTCGACGGGCTGTCGCTCGCCTGGGCCGCTGCCGAGCACATGGCGCGCACAGTCCGCGCGTTCACGCTGTTCGCCACACACTACTTCGAGCTCACGACCCTGGCCGAGCAGGCGGCCGGTGTTGGCAACGTGCACCTCGATGCGACCGAGCACGGCGATGGGCTCGTGTTCCTGCATGCAGTGAAGCCCGGTCCAGCGAGCCGCAGCTATGGCCTGCAAGTGGCGCGGCTCGCCGGCGTGCCGCGCGAGGTCATCGCCGCGGCGCGACGCTACCTCGCGGCGCTCGAGCGGCGCGACCACGACTTGAGACCGCCGGGCCCACAGGCCGAACTGCTGTTCACCGGGCGGGTCGCGACCCCGGTCGCGTCGGATGCCGCAGATCCACGCTTCGCTGCTGAGCTCGCGGCGCTCGATCCGGACGTACTCACCCCGCGCGAAGCGCTCGAGGCCCTCTACCGGCTCAAGTCGCTGCGCCGCTGAACCGGCCGGTGGCGAGGAACGCCACCGTCTCGCGCACGACGCTCTCAGACACCAGCATGCCGGTGTGACTCACCGGCAGGACCAGGTGGTCTGTCGCACCCTCGAGACGGGTCTCCTCGACCGCGACCGTGCCGTCGTTCGGCTGCGGCAGATGACCAATGAACCGGCCGAAACCCAGCGCGTGCGAACCGGCGATCACGCCGATGTCGAAGGCGTGCCGCCACGCTCGCGTCTCGGCGCGCACCAGCTCGCGCTCGGCCAGAGTGCCGAACAGCAGCGCTGCGCCCGGCATGCGCAGGAACGCGCGTGCCGACTCGCTGCCGTTGACCGGGGAACCGAGCAGCACGATGCGGCCGAGCGGCAGGTCGGGATGGGCTTCGACGAGCCTCAGCACCAGCAGTCCGCCGAGGCTGTGCCCGACGAGGTGCACGGGCGAGGGCAGCATCAGCACCGCCTCGCGGAACTCCTCGATCACGGCCGGCAACGGCGCGGTCGCCGAGCGGTAGTGGAACTGCCGTACGGCGAAGCCGTGCTCCGCCAGCCGCCGCCGCAGCAGCGTCGCCTCGACCCCGGTCATCCACAGGCCGTGCGCGATCAGTATGGACGGCTGGTCAGGCACTCGGTCGGAGCCGGATGTGCAGGTCCCTGAGCTGCTCCTCGGTCACCGCGGTCGGCGCCTCGGTCAGCGGGCAGAAGGCCGTCTGGGTCTTCGGGAACGCGATCACCTCACGGATGCTATCGGCCCCCGACATCAGCATCACGAGCCGGTCGAGGCCGAAGGCAATGCCGCCGTGCGGCGGCGCGCCGAACTTCAGCGCATCGAGCAGGAACCCGAACTTGGCCCGGGCCTCGTCGTGCCCTATCCCGAGCAGCCCAAACACCACCGACTGCAAATCGTCCCGATGGATGCGCACCGAGCCACCGCCGATCTCCGAGCCATTCAGCACGCAGTCGTAAGCCTTGGCGAGCGCCGCCCCGGGATTCGCCGCGAGTTCGGCCGGGTCGTCGTTGGCGGGTGAGGTGAACGGATGGTGCATCGCGACCCAGCGCTTGCCGGCCTCGTCGTGCTCGAACATTGGGAAGTCGATGACCCACAGCGGGCGCCAGGCTTTGGCCAGAAGTCCGCGATCCGCGCCGACCTTCAGGCGAAGCGCCCCGAGGCTGTCGCTGACGACCTTCGCGCTGTCGGCGCCGAAGAACAAGAGATCGCCGGCCTCGGCCGCGGTCCGCTCAAGGATCCCTGCCACCGCGGCGTCCGACAGGAACTTCAGAATCGGCGACTGCAACCCCGCCCGGCCGGTGGTCGCATCGTTGACCTTGAGATAGGCGAGGCCCTTGGCCCCGTAGCGGGCAACGTAGGTGGCGTACTCGTCGATCTGGCTGCGAGTCAGCTCGCCTCCCCGCGGGACCCGCAGTGCCGCGACGCGGCCGTCAGCGGTCCGGGCGGGGCCTGCGAACACCTTGAACTCGCAATCACGCACCAGGTCCGCGACATCGACGAGCTCGAGCGCGATCCGCAGGTCCGGCTTGTCCGACCCGTAGCGGCGCATCGCCTCCGCATAGGTCATCCGGGGAAACGGGTCGGGCAGCTCGACCGACAGCACGTCGCGGAACAGCGCCCGGACCAGGCCCTCCATCAGGGCCATGATCTCATCCTGCGTCAGGAACGAGGTCTCGATGTCGACCTGGGTGAAGTCTGGCTGGCGGTCGGCGCGCAGGTCCTCGTCGCGAAAGCAGCGCACGATCTGGTAGTAGCGGTCGAACCCGCTGATCATCAGCAGCTGTTTGAAGATCTGCGGCGACTGCGGCAGCGCGAAGAACTTGCCCGGATGCGTGCGTGACGGCACCAGGTAGTCGCGCGCGCCTTCCGGCGTCGCCTTGGTCAGCATCGGCGTCTCGATGTCGACGAAGCGGTGATCGTCGAGGTAGCGGCGAATCGCCCGCGTGACTTCGTGGCGCAGCAGCAGGCGCTGCTGCATCAGGTCGCGCCGCAGATCCAGGTAGCGGTACTTGAGCCGCACCTCCTCGCGCACATCCTCGTCGAGCTGGAACGGCAGTGGCTCCGAGCGGTTGAGAACGGTGAGCACGCTGGCGAGCACCTCGACCTGCCCGGAGGCGAGGTTCGGATTGGCAGTGCCGTCCGGCCGCCGGCGGACGCGTCCGGTCACGCTCAACACGTACTCATTTCGGACCCGCTCGGCCTCGGCGAATACGGCCGCGGCGTCCGGATCGACGACCAGCTGCAGCAGGCCGTCCCGGTCCCGCAGGTCGACGAAGATGACGCCGCCGTGGTCACGGCGGCGGTGGACCCAGCCGGCGACGGTCACCGTCTGGCCGATGAGCGATTCGTTGACCTGACCGCAGTAATGGGACCGCATGATTCGTCTCGAAGACCCGCGCACGGGGCCGGCGATGTTACGGGCCGGTGCGCAACGGTGGCAAGCCGGGTGCGCCGCCTCAGCGGCGCCGCGCGCGCTTGCGCGCCGGCTTTGCGGTCCCGCCGGCCGGGGCCGCCGGGGCGGCGGTCGCGTCCTTCGGGGTTGTTTTTGGAGGGACCGTCGCGTCCCCCTTGGCAGTGTCGGTCGCCGGCGCAGCGGCGGTGTCGGCCTTGGCGGCCGGCGTTTCGCTCGGGCTCTCGGCCTTGTCGGCCTTCTCCTCGCCGTGCAGGTTACGCCGCGATTCCTTGTCCGACTTGAAGTCGGTCTCGTACCAGCCGCCGCCCTTGAGCCGGAAGACCGGCGCCGACAGCACCCGCGCGAGGCGCGACTTGCCGCAGGCCGGGCATTTGCGCAACGGCGCAGCGTTCATCTTCTGCATGGCCTCGTGGTGGTGTCCACAGGCCCGGCATTCGTACTCGTACAACGGCATCCGGCGACTCCGACTCTCCGCGGCCGCGGATCATAACAGCGCACCGCTCACGCGGCGGCGCGCCGCGCCTTGGCGAAGGCAAGGGCTCCGTCGGCGGCCGACACCCGGATGGCGTCGCCCGGGCCGAATTCGCCCTTCAGGATCCGCTGCGCCAGCGGGTTCTCGAGCTGCTGCTGGATCGCGCGCTTCAAAGGCCGGGCTCCGTACACGGGGTCGAAGCCCGCCTCGCCGAGACGGTCGCGGGCGGCATCGTCCAGCTCGAGCCCCATGTCCCGCTCGGCGAGCCGCTTCCTGAGGTACCCGACCTGGATGTCGACGATGCGACGGATCTCGCCCCGGCCGAGGGGATGGAACACCACGATATCGTCAATGCGATTCACGAACTCCGGCCGGAAGTGCCCGCCGACGATCTCGAGCACGGCGGCTTTCATGCGCTCGTAGTTACGCTCGCCCGCCATCTCCTGGATGACCTGCGAGCCGAGATTCGAGGTCATGATGACGACCGTGTTCCGGAAGTCGACCGTCCGCCCCTGGCCGTCGGTCAGACGGCCGTCATCGAGTACCTGCAGCAGCACGTTGAATACGTCCGGGTGGGCCTTCTCGATCTCGTCGAGCAGCACGACCGAGTACGGCCGCCGCCGCACCGCCTCGGTCAGGTAGCCGCCCTCCTCGTAGCCGACGTAGCCGGGCGGTGCGCCGATCATGCGTGCGACCGAGTGCTTCTCCATGAACTCGCTCATGTCGATGCGCACCATCGCTTCCTCGGTGTCGAACAGGAACTCGGCGAGCGCCTTGCTCAGCTCGGTCTTGCCGACACCGGTGGGCCCGAGGAACAGGAAGGAACCGTTCGGCCGGTTCGGGTCCGAGAGTCCCGCCCGCGAGCGGCGGATCGCATCGGCGACCGCCTTGACCGCCTCGTCCTGGCCGACGACGCGCGCTTCGATCGATTCCTCCATCCGGAGGAGCTTGTCCTTCTCGCCCTCGAGCATCTTGGCGACCGGAATGCCGGTCCACTTCGACACCACCTCGGCGATCTCCTCCTCGGTGACCTTGTTGCGCACCAGTGTCGGGCTCTTGGAATCCGCCTCGAGCGCAGCCTTCAGGCGCTTCTCGAGCTCCGGGATCTTGCCGTACTGCAGCTCCGACATCCGGCCGAGGTCGCCGGCGCGGCGCGCCGCCTCGAAATCAAGCCGGGCGCGCTCGAGCTGCTCCTTGATCTGGGCCTCGCCCTGCGAGGCGGCCTTCTCGCGCTTCCAGATCTCGTCGAGATCGGCGTACTCCTTCTCGAGACCCTCGAGCGTGTCCTCGATCTGCCCGAGTCGCTTGCGCGAAGCCTCGTCCTTCTCCTTGCGAAGCGCCTCGCGCTCCATCTTGAGCTGCACGATGCGCCGGTCGAGGCGGTCCATTTCCTCGGGCTTCGAGTCCATCTCCATCCGGATGCGGGATGCGGCCTCGTCGATCAGGTCGATCGCCTTGTCGGGCAGTTGCCGGTCGGTAATGTAGCGGTGCGACAGGGTCGCCGCCGCGACGATCGCGGGATCCGTGATCTGCACCTTGTGGTGCACCGCATAGCGCTCCTTCAGGCCGCGCAGGATTGCGATCGTGTCCTCCACCGACGGCTCGTCGACCAGCACCTTCTGGAAGCGCCGCTCCAGCGCGGCGTCCTTCTCAAGGTACTTGCGGTATTCATCGAGCGTCGTGGCCCCGACGCAATGCAGCTCGCCGCGCGCGAGCGCGGGTTTGAGCATGTTGCCGGCGTCCATCGCGCCCTCGGCCTTACCGGCCCCGACCATCGTGTGCAGCTCGTCGATGAACAGGATGATCTGGCCCTCCTGCTTCGCGAGATCGTTGAGCACGCCCTTCAGGCGTTCCTCGAACTCGCCTCTGAACTTGGCGCCGGCAATCAGCGCGCCCATGTCGAGCGCGAGGATCCGCTTGTTCTTCAGGCCCTCCGGAACCTCGCCGTTGACGATCCGTTGTGCCAGGCCCTCGACGATGGCGGTCTTGCCGACGCCCGGCTCGCCGATCAGCACCGGGTTGTTCTTGGTGCGTCGCTGCAGCACCTGCACCGTGCGGCGGATCTCGTCGTCGCGGCCGATGACCGGATCGAGCTTGCCGCCGCGGGCCCGTTCGGTCAGGTCGATCGTGTACTTCTCGAGGGCGCCGCGCGCCTCCTCGGCGTTCGGGTCCTGCACCTTCTCGCCACCTCGAACCTCGTCGATCGCCTTGTCGATGGCGCCACGGACGGCGCCGGCCTCGCGCAGGATCTTGCCGAGCTCAGCCTTGTCGTCGATCGCGGCGAGCACGAACAGCTCGGAGGCGACGTACTGGTCGCCGCGCTGCTGCGCGAGCTTGTCGGTGACGTTCAGCAGCCGCGCGAGGTCGTTCGAGACGTGGACCTCCCCGGCCGTGCCCTCGACCTGCGGCAGACGCTCGAGGGCCTGCGCGAGACGCGAGCGCAGCACGTTCAGATTGACGCCGGCCTTGTCGAGCAGCGGGCGGACCGTGCCCCCCTGCTGGTCCACGAGCGCCAGCATCAGGTGGGCGGGCTCGATGAACTGGTGGTCACGGCCAACGGCCAGCGACTGGGCTTCCGCCAGCGCCAGCTGGAACTTCGAGGTGAGCTTGTCCTGCCGCATGGGCCCGCCTCCCTATCAGGGACCTATTGTCACGAGGATGGGGCTACGGCGGGCAAAATCAACCGGGAAAGCCACCGCAGCCCGTGCCTGGCGGCCCCGCTTCGCCCCCCGGTCGGGGCTGCGTGCGGCGCCCGGATCACGACCGCGCCTTCGCCGCGGCGGTGCCGGCCACCAGCCAGGCGAGGGTTGCCATGCGACCCGTGCTCGCGTCGCGGCGAAACGAGTAGAAGCGCTCGGCATCTGCAAACGTGCAGGCCCCGCCGCCGCTCACCGACTGAATGCCGAGCCCGGCGAGGCGCTGTCGCGCGAGGTGATACAAATCGGCCTGCCAGCGGCCGCGGCGATTGGGAGTGAACGCCTCAGCAGCCGCGGGATCGCGGGCGGTGAACGCCGCGCGCACCTCAGCGCCGACCTCAAAGGCCGCGGCACTGATGCCGGGCCCGAGCCAGGCCACGAGGTCGGCGCCGGCAACGCGCAGTTCCCGCACCGTCGCCTCGATCACGCCGCCGGCAAGCCCGCGCCAGCCGGCGTGCGCGAGACCGAGCCGAGCGCCGTCGCGGCTCGCGATCACGACCGGCAGGCAGTCGGCCGTCAGCACCGCCAGCACCCGTCCCGGCTCGAAGGCCACCGCGGCATCGGCCTCGGGGTCCGCGCGTGTGCCGTCGTGGACGACCACGGCCGTGCCGTGCATCTGCCGCAGCCACAGCGGCTCCGCGGGAAGGGCGAGCGAGGCCTTGAGCCGCGCACGGTTGGTGGCGACGGCCCCGGGGTCGTCCCCGATGCGCGTCGCGAGGTTCAGCGTCGCGAACGGCCCGGCGCTGACGCCGCCGGCGCGGGTCGTGACGCCGGCGAACACGCCCGGCGGCGCCGGCCACTCCGCCGCAACCCATCCGATCGGGTTCATCGGGCGCGGGCCTCCATCGCTCAGCTGCGCGCGGGCGGATCGGCGCTCGCCGCAGCCGCGTCCTCGCGCAACGCCGCGAGCAGCTCGACGAAGTCGGGCGGCAGCGCCGCCTCGAACTCAACCCGGCCACGACCGTCCGGATGATCGAAAGCAAGCCGCGTTGCATGCAGCGCCTGCCGGCGGAATCCGCGCAGCGTCGCATCGAGGCGCTCCGTCGCCCCACGCGGAATGACCAGGCGCTTACCGTAGAGCGGGTCGCCGACCAGCGGATACCCGGCGTGGGCCAGATGCACGCGAATCTGGTGTGTCCGGCCGGTCTCGAGCTCGACGCGCACATGGGTATGGGCGCGGAACCGCTCGATCACGCGGTAGTGGGTCACCGCCTCGCGGCCATCGCCGCGCACCGCCATGCGCAGGCGGTCCACCGGGTGACGGTCGATCGGCGCGTTCACCGTACCCCCCGCAGTCATCACGCCGATCGCGACAGCCTCGTACACACGCCGCACCTCGTGCCCCGCGAGCGCGCGCGTCAGACGGGCGTGCGCCTCCGCGGTGCGTGCGACGACCAGCAGCCCGCTGGTCTGCTTGTCGAGACGGTGGACGATGCCCGCCCTCGGCAGGCGCGCGAGGTTCGGATCACGATGCAGCAGCGCGTTCTGCAGCGTCGATCGCGGATTGCCGGCGCCCGGGTGCACGACGAGGCCTGCCGGCTTGTCGATGACGAAGACCGCGTCGTCCTCGTGGACGACGTCAAGCGCGATCGGTTCGGGGGCCATTTCGACGCGCGCCGGATCGGCCGGGTGCAGCTGCACCAGCTCCCCGCCGCTGACCAGGTCTTTCGGTCGCGGCGCGCGCCCGTCCAGCAGTACGCGTCCCGCCTCAATCCAGCTCTTGAGCCGGGTGCGCGAATAATCGGGGAACAGCGCCGCCAGCGCCTGGTCCAAGCGCTGGCCGCGGTTCGCATCGGGGATACGCGCCTCGAGCGGGCCAGGCATCCAAACAACATACGCTATACTCCCGCGCCTTGCATTTCCCGGTGGATCGCCCTTGAGCTCGTCCCGCCTCGCGCCAGCCGACTCCGCCACTCGCACCCGCCGGCGCAGTACGGTTGGCCGTGCGGCCGTGATCGCGCTGCTCGGCGCGACGCTGTCACTTGGGGCCTGCAAGGCGCTGCGCCACAAGGAGGACACCGCGGCGACACCCGAGGTGTTCTACGCGCGGGCGCAAAAGGCGCTGCATGAGGGCAGCTACGCGGTCGCGATCAAGACGTACGAGGCCCTGACGGCGAAGTTTCCGTTCAGCGATGCGGCGCGGCAGAGCCGGATCGACCTGATCTACGCGTACTACAAGCAACGCGAGAAGGAATCGGCGGTCGACGCGGCGGACACGTTCATCCGCGAGAATCCGACCCACCCGCGGATCGACTACGCGTACTACATCAAGGGCCTGGTGTATTTCGAGCGCGAACCGAACTTCCTCGAGCGCTGGCTCAGCGTCGACATGTCGGAGCGGCCGCCGCAGGACCTGCGCAAGTCTTTCGATGCCTTTGCGCGGGTCGTCTCCCAGTATCCGCACAGCGATTACGCGGCTGACGCCCGACAGCGGATGATCTACCTGCGCAATCGCCTGGCGGACTACGAGATACACGTGGCGCGCTACTACTTGAAACGTGGTGCGTGGGTCGCGGCGATCGATCGCGCCCGTTATGTGATCGAGAACTACGACGGGGCGCCGGCGACGCGCGAGGCGCTGCAGATCATCATCGCGGCCTACGGCAAGCTCGGAATGCCGGACCTCGCAGCCGACACCGGCAAGGTGCTGGCGTTCAACTTCCCGGCAGCGCCGGCCGGCGTCAGCCGCAAGCACTGGTGGCAGCTCTGGTGAGCGCCGCCGCGCTGCGGGCAGTCAGCGCGTCCGGTAGCCCGAGGTGATCGGGTAGCGCCAGTCGCGGCCGAAGGCGCGGCCGCTGATGCGAATCCCCGGCGGTGCCTGGCGGCGCTTGTACTCATTGCGCTTGACCATCTCGAGGATCCGCCCGACCGTCGCCCGGTCGAATCCGCGGGCCGCAATTTCGTCGACCGACAGGTCTTCCTCGATGAACGCCTCGAGGATCGGATCCATGACCTCGTACGGCGGGAGCGAGTCAGTATCCTTCTGGCCGGCGCGCAGCTCGGCGCTCGGGGGACGCGTGATGACCCGCTCCGGAATTACTGCCGAGCTGCGGTTGCGGTACCTGGCCAGCCGGTAGACCATCAGCTTGCTGCAGTCCTTGATCGGTGCGAAGCCTCCGGCCATGTCGCCGTACAGCGTCGCATAGCCGACCGCCGTCTCGCTCTTGTTGCCGGTCGTCAGCAGCATGGCCCCGGTCTTGTTGGAGATCGCCATCAGCAGCACGCCGCGGCAGCGCGACTGGATGTTCTCCTCGGCCGTGTCCGGTGGCAACCCGGCGAACTGCCCCGCCAGCGCCGCGAGCGTCGCCTCGAACATGCCTTCGATTGAAATCGTGCTGTAGCGCACCCCGAGCGCGCGCGCCTCAGCCTCGGCGTCCTCGAGACTCATCGGCGCCGTATAGCGCGAGGGCATCATGACGGCGCGCACCCGCTCGGGCCCCAGCGCGTCGGCCGCGATCGCCAGCGTCAGGGCCGAGTCGACCCCGCCCGACAGTCCCATGACCACGCCCGGAAACCCGTGTTTCGTGACGTAGTCGCGCACGCCAAACACCAGCGCCTCGTAGACGCTCTCCTCCTCGCCGAGCTCCGGGGCAATCGCGCCCGGCAGCGGCGCCAGCCGTCCGCCGCTGCGCGTGAGCTCGACGAGCGCGGTCGCCTCCCGCCAGGCGGGCAGCCGCTGGGTCAGGGCGCCGTCGGCCGCCAGCACGAAACTGTTGCCGTCGAAGACCAGCTCGTCCTGGCCGCCGACCAGGTTCAGGTAGACAAGTGGCAGCCCCACCTCCGCCACGCGCTCGCGCGCCACCTGCTCGCGTTCGCGTTGCTTGTGCAGCTGGTAGGGCGAGGCGTTGATGACGAGCAGCGCCTCGGCACCGGCCGCGCGGGCCCGCGCGGCGGGTTCGCGCTCCCAGATATCCTCGCAGACCAGCAGCGCGACTCGCCCGCCCCTGATATCGACGAGCGTCGCGGTGTGCCCGGCTACGAAATAGCGCTTCTCGTCGAACACCTTGTAGTTCGGCAGGATCTCCTTGCGGTAGTTGGCGTGGACCCGGCCGTCGCGGATCAGTGCCGCCGAGTTGTAGATCGCACGGTCTGCGTACTCCGGGTAGCCGAACAGCACATCGACGCTCGCCGCTTCCCTGCACAGCCGCTCGACAGCACCGCGCATCTGCCGCCGGAAGCCGGAGTGGAACAGCAGGTCCTCGGGCGGATAGCCAGCGAGCGCGAGCTCGGGAAGCATGACGAGGTCGGCGCCGGCGGCGTGCGCCGCGTTCGCGGCCCCAAGCACGCGCGTCGCGTTGCCGTCGACATCGCCGACCGTGAGGTCGCACTGGGCGAGCAGCAGGCGAAGCGGACTTGCAGTCATGCGGGGATTGCTGCCATGTAATCAGGGCTCCGCGCGGCACCGACAGGCCGGTGGCGGACCTAGCGGCGCTTGCGGCTCCGTCCGGCCTTCCTCGATGCCGCCCCGCGATCGGTCGCCGGCGCGGGCTTGCGCGCCGGCGGCCGGCTCGCCGTGCGCTTGGCGGCAGCTTGCACGGGCGGGACGGTCCGAGCAGCGGTCCGGGCGTGAGCCGGGCGCACCCGGCGCGGGGCCGGAGCCTCGAGCGCCTGCATCATCGCGCTGCCGAGCTCCGCCGGCGAGTGTACCGTCCTCACGCCCGCGCGCTCGAGCGCCGCGTACTTGTCGGCGGCTGTGCCCTTGCCGCCGGCGATCACGGCGCCCGCGTGGCCCATGCGCTTGCCCGGGGGCGCGGTCACGCCGGCGATGTAGGCGACCACCGGTTTCGTGAGGTGGTGGTGAATGAACTCGGCAGCCGCTTCCTCGTCGCTGCCTCCGATCTCGCCGACCATGATGATGCCGGCGGTCTTGGCGTCCGACTCAAACAGCGCCAGCACGTCGACGAAGTTCATGCCGCGTACCGGATCGCCGCCGATACCGACGCAGGTGCTCTGCCCGAGTCCGAGCCGCGTGGTCTGGTACACCGCCTCGTAGGTCAGCGTTCCGGAGCGCGACACGATACCGACGCGTCCGGGCTGGTGGATGAATCCCGGCATGATGCCGACCTTGGCTTCGCCCGGGGTGATCACGCCCGGACAGTTCGGGCCGACGAGGCGAACATCGTAGTCCTTGAGCGCCTCCTTCACGCCGATCATGTCGTTGACCGGTATCCCTTCGGTGATGCAGACGATCAGCTTGATGCCCGCATCGGCCGCCTCGAGGATCGCGTCCGCCGCCCCGGTGGCCGGCACGTAGATCATGGAGACGTCGGCACCCGTCTTCTCGACCGCCTTGTGGGCGCTGTTGAAGACCGGCAGTCCGAGGTGCGTCTGGCCGGCGCGGCCCGGCGTCACGCCGCCCACGACGCGCGTGCCGTAGGCGATGCACTGTTCGGAGTGGAACGTGCCCTGCTTGCCCGTGAATCCCTGGCAGATCACGCGGCTGTGCCGCGACAGCAGAATGCTCATGCCGCTTGATCCGGACGGTCGGCCGCGAGGCGCACGGCCTTGGTCGCAGCATCGTCGAGATCGCTTGCCGGCGTGATCGCGAGCCCGCTGTTGGCGAGCTGCTGTCGCGCGATCTCGGCATTGGTGCCTTCGAGGCGCACGATCACCGGCACCGCGACGCCGGCGGTCTTGACCGCCGCGATCACGCCCTCGGCGATGATGTCGCAGCGCACGATGCCGCCGAAAATATTGACCAGGATTGCCCGCACCCTGGGGTTCGACAGGATCAGCTGGAACGCGGCCGTCACGCGCTCTGGCGTCGCGCCGCCACCGACGTCGAGGAAGTTCGCCGGCTGGCCCCCGTGCAGCTTGATCAGGTCCATCGTCGCCATCGCGAGCCCGGCGCCGTTCACCATGCAGGCGATGTCGCCGTCGAGCGAGACGTAATTCAGATCGTGCTCGGAGGCCGCGCGCTCCATCGGATCCTCCTGCGACGGATCGCGGTATTTTGCAACGACCGGCTGGCGGAACACGGCGTTGGCGTCGATGTTGATCTTGGCGTCGAGCGCGAGTACCGCGCCGTCCCTGGTGACGATCAGCGGGTTCACCTCGACCAGGCTGCAGTCGTTGTCGATGTACAGCTTGTAGATGCCGCGCGCAATCGCCTCGAACTGCCCGACCTGCGGGCCGGCGAGGCCGAGACCGAAGGCGAGCAGGCGGCACTGGTAAGCGGCGAGGCCGGCTGCCGGGTGAATCTCGACCCGCAGGATCCGCTCCGGAGTCCGCGCCGCGACCTCCTCGATGTCCATGCCGCCGGCGGCCGAGGCGATGAACGCAAGTCGGCTGCGGTCGCGATTGAGCAGCAAGCTGAGATACAGCTCACGCGCGATCGGCGAGCCGACCTCGACGTACACCTGCCGGACCGGCAACCCGTCGGGGCCGGTCTGCTTGGTCGCGAGGCGCGTCCCGAGCAGCGAGTCGGCTGCCGCGCGCACTTCGTCGACGCTGCGGCACAGCTTGACGCCACCGGCCTTGCCGCGCCCGCCCGCGTGCACCTGCGCCTTGACAACCCACAGGCTGCCACCGAGCGCCTCCGCGGCCGCGGCCGCCTCCGCACCGGTGGCGGCCACGTGACCGCTCGGGATCGCGATCCCGTAGCGCTCGAACAGCTCCTTCGCCTGGAATTCGTGCAGGTTCATCCGTCGTGCGCGGCCGCCGCTCCTCCCCGTCCTCGACGCCGGCGGTATTCTGCGCGAAGCACCGCGGCAGAAGCAAAGAAGCCGCGTGCGCGACCTCACGGTCGCGCTCCCTGGAACGATGCTACATTCGTTGCCGTCGCGCCCCGTGCGCGAGCCGCGGTAGAGGACCGGCCCATGCAGCATAGCCTGCGCGCCATGCACGACACTTCGGAGCTGTCCTGGCGCGTGCTCGGCCTTCTGAACCTGTTCAGGCTGCTCGTCCCCCTGGTGCTGGTCCTGGTGTTCGTGATCGCCGGCCGGCCGCACCCGGTGGGCGATGCGCATCCGGTCCTGTTCCGGGCGGTGCTGTACGGCTATTTTCTGGTCGGAGTTGCGCTGATCGTGCTGCTCAAACGCCGGACTCAAACGGCGGTGTGGCATGCGTACCTTCCGGTGATCGTCGACATCGCAACCTTAAGCGTCGTCGTGTACGCAAGCGGCGGTGCGGACAGCGGACTCGGGAGCCTGCTGATCGTGCCCGTCGGCGGGCTGTCGGTCATCGCCTATCCTCGCGGTGCGATGGTCACGGCCGCCGGGGCGGTGCTGGCGCTGCTCGCACAGCAGGGCGCGGCGGTGCTTGTCGATGCGGTGAGCCCGATCGGCTTCGTGCAGGCCGGCTACTACGGGGCCGTGCTGTTGCTGGTGGCGGCCGGCGGCAGCTTCATGGCGTTGCGCCTGCGCGAAACGGAGGCGGTCGTCCGCCAGCGGGACATAGACGTCGCGAACCTGGCGCAGCTGTCGGAGTACATTGTCCAGCACCTGCGCGAGAGCATCGTCGTCGTGGACGCGGAGGATCGGATTCGGTTGATCAACGACTCTGCCCGACAGCTGCTCGGACCCGAGGCGCGCTCCGGCGAGCTGCTCGGAGAGATCTGCCCGCGCTTGCTGTACCACGTGGAGAGCTGGCGCCGGCGGCCCGAGGGCACTTCGGCCGAGAGCGCCAGCTTCGTCGCGGCGGACGGCAGCCGCGAGGTCGAAGCTCACTTCGCCGCGCTCGGCAGGAATCGCCCGGCGCCGCTGATCGCGTTCCTCGACGACACGAGCCAGCTCGCCGAGCGCGTGCAGCAGACCAAGCTCGCGGCGCTCGGCCGGCTGTCGGCAAGCATCGCCCACGAGATCCGCAATCCGGTCGGCGCGATGAGCCACGCCGCCCAGCTGCTCGCCGAGAGCGCGGCGCTCGGCGAGCAGGAGAAGCGCCTGACCGAGATCATGACCACCAACTCCGAGCGCGTCAGCACCATCGTCGCGAACATTCTGCAGCTATCGCGCAGCGACAGTACCCGGCCGGAGCGGGTCCGCGTCGGCGAGTGGCTAAGCCAGTTCCTCGGCGAGTTTCGCGACACGCTGCAGTTGCCCGCCGGCCGGATCCGGGCCGTGCTGCCGAGCCCCGACATCGAGGTGCGGGTCGACCCGACGCAGCTGAGGCAGATCCTCTGGAACCTGTGCGACAACGCGATCCGCCACAGCGCCGAGATGCCGGGGACACCACCTGTGGAGGTCGTGGTCGCGCGCCTACAATCGACTGGCCGCCCGTTTCTCGAGGTCGCAGACCGGGGGCCCGGCATTGCGGACGCAGCGTCCGAGAGGATCTTCGAGCCGTTCTTCACGCAGCGCCGGGGCGGCACCGGACTCGGACTGTTCATCTCGCGCGAGCTCGCGCATCGCAACGGCGCGCTGCTGCTGTACGAGCCGCGCGCCGGCGGCGGCAGCATCTTCCGGGTCGTCTTCGCCGACCCCCATCGCTGGCAGGGTCGAGCCGATGGCTAAGCCGGTCGTGCTGATCGTCGACGATGAGCCAGATTTGTGCGAGTTGCTGTCGATCACCCTCGGCCGCATGTCGATCGAGTCCCGCTCGGTCGGCGACATCGCGAGTGCTCAGGCGGCGCTCAAGGACGGACAGTTCGACCTCTGCCTGACCGACATGCAGCTACCGGACGGCAACGGGCTGACACTGGTCGAGTGGCTGCAGTCCCACCGGCCCGAGCTCCCGGTCGCGGTGATTACGGCCCATGGCAACGTCGAGAGTGCGGTCAAGGCCCTCAAGCTCGGCGCCTTCGACTTCGTGTCGAAGCCGCTCGACCTTGCAGACCTGCGCAAGCTGGTCGCCCAGGCGATCAAGCTTGCCGGGCGCGACATCGGGGACGAGACCGGCGTCGTCGTGGCGCCGCGCCTGCTCGGCCGGTCCCCGGCGATGGAGGAGCTGCGCGAGCTCATCGCGCGCGTCGCCCGGAGCCAGGCCCCGGTGCACATCACCGGCGAGTCCGGCACCGGCAAGGAGCTGGTCGCGCAACTGATCCACGAGTCGGGCGCCC
>Ga0209415_10004185_pt1 | contig 26531 bp, 21 predicted proteins | sample PeaSoiSIISIP2007_FD_187696 | JGI IMG/M metagenome (GOLD analysis project Ga0209415, IMG submission 187696) | Peat soil microbial communities from Weissenstadt, Germany - SII-SIP-2007 (SPAdes) (version 2) | ecosystem: Environmental > Terrestrial > Soil > Wetlands > Peat | place: Germany... | reverse complement strand
GAACTGGCCGCGGTCAGGCCCGATAAGGCGATGCTGAAACTAGACATGTCGATACTCCTAAATTTTCTGGTAAGTGATGAATTCGTTCATTTGCGGTGCGCTTGCTAATTCGAGATTTGCGCGACGTTGCTGAGCAGCACGGCGCCCTGGCCTGCGACGTTGACCGACATTCCGGTGCTGCCCGCGCCCATCGTGACGCTTTGTATCGTGCCGCTGATGTAGGTAGGCACTGTCGTGCCCGCGGCCACACCGGCCACCTGCGCGCTCACGCTGTATTGCCCGACCGGCGCCATGGCGCCATTCGCTTCGGTGCCGTCCCAGGTGAAATTGGCGATGCCCTTGGCTTGCGCGCCGAGATTGACTTGCCGGACGATGTTGCCGCCGCTGTCGGTGATGTTGACGAGCACTTGCGCCGAGGTCTGAGGAACGGCCACGGCGCCCGTGACGGTTGCGCCGGGGGCTGCGATCGCGGCCGTCGAACTCGGCACCAGCGCTTGGTGGCCGAGCAGCGAGGAGGCCTGCATCGCTTGATTTCCGACCAACGAATTCGAAAAGTTCGTGAACGAAGTGTTGAGCTGCGTGATGCCCTGGACTTCGCTCAGTTGCGCCAGCTGAGTAAGGAACACGTTGCTGTCGACCGGGCTGGTCGGATCCTGGTTCTTGAGCTGCGCCAACATCAATGTCAGAAAGTCCGTCCCGCCCAGGCTCACGCCGCTGCTGCCGCCTGCGGCGCCGCTGGTACTCGACGAGGAAGTCGAGGCGTTGCCGGCGGCGGGAGTCGTCGGCGTCGTTGCATGCATTGCGGGATGAATCGAATTGATTTGCATAAATAAGTCCTACCAGGCCCTAGTGGCCCATCGAGATCGTTTTGAGCAGCAAGTCGCGTGCCGTGTTCATCGCATCAATATTGGTCGTGAAAGAGCGATTGGCGGAAATCATATTGGTCATTTCTTCGATCGAATTGACGTTCGACATGTAGACGTAGCCGTCCTTGTTCGCGAGCGGATTGTTCGGCTCGTAGCGCGTCGGAACCGGCGTCGTGCTCTCGACGATCCCGAGCACGCGCACGCCCGCCACCGCGCCGTCGCTGTCGCCGCCGTCCGAATCCGACGTGTTCATCAGAGTCTGAAAAACCGGATGGCGCGCTCGATAGACCTTGGAGGGATCGCCGTCGACGCTCTCGGCGTTGGCGAGATTGCTCGCCGTCGTATTGAGCCGGATCGTCTGCGCGTTGAGCGCGCTGCCGGAAATGTTGAAGACACTGAATAAAGACATGGTTGCGTTCCTACTGCCCGGAGATGACGTATTGCAGATCTGAAATTTGACTGTTGATGAACGTGAGGCTCGCCTGATATCGGACGTTGTCTTCGGCGAACGCGGCCTGCTCCACCGGCATTTCCACGGTATTACCGTCCAGCGAAGCTTGATACGGATTGCGGTACTTCAATTCTCCCGGCGCGAATTCGCCGGCGTTTGCCGCGATGTGGCCGGGATCCGTGACGCTGACGGCGAGCCCGGTTTCGCTGTGGGCGCCGGCTAGCACTTCGGTGAAGTCGATGTCGCGCGCCTTATAGCCCGGGGTGTCCGCATTGGCCAGGTTGTTGGCCAATACGCTGAGACGCTGCCCGTGCAGCAGCAACGCGGATTCGTGAATGCCAAAGATATTGTCGAACATCGTTGCGAATACTCCTCGATGGATACCCTAAGCAAGAGCTGTGCCAAGTCGCGCAAACTGCGAATAGTGGGAGCCAGCCCGCTGCTTGCGGGCGTAACGGTCGCTGTGGCGCGGCACGAGGGCGACGAGGCGGCAAGAAATTGCCGCGACGCGGCCGGGAGCGGCAATCAGGCAGACGGCCGCATTGCGGCGAGCGCCGGCTGCATGGTTTGATCCCGCATCGCCGTGTTGATCCCGCATCACAGCGTTGATCCCGCATTGCAATGCAGCTCAAACTCCCCGCGCCGCGCGCGCGGGTCTGGCACGCCGCTTGCTACATAAGGCTAGATGCCGCACCAAGCGCCAAGAATTCGTCACCTATTGCTGAGGGCAGGCCTTGCCGCGACACTCGCGGCCGCAGTGACGCTTGCGGCCACATTGACGCTTGCGGCCGCGACGACGCAGAACCTTGACCTGCAAGACGTAGCGCAACTCGAAGTACTCGCGAAATCCGCTGCGCAACGGGAATTGCCCGCGCTGGCCGACAAACAACGATTGCAGGTCGGTCCGCTGCAGCCGGGCCTGCGATTGGATCGATGCGCAGGCGCCATCGCTCCGCATGTTGCCCCTGGTTTGCGGATTGCCGGCAGAGTGGTCATCGAACTGCGCTGCGATAGCCCTACGCCTTGGCACATCTACGTTCCGGTGCACATCGTCGGGACTTCGATGGCAGCGGTCGCTGCTCATGCAATCGTCATGGGCACCGTGCTCGGCGCCTCGGATCTGCGTCTCGAGCAACACGACGTCAGCGAATTGCCGCAGGGTTACCTCGATGATCCGGCAATCGCCATCGGCCTCACCGCGAGCCGCGCGATCGCAGGCGGTGCCGTCTTGACCAATCAGCAATTAATAGGAACCAGGGCCGTGCAGCGCGGCCAGACTGTCACTTTGGTCGCCAGCGTCAACGGAATGAGCGTGCGGATGTCCGGTCGCGCCTTGAGCGACGGGCTGGTCAATCAACGAATTAAAGTTGAAAATCTTTCATCTGGACGAATCGTCGAGGGAGTCGCCCGGTCGGAGCAAATCGTTGAAATTGTTTTCCAATAGGCCTTCAGTGAACTGCGTCACAGTCGATACCAGGAAATGGAATGTCAATAGTGCACGTCTTAGTTAAAGTTCATCCAAACCCTGACGATAACCCCATATGGGCAGACCGTTTGCTCCAGGAGATCTAGGTGACGAACAAAATTAGTGGTTACAACTCGTCTGAGGCGCTCACGCCCGTCCAGGGCTCGGGCAGCAACAGTCCCGTTGCCGATAAGACGCAGCCGAGCACCCCGGCTGCGAGCGCACAGGTCGCGCCAGCGGCGGATCAGGTAACTTTCACCGGTTCGGCACGCACCTTGCAAAAGCTCAGCGCCGCGCTCGCGAATGCGCCGGTCGTCGATGCGGCGAAAGTCGCTGCGGTCAAACAAGCCGTTCAAAACGGCGCCTATACCGTGAACAACGGCAGTGTTGCCGACAAGCTATTGCAGTTCGACAGCGAACTGAAGTAGGTCTATGACGCATGATGCCCGCCGCCGCTTAGAGCTTGTACTGGATCGCGAGATCGACGTCGCCCGGCAGCTGGCGGCGACGCTCGAAGCGGAACGCGAGGCGTTGAGCGGCAATTCGCCGACGGCCGTCGCGGAAAAAGCCGCTCAAAAGGTGGCATTGCTGGGTACGTTCGCGGGTCTCGAAGGCGAGCGGCGCAGCCTCGCGGAGCCGCCGTTTTCGGAGGTTTCCGATACCGCGGCGCAACGCTGGCGCGACTTGATGGACCTGATGGGGATCTGCCAGAAGGCCAATGAAGTCAACGGCTACATCATCAATGTGCGCCGCGCGCAGGTGCGCGAACTCATCGATGTCGTGCGCGGCGGAGCGGCCGTAACCTACGGTCCCCAGGGCAAGACTTTCGCAAAAGCGCTCCGGGCGCTGGCGCGGGCGTGACGTATGCTGGTACTCAGCCGTCGCGCTGACGAATCAATTCTGATCCAGCCCGCAGAAGGCACGGACGGCTCGATGACCTTGGCGCAACTGTTCGCCAAAGGCCCGATCCTCATTACGCTCCTAGGCGGTACGGGCCGCCGTGTCAAGGTGGGCATCGAAGCCCCGGAACAGTTGTCAATCCGCCGCAAAGACGTCGTCTGATTAGACATATGGCGGGCGTTTAACGCCTGCCCTTCGCTTAAAGTGTGACCTGTGTGCATAATGGCGGCTATCCCCCAAAACATTAGCCGCAGGGAACCTGATGGAGCGTCGTTTGCACACTCGCCATCGCGCACGTACTACCGTGTATGTGGTGATGTCCGGTCGTAAGAGTCGGATCTGCAAGGCCAAAAACCTCAGTGCAAACGGCGTGTTCGTGGAAACGGAAAACCTAGGTCTGCGCAAGGGCCAACAGGTACAGCTCGCATTCGCGATCAATCTCGGTCTGGTCACGAAAATTCATCGGCGCACGGCGATCGTCGCGCACGTGACGCGCGGCGGTACCGGCCTCATGATGGAACAATTCGCGGGGCGCTGAAGCGGTCGGCGCAGCGCGCCCGGCCGCTGTAAACTAGGGCGCAATGCCGCCCTTAGATCCGCGCCGCTCGGATGCGATTCGCATTCTGGGCGCGCGCCAGAACAATCTCAAAAATCTCGACCTCGAGTTGCCGCTCAACGAATTGATCGTCGTGACCGGCGTCAGCGGTTCGGGAAAATCTTCATTGGTGTTCGACACCCTGTATGCAGAGGGCCAGCGACGCTACGTCGAGACATTCTCTCCGTATGCCCGGCAGTTCTTGGATCGCATGGACAAGCCCGCGGTCGATCGCATCGAAGGAATTCCGCCGGCAATCGCGATCGACCAGAACAATCCCGTGCGTACCTCACGCTCGACGGTCGGCACGATGACCGAACTCAACGATCATCTGAAGCTGCTGTTCGCGCGCGCCGCAATTCTGCATTGTCGCAGTTGCGGAAAACCGGTGCGGCGCGATACGAGCGTCAGCATCGCCGCGGCACTCGCGGCACTATCGCGCGAGCACGGCGACCCGCGACTGGTGCTGACTTTCCCGGTCGGCATTCCGAAGAATTTTTCCGAAGCGGAAATCAAGACTTTGCTCGAGCGGCAAGGCTATGGCCGCATCCACGAGACGCGCGACGGCGTTTTGCAGGTCGTGCAAGACCGCTTGCGGTGGAGCTCCGCCGAGGCGCCGCGCATCAGCGACGCGATCGAGGCGAGTCTGCGCCTAGGCGAGGGCCGGTTCGACGTATATCCTCAGCCGGATTCCGGTGAATCCTCGGCTCCTTGGCGTTTCTCGACCGGCTTGCATTGCCCGGATTGCGAGATCACTTACAAGGATCCGAGCCCCAGCAACTTCAGTTTCAATTCGCCGATCGGCGCGTGCGAGGCCTGCCGCGGATTCGGACGCAACATCGGCGTCGACTACGACCTGGTGATCCCGGATGCGTCGTTGAGCTTGGCGGCGGGCGCGATCAAGCCGTGGCAAACCGAGTCCAACAAGGAATGCCAGGCGGATCTGGTGCGCTTCGCGCGCAAACGCGGCATTCCGCTCGACGTTCCTTGGAGCAAACTCGACGCCGATCAGCGCGCGTGGGTCATCGAAGGCGAAGGCGAATGGAGGAAAAACGTCTGGTACGGCGTACGGCGATTTTTCGCCTGGCTCGAGACCAAGGCATATAAGATGCACATTCGCGTCTTGCTGTCGCGCTACCGCTCGTACACGGAATGCGCCTCTTGCCATGGTGCGCGCCTCAAGCCCGATTCATTGCTGTGGCGCATCGGCTCGTCCCGCGGTGTCCGTGCGGCCGGGGACGCCCGCAATTCTGCCGGCGTCAACATACGCGATCTGATGCTCATGCCGATCGATGCCTGCCGGCGTTTCTTCGACTCGCTGGAATTGCCGGCGCCGATGGACGCGGCAACCGAAGTCTTGCTGCGTGAAATTCGCACGCGCTTGCGATACTTGACCGACGTGGGTTTGGGTTATTTGTGCCTCGACCGCCAGTCGCGAACTCTTTCCGGTGGTGAGGTGCAGCGAATCAACCTCACGACGGCGCTCGGCACGTCGCTCGTCAACACGCTGTTCGTATTGGACGAACCGTCGATCGGCCTGCACGCCCGCGACGTCGACCGCATCGTCGGTCTGATGCGCAAGCTACGCGACGCCGGCAACACGCTTGTGGTCGTCGAACACGATCCCAAGGTGATGCAGGCGGCCGACCGATTGCTCGATATCGGTCCGGGTCCCGGAGAACGCGGTGGCGAGGTCGTCTTCTATGGGCCGGTCCGCGATTTGCCCCAGGCGCACGCGTCTCTTACCGCCGATTATCTATTCCGCCGCAAGCGCGTCGACTCGCAAGCGCGCCCGACACCGAAGGGCGCGGGCACGCTGCGCATTGAGGGGGCTGCGGAACACAATCTCCGGGAGATCGACGTCGAGATCCCGCTGCAGCGGCTCGTCTGTGTGACCGGCGTCAGCGGGTCCGGCAAATCGACGCTCGTGCATGACGTGCTTTATGCCGCGCTGCTGCGCGCCAAAGGCAAGCCCACCGAGAACCCCGGCCGCCACCGGCGAGTCTGCGGCAGCGAATCGATCGACGCCGTCATCATGGTCGATCAGAGCCAAATCGGCCGCACGACACGCTCCAATCCAGCGAGCTACGTCGGCGCTTTCGATGCGATCCGGAATTTATTTGCCAAATTGCCCGAATCCCGCGCGCGCAAATACACGGCCGGTACGTTCAGCTTCAACGCCGGCAACGGCCGCTGCCCGAGCTGCGGCGGCAATGGCTTCGAGCACGTCGAAATGCAGTTCCTCTCCGATGTCTATTTGCGCTGCCCGGACTGCGACGGTCGGCGCTTTCGCGCCGAGGTGCTCGAGTGCAAGCTCGAGCGCGCATTATCGGCGCCCAAAAGTATCGCCGACGTGCTCGATCTGACCGTCTCGGAAGCGCTGCTTTTCTTTGCCGAGGACCGGGAAGTCTGTCACCGCTTGCAGCCCTTGGCGGACGTCGGCCTCGAGTACTTGCGTCTCGGGCAGCCGGTTCCGACGCTTTCCGGCGGAGAAGCGCAGCGGCTCAAGCTCGCCGAGCATCTCTCGAGTCATGTCACGGCGAGCGCCGCCGGAGCAAGCCCTACCGCGCGACGTGGATCGCTGTTCTTGTTCGACGAACCGACGACCGGTCTGCATTTCGACGACATCGCAAAGCTGCTGCGCACGTTCAGACGCCTCGTCGATGCCGGCCATTCGGTGCTGGTCGTCGAACACAACCTCGATCTGATTCGCGCGGCCGACTGGATCGTCGATTTGGGTCCGGAGGGCGGCGACGCGGGCGGCTTCGTGGTTTGCGTGGGTACGCCGCAGGACGTGATGCGGGTGTCCGCTTCACACACGGGCCGCGCGCTGCTCGAGGCCGAGCTGCCGGCTGCGTTCGGCCTTAGCGTGCGGGACGCCGAGACCGCCGCCGTGCGCCCGCAAGGGTCCGATAGAATCGAGATCTACGGCGCCAGAGAGCACAACCTCAAGAATATCGACGTGCAGCTGGGTCGCAACCAATTCACGGTGATCACCGGTATTTCCGGCAGCGGCAAGAGCAGTTTGGCGTTCGATATTTTGTTTGCCGAGGGCCAGCGGCGCTATCTCGAGTCTTTGAATGCGTATGCCCGGCAGTTCGTTCAGCCCGCTTCGCGCCCGGACGTGGAAGCCATTGTCGGCATCCCCCCGACCGTAGCGATCGAGCAGCGCACGAGCCGCGGTGGCCGAAAGAGCACCATGGCGACGCTCACCGAGATTTACCATTTTTTGCGGCTGTTGTACGTGAAGCTGGGGACTCAGTATTGCCCCGACTGCAATGTGCCGATAGAGCCGCAGACGCAGGAAGCAATCGCGGCGCGCTTGATCAAGGACTTTCGCGGCCGGCACATTGACTTGTTGGCGCCTCTCGTCGTCTCGCGCAAGGGCTTGTATACCGCGCTGGCAAAATGGGCGCGCGGCAAAGGCTACGCGCAGCTGCGCGTCGACGGGGTCATGCGTCCGACCGCGAAATGGCCGCGGCTCGACCGCTTCACGCTGCACAGTATCGAAGTGCCGGTGGCGGGTTTGATCGTGACCGCAGGCACCGAAGCCGAGCTGCGCGCGGCTCTCGGATCAGCCTTGAGTTTGGGTCGCGGTTTCGTGCAGATCGCGACCGGGCAGGTATCCTCTGCTGCAACGCCGGCGCTGCGGGGTTTCTCGACGAAACGCGCGTGTCCCACCTGCGGGACCGGCTTTCCGGATCTGGACCCGCGCCTGTTCTCGTTCAACTCGAAGCACGGTTGGTGCAAGAGCTGCTTCGGCACCGGATTGGAATTGCCGGATTTCGACGCCGAACAAAGCGGCGAGGAATCCGCTTGGGCGTACGCGAGCGACGCTCCAGCGCGGATTTGCGCGCACTGCGCGGGCGAAAGGCTCAACCCGGTCGCGCGGCATGTGCTGTTTCGCGGTCAATCGATTTCCGCGATCACGCGCTTGCCGGTGCGCGACTTTGCTGCGGCTCTGGGAACTTTCAAGCTGCGGGGTCGCGAACGCGAGATCGCACGGGATCTGCTGGCCGAGCTGCAGTCGAGAGCCGCATTCCTTTGCGATGTCGGCCTGGGCTATTTGCAGCTCGATCGCGCAGCGCCGACTCTGTCGGGAGGCGAGGCGCAGCGCATCCGGCTCGCGGCGCAGCTCGGCTCGAATCTGCAAGGAGTCTGCTATGTGCTCGACGAACCGACCATTGGGTTACATCCGCGCGACAATCGGGCGCTGCTCGATACCCTCGAACGCTTGCGCAGCAAAGGCAATACCCTGGTCGTCGTCGAGCACGACGAAGATACGATACGCCGGGCCGATCACGTCATCGATCTGGGTCCGGGCGCAGGGAAATTCGGCGGCCGCCTCGTCGCCCAAGGCACGGCCGCGGAACTGGCGCGACTCGGCACCTCGGTGACGGGCCGCTGCCTCGCATCACCGCTGACGCATTCGCTCGCGCGCCGCCGGCCGATCGACGCAGGCACCGCTTCGATTCGGATCGTCGGCGCGACGCTGAATAATCTGCACAAGATCGACGTAAGCTTCCCGATCGGCCGCTTTAGCGTCGTCACGGGCGTATCCGGTTCCGGCAAATCCTCGCTCGCCCGCGATGTACTGTTCGAAAATCTAAAACGCTTGGTCGCGCAGCGACGCGAGAAGACCGAGACTCGGCTCATCGGGTGCGAGCAAGTTCACGATTGGCAGCGCGTCACACGTGTACTAGAAGTCGATCAGACGCCGATCGGCAAGACGCCGCGCTCCTGTCCGGCGACCTATATCGGGTTCTGGGATGCGATTCGCAGGCTGTTCGCGGAATCGACCGAAGCGCGCATCCGCGGCTATACCGCGAGCCGCTTCTCCTTCAATTCGGCCGGCGGCCGCTGTGAGGCTTGCGAAGGCCAGGGCGTGCAGCGCATCGAGATGAATTTTCTTCCCGATGTGCAGATCCCGTGCGACGTCTGCCGCGGTCAGCGCTTCAATGCGGAAACCTTGAGCGTTCTGTTCAAGGGCAAGAACATCGGCGAAGTGCTCGCCATGAGCGTCGAGGATGCCGCAGAATTCTTTGCCGCGCAGCGCAGCGTGCATCACGCCTTGGGGCTGCTCGCCGACGTCGGCTTGGGCTACTTGAACTTGGGTCAGGCAAGCCCGACGCTGTCGGGCGGCGAAAGTCAGCGCATTAAATTGGTGACTGAGCTCGCCAAGGTACGCACCGACGCGCCGGGCCTCGATGCGGCGCGGCGCGAGGGGGCGCATACTCTGTACGTATTGGATGAGCCCACGGTGGGCCTGCATATGGCCGATGTCGAAAAATTGCTGCGAGTACTGCATAAACTCGTCGACACCGGCAACACCGTCGTCGTAATCGAACATAATATGGACGTCATGGCCGAGGCCGATTGGATCGTCGATCTGGGACCGGAGGGCGGCGACGGCGGCGGCCGTCTCGTCGCCCAGGGATCGCCGGAAACCATTTTGCGCGCATCGCGCCGCAGTCATACCGCGCGCTTCCTCGCAGAATTCATCGCCGCACGCGGTGTGGCGTAATTCTTGAGCAAGCCGTCTTCATTGATCGCGTTATTGAGTGCGGTGCTGCTCTCGATCTGGTGTGTCGGCGTGTTGGGGCGCGGCTATTGGACGCCCGACGAGCCGCGCGAGGCGGACATTTCCTGGCGCATGAGCTGGCAAACCCATAAAGCCGTACCCTTGTTGGCGGGCGAACCGTTTTGCGAGAAGCCGCCGCTGACCTACTGGCTGGCGGCCACGCCCATCAAATTGTTCGGCGCAGGCGCTTGGGCGGCGCGGCTGCCGAACTTGCTGTATGCCGTGATCACCGCACTCGGCGTGGGCTTGTTGGCGCGCCGCGCCGCCGGTGCCCTCGCGGCCGTCGCGGCCGCCGCCGCGATAGGGAGTTTTCTGCTCTCCTACCAAGTCGCGATCTGGCTTGCCACGGATGCGCCGTTGCTCGCCGCGGTATCGCTGGCCCTGCTCGGCCTGTACAGCGGATTCTATGCCGCCGGCAGCCGCGATCGTTTGCGCGGCTATCTGCTGATGCATGCCGCGCTGGGCGTGGGCTTCTTGGCCAAGAGTGCGGCCGCCTGGATGGTACCGGCGCTCGCGCTGGCGACACTGATCGTCTGGGAGAGACGCTGGCGAGAGTTGCTGCGCTGGGAGCTCTATGTCGGCTTGGCAGTGCAGGCCGCGATCGTTCTTCTGTGGGTGTGGTTCGTCTATGCCGGCCCCGACGGCAGCGCGCATTTGAAAGTATTCTTCTGGAACAATCTGGTCGGACGATTCACGAGCGTGGATGCGCCGGCGGAACTGCAGTACGCGACCGGGCATCGCAATTCTCCGGGAAAATATTTTCTGGAATTGCCGATTTATCTATGGCCTTGGACGCTGCTGTGTATTGCGGCGGTACGGCGCGCCTGGCAGCAGCGCCGCGGGCCGGCGGATCAATTGCGTGTGGTTCGTTTTGCGGTTGCCGCATTCTTGCCGTCTCTGCTCATATTGTCGGTCGCGGCGACCGCGCGCGATATTTATTTGGCGCCGGCATTGCCGGGTGCCGCTTTGCTGCTCGGCTGGTGGAGCGTCGAAGTTCTGCGCAACCACGACTGCTGGGACGTTCGAGCGCTGCGCGCGACGACGCTGTTATTGTTGGTGGCCGCCGTCGTGATAGCGGTGCTCGTCACGCTGATCGGCGTCGCGGCGGGACCCAGCCTGGAGGCGCCCGCGAGCTATGCGCTCATCGCGGCTTTGGGCGTCGGCGTTGCGGTCTACCTGATTCTCTACGCCTGGTTCGCTCTCGGACGCCGGCGATTCATGGCGGCGCAGCTCGCGCTGCTCGTCGGCTATTGCAGTCTGCTCGTGGGCCCGGCGTCGCAGGCTTACCATGAGGCGGATCGTTGGCAGAATTTGGCGGCTCTAGGCGCTGCGCTGCGCGCGGATCTCGGCAACGATTCCCTGGTGCTGGTGGCGCCCGACGAGACGACCCGTGCTTGGGTCGATATGTACACTCGAACCGAGGTGACTCGCATACCGGGACCGAATGACGCTGCCGCAACCCTGCAGCTCAAGGCAGCCATGGCAGCGACACCGCACGCCTTGGCGTTCGTACAGTTGGACGGCAGGCATCTGACGCCCGGAATGCTCGCGCTGGCGAAGCGGTTCGCACTACCGGACAGGCTGACTCGCGAGGAACAAGACCCGGAGTGGCTCGCGGCCGCAGGCTTGGTGGTCGCAAAGCGCTATGCGCTGCCGAATGGTCGTCGCTACGCCTTGCTGGAATCGCCGACGGTGCGCTTCGCGCTGGAGCCGGCGATCCGCTGAAACAAGGCGAGGTACTGACCGACCTGGCGGCTCCAGGAGAAATCCTGGGCCATCGCGTTTTGCATGAGCCGCTGCCACGATGGTCGGTCGGCATACCAATCAAGCGTAGTACCGAGCGCCCAGCGCGCGGCCGACGCATCGAAATCGTTGAAAACGCAACCGGTGCCCAGGCCGGTAGCCGGATCGAAGTGCTGCACGGAGTCCGCCAATCCTCCGGTTTTGTGCACGATCGGGATCGTGCCGTAGCGCAAGCTGTACATTTGATTCAAACCACACGGCTCGTACCGCGACGGCATCAGGAATATATCGCTGCCGGCCTCGATGAGGTGCGCCAAGACTTCGTCATAGCCGGACTTAAACGCGACTCGACCCCGAAATTTGGCGGCGAGCCGCTCGAAGAACGCGACGTAGCGGGCATCGCCGCTGCCGAGCACGGTCAGGCCGCAATCGCGGCGCGAGAGAATTTCCGGCAGCACATCGAACAGCAACTCGAAGCCCTTTTGATCCGTCAATCTGCTGACGATCGACAGCAAGGGCGTCGTATCGCCGAGCACCAATGAACCGGCCGCCAGCAAACGGCGCTTATTGGCGAGTTTGCCGGCCAGATTCTGTGGATCGAAATGCGTGTCTATGTGCGGGTCGTGGCGTGGATCCCATTCGCTGTAATCGACGCCGTTGAGGATGCCCGTAACGCCATCCGGACGGGCCCGCAATGCCCTCTCCATGCCCATACCGAGCGGTCCCTCGCAGATTTCGCGCGCATACGTGGGGCTGACCGTGGTCACCGCATCGGCAAATTTTATGCCGGTTTTCAAAGGGTTGATGATGTCGTAGCGCAGATCCTCTTGGTCGAGCAGTGCCTCGCCCGCGCCCAAGCCTAAGTCGGGCGCGAGCTTGATCTGCAGGATGCCTTGATAGCCGATGTTGTGAATCGTCAGTACCGAGCGGGCCTGCGCGATCGCCGCATCACTCGCGTAAACCGTCCTCAGGTACAGCGGCAGGAACGCGGTATGCCAATCATTGCAATGGAACATATCGGGTATGAATCCCAGGCGTTGACAGGACTCGATCGCCGCCCGCATGAATAACAAGAAACGCCGATGTTCGTCCGGATCGCTCGTGTACAGCGTCGGCCGATTGAAAAGCGCGGGGCAATCGATGAAATAGACCGGCAGCTCGGTCCCGGGGTAATGCGCCTCTCGCAGGGAATACGTATAAGGATCGGTGCCGATCATCATCGATGCGCCCTGCACGGCCGCCACCGGTTTAAAATCCCAACGGCCGCTGCGCACCGATGCGTAAAACGGCATGAATGCGCGCACTTCGACATTTAATGACGCCAAATGGCCGAAAAGCGCACCCGCCACATCGGCCAGTCCGCCGGTCTTCGCGTAAGGCATCATTTCCGACGACAACATGCAGAGCTTGAGCCGACTCATCTCGTCAGTTTAGCAAACCCGGATGCATACGGCGCCGCCGTCGGGCATTCGGCGATAATTGCCCGATGGGTCTGCAGGTCGCGACACCCTATAGGGGTTTCCCGAGGCTTAATGCGCGCTTTCCGAATTTCTCGTGCGTTAATTCCCCGTGCGCTGACGAAGCGAGTGTGGCAGTCTTTCCAGTGAGACTTGATTGGCTGGTATTGAATTCAAACGGTGGCACTAACATGAGTATGCGGCACGCAGCTCGTACCAACACTGGTCGCTATGTAAGCCGTTTGACCAGCGGCACGTTAGCCGTCGTCATGGCGGGTGGGCGCGGGGAGCGCCTCAAGGCGCTGACCCAGCATCGCTGCAAGCCGGCAACGCCCTTCGGCGGCAAGTTCCGCATCATCGATTTCGTGTTGTCGAATTGCGTCAATTCCGGCATCCGCCAAATCGCGGTGCTGACGCAGTACAAATCCCAATCCCTGATCCAGCACATTCAGCGCGGCTGGAGTTATTTGCGAGGAGAGATGGGGGAATTCGTCGAATTGATCCCCGCACAGCAGCAAACCGGCGAATATTGGTACCGCGGCACGGCAGATTCGGTCTACCAGAATCTGGATTTCATCCGCTCTCACAATCCGACGCACGTGTTGATCCTTGCGGGGGACCATATTTACAAAATGGACTATGGTCCGATGATCGCCTATCACGAACAAAGCGACGCGGACATCACGGTTGGAGTCGTCGACGTGCCCATCGAGCGCGCGCAGGAATTCGGCATCTTGACCACGGACGAGACCAATAGAGTCGTCAAATTCGCCGAAAAACCCGCGAAACCGGATCCGATCGTCGGTCAAGAAAATTTGGCCCGCGCATCCATGGGCATCTACGTCATCGCAATGAATCGCCTCGACATGCTGCTCACCGAGGATGCCGACAATAAGAACAGCAGCCATGATTTCGGCAAGAACATCATTCCGCCGTCGATCGCCCAATTGCGCGTATTTGCCTATCCGTTCCACGACGTGGAAACGCGCGCCCAATCTTATTGGCGCGACGTCGGAAATCTGGATGCCTTTTACGAAGCCAACATGGAGCTCGTCGCCCTGAATCCCGAGCTCAATATTTATGATCATCAATGGCCGATCTGGACCTACCAGGCACAACAGCCGCCCGCAAAATTCGTGCTCGACGAGGATGGACGGCGCGGCATGGCCGTGAACTCGATGGTGACCGGCGGCTGCATCATCTCGGGCGCCTACGTGACGCAATCCCTGCTTTCGACCGATGCCCGGATCGAGGAAGGCAGCCGCGTCGAAAGTTCGGTGTTGCTGCCGGGCGTCAGCGTCGGACGCCGCTGCATGATCCATCGCTGCATCATCGACGAGAATTGCAATATTCCCGATGGCGTGCAGATCGGCGTGGACCCCGCGCTCGATAAGCAGCGCTTCTACGTCACCGAGGGCGGTGTCGTGCTCGTGACCGCGGATATGTTGAAGGTGCCGATATAGGCGATCAGAGCCGGGCGCGGACGCCGGATCTCGACGCAAGCGCTAACAGCTAGGCGCATCGGCGGAACGTGGCCGCAGCCGCTGCCATGCGCCGATCACCGCCTCCGGTGTTATCCCCATCATCGATGCTTGGCCGTCGATTTCGCCGGTGAGCACGATTGCTTCGCTACCCGCCGTGCCCCACGGCCGGTAGAGCGAAGGTAGCGCCTTGCCGAATAGCACGACTTGCGGGCAGCCGACGGCGGCGGCGGCATGCGCGGGACCCGAATCCACGGTAATCAAGGCCTCGGCGCGCGCGAGCAGCGCGATGAGGCGCGGGATCGGCAAACACCCTGCGACATTGTGGACTCCCTCGACGCCGGCGAGCGCCGCGACCGCCTGGTTCAGGGCATGTTCGGGCCCGGCCCCCAGCAATACGATCGGATGCCCTGGTCGATCTCTGCGCAGCTGTTGAATGACCGCAGCCCATCGCTGTGGAGGCCAATATTTATGATTGACCGCGAGCCGCTTCGGTCCGCGACGCATCGTTCTTTTGTTACCGATCTGCACCAGAATCATTTTCAAGCCCAACAAGCCCCGCGCACCCAACCAGGCGTCCAGGTCGGCTTGCTGTGCGGCATCGACACGCAATTCGCCTCCATGCAATTCGCTCAACATCCCGGGTAGCGGGCGCTCGCGCCATGCGGCGGGCAGGATCCGGCCTAGCCGTTTCCATTGCTCGGTTGCGTGTTCGCCGGGCAGCAAACGGTGGTCGCGCACGTCCACGATCCACTCGGCGTCGATGCCGGCGCGGATCAACAAAGCGCGTGCCGCATCGTCATCGTCGCAAAGCCATGTCGGACCTGCTCCCCGCGCACGCAAGCGATGAACCGCGCGACGCTGATCGGGGGCGAGCCAATATGGGGTCTTTCGGCTGCGCACACTGAAAATCTCGCCGACGCCGGGCTGCCCCCGCAGCAGCGGTTCACTCCATGGTCCGGAGGTCAGGATATCCACGGGGCACAGAAACTGCGCATGCAGCTCGCGTATCAACGCCGTCAGCAGCACCATATCGCCAAAAGCGCCGAAGCGCACAACGAGCGGCCGCGCCGGCTGCTGATTGGGTATCGACGACATGGGCGCTTAACCGCCGGCCGCCGGGGCCGCTTGATGCGTGGCTAGATTCAAGCGGATATCGCGCCAGCCGCCGTAGCGGTAATAACTGACCGCCATCAGCAAGGAGAGCAGGGATGAGAGCGGAAAACTGAGCCAAATTGCATCCGAAGACCATTTGCCGATCAATAGATAGGCAAACGGCACACGCACCAACCACAAGGACGTCATCAAAATGAGCAGCGGCGCGATGACGGCGCCGGTGGCCCGCACGACGCCGAACAGCACGATCGTCACTCCAAAGAATGCGAACGACCAGACGACCAGTGCATTCAAATGCGTCGCGATATGGATTGCCTCGCCGTCCGCGGGTAGAAACAGTCCGAGCGCCTCGCGGTTCAGCAGATAGTTGATTGCGATCAAGGTACCGCCCAGCAAAAACGTGAACGTGACGCCCGCCAATGCGACCGACCCCACCCGATCCCAGCGCCCGGCGCCGACGTTCTGTGCCGCCATCGAGGATACTGCGGCGGCGATCGAAATCGCGGGCATCTGTATGTAATTCCAAAGCTGCATGGCCGCGTTGAACGCGGCGGTTTCCTGAGAGCCGAATCGATTCACCAATGCTATCAGCGCCAACAGGCTCGTCGACACGACGAACATTTGCAATCCCATCGGGACGCCCTTCGTCACCAGCAGGCGCACCACGGACCAATCGACTTTGAACAGACTCCATTCGGTGCGATGAATACACAATATGTTTTTCGTGCGATACAGATGCACGACCAGCGCAATTAAGCTTAATGCCTGTGCGGTCAAGGTTGCGATCGCGGATCCCGCTATTCCTAAGCGCGGTACCGGACCCCAGCCGAAGATCAACAGCGGATTGAGCGCAATATCGAGAAACACCGACACGGCGAGGTAGATGAAGGGCGTCTTCGAATCGCCGGCGCCGCGCAGCACCGCCATAAGGAAGAAAATGCCGCTCATGAACGGCAGCGCTAGAAAAATAATGCGCATGTAGGCGATCGCGGGCGCCAAGGCGTCCGCCGGCGTGTGCAGCCAACCGAGCAATTGGTGGGCAAACGCATATCCCAGCAGGCTCATCGTCACGGACAACACGAGAAAAAAAGTGGCGGTAGTGCCGACCACGCGCTTCGCTTCGGGGATGTTTTTCGCGCCCACGCATTGCCCCACGAGCACGGTCGCCGCCATCGAGAAGCCGAAGATGGACCCAAACAACAGGAACATCACCATGTTCGAATTGCCGGCGGCCGCGAATGCCGCCTCGCCCAAATACTTTCCGACCCAGATCGCGTTGACCGAACCGTTCAGCGATTGCAGCACGTTGCCGAACAAAATCGGCAGTGAAAAAAATATCAGCGCGCGCGGAATCGAGCCTTCCGTGAGAGAAAGTTGGGGCTTCATACACACTCCGAATCCTTAACAACGGCTCGACCGCGGCCAGCGCCACCTTCGACCTCGACCTCGACGGCGGCGACGGCGACGGCGACGCATGCAGTTTATCGGCAAATACCGCGGGCCAGCCCGCGCGATGTTATCCTTACTGGCTAAGTTTAAGCACGCGGACCCATCTTAGGCAGTGACAACGCATGATCTTGGTTATTGACGTCGGCAATACCCGCCTGAAATGGGCGTGGCTGACGACTACCGGACTGTCCGATCAACAGGCGGTCGTGCACCGGGACGTCAAACCGGACCTTTGGACCGCGGCATTGTTCGACGCCAGCCAAAGGCCCGACCGTGTTCTCGTCTCGAACGTCGCCGGGTATGCGATGGCGAAGAATTTGACGAGACTCACGAAAAAGGTGTTCGGCGTCAAAATCGAATTCGTCACTGCGAAGCGACAGTTTCTGGAGCTCACGAACGGATATTTGGATCCGAGCTTGCTGGGGGCCGACCGCTGGTTGGCCGTCATCGGCGCCTGGACAATGGCACGCTCTGCGCTATGCGTCGTCGATGCCGGAACCGCCGTCAAAGTCGACAGCGTCGATGGCAACGGCCAGCACCTCGGTGGGCTCATCGTTCCAGGCATCCACATGATGCGCGAGGCGCTGCTGAAGCGCACGAGCGATATCGCCAAGGCCGTCGAACAAAGCACGCCGTCGATGGCCGGGATCCTCGCGAACAATACCATCGGTGCGGTATCGCGCGGCGCCGTCTTCGCGCTGGCGGGCATGGCCGATCGCGCGGCCGAAATCATCGAGCAATATACGGGCGTCAAGCCGCAGCTCTTCATTACGGGCGGTGATGCCGGGATGATCACCGGGACGATGCGCGCGCGCGGCGAGATCGTCCCGGATCTCGTGCTGCGCGGCTTGGCGGTCATCGCGGCCCAGGCGCACTGAACGGCATTTCGCAGCCCCACCCATGTTTCGCCCCGGCCCACACAATCTGATCACGGACGTCCCGGGTCTCGCGGTGGGCCACTCGTCCGACGCGCGCGTCGCGTCCGGTGTGACGACGCTGGTGTTCGATGGAATTTGGTCAGCCGCCGTCGACGTTCGCGGCGGCGGTCCGGGCTTGCGCGAGACGGAAGCGCTCGCGCCGGAGAACCTCGTCGGGCAAGCGCATGCGGTCGTCTTGGCCGGCGGCTCGGTCTTTGGACTTGCGGCCGCCGATGGCGTTGCCGCGGCCCTGTCGGCCAAAGGGGTAGGAATTCAATTGCGCCGCGGCGCGCCGCCGATCCCGATCGTGCCGGCGGCGGTACTGCATGATCTTGCGAACGGCGGCGACAAGACCTGGGGGATGTCGCCCCCATACCGAGTCTTGGGTATCGAGTCCCTTGCAGCGGCCGCGGCCGCCGAGTTCCCACTGGGGTCGGTCGGTGCGGGCACCGGCGCGATGGCGGGCTTGGTCAAAGGCGGTATCGGTTCCGTCTCCTTGGACTTGGGCGCGGGGCTCATCGTCGGCGCCCTGGTCGCGGTGAACTCGGTCGGGTCGGCGTTGATGCCGGACGCGAGAACCTACTGGGCGTGGCCCTATGAATTGGACGGTGAATTTGGGTCTCGTGGCCCGCCGCAGCAGAACATGGATCTCAGCGATCCCGTTCCCGAAGAATCGCGTTTGCGCGAACTCGGACGGCTGCAATCGGGCGCCAACACGACGCTCGGCGTGGTCGCCTGTAGCGCCGCGTTGACGACGGTTGAGTGCAAACGCATCGCGATGATGGCTCATGACGGCATCGCGCGGGCCGTCCGGCCGGCGCATACGCCGTTCGACGGCGACACGGCGTTCGCAGTGGCGAGCGGCCGTGTGGCATTGGGCGCGGCCGATTTGCGCGCGGCCCAGGTTGCGCGCATCGGTTCCGCAGCGGCGGATTGTGTCGCGCGAGCGGTCGCGCGAGCCGTGCATTACGCCATGGTCGGCGTCGCGGCGATCAAGGCCGACGTATAGGCTTCGCGCGGCGAAGCAAACACCGCCTCCGTGTACCCCTCCTCGACGATGCGGCCTCGGTGCATGACGTAAACGCGGTCCGCGATCGATCTGACGACTGAGAGGTCATGCGAGACGAATAAAATGGCCAAGCTCGAGCCGGCGTTCAACTCGGCGAGCAGCCTCAAAATCTGCGCGCGCACCAAGACATCGAGAGCCGATACGGCCTCGTCGAAGGCGATCACCGCGGGCTCGGTGATCAACGCTCGCGCGATCGCGATACGCTGGCGCTGTCCACCCGAGAATTCGCGCGGATAGCGCCCGGCGTCGGCCGCGGACAGGCCCACGCGTTCGAGCGCGAGCGCCACTTTGTGGCGGCGCTCGGCGTGACTCAGCCCGGCATCGAGCAGATGAAACGGCTCCGCAACGACTCGCTCGACCGACCATTGCGGATCGAAGCTGGCGTAAGGATCTTGGAACACGGCTTGAATCGAGCGGCGCAATCGGCGCAAGGCGGCGCCGCGCGCCGCGGTGAAGACTTCGCCCAGCAAATGAACTTCCCCCGACCGTGGCCTATCGAGCGCGAGCATCACGCGCAACAGACTCGACTTACCGGAACCCGTTTCGCCGATCAGTCCGACCGTCTCGCCCGGATGGATCTTCAGCGAGACTCCATCCACTGCGCGCAGCGGCGGCGACGCGGCCCACAGCGAGCGACGTCGCCGCGGGTATTCGCGCACGATTTCACGAGCCTCAAAGATCGCCGGCGCCGAAATCGCACGCGACGGCTCCGACTTCGACGAGCGCTGTTTAGGGGCCAAATAGGCCGCCGCCAACAATTCTTTGGCATATGGGTCTCGGGGCTCGCGCAGGATCTGCGCGGTTGCGCCCCGCTCCACGATCTTGCCGTTATGCATCACTGCGACCTGGGTCGTGGTCGCGCCGATCACTGCCATATCGTGAGTGATCAGAACGAGCCCCATGCCGGTCGTGCGCACCAGATCCTCGAGCAGCGCGAGCACCTGCGCCTGCGTCGTCACGTCCAAGGCCGTCGTCGGTTCGTCCGCGATCAACAAGACCGGCTCGAGGACCACGGCCATGGCGATCGCCACGCGCTGCCGGCCGCCGCCCGACAGCTCATGCGGATAGCGCTGCAGCGACTCCGGATCGTCGCCGAGCCCGACTCGCGCGAACGCCGTGCGCGTCATGCGCACGGCATCGGTTTCCGATGCCCCGGAATGCAGGCGGACGGTCTCGGTCACTTGATCACCGATGCGCATGAGTGGATTCAAGGCCGTCATCGGCTCTTGGAATACGATACCGATGTCGCGGCCGCGAATGCGGCACAGTTCGGCTTCGCTCTTGGCCGTCAGCGCGTCGCCGCGCAAGCGAATGCTGCCGCGCAGGTGCGCGTTGCGCGGAAGCAATTGCGTGATGGCGAGAGCCGTCATGGATTTGCCGGATCCGGACGCGCCTACCAAACCCAGAATCTCCCCTGCCCGCAGTTCCAGGCAGACGCCGTCCAGGATCCTCGCGCCGCCGATCGAGATCTCGAGCCCGTCGATTTGCAACAGCGGCGGCGTCTGCGCATTGGGGGGGGGTTTGCACGTTCATCGCTCGCGTTGCGGGCGTAGTCCGCTACTCAACAGAGTGAGTCCCAGCACGAACAACGCAACCGCGAGCCCGGGGAACAGTGCGAGCGACGGCGCGAGCGCCGTGAGTGTCTGGGCATCGCTCAGCATGCGACCCCAACTGGGCGTCGGCGGTTGCACGCCGATCCCCAAGTATGAGAGACCCGCTTCGGCAACGACCCCCAGCGAAAATTGTATCGTCGCCTGGACCGTCAATAGGGTGAGCAGATTCGGCAGCACGTGTTCGACGGAAATACGCAGCGGCCCCTTGCCCGCTACGCGGGCCGCCATGCTGAAGTCCTGCGTCCAAATCCTGAGCGCGGCACCGCGCGTGACCCGCGCAAACACCGGAATGTTGAACACGCCGATCGCGATGCAGGCATTGAGGGCGCCGGGGCCGAACCCGGCAGTCAGCAAAATCGCGAGCAGCAGCGATGGAAACGCAAATAACAGATCATTGCCGCGCATGATGAACTCGTCGACCCAGCCCGAGCGCGCCGCCGCGATCAATCCCAAGGGCACTCCGAGCACGAGACCAAGCCCCGTTGAGAAGAACGCGACGCCGACCGAGCCTCTGGCACTCGCCATGATCATCGACAGCACGTCTCGGCCCAACTGATCGGTTCCAAACCAATGCTGTGCGCTCGGCGACGACAGCTTGCCGGCAATGTCGATCCCCGCTGGATCATAGGGAGTCCAAAATGAGGCGACGACCGCCATCATGATGAAGGCGAGCGTGATGCCGGCTCCCGCGGCAAGACCGATGCGGCGGGATGCCGCGGTGTTCATCGAATCTCACGCGCCGCTAATCGCGGGTCACATACTGAATAGGCGATTTCAACGAGAAACGATGCCATGACGACCGCAAACACCAGAACGATGACGACGCTCTGAACCACGATGAGGTCGCGTTGTATGATCGCTTGAAATGCGAGACGGCCGAGTCCCGGCAAGAAAAATACGTTTTCAATGATGACGCCGCCGGCCAGCAAGAAAGAAAACTGCATCCCGAGTATCGTGAGCACCGGAATCATTGCATTCGGCAACGCATGGCGCCACAGCAGGCGCGACGCGCCCACGCCCTTGGCGCGCGCCGTGCGAATGTAATCCTCGTGCAGCGTCGCGAGTAGCGCGCTGCGCAGTACTCGCGCCAGAATCGCCGCTTGCGGCACGGAGAGCGCCAAGGCGGGCAAGCTCAAGTGTTTCATTGCACGCCAGAACCCGGCGTCCCAACCGGGGAACCCGCCGGCCGATACCCATCGCAAATCAATTGCAAACAAGAGCACCAGCATGAGTCCCAGCCAAAAGTTCGGCACGGCCAGCCCCACCTGCGTAAGACCGCTCAGCACGACGTCGGTGGCCTTACCGCGTCTTGCGGCGGCGATGACACCGACCGGAAACGCGATGAGGGCGGTCAGCGCCAACGCATAGAGATCGAGCGGCAGCGAGACTTGCAGGCGCTCGGCGATCAATTCGCGCACCGGCACCCGGTAGGTGTAGCTGGTGCCGAAATCCGCGTGAATTAGGCCGGCGAGCCATCCGAGGTAGCGTTGCAGGGGCGCCGTATCCAAGCCCAGTTCATGGCGCAGCGCCGATACGGCGGCCGGATCGGCGTGCAATCCCATCATGAATCGCACCGGATCGCCCGGCACGATTTGTACAACGATGAAGACGATACCGGTCGCGAGCACCAATGTCGCGGCAAGCACGCCCACACGCGCGGCGAGATAGGCTGGGCCGAATCGGCGCGCGACGACGATCAAACCGGCGGCGGCGGCGAGGGTGAGCGCAGCAGCGAATACGGCAAACCATGGCGGGGCGGCACCGACGGCTCGATCGGCCGCGGCCGCGGTATCGGCGCCGGGAGCGGCCGCGGCGTCGGCATCGAAGTAGGCGCGGCTCAAGCCGACGACACCGAGCACATTGTCGACGGCGAGATCGTGCAAGTGCACGTCCCATATGTCCAGCCGCGGATACTGAAATAGAAAACCGTTTACGGCGTCTTCGGCGAGCCTGCGCTGAATCGCACGCAGTAGGTCGTCGCGCTCGCGGGGGTCCACCGTATCATCGAGCGCGGCGATCAACGCCTTGAACTCGGGATTCGAATACCCGAAATAGTAGTCGTCGCGTGCATAGATGTCGTAATCCATCGGCTCCGCATGGCCGACGATGCTCAGGTCGAAATCGTGCCTCGCGAAGACTTGATCGAGCCATTGTGCCCATTCGAGATTTTCGATTTTGACCTTGATGCCGATCGCGCCGAGCTGTGCGGCGACGATTTCGCCGCTGCGTCTCGCGTACGACGGCGGCGGCAGCTTGAGCACGACCGAGAACCCGCCGGCGTACCCGGCCTGCGCCAATAGGGCCTTCGCGGCCTCGACATCGTGCGGATAGCGGCCCGTCAGATCCACATAAGCGGGCTTGCCAGGCGGGAAGTGACTGCCGATCGGGATGCCATAGCCGAACATCGCGCCGTCGATGATCGCGCGCCGATCGAGCGCGTGCGCAATCGCCCGCCGCACCAACAAATTATTCAAGGGCGCGCGCCGGTGATTGAGACCCAAGATCGTCTCCATCTCGGTGGATCCGACGAACACCGCAAAGCGCGAGTCCGCCTGGAATTGAGAAAAACTCTCGGGCGCCGGGTAATTGGAGAATGCGTCGACGTCGCCGGCCATCAAGGCGGAAAAAGCCGCCGTGGGATCGGCGATGAATTTGAAAGTCGCCGCCCGGAGCCGCGGCCCCTTGCCCCAGTAATCGGGATTGCGGACGAGACTGAGGGAATCTCCGCGGCGCCAGTCGGCAAACCGAAACGGTCCGGTGCCGACCGGGTGCAGCGCGTTGCCCGCTGCGGATTGCGGTGCGACCATCACGAACGCCCCCCAAGCCAAGGATTGCAGCAAGCCGCCGGACCGGCGCTTCAGATTTATGCGCAACGTCTGCGGATCGAGCGCCTCGATCGTGCTGATCGCGGCCAGTCGCGATTTCTGCGGATTGACCGAGTCCAGCGCAATCGCGCGCTCGAGAGCAAACTTCGTCGTGGCCGCGTCGAACGGGGTACCGTCGGAAAAGCGTACACCCCTGCGCAGATGAAACAGATACGAAAGGCCGTCGGGCGAGACTTCCCAGGACTGCGCGAGCTGCGCGACCGCGGACCCGTCGGCGGCAAATTGCACGAGACCCTCGTAGACATTGCCATAGAGGATTTCGGAAATGGCCGAGGCGGGATTGGCGGTCGGATCGAGTATCGGCGGCTCGAGCTGCATGCCGATCGTGACTCGATCTCGGACTGCACCCCCGGCGCTTGCGCTGAGCGCGAGCATCGCCAGGACACCCAACAGCGCCACGCGGCAGGTTCGCCGGAGACGGCTGCGCACGGGGCTCATGCGTTCCGATTGAGCAAAGACCACGCCGCCGCCGCCATCACTTTCGCCGAAGCGACCATGTCGTCGATGCGCACGTACTCGTCCGGTTGGTGCGCGAGATCGAGAATCCCCGGCCCGTAAGCGATGCAGTCCTTCAATTTGCCGATGCGATCGATGTGCTTTTGATCGTATGTCCCCGGTGAACATACGAACTCGGCATCGCGACCGAGCACACGGCGGATTGCGGCGGCCGTGGCCCGCGCGACCGGGCCATCACGATCCGCCATCGTCGGCTGCACCTCGAACAAATCGCGCAAGCTGTAGCGGAAGCCGATGCGATCGGCAACGAGTTCCTCGAGCAGTTCACGCATCTCGAGTTTGACGCCGTCGATGCTCTCCTCGACCAACAAGCGACGATCGATGACCATGCGGCAGGAATCGGCGACGCAGGGAACGGGGAAACCGCCCTGATGCTCCGCAGGACCGCCGTGTATCGAATTGATGTTGAGCGTCGAATGGCGGGCGCCCGCGGGCACGACCGGCATCACCGTGCTCCGCGCCGCAAGGCGTGGATAGAGGTCGCGCTCGAAGCGGTCGATGACCGCATTCATGTGGCGCACGGCGCAATCACCAAGAAACGGCATGGAGCCGTGCGCGATGCGACCATGCGTTTCGATCTCGGCCCACCACACACCGCGGTGACCGATGCAAACTCGATCGACATTGAGGGGTTCCGGGATGATGACGTGATCGACGCGCGGCTTCGAGAACCAGCCGCGCTCGGCCAGATAGGCAACTCCGCCGAATCCGCCGGATTCCTCGTCGACGGTGCCGGATATCTCGAGCGCGCCCGGCAACGCGGCGCCGGTATCGATGAGCGCCTCCAGTGCGACGATCGAGGCGGCGAGGCCGCCCTTCATGTCGCATGCACCCCGGCCATATACCTTGCCGTCGCTGACGATGCCCGCAAACGGATCCACGGTCCAGCCGGCACCCGTCTGCACCACGTCGATATGACTGTTGAAATGCACGCAGGGGCCCGCGCTCGCGCCCTCGCGCCGCGCCACGACGTTGACACGAGGATGGCGATCGCTGTCGCCGGGCGTGCCCGCGGCGCGCACATAAGTGGCTTCGAAGCCATGCGCTTGCAGGCGCCTGCCGATGAATTCGGCGCAAGCCGCGTATCGCTCGCCCGGCGGGTTGACCGTCGGGAAGCGAATCAGGTCGCGCGTCAAAGCAATGAGTTCCTGCTCGCGAGCATCGATCGACTCGAACAATGCCTCCAGATTTCGCTCGTGCATGGCCTTGCCTAGCCGGCGATTCGCGCAGCATCGGCGTACCGCGCGCGCGCCGCGCCGGCGCGCGCGCGCGCCTCGGCCGCGAGCCCCGGCAAGCGCAGTTTGGCGTAGACATCCGCCAACGCCGAATTGACCGGTACGTCGTCGTGGTAAACCGACCGCTGCTGCGCCAGCGCCTGTTGCGCCGCGATGAGGCGCCCGCTCTTCAGCGCCGCATCGAGCAGAATTTTTTCGAACAATCCGCGCTGCGCATGACTGCCGCCGGTTTCCGCGAGCCGCGGCAGTGCGGCGCCCAACGCGCGCCACGTGGTCTCGTAGTCGCCGTGCGCATGTGCGTAAAGCCCCTCACAAGCCGGCAAGGCTACTTCCTGCCAAACCGCGCGCGAGTAAGAGGGGGTATCGCTCGAACGCCGGCGCACGGCTTCCAAGAGCACGCCGGCTTCCGCCCGACCGGCCCGCGCAAGGCCGTACAGATATTGCAGCGTCAAAAACGGTTGAACGGTATCGGCCGCACGCGCCGCCAAATAGCCGCCGAGTTCCCGCCAACGCTCACCGACGTCGACGCCCGCGAGTTCTAGACGCGTAAGCAAAGAGACCGCACCGATTTGATCCTGCGAGTAGCTCTTGACGACGCCCCAACAATGGTGATCGTACAAATCGAGCACGCGTGCATCGCGACCTTGAGCGAGGTAAAAGATCGCCAGATGCCACCACAAGTGGGTCGACATGAACGAGTTCAAACCCGTCCATGTCGCCTCGAAGCTTTCGAGCGATGCAATCCCCTCCTCGACGGCGCCGCGGGTCAGGTCCACGTGTGCGAGCGCGTGCTGGGCCCACGGTTCCTTCGGGAGCAGCACGAGGGCAGCCTCCGCGGCGGCCTCGGCCTCATCGAGTAAATGGCACTGCTCGTAAGCAAACGCCGCCATTCCATGCATGTGCGCCACGTGCGAATTGCGCCCGATGACTTTCAACGCGATGCGCAACATCTCCGGTGAATTGCCGCGATTGAATTCCAGATACTGGTGCAGTTTGACGACCGCGAGATCGTGAGGAAAATCATCCGATATGCGATCCGCGACGCCGAGTGCCGTCGCGAGATCATCATCGGCCCAGGCGCGCAGCAGCGCGAGATTCAGTCGTTCCCGCATGGTCGCGGTGCCGGCGGCACGTTCGGCGGCGCTGAGGTATTTGGCGGCGCGCTGCGCGGCCTTCGGAGCCTCCAGCAACA
>Ga0209415_10004183_pt1 | contig 26534 bp, 21 predicted proteins | sample PeaSoiSIISIP2007_FD_187696 | JGI IMG/M metagenome (GOLD analysis project Ga0209415, IMG submission 187696) | Peat soil microbial communities from Weissenstadt, Germany - SII-SIP-2007 (SPAdes) (version 2) | ecosystem: Environmental > Terrestrial > Soil > Wetlands > Peat | place: Germany... | reverse complement strand
CGACCCCGACCCCGACCCCGACCCCGACCCCGACCTCGACCCCGCCCTCGCCCCCGAGACCGAAGGTCGCACCCGCTCGTACCTTTGTCGGGCGATCCATTAAGCGCATTGGTCCGCGCGCCGTATCAGCGCTTTATAGCGAGGTCACCTCCGCCTGCTGGCCGTGGCGTAATGCCACAACGTTGGTCGTATTCATTCAGTTATTAAAGTGGTGTCACTCGCGGAGCAGCGGCGGCTCTCGGTGCTCACTGACCGGCAATGGGAACGAATTCGGGTACACGAAGCGGTTCCTCGGGCCAATGGCCCGCGGCGACGGGGCGCGGGTCGGGCGTCGGCAGAGCCGCGCGCCGTTACGATCCGCGCGGGCCGGTCACGGTGGAAAAGGACGAGCCACTCCGCCTGCTGCTCGTCGAAGACACCGACGACGACGCGGAGCTCGTGAGGCTCGAGCTCCGGCGCGCTGGCTATCTGCCGGAAGTCCATCGCGTCGCCTCGGGACCAGCGTTCATTGCCGCACTCGAGGCGGGGGGGTGGGACGTCATCGTCTCGGACCACACGGTGCCCGGGTATGGCGGTCTCGTCGCCCTCGCGGACCTGAGAGCCATGGGGCTCGACATCCCGTTCATTCTGGTTTCGGGCACGATCGGCGAAGCCGTCGCCGTCGAAGCGATGCGCGCGGGCGCACAGGACTACGTCCTCAAGCAGGATCTCACGCGGCTGCCGGTCGCCATCGCGCGCGAGCTGCGAGAGCACGCGGTCCGCGCCAGCCAGGAGCAGATGCGCGAGCAGCTCATGATTTCCGAGCGCATGGCCTCCGCCGGCATGCTCGCCGCAGGCGTGGCCCACGAGATCAACAACCCACTGGCCGTCGCTGTCTCGAACGTCGACTACACCAAGGACCTCTTGGGAAAGACGATTCAGGAGCTGCGCGACCTCACGAAGGGCACTGACGTCTTCGACGGATGGAGCGGCTGGGCCCGCCTCGAGGAGATGGTCGCGTCTCTGATCGACGCCACCGAGGGCCTCCAGCGGATTCGCGACATCGTCGTCGACGTGAAGCTGTTCTCGCGTCCCCTCGACGACAAGGCCGTCACGCTCGATGTCCGCAAGGTGTGCGAGTCCTCGGCGCGCATGGCCTGGAACGAGATCCGCCACCGAGCGCAGCTCGTCAAAGCCTACGGCGAAGTCCCAGCTGTCCAGGCCAACGAATCGCGCGTGGGCCAAGTCATCCTGAACCTGATCGTGAACGCCGCGCAGTCGATGCCCGAGGGGCGCGCGCAGGACAACGAGATTCGTATCGTGACCGGGACGAACGAAGCGGGATGGGCGGTCGTGGAGGTGAGCGACACGGGATGCGGGATCGCGCCCCAGACTCTCGAGAAGATCTTCGAGCCTTTCTTCACGACCAAGCCGCCAGGTGTCGGCACGGGGCTCGGACTCGCCGTCTGCCATCGGATCATGAACGATCTGGGGGGCACCATCGGAGTCGAAAGCGAGGTCGGGAAAGGCACCGTCTTCCGCGTCACATTTCCGCCGGCGATCGGGGCCCGTACACGGGAGAGGCCTTCGCAAACAGCTCCGCCGCTGGGCAAGCGCGCGCGCGTGCTCCTCGTGGACGACGAGGCCGCGATAGGCGCGGCCGTCAACCGAACCATCGCGAACTACCACGAAGTGGTCTTCGTGACACGGGGGGCAGATGCCCTCGAGCGCATCGCCAGCGGCGAGCACTTCGACGTGGTCCTGACCGATCTGATGATGCCCGATATGAGCGGGATGGAGATGCACCAGCGCCTCCAGCGCATGAACCCAGAGCTGGCCAAACGAGTCGTCTTCCTGACCGGAGGGGTCTTTACGTCGGAGGGGCGTCACTACCTGGACAGAGTCGCGAACCGGGTCCTGGAAAAACCATTCCGGTCCGACGAGCTCTTGTCGGCCATTCGAGACGTCGCCGGCTCGACCTAGCCGCGGACTTCGCCGCCTGGTGAACCTTGCAGCCCGAATCGGAGTCGTTCCTCTTCTGCCGCGCGGGCCGGCTGGTGTGCGCCCTGCCCATCGCACACGTGGTCGAAATCATGCGGCCCCGTCCCGTGGATGCGCTCGCGGGAACACCGCCGTTCGTGTCGGGCGTATCCGTCGTCCGCGGGGCTCCCATCCCTGTGGTCAACGTCGGATGCTTGCTCGATCAGACGGGTGAGCCATCGATGCCGGGGCGTTTCGTTACCGTCCGGTTGGGCAGCCGACACGCCGCGCTCGCGTTCGACGCCGTCCTCGGGGTGCGCGCGATGCACCGGTCGCCCGCGGCCCCCCTTCCGCCGCTGCTTCGCGACGCCGGCGCTGGCGTCGTCTCGGCGATCCACGCGCTCGACAGCGAGCTGCTCGTGGTGCTCGAGAGCGCGCGCGCGGTCCCGAGCGCGGCCTTCACGCAGATCGACGCGAGGGTAGGTACGTGATTTCGTCCTGCGGTCCGGCCGAGCTCGAGCGCTTCCGTTCGATTCTCGCACGGGCTCTAGGTTGGAGCTTCGACGACACCAAGCTCCAGGAGCTGTCTGAAGTGCTCGTGAGCCGCTCGGACGCGCGTGGGCTCGGCATCGACGACTACCTTCACGACCTCGAGGTCGACGCCTCCCGCGCCGAACAGCGCGAGCTCGCCCGCCGGCTCACCGTGGGCGAGACGTATTTCTTCCGCAACGCGGGGCAGTTCCAGGCATTCGCCGAGGTTGCCCTGGCGGACCGACTGGTCGTGCGTGCGCGCGAGCGCAAGCTCAACCTCCTCTCCGCCGGCTGCGCGTCGGGCGAGGAGCCTTACTCCATGGCCATCCTCGTCCGGGAAAGAGGGATCGACTCACGCTGGGACGTCTCCATCCGCGCGGTAGACGTGAGCCCGGCTGCCCTCGAGCGAGCGGCCCGGGGGCGCTACTCGCCCTGGTCGCTGCGCGAAACGTCTCAAGAAGCGCGGCAACGGTGGTTCACCCCCGCGGGCTCCGAGTTCGCCCTCGATCCCGGCGTCGTCTCGATGGTGCAGTTCGAGGATCGCAACCTCGCGGAGGACGACCCCGAGCTCTGGCCCGAGGGCGCCTACGACGTCGTCTTCTGTCGAAACCTCATGATGTACTTCACGCCCGACCAGGCGATGAAGCTCGTCGACCGCATCGCGAGAGCCACCGCGCCGGGCGGGTACCTTTACCTCGGTCACGCCGAAACGCTTCGTGGGGTCTCGCAAAGCTTCCACCTCTGCCACACCCACGGGACCTTCTATTACCGGCGCCACGACTCCACCCCGCGTCGTGCCGATCTGCCGTCCTCGATCAGCCCGCGCCCCGCGTTCACCGCTGCGCCCGTCGATCCTGCCTGGGCCACGACGTGGCTCGAGACCGTTCGACGCGCCTCCGAGAGGATTCACTCGCTGGCCGAGCGATCATCCGCGTCGCCGCCGCCCGCAGAAGTCGCGCGCCACGAGGTCGACGCCGCTCTCGAGCTGTTCAAGAGCGAGCACTTCGGCGAGGCGCTGAGTCGTCTCGGAGACCCCGACACGTCCTCGAGCGACCCGTCGGTGCTGCTCCTGCGGGCCGTGCTCCTCACCCACCAGGGCGAGGTCGAGGCGGCGGAGACAGCATGTTCCAGGCTCCTCGAGCTCGACGAGCTCAACGCGGGCGCCCACTACGTCCTTGCGCTCTGCCGCGAGAGCGCGGGCGACCGGGCCGGTGCCATCGAGCACGATCAGATTGCCTCGTACCTCGATCCCGCCTTCGCGATGCCCCGGCTGCACCTCGGGCTGCTCGCGCGGCGCGCAGGAGACCGCGAGGCGGCCTCGCGCGATCTCGCTCAGGCCGCGTCGCTCCTGCAACGAGAGGAGCCCTCGCGCCTGCTCCTCTTCGGCGGCGGCTTCAGGCGCGACGGGCTGGTCGCCTTGTGCCGGTCGGAGCTCGCCAAGCTGGGAGCGAATCCATGAAGACCGGCGCAATCGAGGAGAGCGCGCGTATCCTGCGCAGGAACTTCGACGATTCGTTCGCGGTAGCCCCGCCCGTCGAACGCCCGCGAGTCGAAGACTTCCTGACGATCCGCGTGGGTGGGGATCCATACGCGGTCGCCCTGGGGGACATCGCGGGCCTGTACAGGGATTGGCGCGTCGTCGCGGTCCCCAGCGATGCGCCGGAGCTGCTCGGCGTCGCCGGCAACCGTGGCGCCATAGTGCCCGTTTACGACCTCGGCGCACTCCTCGGGTATCCGCCCGAGCACGCCGTGCCCTGGATCGTGACGGTTCGCACTCCGCTCGTCGCTCTGGCGTTCGCGCAGTTCGAGCGGCACGTTCAGGTGCCATCGCAGGCCGTCTCGGTACGAGAAGGTGCGTCCCACGTGCGCGGGACAGTCACTGTCGAGGGCGCGCCCCGCCCTATCATTCACACCACAGCAGTCGTCGACGTCATTGCACGCCGCGGCCACCGCCCGGCGAAGGAGCCCTAGGGGATGCTCAAGGACTGGACGTTCGGAGGAAAACTCGCACTCGGATTCTCGGTCGCGGCGCTCGCGCTCGTGGTCATCGCGTTCTCGGGCTACCAGAGCACGCACCGCCTGATCGAAGACCAGCGGTGGGTGACGCACACGCATCAAGTGCGGACAGACCTCGCAAACCTGCTTTCGCTGACGAAGGACGCCGAGACCGGCCAGCGAGGCTTCGTCATCACCGGTGAGGACCCATTCCTCGACCCTTACCGGGCGGGCATCGCCGAGGCGGGGTCCGTGTTCGACGACCTTCGCAGGCTCACGGCGGACAACCCCGAGCAGCAGCGCCGCCTCGACCTCTTGCGTCCCATTATCGACGCCAAGTTCGCCGAGCTCAAGCTGACGATAGACACGCGGCGTTCTCAGGGCTTCGAAGCGACCGCACGGATCGTCGCGGGTGGCGAGGGAAAAAGGGCGATGGACGAGATGCGACGGATCGTCGCCGACATGGACCGCACCGAGGCCGACCTGCTCGAACGCCGGCGCGCAGAAGCCGAGGCGTCGGCCGAAGGGACCAAGGCGGTGATCATCTGGGGGAGCATCGCGGGCGTCGCGCTCGTCGCGCTCGTCGGCTGGCTCATCGCGCGGTCGCTGACGATCCAAATCAGCGTCGCCGTCCGCCACATCCAGAGCTCATCGGCCGAGCTTCAATCCGCTTCCAATCAGCAGGCGACCGGCGCGCGCGAGCAAGCGACGGCCATGAACGAGATCGCAACCACGATCAGCGAGCTGCTCGCCACTTCGCGCCAGATCGCCGAGAGCGCACAGCGGGTCGCCCAGGTCGCCGAGCGGACGGTCCAGGCGGCGCGGTCCGGCGATTCGACCGTCGCGCGCGGCAACGAGACGATCGGCGGGATACGCCGCCAGGTCGATCTCATCGTGAGCCACATGGTCGAGCTCGGGAAGAAGTCGCAGCAGATCGGTGCCGTCCTCGACATCGTCTCGGAGCTTGCCGAGCAAACGAACATTCTGGCCATCAACGCGACGATCGAGGCGGCGGGCGCCGGGGAGGCCGGGAAGCGTTTCGCCGTCGTCGCCGACGAGATCCGGAAGCTGGCCGACCGGGTCGGCGGCTCGACGAAGGAGATCCGCTCTCTCATCGACGACGTGCGTGCGGCCGTGAACACGACGGTCATGACGACCGAGACGGGATCGAAGGCGGTGGACGGCGGCGCCCGGCAGTTCGCCGAGGTGGCGTCGTCGTTCGCACAGATTGCGTCGCAGGTGGACACGACCACCGAAGTGGCCAAGGAGATCGAGCTGTCGACCAAGCAGCAGTCGACGGCGGTCGAGCAGGTCAACGTCGCGATCACGAACGTGGCACAAGCCTCCAAGGAGTCCGAGCTGAGCACCCGCCAAACGCTGCAGACGGCGTCGGAGCTCGCCGGGCTCTCGCGCGACCTGCTCCGGATCATCCAGCCGGAACGAGGGCACACAGCTTCGGCGCCTCGCGCGACTCCGTGAAGGGTGGGCGATGCGGCAGGATCCGTACAAGTACTTTCGCATCGAGGTCCGCGACATCGTCGATCAGATGGGCAAGAACGTGCTCGAGCTCGAAAAGGGGCCGCTCGAGCCGGAACGCGTGGCCAGGCTGCTACGCCTCGCGCACACGCTCAAGGGAGCCGCTCGCGTCGTCAAGCAGCGGGAGATCGCCGAGATCGCTCACGCCATGGAGGACGCCCTCGGCCCTCTGCGCACCCCGGGCGCTGCGGTCACGCGCAACCTGGTCGAGTCGCTGCTCGGAATGCTCGACTCCCTCCAATTGCGTTCGGCGGCCCTCGCTCCTGCGCCGGAGGCGCGGCCCGAAGCGCCGTCCGGCGCTGCTCAGGTCGAGCCACTGCGCACGGTACGCGCCGACGTTGCCGACATGGACGCGCTGCTGGACGGCCTCGCCGAGGTCGGCATCGAGCTCGCGGCCCTTCGGCAGTGCAGCCGGGGCCTCCAGGGCGTCCGGCACCTCGCCGATCTCCTCTCCGATCAAGTCGTCGCGAGGACCACGGGGGTGCGTGGGACCGATCCGCACGAGGTGCGCGCCACGGCGGAAGACCTGCGCCTGGCGATTGGCGCGCTCGACCGCGACCTCTCCTTGGCAGTCGAGCAGACCGACCGCGAGCTCCGTCAAGCGCGCGAGCTCGCGGAGCGGCTGCGTCTCGTTCCGGCCGGGCTGATGTTCTACGCGCTCGAGCGCGCGGCGCGGGACGCGGCGGCGAGCCTGGACAAGCGCGTCGTGGTCGAAACAAAGGGAGGCGACGTCCGCGTCGACGCCGACGTCCTTGCCTCGATCCAGGGCGCACTCGTGCATGCCGTGAGGAACGCCGTGGCGCATGGGATCGAGGGCTCGGTCCCGCGGAACGCGGCCGGTAAGCCCGAAGCAGGGCGCCTCTCGCTGGAAGTGGCCCGTCGAGGCGGCAAGGTCGCTTTCGTCTGCCGTGACGACGGCCGGGGGATTGATGTCGCCGCCGTGGCGCGCGCGGCGAAGAGGGCAGGCAAGCTCCTCGAGGGGCAGGCACCGTCGGAGAGCGATCTCGTGCGCCTACTGCTCGGCGGCGGGATCAGCACATCGACTTCGGTGACCGATGTATCCGGCCGAGGCGTTGGGCTCGATGCCGTGCGCGAGACGGCGGCTCGCCTCGGGGGCGACGTGAGCCTGCGCAGCGACCCCGGTCGCGGGACGGAGCTCGAGATACTCGTACCCGTGTCGCTGGCGTCGCTCGATGCGCTCCTGGTGGAGAGCGCCGGAGCGGTCGCGGCGGTCCCACTCGATTGCGTCCGGGCGACCCTTCGCCTCGCACCGAGCGACGTCGCCCGCACGGCCGAAGGCGAGTCGATCTTGTGGGGTGGCAACGTGATCCCCTTCGCGCCGCTCGCGCGGTCGCTCGCCACGGCGGCCGCGCGGGAAGCGCCATCGCGGGCTCGCGCGGCCATGGTCGTCGAGAGCGGAGGCACGCTGGCCGCGATCGGAGTGGACCGGCTCATCGGGACGGAGAACGTGGTCCTCCGAGCGCTGTCGAGGGAGGTCCACGCCCGCGCCGTGATCGGCGGTGCCTCCCTCGACGCGCGCGGAACCCCTCAGCCCGTGCTCGATCCGGCGGCGCTCGTGGCGAGCGTCCGTGGTTCGAGGGTGCCGGAACGGCCCGCGCCGCCGCCGCCTCACGCCATCCTCGTGGTCGACGACTCATTGACGACGCGCATGCTCGAACAGAGCATCCTCGAGTCGGCGGGCTACGAGGTCGACCTCGCGACCTCGGGCGAAGAGGCGCTCGCCAAGGCCGTGCGCCGCCGATACGGCCTCTTTCTGGTGGACGTCGAGATGCCCGGCATGGACGGGTTCACCTTCGTGGAGCGGACGCGCGCCCACCCTGATCTCGGCCGCGTCCCGGCCATCCTGGTCACGTCCCGTGGGGCCGCCGAGGATCGACGCCGGGGCGAGGCTGCAGGTGCGAGCGCTTACATCGTCAAGAGCGAGTTCGACCAGAACGACCTCCTCCGACGGATCCGCGAGCTGGTGGGGTGAGGCGTGCGACCGATTCGCGTCCTCGTGGTCGAAGACTCGCTCACCGTGCGGCGGCGCATATGCGAGATCCTCGCCGCCGACCCGGAGATCGAAGTGGTCGGCGAGGCCGAGGACGGCAAGCAGGCCGTCGACCTCTGCCGCGCCCTGCGCCCGGACGTGATGACGCTGGACATGATCTTGCCCGTGATGAGCGGCCTTTCGGCGACCGAGTACGTGATGGCGCATTTCGCGACGCCGATCCTCATCGTTTCATCGTCGACGAACCGCGGAGAGCTCTACAAGACGTACGACGCGCTTGCTGCGGGCGCGGTCGATGTCCTCGAGAAGCCGCGGGGAAACGAAGCGGACGCCGCCTGGGAGCGACGGCTCCTCTCGGCCGTGAAGCTCGTCTCGCGCATCAAGGTCATCACCCATCCGCGCGCGCGTCTTGGTGCGCTCGGCCGCACGTCGTCTCCGCCGGTGCTGGCGCCGCCACGGGTGACGGCAGGCCGCGCCTGCAAGGTGGTCGCGCTTGGTGCCTCGACGGGTGGCCCCGGCGCCCTGGTCGAGGTGCTGCGCCGGATCCCGATCGACGTGGCCGTCCCGATCCTGGCCGTGCTGCACATCGACGAGCCGTTCGGTGCGGCGTTCGCCGAGTGGCTCGGTGACCAGATCCCGCATCCCGTCGTCAACCCGCATGACAATGATCCGCTCGAGGCGGCAGCCGGCAAAGTGGTCTTCGCGCCACCCGGACGGCACCTCATCCTGAAGTCCGGGCGGCTCCGCCTCACGTCCGACCCGGAGCGTCACTCGTGCCGTCCTTCCATCGACGTGCTCTTCGAGTCGCTCGCGCGCGAGTGCGGGAAGGACGTTGCGGCGTGCCTCCTTACGGGGATGGGGCGGGACGGTGCGACCGGGTTGCTCGAGATCCGTCGCGCGGGCGGGGTGACCATCGCTCAGGACGAGGCCACCTCCGTCGTCTACGGCATGCCGCGAGAGGCCGCGCTCATCGGGGCGGCGGAGCGTGTGCTGCCTCTGGAGCAGATCGGCAGCGCCATCGGCGAAAGCGTGCGCGAAAGGAGGGAGGGACAGGCATGAGCGGCTCGGTCCTCATCGTCGACGACAGCTTGACCGTCCAGATGGACCTCGCCGAGGCCTTCGAGATGGCCGGGGAGGTGCCGGTCCTCGCCGGCAGCATCGCCGAGGCGCGCGCAGCGCTGTCGGCGCGGGACGTTCGGCTCGTGGTCCTCGACATCTTGTTGCCGGACGGCGACGGGATCGAGCTCATGAGCGAGATTCGAAAAGCGCCCTCGATGTGCGAAACGCCGATCCTGCTCCTGTCGTCCGAGGCGGACGTAAAGGACCGCGTTCGCGGGCTCAAGAGGGGTGCCGACGACTACGTGGGCAAACCGTACGAGACGGCGTACGTCGTCGCCCGCGCGCGCGAGCTTCTGCGCGCCCGCCATCAGGTGCGTGATCCGGAGCGCCCCGTGGTCCTCGTCGTCGACGACAGCCCGACGTACCGAGAGGTGCTCCGTGCTGCGCTCGAGGAAGCCGGCTACGCCGTGGTCACCGCCGCAAGCGGGGAGGAGGGACTGCGGATCGCCGCCGCCGATCCTCCCGCGGCCATTCTCGTCGACAGCGTCATGCCTGGCATCGACGGGGCGGCGGTGATCCGCAAGGTGCGGCTCGACGCGGCTCTGCGCGGCACGCCATGCGTGCTGCTCACTGCCTCCGAGGACGGCGGGGCGGAGCTCCGCGCGCTCGACGCGGGCGCCGACATCTTCGTCCGCAAGGACGAGCACGTCACGGTGGTCCTCGCCCGTCTGGCGGCGATCTTGCGCAACGCCGGCCTGGCGCGAACGGGAACGGCGACCCTGCTCGGCCCCAAGCGCATCCTCGCAGTCGACGACAGCCCCACCTACCTGCACGAGCTGGCCGCGATCTTGAGCGGCGAGGGTTACGACGTCATCCTCGCGCGCTCGGGAGAAGAGGCGCTGGACCTGCTCTCCATCCAGCCCGTCGACTGCATCCTGCTCGACGTGATCATGCCCGGCCTGGACGGGCGCGAGACCTGCCAGCGCATCAAGGCCTCGCCGACCGCGCGCGACATCCCGCTCATCCTACTCACCGCGATGGCGGACCAGGACGCGATGATCGCCGGGCTCGGCATCGGGGCGGACGACTTCATCTCGAAATCGGGCGAGGTGGCGGTGCTGAAGGCGCGCGTTCGCGCGCAGCTCCGGCGAAAGCAGTTCGAGGACGAGCACCGCCGCATTCGCGACGACTTGCTGCGCAGTGAGCTCCGCGCGTCCGAAGAGCGCGCTGCGCGCGCGGTCGCCGAGACCAAGGCCGCCCTGGTCGAAGAGCTCAAGCGCAAGAACGATGAGCTCGAGGCGTTCAGCTACTCCGTGTCGCACGATCTGCGCGCTCCACTGAGGGCCATCGACGGCTTCAGCCAGGCGTTGCTCGAGGATTGCGCCGACCAGCTGAGTGACGGCGGCCGCCGGTACCTCCAGCGCGTTCGGGCTGCCACCCGGCGGATGGGGGAGCTCATCGAGGACCTCCTGGAGCTCTCGCGCGTCAGCCGGGTCGAGCTCCGGCGCGAGGACGTGAACGTCTCGGACCTCGCGCGGTCGGTCGCCGACGACCTGCAGCGCAAAGAACCTGGGCGCACCGTCGAGGTCACGATCGCGCCCGACGTGGTCGTCCGCGCCGACAGGAGACTGCTCACGGTGGTTCTCGAGAACCTGATGGGCAACGCCTGGAAATTCACGTCGAAGACCGCCAGAGCCCACGTCCGCCTCGAGCGCGTCGAGATCGCGAGCGGGGATCCCGCCTTCGCCGTCCGCGACGACGGAGCAGGCTTCAACATGGCGCATGCCGCGCGGATGTTCGCGCCTTTCCAGCGCCTGCACAGTGAAGCCGAGTTCCCCGGCACCGGCATCGGCCTGGCGACCGTTCGTCGCATAGCCGAGCGCCACGGCGGTCGGGTGTGGGCAGAGGGCGTGCCCGGCCAGGGAGCGTCGATCTATGTGGCAGTGCCCGATGGTGGATCGCGGCATGGGGCGGACGGCGCGTAGCGCCGAGTCTTGTCCTGTCCTCTAGCCGCCGGCGTAGACGTCACCCGCGGGTGGAGGGACGGTCATGCCCGCGCCACCGCTCGGCTTGATCCGCTCGGCGAAGGAGTGCAGGAGCACGATCAGCGGCGGCAGGACCATGCGCGCCACGATGGCAAGCATGATCGACCCGCCGATGACCACGATCGCGAGCGGCTTCTGCGTCTGCGACCCGATTCCGTTGGAGACCGCCGCGGGAAAGAGGCCAATCATGGCGACGAGCGTCGTCATGAGGCACGGCCTGAGCCGCTTCTCGGCCGCCTCCCTGGCGGCAAGCTCGATCGTGTGGCCCTCGGTCTCGCGTAGGCGCTGGTAGTACGTCACGACGAGGATGGCATCCTGGATCGCGATGCCGAAGATCGAGATGAACCCCATCGCCGCCGACACCGAGAAGTTTGTCTGTGTGATCAGGAGAGCCAGCACGCCCCCGGTACACGCGACGGGGATGTTGGTCAGAACGAGGAAGGTGTCGATCCAGCTCTTGACGGCGCTGTACGTCAGGAACGTGATGAGCAGGATCGTCAACGGGATGATGAGAACGAGGCGCCCCTCCGCCTCGTGCAGCTCGTTGATTTCGCCCGCCCACTCGAGGCGAGTGTCGTAGGGACGGCACACCTTGCTCGGGTCCGTCGCCCGGTCGCACCGGGGGATCTCGCGGTCGATGGCCGCCTGCGCCTCTCCGATGGTGCTCGCGAGGTCGCGCCCGCGCACGCTGAACTTGACCGGCGAGTACCGGACCGCGTCCTCGCGGTACACCATCGCCGGCCCCTCGACGATGCGGATGTCGGAGAGCTGCCCGATGGGCACCTGCGCGCCGTCCGGCGTGGAGACCGTGATCTCGCGGATCGACTCGAGGCTCATCCTGTACTGCGGCTTCCAGCGGATGGTCAGGTCGAAGTGCTTCTCGCCCTCGTAGACCTCGACGACCGCCTGCCCGCCGATTGCAGCCTGGATAACGGCGTCGACGTCCCCCGTGTTCAGGCCGTAGCGGGCGCACACTTCCCGCTTGGGGCTGATCTTGATGTTGGGCTGGCCCATCGACTTGAAGTGCCCGAGGTCCTTGATGCCCGGGATGCGCGCCATCACGTCGACGATCGCTTCGGCGATCCTCTCGTTGCTCTCGAGGTCGTTGCTGAAGACCTTGACCGAGTTCTCGCCCTTGACCCCGCTGACCGCCTCCTCCACGTTGTCGCTGATCATCTGGGAGAAGTTGAAGACGACGCCCGGGAACGACTCCGACAGCTCCCGCTGCAGATCCTCGGTGAGCTTGTCTTTGGTGAGGCCCCTCCGCCACTCGTCGAACGGCTTGAGTGGCGCGAAGAGCTCGATGTTGTAGAACCCCGACACGTCGGTGCCGTCGTCCGGCCGGCCGAGCTGGGAGACGACCGTCAGCACTTCGGGGTGCGTCCGGTGCTCGTCGTCGCACACCGCGGGCTCCGCCGGGCAGCCGCGCAGGATGGATCGCATCCGCCCGACGTACTTGGCCGACTGGTCGAGCGAGATGGACATGGGCAATGTCGCCCGGATCCAGAAGTTGCCTTCCTCGAGCTTCGGCATGAACTCTCGCCCGAGAGTCGGGAATAGGAACACCGGCGCGAGGATGGGAATGAGCCCGATCGGCGCCGCGATCCGGGCGTACTTGACCACCTTCGCGAACATCGGGTTGTAGATGCGCGACAGCGCGTGCATCGCGAAGCTCTCCTTCTCCTCGCTCTTGGCGGGGATGAGCTTCGACGAGAGGACGGGAGTCAGCGTGAGCGCCAGGATGATCGCCCCCCCGATCGCGAACGCGTAGGTGCGCGCCATCGGCGCGAAGATGACGCCGGAGACGCCCGTCATCGTGAAGAGCGGCAAGAACGCCACGCCGATGATGAGCGTCGAGAACGTCATCGGCGTCGCCACCTCCCGGGCGCTGTGCTCGATCCGCTCGATGATGGTCCCCTTCCCGTGCGCGCCGAGGTGGCGGAAGATGTTCTCCATCATGATGACGGTGGAGTCGACGACGATGCCGAAGTCGACCGCGCCCAGCGAGATGAGGTTGGCGGACGTGTTCGTCCCGACGAGACCGCAGAACGCGAGGAGCAGCGCCAGCGGAATGTTGACCGCGGTGATGAGCGCGGCGCGCGCGTGTCCCAGGAAGATGAGCAGGATGACCGTGACGAGAACCATCCCGGTGAGCAGGTTCTCGAGCACCGTGTGCGTCGTGAGCTTAACGAGCGCGCCGCGGTCGTAGTAGGGCTCGATGTCCATGCCCGGCGGCAGGATGTGGTTCTTCCGGATGTAGTCGACGCGCTTGTGGATGCCCTCGAGCGTCGAGGGCGTCTCGCCGCCGTAGCGCATCAGCACGATGCCCTGCACGACGTCGGGGACCTCGTTGTACCCGACGATGCCGAGACGCGGCGCGAAGCCGATGTCCACGTCCGCCACGTCCTTGAGACGGACCGGCGTCCCCTTCTGCTCTGCGATGACGACGTTCTCGATGTCGCGTTCGACCGAGACCTGCGGTGCCCGCGCGCCGAGCAGACCGATGCCGCGGACGTCGTACGACTGCTCGCCCATGAAGAGGCGCTGGCCACCGACGTTCTGGTTGGCGTTCTGGACGGCGTTGATGACCGACGTGAGGCCGACCGCGTGGCCCCTCAGACGGTATGGGTCCACCTCGACGTGGAACTCCTTCGTCTCGCCCCCGTAGCTCGTGACGTCGATGACGCCGGGGACCTGCTTGAACTGCCGCTCGAGCACCCAGTCCTCGACCGTCTTGAGGTCGCGTATCGTGTAACCTTTGCCGACGACGCGGTACCGGAAGAGCTCCCCGATCGCGTTCCATGGCGAGAGGCCGGCCTGCATTCCGGTAGGGAGCGCGACGAACTGGATGCGGTTGATGACCTCCTGGCGGGCCTCCTTGTACTCCGTCGCCCAGCTGAAGTAACACTTGACGTCGCTCAAGCCGAAGAGCGACTGCGAGCGAACGTGCTCGAGGCCCTTCATGCCGAAGAGCCCGATCTCGAGGGGGATCGTGACGTAGCGCTCCGTCTCCTCGGCGCTCCAGCCCTGGGGCTGCGTGATGACCTCGACCATCGGCGGCACCGGGTTGGGGTAAGCCTCGATGTCGAGCTGCTGGTACGCGGCCAGACCGGCGACGATCACGAGGGCCGCCATCACGAGCACGATGAACGGCATCCGCAGTGCCGCTGCGACGATTCTCTGGATCATGGCGCGCTCCCGGTGGTCTCAGAGCTTCTGGGAGAGCAGGATGGCGCCGCTCACGACGACCTTTTGCCCGGGCTGGAGCCCGTGCCTCACCTCCAGCCACTGGCTCGACTCGCCCTCGTCGACGTCGACGGGGAGCCGCTCGAACCGGACGCGCCCGTCGCTCTCGCCCACCTCGACGAAGACGACGGTCGTCTCGCCGAGCCGCAGGAGCGCGTTGCGCGGGATCGCGAGCGCCCGCTTCTGGTCGACCGAGATCTGCACCGTGGCGTACATCTCCGGGCGGAGCAGCTTGTCCGGGTTGTCGAAGGTGCAGCGCACCTTCGCGGTCCGCGTCGCCGGGTCGAGCATCCCGCTCATCCAGTCGACCTGGCCCTTGAATGTCTTGTCCGGGTAGCTCACCACGGTCACCACGGCCGGCGACCCCACGTGCACGCGCGCCAGGTCCATCTCGTAGAGGTCCGCGAGCACCCACACCTTGTCGACCTCGCCGATGGTGAAGAGCTCCTGCGCCGTGCCGCCGCCGTACTGCCCCTGGACCTCGATACCCGGGTTGATGTTGCGCAGGAGCACCTCGCCGTCGATGGGAGAGACCAGCGTGTAGGTCTGCGTCACCGAGTCGACGTTGCCGGCGCGCAAGAGGAACGCCTTCTGCCGCGCGCGCTCCACCTCCGCCTTGGTCTTGCGCCAGTTGTCCTCGGCCACCTCGAGGTCGGCCGCGGATCCGGCCTTCTGCTCGAAGAGGTCCTTGCGGCGCTTGTAGTCGTGCTCCGCCGCGATGAGATCGGCCTCGGCCTTGTGAACGTCGCTGACGGCGTTGCCGATGTCCGGCGATTCGATGACGGCGAGCGCGTCGCCGCGCTTCACGCGCGCTCCGAGCTCCGCGGTGATGCGCACGACCCGCCCCGTGACCGGCGAGAAGACGTGCCCGGACCGCGTGTCCTCGAGGGCCACCCTGCCGCTCGTGAGGATCGTGTCGTCGACGTCCTCGTCGCCCACCGCCTTCGCTTCGACCTTGGCGTCCTTGACCTGCTGCGGGGTGAGCCAGACCTCACCGACGGGCGCCACGGGACCGGCCGGCTCCGCCGCGGCTTGCGACTTGTGGCATGCGGAGCAGGCACCCGCCGCCAGAACGAGCAAGAAGGACGAGAGAATCTTCATTGGCGGAGCTCCATGCCGACGGCCTGCTCGAGCTGGGACACCGCCGTCCAGTAGCTCGTCAGGTCCTGGATGTACTCGACGTTGGTCGCGATGTACGTGCGCTGCGCGTCGAGGAGGTCGATGAGCGTGCCCGCCCCGCGCTCGTACTGGGTGCGCGTGATGTCGCGCGCCATCTTGGCGCTGCGGAGCAGGCCGCCCTTCTCCATGCGCTCGACGAGGCCTCGCGACGTCTGGAAGGACGATGCCGCGGCCGAGACGTCGCTCACGACCTGCGCCACCGTCTTGGCGTGCGTGAGCGACTGCGTGTCGTAGTTGGCCTCGGCTTTCCTTATTTCGCCTTGCTGCTGGTAGAAGAATGGAATGGGCGCCGAGAGGTTGACCGAGGCCGTCGGCGGCTGCAACGGCGCGTTGACGCCAGTTCCGCCGGTGCCGGTCTGCGTGTACCCGAGGCCGAGCGTGATGTCCGGGAACACCTGGCGCTTGGCGAGAGCGATGGCCGCCTCGGCGCTCCGACGCTGGTAGCCGAGCGCGAGCAGGTCCGGCCGGTGGTCGAAGGCCGTGCGCAGCAGACCGTCCACGGAGAGCGTCCCCAGAGCACCAGGCACCGAGAAGTCGAGCACGTGGTCGTCGACGGAGAAGGGCGGGACCGGGCCCCGCACGCCCAGCAGGAACGCGAGCGCGACGCGCGCCTGACGCACGGCGTCCATGGCGGAATCCACCGCCTGGTCGGACTCCAGCTTCTGCGTCTCGACGCGAGCGAGGTCCCCCTCGTTGATGGCGCCGCTCCTGAGGCGCGTCTGGAACAGCTCGAATGTCTTCTGGTTGGTGGCCTGCGCCTGCTTGCTGAAGTCGAGGGCGCGCTGGGCCTGCGCGAGCTGCAGGTACGCAGACTTGACCTGGAATTCGAGGTTACGAAGGGCATCGTTGCGCGACAGCTTGGCGGCGGAGAGGGCCGCCGTGGCCACCTTCAAGCGGAGGTCGCGCTTGCCGGAGAGCGTGTCTGCGATCGCGGCCTGGTCCGAGATGTTGGCCGCATACAGGTTCAGGTCGCAGAAGGCTCCCTGCGACCCGCAGGACGGGCTCCCGACCGGGTTGTACGTGAAGACCCGCCCATAGGTGATTCCGACGTTCGGGTTGGGCACCGCCCCGGCGATCTTCACGTCGCCCTCGGCGCTGTGAACCTGGGCCTCGGCGATGAGCACGTCCAGCCCGTGGGTCCGCAGCATCGCGAGGGAGTCGTCGAGGGAGAGCTGCTGAGGCACGCGCGGGGGCTCGGGGATGGTCTGCGCGCCTGCCTGCGATGTCGTGAGAGAGAAACCCGTGAGAAATACGAGGGCGAGGACCGTCCGGGCCAGACGCGCGATCGTCATCGGGAGGCACGCGCCGCTAGCAAGGCGCGCACCATCCCACCACGCCCCGGGTGACGGCTCTGGGGCCGACGGACCCGGCCGCTCCGCGTAGATCTCTGGGGCGGGACGCCCGGATAGGCTGAATGGCCTGGGACACACTGGCTCACCTCAAGCGGACCCGTATAGTCGGCTTTCTGTTGCCGGGAGATTTCGACGCGCATCTTCACCCCGAGCGTATTGCAGCAGACATCTTTCGTGGGTTAGAGCACGGACCTTGCCAGGCGACCCGCGGATGCGACTCTCTCGTTCTCTTGCGCCGGTAACGAGCTTCCTCCTCGTTGCGGCTTGCTCGGCGAGCACGCCATCCAGCCCACCGCCGGCCCCCATCGACTGGAGAGCCTTCGATGCGAAGCCCGATGCAGGCGAGCCCGCGAGGGTGGCAACGGCCAAGGAGCGGGCCATCGCGGAGGCCTATGCGTCGGGGCTCGCATCGCCCGGGTTCAGGAGCCTGGGCGGCCTGCTCGACGACGACGTCCGGCTGATCTTCCCTGGAATGGACGACGCTCACGGGCGCGACGCGGCCATCCACGCCCACGACGTGTTGCTCGGCGCCTTCGACCCGCGCACGGTCGCCACGACCCGCGTCTTCCGCACCGATAGCACGCAGGCCGTCGAGTGGACGCTGTCGGGAACGCAGGCCAAGGACTGGATGTCTGTCCCGGCCAGCCACAAGCCCGTCGTGGTCAAGGGCCTCTCGCTCATATGGACGAAGGACGACGGCACGATCATCGAGATCCACGTCTACTTCGACGTCGCGGTCGTGAAGGCGCAGCTCGGAGTCGGGCCCAAGGAGCTGCTCGCCCTGCCGGCGCCGACGATGCCCTCCGGCCCTCCCCAAGTCTACGAGCAGAGCGGGTCGGACGCCGAGAAGGCCAACGTGACGGTCGCGCGCGCGGCCATCGACGCCCTCGAGCGCAGCGACGAGGCCGCGTACGTCGACACCAAGACCGACGACATCGAGTACTACACGCTGGAGCAGGCGCACCCCGAGCGCGGCAAGGACGCGGCGCGCGCGTACTTCAAGGCGACGCGCAAGGCCATCGGCCAGCTCGACACCACCATCGACAACAGCTGGGGCATCGGCGCATTCGCGGTCCTCGAGTACACGATCGCAGGCGCCCAGCTCGGGCCCATCGGGTGGATCTCCACGCAGCGCAACAAGGTCATCCGCCTGCACGTGGCGCAGGTCAACGAGATCCGCGACGGCAAGGTCGCGCGAGTCTGGCGCTACGAGAACCCGCTCGAGATCGTGACCGGGCCGTAGCTGGCAGGCGAGGTTGGGCGGTCCGGGAGACGGCGTCCGTTCCGGGGGTTGCGAACGCGAACGGGTCGCCCGGCCTTGGAATGCCTTCTAACGCCAGCGATATCTCGGTCGCATCATGAGGAGGTGAGCGCCCGCGACGAGAACGAATCCGCCGATGATCGACCAAACGATCGGGAAGACATGCCCGTCGATGGCCACCGACACGAACGGCGGAAGGTGGAAGCTGCGGGCGAGGCTCACCCCGAGGACGGCACCGACGAAGCCCACCAAGGCCGAGATGAAGAAGCCACCTCGGGTCCCGCCTCCGAGCGCGCGGGCAACCGCCCCGCAGATGGCCGCGATGAACACGTAGACGACTAGATCGAGCAACGTCATGGAGTGCTCCTTGACCGACTGGCCGGGTCACTTGCTCGGCTGAACGACGATTTCGACGCGCCGGTTCTGGGCGCGCCCCTCGACCGACGTGTTGTCGGAGATCGGGTCGTCCGGGCCCTTGCCCTGCGCGGTGACGAGGTCACCCGGGAGGCCTTTCTCGACGAGGTAGTCCCGCACAGTCTGGGCGCGCATCTGGGACAGCGCCATGTTGTGGTCGCGGGTTCCGACGGTGTCGGTGTACCCGAACACGACGATGTGCTGCTCCTTGGTCCTGAGCGCCTCGGCGACCTGATCGAGCTTCGCCATCGCCGCGGGCTTGAGCTCCCACTTGCCGGTCTGGAACAGGACCTCGCCCGAGAGCGTGATCACCATGCCTCGCTCGTCATCCTTGACGGACGCGATCTTTGCGATCGTCTGGCGGGCGTCCTTCAGCTTGGTCTCGAGGTCTTGCAGCCTCTGTTGCTGGGCGGCCGCTGCCGCCCGTTGCTCGTTGAGCTGCATCTGGGTCGCGCCGAGCGTCTGTTCGCTCTGGGTGAGCTGAGCACGCGCAGACTGCAGCTGCGCAGCCTTCGCGGTCTCGAGGGCGGCCGCCGCGCGGTTCCTGTCATCGTACGCCTTGATCGTGGCCGCTTGCGACTGGGCGAGGAGCGCCCGGCGATCCGCGATGATCGCCAGATCCACCGCCGTCGGATCGTCCGGCGAGGCTTCCCACGCGCGCTCCGCCCGTTCCAGGGCCAGCTGCGCCTCGTGCACGTCCGTGGGGTCGAGCTGCATCGCGAGCCCGTCCCTGGCGTGCAGATAATCGTCGCGCGCATCAGTGAGGGCCTTGGGCGGCACGTGAGTGCCTGCGCACGCCACGGCGGCAAGCAGCACAGGGCCGATGATGATTCTCTCGTGCAGTCGGTTCATGACGAACTCCTTTGTCTCGGGTGAAAGGCGGACGGCCGCGCCACTCCTCGCTACCTGCCGGCCTTCTGCGCTTCGGCTTCCTCACTTCGCGCGAGCTGCTCCGCCCTGGCTTGTCCCGACAAGCTGAACGCGAGCTGCGCTTCGCTCCGAGCCACGGCACAAAGGCTCGCAGCGCGAGCGTTATCGGTGCCGATGAGCTGCTTGGCTCGCTGCAGGTCCTCCTGGGCTAGCTGCAGGTGGAGCCTGGCGTCGGGAACATCCGGCGCCCCTCCGGCCTGCGCGCGACCGACATCGGCCTGAGCTGCGGCCCACTGGTCGTGCGGGGGCGGTACGCTGTCGGCGCATCCGAATGCGCCGGCCATCGCACCCAATGCGACGACGCTGAAAAACCTCGGCATCATGGCCATGCCTCCTCGATGGGTCGCGTCCCGCCATGCGACGGGATGCGCACGTTTCTCGGGTACGGCACGCCGCTTCCGGCGTGCACGTTTCGCTACGTGAGCAATGGCAAAGCAGAGCGCGTGCCGAACCGATCGCTTGGTTCGAATCGCCCTGCCGGCCGCGCAGTTAGCCAGCGCGAGCGTGAGAATCGAGCGGGAGCGGCTCGAGAGAGAGCGAGCACTTTTGCGCCACAGCCCCGGCAAAGATGGCCGAGGTCGCGAGGCGGATCGGCTGTGCTTGGCCCCTCATTGACACGTCGCCGGAAACTGCGCCCCGATGCTCCCCCCGCTGGCCGTCGGGATCGTCCCCGTGATCATGTGCCCGAGCGTATCCGTCAGCGTCACGGATCTTCCCCCCACCAGCCCCCCGAAGTTCCAGAACCCGTCCTGCTGCGTCCCGGTCGTGCCGCCCGCGCTCGCGGTCGCGACCGGGAAGGCGACGTTCTGGAAGTAGATCTGGCTCGACGAGCCGTTGTAAACGGCGACGATGTTGCCCGAGACCGGGCACGCGACCGACTCCCACGTGACTCCGTTGGTCGGATCCCCCGTCGCGCCCCCTTGGCCCACCCCGAGCGCAACGGCCGCGGACAGGCCGAGATCGATGTGGCCCGCCGAGGCGCACGTCCCGCACTCGTCGACGATGGTCGCCGTGATCGTCTTGCCCTCGTACGAGACGTCGACGCACATTCCACAATATTTCCCCTGGCCAAACGTACCAACCGGGAACGCGGCGAAGTAGGGAGTCGCGATGTTCGTGACCGAATCGCTGATCCCCGTCGGACACGTCCCTCCCCCACCGCCCGACTCCGTCCCGCAATAACCGCAGTACGTCTTGTAGCTCGAGCATCCGCTCCCCGTGGAGGTGCCCTGGCTGAACCAGTAGCACGTGAGCTCTCCGCTGCCGGACGACGGCCCACCCGTCCAATCGCAACCCCCCGTCCCTGTTCCGCCTCCGCTGCTGCTCCCCGCGTCGGGCGGAGGCGCGCTCGACGTCGCGAACGCCACGGACTTCACGCACAGGTTGAACGGCGTCGCCGCCGCGTCCGCCGTGATCTGGAACTCGATGTGCGTCGCCGTTGCGGGCGCGCCCGTGAGGTACGTCCCGCTGTTGTCCCAGCACTTCGTGTTGAACGAGGCCCAGCTCACGTTGCCCGACGCGCTCGCGATCGGCACACAGTAGTCGGCGCCGCCGTTGTCGATTGCGATCCGCATCCCCTGCGGCGGCAGGTTGCTCAGCACGTACGAGATCCCCGTGCCGGTCGCTGCGTAGGTGTCGACGGGTGGGCTCGTCGCGCCGGTCGCCACCGCCTGGTTCAGGTTGAACCCGAGCCCGGAGCCCCAGATCGATCCAGACGCGTTCGTGACCGCCGTCGTCCCCGTCGCGCACAGCGCCGTCGCATCGAGGCACGCGGTGCTGCCCATCCCGTCGTCATAGGCATACGCGTAGCCGCCGTGGCCGATGACCGACGCGGCGAGATAGTTGCTGGTGAGGGCGATGGCTCCCGACGAGACCGTCGCCGTACACGTGGCGCCGCTGTCCACGATGGTCACCGTTCCGCTGCTGCTCGTGCTTCCACCGCTGCTCGATCCCGTCGCGCTGCTGCTCGATCCGCTGCTGGTCGTCGCAGCGCTGCTGGTTCCGGTGCCGCCGGCCCCGCTGCTGCTCCCCGTCGTTCCGCCGCTGCCGCCGCTCGTTGCGCCCGATCCACCGCTGCCGCTCGATGCGTCGTCGCCATAGCTTCCTGAGCCGCCGCCGCTCGAAGCTGTGCTGGTCGCGCCAGAACTGCCATCGTCGCCGCCCGATCCCCCGAAGCCGCCGTTGCCCGAGGTCGATGCGCACGACGACGCGATGACCAGCAGACCTGTCGCCGCGAGCGCGGGCAGGGACATCCAATTCGAGACCGACATGAGCGCTCCTCCGTCTTCCAGCTCGCCTGCTCCGGGGAAAAGCCCCCTATTCGGCGCGATAGACGTCGGATGCCGCGCGCGTGGCGCAGAAAAGGTCGATCTCGTTCGGTGCGCGCAGGTGCCCGGTATCAATCCACTCCCGGCGGACGGTCACGCGCGCCATTCGAATCAGCGGTGATCGCCGCCCTCCTGCGCCGCAGCAGCTGGGCACGGTGATGATCCGTCTCAGGCAGCCGGAGGCACTACATGACTGGATGGACGGACGCCGTTACCTGCGAAGGCCGGTGAAGACTCCTCTCGAGTTCACCCCGTGGGACCCGAAGTGCATCATCTTCGGGTTCGCGAGGGACATCTCGACGGGTGGAGCGTTCGTGGAGACGCACTTCCCCGCGAGCGCGGGCAAGGACGTGGTCATGCGCCTCTGGCCGGTCGGGTGGGACGAGGAGCTGATCCTGCCGGGGGTCGTTCGATGGACGCACGACCGCGGGATGGGCGTCGAGTTCGTCTCGGTCGGCCCGCGCGAGGCGCTCGCGATTCGCAGGCTGATCGACGAGTGGCAAAGCCATGTCTCACGGCCGCCGCTGCAGGTCGGCCACGACGCAGAGATGGTCCGACGCGGCTGAAGTTCCGACGCGGAATCGAACGAAGCGCAGATCGTCCGAGGAGAGGATCCGGTCGATGCGCATCCAGGGGCGCCGGTCGTTCGGGTACGTGTACCCGAAGCCCGATCCAGCCTCGACGAAGCCGTCCCGGAAGGACGAGAGAGTTCGACTGAAGATGAGGCTCAGGTCGGGCAAGTTCGTGTCGCCGGCGATCACCACCGGGCCGGGCTCACGCCGCGCAAGGTCGGCGATCGTCTGCGCCTGAAGCGCTCTCAGCCCCGCGTTCGCCAGGATCGCGGGACCCGCCGCTCCCGAGAAGATCCTGCCGGAGAGGATCTCGCGCTTCAGCCCCCGGCCGCGCAGGGCGTAGAAGTCCTCGCGCGGAGACAGCGGGTGGACGTTGTAGAAGCGAACACTCCCGAGGGGAGTGTCCATGACGTGCTCGACGAAGCGCGGCGAACGGGACCGGCCGTCGAAGGGCAGACGCTCGGGGTCGATGGTGGACAGGACGGGGAATCGTGTGGCCATGACGAACTGGCCCGACGCCTCGGCGGTCGGGTATCGCGCCCGCAGGGCCCGCGCGAGGGCCTCGGCGTCGCCGACCTCCTGCATGAAGACGACGTCGGGCGAGAAGGCGTCTACTTCTTGCACCAGCCTGCCGACGCCGCCGTAGCTCGAGTTGACGTTGTAGCTGAGCACGCGGATGACGGGAGCCTTGCGATCGACGACGCGCGGCACGGGGACGACGAGACCCATGAGCGGAAACAGAAGGACCAGGACGCTGACGCTCTGCGTCCAGAGCCACCGTGCGCGCCCGCAAAGAGCGAGTCCGGCGGCCACGAAGGGCAATGGGGCCGCCAGCGGGAGGCGCGGAAGATAGAGCGCCACGGTGGTCACCCACCAGCGCTCGCCCACGAAACGGAGCGCGGCGACCGCAGCCAGGAGAGCAACCGGGTAGAGCAGCGCGGCGGCCACGACGCCACGACGGAGCCAAATCATGGGGGAAGCCGCGATGGGCGCCCGAGGCCAGAAACGACACCTGCGCCCATGTGCGCGCCGACTCTAGTCGCCCGTCTTCGCAGCGCAAATGGAGGCACCGGCGTAAATGTCTTCCCGGGTTGTGATCCGTTCGCAGGCGCGCCACCCACTGTTGGGAAGACGGCAAGCCATGTCCCGAAAGCGCGCAAGAAAGCCCGCCCCCTCGATGCCCGCCCTCTCGAAGCCGTCGCCCACGGCCCCGGCGCCGGTCACCCCGCCCGATGTCGTGGACGCGAGCGATCCGACGGCGGCGCGCTTCTTCTCCACGCCGGCGGTCGCGTACGACGATGAGCCGCTGCCGATCGTCGAAGCGGACCCCGTCGTCCGGCGCGCTCCCGTGAGCCCCGAGCGCCGTCGCTACCTCGGTCGTGTGGTCGGCGGCGCGGTGGCCGTGTCGTTCGCGATCTGCGTAGCCGCAGGCGTGCGGGTCGCCACGGTCCATGCCGCGACTGGCGACGCTCCTCGCAGGAGCGAGATGGCTCAGGCGGTCCCGCCTGCCGCCGAAGTCGTCTCCCCCGCGCAGCCTCCCGTCGTCGCCGCACCGCCGGCTCCCGCCGAAGTCGTCGCGGCCGCTGCGCCCTCGCCCGACCCCACGCCTGCTCTGGAGCCCGGGCGCGCGCCTGAGCCCGCCGCCCCAGAGAGCCCGCCGGCCGTCGCAGCAGCCAGCCCCGCACCGCCCCCACCGGGCGCCGACGGCGTCGCTGCCGCAGACGCAGTGCCCGTCGAGCTCGATCCGGCCGCCGCCCGGGACGCCAAGCGCAGCTCGCAGCGCGCGCTCGATCGCGGCGACGCGAAGACGTCCATCTCGGAGGGAGAGCGCTCCGTCGCACTCGATCCGACCGACGCGGAAGCATGGCTCATCCTGGGTGCGGCCTACCAGACGAAGGGGACATTCTCCGAGGCGCGCCGTTGCTTCTCGACGTGCGTCCACGAGGCCAAGCGTGGGCCGCGTGGCGAGTGCGCGTCTCTCGCTCGCTAGGAGACCGGCGTCTTTCGGCCGATCCCTTCGCGATGCCGCCGTCGGGGGTCGTCAACGTACAGGAGTACGTTTCCTCGCCCCGCCGACGGCCTCGCTCGGTCTCGACCGAAATACGCCGGTCTCCTGCAACGGGGCCGGGGGGGTGACGTCCGGGACAGAGCGATCGCCCTGCAACTGCGCGTCATCCGTGAAGGGCGCGCGCGGAACGGCGGTTGCTCGGATCGCGTCGGATGACATCATGGCGCGCGTGGGTCCTCTTCTGCGCCCTTCTCATCGCGTGCGGAAGCCGCCTGGCTGGCCGGAACAGCGGGGGTCCGGACGCGTCGGAAGACGCCGCGGATGAATACGGGGGCAGCATCCCCATCACTGGCGTCTCGGTCATCGATGACGCCACGGTCGGGGGTGGCCCGGGCGCGGACGCGGCAGAGGAGGACGACCTCGGGCCCATGCCTCCGTTCGACGCCGGGCCTGGAGGGATCTGCGACGAGCCACTCGCGCCGGGCGATCTCATGATCGACGAGCTCATGATCAAGTCCGTCGCAGGCACGGGGGACCACGGGCAGTGGCTCGAGGTCCAGAGCACGCTCGACTGCGCGATCGATCTCGTGGGCCTTCACGGCGAGGCGCCCCGCGGCGCGAAGGTGGCCGCATTCGACGTCACCGGCGATCTCTGGCTCCCCGCTCGTGGAACCTTCGTCATCGCCGACTCGACTGACCCGGCGATCAATCACTACCTGCCCGGAACCGTCGTCGCATGGTCGGGAAACATCGGCGATGTGCTGCGCGCGAAGGGGGACACGGTGACTCTGCTCTCGAACGGCGTCGTCATCGATACGCTGACGTACCCCGTGGTGCCCTTCACGATCGGCGCGTCGATCGAGTTCCCCTCCGATTGCGACGCGGCCATGCGGTCGGACTGGACGCTCTGGATGACGTCGAATGCTTCGTGGTTTCCCGGCTTCTTCGGAACGCCAAACGCGCCCAACACCGACGTGACGTGCGCCGCGCTCGGCGATCCGTGAGCTTGGCCGCGCCAGTGGGTCTGGCGCGCCTGCCCGGTTGTGGCAATCTCCCGTGCACGATGCCTTGGCATGGCCGCCCGCCCGAGATGGTGTCGCCGGCGAGCGCGCTCGCTGGACGGCAGGAGCCCGTCCGCGTGTCGCTACAGCACGCCGTGCTCCACTCGCCGATGCTCCCCCCTTTCCCGTCGTCGCTGCGCCAGGCGACGTTCGCGATGGGTTGCTTCTGGGGCGCCGAGAAGAAGTTCTGGCAGATGCCCGGCGTGTTCTCGACGATGGTCGGCTACGCGGGGGGGTTCACTCCGAACCCCACGTACGAGGAGGTGTGCTCAGGAAGGACGGGCCACGCCGAGGTGGTGCGCGTCGTCTTCGACCCGGCGAAAATCGGGTACGATGCACTGCTACGTGCCTTCTGGGAGAGCCACGATCCAACGCAGGGGATGCGCCAGGGCCATGACGTCGGCACGCAGTATCGCTCCGCCATCTATACGCACGGCGATGAGCAACGCCAGATGGCCGAGGCGTCCCGGGACTCCTACCAGGCGCGCCTCGAGAAAGCCGGCCACGGCAGGATCACCACCGAGATCGCGCCCGCGGGTGAGTTCTTCTACGCGGAAGACTACCATCAGCAGTACCTCGCGAAGAACCCGGACGGGTACTGCGGCATGGGCGGCACCGGCGTCGCCTGCCCCGCGGATTTCGCCCGGCAGATGTAACTTTTGGCCGCCTCGAACGTCGTACGGAAAGCGGAAAGGATGACCCCCACCTTGGCTCGACGATTCCTCCCCTTGACCGTGGCCCTTGCCTTTGCCCTCGCCCTGGCCGCCGGACTGGCCATCGCGGGCGAGCCGGCCACCCCGCTCGGCAAATGGATGAAGCCCAACATGGGGGCGCCGCTTGCCGGGCAGGACTTCGCCGCGCTGCAGAAGGCGTTCGACCTGGTCTCGGGCAAGCCCCCTCCGAGCGGCGACTACGCCAAGTGGGCTGCCACGGCCCAGGAGGGCTCCGCGGCCGCGGCGAAGCAAGATCTGGCCGGGGTCAAGGCGGCGTGCAAGCACTGCCATGATCCGTACAAGGAGAAGTACAAGAAGGACTTCGTCGATCGACC
>Ga0209415_10004182_pt1 | contig 26534 bp, 22 predicted proteins | sample PeaSoiSIISIP2007_FD_187696 | JGI IMG/M metagenome (GOLD analysis project Ga0209415, IMG submission 187696) | Peat soil microbial communities from Weissenstadt, Germany - SII-SIP-2007 (SPAdes) (version 2) | ecosystem: Environmental > Terrestrial > Soil > Wetlands > Peat | place: Germany... | reverse complement strand
GCCGTTATACCCGATGTACGAAAAGGCATAGGCGCCGCCGGCCGGATCGTAAAGGAGCATCGCATCGGTGCCGAGAGAGCGCTGACGGCCGAAGGTCAGCGTGCCGAAATGCGTGGACGATATACCGGCATAGATTTCGTCATTGAAGGGTTGGCCCGCGCGTGCGCCGTCAATGGCGTACGAATAGCTCTTCCTGGGAAGGCCGTTGTTGATGGTCTGGGTGGCGGACGCGTTGGCGAGCAGGCCGGACTGCGGATTGATGCCAGTTGAAGCGTTGAACACAACCGACCAGCCAGGCAGAAACTCTTCCTTGCCCTTGATGCCGAGACCCGTCTGCTGCAGGTTGTTCGGCGCGATGAGGAATCGATGTTGAAAGCCGTTTCGGTTCACCAGAGATGCACCTTCGTAGTTATAGCCGTTTTCCTGTAAGCCGTGGCTGACCCAGCCGACGCCGATGTCATACGCACCGTAGAGCGTGATGCCGTGCCAGGTCAGCGTGCAATCGGTGGTCGCGAACTCGTGGCCGCTTGCGCAGACGTCGGGGGTGCTCCGCTGCATCTTAATGTCGACTGTGGCGTCCTGGCCAACCGCCAAGCTGATTCCGGTGTGCGTTTCGTCGGCGAACCCTAGTTTTGCCGCGCGAATCTCGAAGCGTCCCAGAGGCAGGCCGGACACCTGATAGTGCCCCCCGCCGTCGGTTGTGATCGTGCGCGTTGCCCCTGTGTCGACGTTCCTGATTGTCACCGCGACATTGCGAAGGGCTGCGCCGGTTTGGTCCGTCACCACGCCGGAAAGGCTTGCTCCCGTTTGGGCCTGGGCAAAGGTCCAGGATGACGAAAGCAAGAAACTAACCGCTGCGATTAACAGGTAGGCCTTGCGCATCGTGCCTCCAAATGTAAGATTGCGTGAAAGAATCAGAAGTGTATAACAAGTATGTTTTAGCTGTCCAATACTATGCGGTTTTATCCTGTTCAAGGTCGAGTTCCGAGCTATACTACCGAAGGAAGTTAGCGCGATTGACCGGACCCTGCGTTGACTGTACGATTCGTTTCCATGCAGAGAAACGGCAAATCCGTACGGAAGACTGAGGAGTTGCTGAAACTCCGTGACGCAGCCTTGCAGATCGGAATCAGCTTCCCCACCATCAAGCAATGGATTTACAAGAAGAAGATTCGCAGCGTTCGGACGGCCGGAGGACATCACCGCATTCCGGAAAGTGAGGTGGACCGGCTGCTTTTCAGAACACGCGGCAGGACGGAGAAGGAACGCAATCTGGTCATCCGCCGCTGCAGCGGGCGTAATCAGTTAGTGGGGCGAATCGACGCGGTCCGCATCAGCGGTCTGATGGCGGAAATAGCGATTTCGATCGGCGGCCAGCAAATCACATCGATTATCACTTCCCGTTCCGCGCGTGAGATGCAACTGAAGCCGGGGCAGACTGCAGCCGCGCTAATAAAAGCTACCGAAGTAATGATTCTGCGTGTGTGACATGAGGCATTGCGCGAGCGTACGAAGACTAAGCCTGATCACACTTCTGGTGGCTGGCTGCATTCCTAAGCTATGGGCCCAGGAAATAACCGTGGCAGCGGCTTCGGACCTTCAATTTGCCATGCAGGACGTGGCCGCCCGATATCAGAAAGAAACGGGGAAGACGGTGAAGGCCATCTACGGTTCCTCGGGCAACTTCTTTCAGCAGATTCAGAACGGCGCTCCTTTTGACATTTTCTTCTCCGCCAATCTCGATTACGCGAAGAAGCTGGAAACGGCCGGACTGACCGAGCCCGGAAGCTACTACCCATACGCGAAAGGCAAGATTGTGATCTGGGTCAGAAATGACTCAAAGCTCGATCTGAGCACCGGCATGAAGGTGTTCCTCGATCCCTCTGTAAAGAAGATCGCTGTCGCCAACCCGCAGCACGCTCCGTATGGGCAGGCCGCTGTGGCCGCGATGCAAAAGGACAACATTTACGAAAAGGTGAAAGACAAGTTCGTGCTAGGCGAAAACATTTCACAGACAGCGTCGTTTGTCGTCTCCGGCTCGGCTGATGTCGGCGTTGTGGCCCTGTCACTTGCTTTGTCTGCCAATATGAAAGATAAGGGACGTTACGTCGAAGTTCCTGCCAGTGAATACCCGCCTATTGAACAGGCGTGCGTTGTTCTCGCTTCGTCAAAGAGCAAGGAAGCTGCACGGCAATTCCTGTTGTTCGTCAGGACGGCTGCGATCGCCGATGTGCTGAGGAGTTACGGTTTCGACGTACCGGGCGGCGGCGAGGCCAAGTGATTTCCCCAAAAACCCGCTCAAATGCCGGGTCACAACGTGTGCAGATATGCCAGCAAGTCGTTAATTTGCTGCTGACTTAGGACCTGGGCATAGCCAGGCATCTTGTTGCGGCCAAGCCGAACGATGTCTGTCACCCGGTCATCATTCGCGGGCATCCCGCTCATCGGTAGATATGTCCGCTGGAACACGCCTTTCATGCTCGGCCCCTGCCGGCCTCGCGACGAGTAAGGGGCATGGCAACGGTCGCAATAGCTGTCATAAATGCGGCGCCCGGCGATCTGCTGCGGGTTGAGGCCGAGTTCGGCGTCGCTCTTACGTCGTTGCACGTCGCAACCGCAAAGCAGCAGGCTTGCCACAGAGATACACAACCAAAGAGCGAATCGACTTGGATTTCTATTTCTGCGCTTTCGATCGATAAGAATGCCAGCTTCTTCCATTTGTCCTTTGAACACCAAAACAAACCGCTACAATAATAGAGCAAAGCCATACCCGGCGCGGCGAACCGAGTGAAAGCGAAACCCATAGCGGTGAAACGAGTATACGAAGAGCCTGCCCGTTCCGACGGGACGCGCGTCTTAGTGGACCGGCTCTGGCCACGCGGGCTGAGCAAGGCGCGCGCGGCAGTAGATAAATGGTTGCGTGACTTGGCGCCGTCCGATGCACTGCGCAAGTGGTTCCATGCGAGCCCCGAAGCTTGGCAGGTTTTTCGCAAGCGTTATCTCAAAGAGCTGGCGCGGCCGGAATCTGCCGAAGCGCTCGATGAACTGTATCGCCTGGCGAACCGGCGAAAACAACTGACGTTGCTTTTCGCATCCAGGAATGAAGAGCACAACAACGCGATAGTGCTGAGAGATCTGTTGGAAGGAATGCGCAAGCCCCCCACGGGCACTGGACCTGGCGGCGCGCGCGCGGTGAGGGATCATCAGGTAAAGAGGATGCCGCGGTGAAAAAAGCAGTCAGCATTCAGCATGGCTTACGAACGCTTTCGAGGGCCGCGACGAGCAACTGCTGAGTACTGAATGCTGAGTGCTACTTCTTCGCGTCATTCACAATCGCCTCGACCACGCTGTCGATGGCATCGGTTACGCGCTTGTTAGGCAAGCTGAAGTTGTTGGTCAAAATGGAAAATGCGACTTGTTGGCCGCGAGCGGTGGTCGCATAGCCGGAGAGCGCCTTGACACCGCCAAGCGAGCCAGTTTTGGCATACACATGGGTCCGGGGATCAAGGTTCGGGAAGCGGTCCGCAAGCGAACCGTCGATACCGGCGACCGGCAGCGTCTCCCTGAAACTTGCTCCCCACGATTGGCTCGCAGCAAAGCGCAATAGTTGCACCACCGCGTGGGGCGTGACCAGATTTTGACGAGAAAGTCCGGAGCCATCATAGAAAAGGTATTGGTCGTTGGGCACGCCCGCCTGGTTCAGGAAGCCGCGCAGCACTTCCAGCCCGCCTTCGACGGTGCCTGCGGCGCCTTTTTCTCGTCCTAACAGACGCAGCAAAATTTCCGCGTGCAGATTCTGGCTGACTTTGTTGATGACGCGCACATCTTCGATCAGAGGCTTGGACTGGTAACTGGCCAGCACCATCGGCTGACTGGGTAACGCGCGTGAAGGTTCGTCGCCACCGCGTGCAGGCGCGGACGCGGTCACCGTCAACGTGGAAAGGCTCGCCAATTCCGTGTGCCGGGTGCGTTGTTTGCCATAAACAACGATGCCCCGGTTCTCCAGCAATTGATGAAAGAGCGCGGCGGCGAATTCAGCTGGATCCTCGATGGCCAGGGCCTCGTTCGCGCCAGCATCGTCGAGAGGGACATTCCCCCATAAAGTGAGCGACGTGGATCCGGGCTCGCGGTTGATGAAAATCTTGCGCCCCGTGCCCGCAGGCGTCGTGATGATGCGGTTGTCGATAGCGTAATAATCGGCAAAAGGTGTGATGCTGACAAAAGCGTGCTCCCCGGCGCGATCTGCGGGCAGAATATTTACGAACACTACATTGTCGTTGATCGTAAGTGCAGAGACAGGAGCACCATCGGCGAGAACCAGATCATCCTGGCTCCAGCCTTCCCCGTAGCGCTCGAAGGCGAAGTAGGAGTCGTCGGCGATGATGTTGCCGTCGACGTATTTCACGCCCTTCTGAACCAGCGCGTCGGCAAGTTGTTCGAGCACTTGAATGGGGTGAGCGTTGCGCTCGGTCTTCAGGTTATAGGGCAACTCGCGGCCGGAAAGATTGGGGTCACCGCGGCCAACCAATACCAGATCGCCGGTCAGACGTCCATATTTGTCGAGAATCCCGCTGGTTTCGACCGTGGTGCGCGAAGTGTAATCTGGGCCGATCAGCGCCAGCGCGGCCGCGGTTGTAAACAGCTTAGTGTTGGACGCCGGAGTAAACAGCTTGTCCGCGTTCTGCGAGAAAACGATTTTTCCGCCGTCGAGTGAGACCACCTCGATGCCCCAGAATCCGCGGGCGAGGTCAGAAGCAGAGAGAATCGTCTCAATGCGCTTGGCAACCGGATCGCGCGATGCGGCGTGGAGTTGTGTCGCCAGCAGCAGAAGAACAATCGCGGAATACGAGTGTTTCCGAAGCATCCAGATAGAGCGATTGTAGCACCGTCCAAACGTTGCCCCATTTCACGGGCCCGAGACACTTGCCGACATCGCGTTCGAAGATCGTCACAAGGCGTGTGCAGGCGTCGTGCGCCGACCCTGGTCGGATGCCTATTTCTTGTCCGACGATTCCGAATTCAGGGCTTGCAGTGCCTGGTCGAGACCGGGGTCCAGATCAAGACCCTGTTGAAAAGCTGTGTGAGCCTCGGATGGCTTGCCTGCCTGCTGCAAGAGTAGCCCAAGCTGCAAATAGCGGGGGCCCGCTGGTTCGTTGGCTACGTCCTGCGAGAGTCGCTGAATCATTTCAGAGCTCTGCTGCGGAGCGATCTGCAGTGCCTGTCGATAACTCTCGCGCACTTTCGAATAGTCGCCAAGGATGTCGTACAAAGTGGCTAGGCTCTCGTAAAAACGGACTTGTAACCGCGGATCGGAAGTTAAGGGAATTGCAGTCTGGTACTCTCCGATCGCGTCCTCCATGCGTCCGGATTGTGCCAGAGCGGCGCCTAGATTGACGTGCTTGATCGGATCTCCGGGGCTAAGTTGGGAAGCTTTTTGGAGGCCCGGCACAGCCTCCTCGGCGCGACCTTCCATCAACAGCGCTTTACTTATGCCTTCTTCGGCCACGTTGTTTTTCTTGGTGACTTGCAAGGCGTGCGTCCACAGATCGTAGTCGCTCTGCCAATAACCGACCTGGCGCCAAGTGAGGAACGACAAGACGGCCAAAACGGCAAGGGCGGCTGTGGCACGGACTCGGACGCTGATCCCCTCGCTGTCCGCCCAATCGGCGAGGCTGAAGACGAGCATCACGAAAATTCCAATCAGCGGAACGTACGTGTAGCGGTCCGCCATTGCCTGATCGCCGACCTGGATGATTCCAATCACCGGGACCAAAGTGCCGAGGTACCAAAGCCAGCCCGCGAGCAAGTAGGGGCGGATTCGGCGCTGATTCCACACCAGGCAGCTGACCGCGAAAAGAAACAGCGCCCCAAGTCCGATCTGCCATGTCTCCAGCGTGTTTCCGGGATGAGGATAGAACGCCGCGAGCTGGGTTGGCCAGAATGCCTTCCATAAGTACGATGCGTAGGCGTAAATGGCATTTTCCAGCCGCACGCCGAAGGAAAACCTTTGCAAGGAGCGGATACCTGCGTTTCGCTGCGCGAAAACGGTGATGGTAGCGCTGGCGGCACAGAATGCCAGCAGTGGCAGTTTTTCGAGGATGAGCTGCGAGAACGTCGCCCGCCTTACTCGCAACGTCATCTCGGGAACCGAGTCTTCGGCCTGGCGCTTGCTATTCTTGCGCGATCGGATCATCGGGGATGGAATCTCGCCCGGCCACTGAATCCTTTGCAGCGGCCAGAAGTCGACCAGCAGCAGGACGAATGGCAATGTAATCACCATGGGTTTCGCGGCCAGGCCAAGCGCGAACAGGGTGCAGACGCTTAAGTAGCGCTTCAGATTCGGCTTTACCGCGTACAAGCCATAGGCGCCGAGCGTGAGTAAGAAAAACAGAGTGCTTAATACATTCTTTCGCTCCGCCACCCACGCCACAGATTCTACGTTCAGAGGATGAAGGGCGAATAACGCGGCGACGAGCAAGCTGCGCCCTGTTGAACCCGTGCCCCGGGCGAGAATCAGGAATAGAAGTATGACGCTGAACAGATGAAGGAAAACATTGGTGAGGTGATGGCCGAAGGGATTTAATCCGTAGACCTGACAATCCAAGGCATGCGAAAGCCAGGTCAGCGGGTGCCAGTTGTCCGCCTCAGTAGTGGTGAAGGCCCAGGCAAGAGTTCTTACGGTCAGCCCTTCCTGTACGTGAGTGTTTTGTGTAACGTAGTCTCGATCGTCGTAGCTGACAAATGGATGTCGCAGAGTGGAACTATAAATAGCGAAGGTCCCGATAACTAGAAACAGACACCCGACAACCGCAAGTTTCGTGCGTCTTTGCCCCATTCGACCGTCGTCGGACCTATTTGGATGCTCCTTTGCCGGACTTTGCGTCGTCGGCAGGTTTAGTGAAGTAGGCCTCATTTAATTGTGGGTGAATCGAATTCTTCAGGCCGTCCATGGCTTCTTTCGTCCGAATTTTCTGGATGACTCCTTTTGCATTGCTCAACGGAATTACCGATTTCGAACGCACTTTGAAAATAAACAATCCCTCTGCGCCCAACGTCGGCTTGGAAACCTCTCCCGGACGCAGTGCGAAAACCACCGAATGAACCGCAACCGGAATTTCGGCGCGGGTTACCTTGCCCAGCGCTACGTCGGGAGGGTCGGAGGCATCGCCAACGGCCTTATACGCTCTCGCCTGTAGCGTCTCAAAGTTTCCGCCGGCCACGGCTTCTCTGTAGATCCTCTGTGCTACCAGCTTCACGGTCGGAGCAACGGGGCCCGTGTCTGAAGTCGCGTCGGAAGCTTTTCGCTTCGCGTCGGGGATAAGAAGTCGCAACAGATCCACTTGCTCAAATGTTTCAGGATGTTCCTTGTAATACTTTTCAACGTCCGCGTCCGATAGGTTTCGGGCGTTATCCTGCACGTACTGAGTGAACGACTTATGCAGAACTTGAAGGTATCCGAATCCGAGCTTCGTCTCGAAACTTGGATCCTTATCAAGGCCGAGTTCTTCAATCCGTTCTGCGGAGAACAGCATTTGGGGGTAGTAGGTTGCAACCTGCTTCTTAAGTGCGGGCGACATCTGCGGCTTCAGAGCGTTGGTTAGCTTCTCGAACTGTGCGCGAGTGATAACGGTTACGCACTTGCCGTCACTTCCGGCAGCGGCAGTAGGCAAATCAAAAGCCGATGGTCCTGGAATCGGCGGGACGTCGGGTTGGGCCGCGCCTGCCGTCTGCGAGGGCGCAGCTGGTTTTGCGTCTGCCGTGGGGTCTTTCTTGCAGACGCCGTCGATCGTGATGACTGCGGCGTCGGGCGCCACCTCGGAGGCCGGCGATGTAGCCTCACCGCCCGCCGCAGGACTGCTTGCGGGGGCCTGCTGTGCAAAAGACTGCCAACTCAAAACTGATATCGATAAGGACAAAAGCGTCAAAACCAACCAACGGCACCGCATTTCACCAAGCCTCCAGTAAATGTCAGCCAAAATCGTAGCACACGTTCTCATCCCATCGGGCGCTTGAATAACTGCTAAACCTGAAAAGGGAGAAAGCTTTGAGCCGAAGCCCAAGCTTTCTCCCTGTTTACTTGAACCGAGAGCACTGTTCGATCCGTCAGAGGTGATCGAAAGAACTCCTCGGCGTCAGGATCTTACGGAGTTGTACCGAAGACGCCGAACGCCGATTCCTGGACTTGTTCAGTTGCCCAGCTGGTTCCACCATCGAAGCTGTACGCCTGATCGCCATCGGGATCGCCGGTTGCGAAGAACCACACGCCCTCAGCGGTCGTCTGGGATTTGTTGGTGCCAACGACCACCCAGTATTGCGTTGCTTTCTTCAGCTTGGTCTTTTTGATCTTAAGCGTCTTCAAAGCATCGCAGCAGGGGTCGGTGTAATTCGGGAGGTTGCTGATTGCTTTGCTAACAATCGACTTCCCTGGTACGCCGCTCGCATCTTTGTAGATCGACACAAGAACGCCATTGGTTCCCGACTCAAAGTACCCGAGGGCAGCTTTGATCTCAGTAGCCGTTGAAGCCTTCTTGGGTGTGAACGGAAAGCCGATCCATTGTTCTTCACCAAAAGCTGAGCTGGGTCCGAGAATCAGCCAGCCATCTGTGTTGTCATAGGCGTTGGTCTTGCCACCCAAGTCGGTGAAGATCGTCTTGAGTCCAGCTGGTGCTTCTACGTTGGCCGCTGTGCGATGCCCTGCCTGGCCGGTTATGGTTGCATGGATCGGTTGACCACTGATCTTGACGTTTTGAGCCGCCGCCATGGGAATCAGCGCCGCGATAAGCGCTGCTGCTAAAAGCATCTTTTTCACTATGTTCCTCCCTGAGTTGTGTACTGTTTGCGTTTTCGGGTAGTTTTCCCCCTGAAAAACCGAAAGGCACCCGAGCCCGCGGACCCGTATCCTATCGCGATCACAATTAAAGTCAAGCAAAATTGCTCCGTTGATCCGATAAAGCTACGCTCTGCTTCTGCCCGTGTCGGTCGAAAACAAATCTCCTTCAAAAAAGATGAAAGTTCTTGCAATATGAGCGCAAGTCTGTGCCCTCAATCAGTCGAAGAAGGCATAAGCTCCCCGATCGAAATAAAAGGGGGGCCCCCGGTTTCGCTTGTCGCGGGTGGCGCTTGACTCTGTCTGGATACGTCACAACGAACCTGTCACGATCGTGACAATTAGGACTAGATGCGGGAGTAATCTTCAGTTTCTTGGGGGCAGCCTGATTCCGTATTTGGAAGCGCACCGACCGAAAGACTCGGCTCTGGCGAGCCGGCTCTTTCGGTTCTGTGCGCGACCTTTCAACTTGCGCTTCGAGAGCGTTGTGCGATGTGCTCCAGACGAAGCGACGTCGACCACGATGTTGCCGGTTCTTAGTGACCGAAAACGCCGAAAGCCGACTCTTGTACATTTTCAGTTGACCAGGTGGTTCCCTCATCAAAGCTGTAGGCCTGATCGCCATCGGGATCGCCGGTTGCGAAGAACCACACGCCCTCAGCGGTGGACTGGTTGGTGGTGCCGTTAGTTCCGACAACCACCCAGTATTGCGTGCTTGCTGCCAGACTGGTGCCTTTGATCGGAATGGTCTTCAATGCATCGCAGCAAGGATCAGTGTAGTTCTTCAGGGTGAGCACTGCCTTCTGGCGGAGAACCGTTCCCGGTACGCCGCTGTTGTCAGTGCGGATGGAGATCTGCACGCCGTTGAAACCCGACTCAAAGTATCCGAGGGCGGCCTTCAGCTGGGTAGCTGTGGCTGCGCTCGCGGGTGTAAACGGGAAGCCGATCCATTGTGATTCACCGAAAGCAGAGCTCGGACCGAGAATGAGCCAGCCGTCTGTGTTGTCATAAGCATTGGTCGATCCGCCCAAGTCGGTGAAGATCGTGGTGAGTCCGGGGGCGCGCACTTCGCCCGCGGTCCGGTGCCCTACCTGGCCAGTGATGGTTGCGTGCATCGGTTGACCGTTGACTTTAACGTTTTGTGCTGCCGCCACGGGAATGAGCGCTGCGATTAGCGCCGCTGCCAAAACTATGTTTTTCACTATGGTTCCTCCTGAGTTTTTTGGTTCCTGAATGGTGTTGAGGCTAGTCGTGCAATCAAAAAAACAATTTAGCCCCGCGGTGAAGCATCCTATATCGCCTGTGGCCGGAGTCAAGTAAAATCCGCCCCGGAAGGTGGAATTTGTTTGGTCGTTCGACAACAGTTGCATTTACTTGCGCTTATTGTGCAAGCCAGCTTCGCTGCTGCCGAACTCGCGGCATAGGGCCTCCTCACCGCAGGGACGCTCTCGGCTCTGAATCGTCCTCGCCGCTAGGTTTAAAATCCGTCTCATGCGGCCAGTCTTCGAATGGAGTCTAGGTTCCCGGTCCCTCCAGTTAGGAAAGCGCACGCTGGTGATGGGCGTCATTAATGTGACTCCAGATTCCTTTTCTGATGGCGGATTGCATGCTGACCGTCATGCCGCGGTGGAATTCGGTCTACAGTTGCTTCAGGACGGCGCCGACATCGTGGATGTAGGCGGCGAATCGACGAGGCCGGGAGCAAAGGTCATATCTTCGGAAATCGAAGGCGAGACTGCACCGGCTTGGCAACTTTCGGAGAAGCAGCCGGTCAGCGAGAAGGAAGAATTGGATCGCGTCATCCCGGTGATCACCGCGCTGAAGCAAAAACGTCCTGACGCGGTGATCTCGGTGGACACTTACAAAGCCAATGTGGCGCGGGTTGCAGTTGAAGCCGGCGCCGAGATCGTAAACGATGTCAGCGGATTTCTCTGGGATCCGCTCATGGCGAAAACGCTGGCCACTTTGAAGTGCGGCGCTGTGCTGATGCACATGCGCGGGCGCCCGGAGGAATGGCGTAGCTTGCCGCCGGTGTCCGACATTGTAACTCTCGTGAAACGTGAACTCCGCGAGCGGGCCGATCTCGCACAGATGGCGGGAGTGAAGCGGGAGCGGATCGCGCTCGATCCGGGATTCGGATTTGGCAAGAGCTATCAGGAAAATTATCCGCTGCTAAAGCGCTTCGATGAGCTGCGTGAACTGCGCTATCCCCTGCTGGCGGGAGTGTCGCGCAAATCGTTCATCGGACGAGCCCTGGCCCGGAATGGCAAGGATACCCCGGTGAGCGACAGGCTGTATGGCACCTTGGCCGCCGAAACCGCAGCCATCTTGAAAGGCGCGCATATTATTCGTACCCACGACGTGCGCGCTTGCGTTGACGCGGTGCGGATCGCAGATGTGGTCGTCAGTTGAACAGGAGTTTTGGCTTGGTCCCACACTGGCGCGTACGCCCGCACCTGCCTCCGCTGCTATAATGAAAAATTGCGCTCATGAGCAGAAAGCGTTTAGTGCGTTCGACCACAGTTCTTTGTGTCCGTCGTGACGGCCATGTGGTAATGGCTGGCGACGGGCAAGTCACGCTTGGCGAAGGTGTGATCAAACATACCGCCAAGAAAATCCGCCGTTTATACCAGGACAAAATTCTCGCCGGATTCGCAGGTTCGACCGCGGACGCATTTTCCCTATTTAGCCGCTTTGAGGCCAAGCTGGAGCAGTATCATGGAAATATCGGCCGCGGAGCGGTCGAGCTGGCGAAGGATTGGCGGACCGACAAGTTCTTGCGGCACCTGGAAGCGCTGCTGCTGGTGTCCGACAAGGAACAGACCTTTCTGCTCAGCGGCCAAGGCGACGTGATCGAGCCCGATGGCGGGATTGCAGCCATTGGCAGCGGTGGACCCTACGCGCAAGCGGCAGCGCAAGCGCTGGCCGCGCACACGCAGCTCACCGCCCACCAGATCGCCGAAGAGGCAATGAAGATTGCCGGCAACATGTGCATTTATACGAATGACAAAGTTACGATCGAGGAACTCTAGTCGTTAGTCGGTGGTCGTTGGTCGTTCGCTAAACCAATTCTGACCCAGCGAACCAACGACTAGCGACCAACAACTGATTTATGGCCATCTACTTACCCGGAACCGTTGACGAAGAACAGGTTACTCTCGACGAACTCACGCCGCGTGAGATCGTAGCTGAACTGGACAAGCACGTCATCGGTCAGAAAGACGCGAAACGCGCGGTGGCGATTGCTTTGCGCAACCGCATGCGGCGGCAGAAGCTCGCGCCGGAGCTCGCCGAAGAAGTGATTCCCAAGAACATCATCATGATTGGGCCTACGGGCGTCGGCAAAACCGAAATCGCCCGCCGCCTCGCCAAGCTCGCCAACTCGCCCTTCTTGAAAGTGGAAGCGTCGAAGTTCACCGAAGTCGGATACGTTGGGCGCGATGTTGAATCCATGATTCGCGATCTGGTTGAGATTGCGATTGAGATGGTGCGCGAGGAAAAGCTGGAAGACGTGGCAGACAAAGCCGAACTCAATGCCGAAGAGCGTTTGCTGGACCTGCTCCTGCCGCCGCCCACTCCACCTCGTCCCACAGAGTCAACTCCGGCTGGGTTCATTCTCGAAGGAACGACTACATCTTCGTCAGGTGAATCGCAAAGCCGTACGCGCGAAAAGCTTCGCCAGCAACTACGCGAAGGCAAGCTGGATGAGCGCACCGTGGAAATCGACGTGCGTGAGCGCGCCTTTCCATCTTTTGAAATTATCTCCAATCAGGGTGTCGAGGAAATGGACGTCAACATTAAGGACATGTTGCCGAACATTTTCGGCCAGCGCACGAAAAAGCGGAAGATGAAGGTCAACGAAGCGTTCGAATATCTGATCCAGGAAGAAGAACAGCGGCTGATTGACATGGATCAGGTGACACGCATGGCGATTGATCGGGTGGAAGACTCGGGCATTATTTTCCTCGACGAGATCGACAAGATTGCCGGGCGGGAAAGTGGTCACGGGCCCGACGTCTCGCGCGAAGGCGTGCAGCGTGACATCCTGCCAATTGTAGAAGGAACCACGGTCAATACTCGCTATGGCATGGTTCGCACCGACCACATTCTGTTTGTCGCGGCGGGAGCCTTCCATGTTTCCAAGCCCAGCGATTTGATCCCGGAGTTGCAGGGCCGGTTCCCGATTCGCGTCGAATTGCAGTCGTTGACCATGGACGATTTCATCCGGATTTTGACCGAGCCCAAGTCCTCGCTGGTTAAGCAATATACTGCGTTGCTCGAAACCGAAAGTGTGAAACTGGAATTTACCAAGGACGCGCTGGAAGAGATTGCCCGCTTTGCTTTCCGCGTGAACGAAGGCACGGAAAATATCGGAGCGCGCCGGCTGCACACCATCATGGAACGCGTGCTCGACGAAATCAGCTTCGACGCTCCAGACAAAAAAGGCGAGCACTTCAAAGTAGACGCAGACTATGTACGCCACATGCTTGCCGACATCGTGAAGGATCAGGATCTGTCGCGCTACATCTTGTGAAGCAACCAGTTTGAGTCTACCCTTCTGGTAACCTTAGTTCTTCGGCCGATGAGGCAATTCCTCTTTAAGCTCCTCTTGCTGACGGTGTGCACTGCTGCCCTTGTGGGCTGCGGAGTTCCTGGCATCCCTAAGCCTCCGTCTTTGGATCTTCCTGAGCCGGTCACTGATCTTCATGCAGTGCGCAAGGGCGAGAGCGTTTATCTTGATTGGACTGTGCCCGCCGAGACCACGGACCGCCTCGCGGTGCGACACCCCGGCGCCACTCGCATTTGCAGGAGTCTGGATGCGGCGATGATCGAGTGCGCGAATCCAGTCGGAGAAGTATCTGCGCCACGGGTTTCGGGAGCAAGCCCTCGGCAAACCAAAGTCGCGAAACCTACTGCGAAACTGCAAGCGAACTACAGAGACGATCTCTCGAAAGCGCTTCTCGTGGAGAATCCACACGCCCAGATTTTCTATGCGATTTCGGTGCTGAACGAAAACGGCAGAAGCGCTGGAATCTCGAACCTCGTGCGAGTGCCAGGGGTCGCCACTTTGCCTCCACCCTCCGACTTTCGAGCTCAAGTCACGGCGGAAGGGGTCGTCTTGAGTTGGACCGCGATTCCCTCGGTGTCAGAAACGCCGGGGTTGCAACACATGTATCGCGTGTATCGTCGCCCGGAAGGTGAACGTGCAGACACCGTAGCGGGCGAAGTGCCGCTGGACGCATTATCCGCGCCGCAGATCGTCGATCATAGTTTCGAGTGGGAGAAGACATATTTTTATCGCGCGACCGTAGTCAGCGTGATACACGAAGCGGGAAAGCCTGAGATACAGTTCGAAGGCGATGACACGCCTGCCGTAAAGATCTTCGCTCACGATGTGTTTCCGCCGGCTGTGCCTTCCGGTCTGCAAGCAGTGTTTTCGGGAGCGGGCCAGCAACCCTTTATTGATTTGATCTGGGCCCCTGACACTGAAGCCGATCTTGCGGGTTACAACGTCTTCCGCCATGAAGCGGGCAGCGAAGCGGTAAAAATCAACACAGAGCTGGCGAAGACGCCGGCCTTTCGCGACATGAACGTGGCACCGGGAAAGACGTACATCTATTCCGTTTCGGCGGTCGATGTGCGTGGCAATGAAAGTGGGCGGTCGCAGGAGACGAATGAAGCTGTACCATGAGTCAGATTTGGCACTTGGCACTGCTGCTCGAGGGTCGCTGGCTGAGACACCGAAAGCAAAATGCTGAGTGGCAAGTGCTAAGCCCCGAGGGTTCCTATGAAATATTGCGGGTTCGAGCTTAACGGACAGTCACACCACGGCCTGGTTGAAGCCGTCGCAGGTGCGGAGCGAATCACAAGGCTGCTGCTCAAACCGCCCGAGCAGGTTGGCGGGGACATGGAAGACCTGCCTTCCAAGCGGATGGATCATCTTGCTTTGGCCGAAGCGCGGTTGCTTGCGCCTGTCCGACCATCGAAGATCGTCTGTGTGGGCCGCAACTATCGAGAGCACGCCGCCGAGTTGGGGAATGAGGTTCCGAAGGAGCCACTGCTTTTCTTTAAGCCTCCGTCGTCCCTGCTTGCGCCCCGCGGTGAAATTCGGCGGCCGAAGCTTTCGCAGCGCGTGGACTTCGAAGGCGAACTCGCGGTCGTGATCGGCAAGAAATGCTACAAGCTTGCTGAAGATCAGGATGTTCGTCCTTACATTCTGGGCTACACCTGCCTCAATGACGTGACCGCGCGTGACCTGCAAAATAAAGACGGCCAATGGACTCGCGCAAAAGGCTTCGACACCTTTTGTCCGGTCGGACCGCTGGTCACAGATGAGATTAATCCGTGGACTGGAGTGGGGGTTGAGACCCAAGTAAACGGCGCGGTCCGACAGCAGGGCAATACTCGGGATTTCATTTTTTCACTCGGTGTCGTCCTTCGCTACATCACGCAAGCCATGACGCTTGTTCCCGGGGATTTGATCGCGACCGGCACGCCTAGTGGCGTGGGACCAGTGGTTGCGGGAGATGTGATTGAGGTCAGCGTAGAAGGTGTGGGAACGCTTAGGAATCCCGTGGTGGATGAATAGTGGGGTTACTTTTTGATTCGCACCTGCACCTGAGTTCCGTCGGGGAGTTTTCCATCGAGTAGCTCAACCTTCCCGTCGCGAACGATTCCGTAGAACTCTTCTCGAGGCAAAGACGCCGGCGAGGGCGCCCGCGCCACACGGCCCATGCCTTTGTCCATGGCGGCATTGGCCAGACGGTCGGCTTCTTCGTTGTGTCCGCGGAGCACGTGGCCGATGGAAAACCAGGCGAGTTGTGCGATCAATTCTTTGGCGCGCCCGTGAAGATCCTGCAATGCGGCATTCTTCACTTTGTAGACGCCCTTGATTTGCCGCACCAGCAACTCGGAATCGCTGATCACCTTCAGCGCCTTGTGGCCGTTGGCCACGGCATACTCGAGTGCCGCGATCAAGCCCTGATACTCGGCAAAATTGTTGGTCTGATGGCCGAGATACTCGCTGAGCGCGGCAACTTTTCGCCCAGCTTCATCTTGAATTACGACGCCATATCCTGAAGGTCCCGGATTGCCGCGTGCGCCGCCGTCGCTGAATGCAACCAGGTGGTGCTCGGGCGGATTTTCGTGCGCGCTGAACAACTCGCCTGTCGCGCGGGATGAAGAATATGAGGGCATGCAAAATTTTACACTGCTGGCCGTCAGCTTTGGCGAGCTATGCTTGGATGGGCGGGACGCCCGTTCTGCACACAACTCATTTCAAATAGTGATCGAACCATGCAGCCAGGCGATCGATTACATCGCGCCGGTGTTCGGACTGCAGGAATTCGTGACCTTCGCCGGGATAGATCACGAGCTGCGTTTCCACGCCCAGGGTTTTAAGCGCCCACCAGAATTCGCGCGATTGCGGCACCGGGCACTCGCCGTCATACTGGCCGACCAGCACCAGGGTGGGCGTCTTCACATTCTTGATGAAAGTGATTGGCGAGCTCCTGGCATAAACCGCAGGGTCGTTGTAAACCGTCGTACCGAAATAGGGGGGCATCCATTCATCGATGTCGTTTTGTCCGTAATAGCTCTGGTAGTTCACCAGTCCGGCGCCCGCTACCGCGGCGCGAAAACGGTTGGTCTGGGTCACCGCCCACATGGTTATGTAGCCGCCGTAACTCCAGCCGGTAATGCCGATGCGATTGTTATCCACTGGCAAAGTTCTTACCACCTCGTCCACGCCAGTCAGAATGTCCTGGAAATCTCCATATCCGAAGTCCTTCACGTTGGCAGCTGTGAATTTCTCTCCTTGTCCGAAACTGCCTCGCGGGTTCGGATACAGCACGAAATACCCGTGGGTGGAGAGATCGTAGGTGTTGAAGAAAACCTCGGGCCATCCGATATGTGAGACTCCCGCAGGGCCGCCGTGCGCCACCACGACCATGGGATAGCGTTTGTTCGGATCGTAGTCCGTGGGATACATGAGCCACCCTTGAATCTTCATATCGCCATTCGACCAATGAAGGCTTTTCACTTGACCCCACGTCGCGTGGATACTGTCGTTGATGTGAGTGACCTGCGCCCACTCGCCAATCGGACCCGCCCATATTTCTGGCGGCCGTGTGGAAGAATTCCGAATCACCGCGGAGGTTTTCCGATCCGCTGCAAGCGAGACTGCGGGCACGCCCTCGGCTTCTTTGGAGATGACATCCGGGCTGGTCCACAGCGAAGACACTTTGCCGCTTGCTAGATCGACCCCGGAAACGCCCGACTGACCATCGACGTATTCCGTAAAGAGAATCTTGCTCGGTGATTCCCAGTACAACCACGACGCCGACGCGGCCATTCCAGGAGTGACGTTTCGAGCGTCCCCGCCGGCAGCGGACACCGTAAAGACATCGCCACCGATCGAGCCTTCGTCGCTCATAAGTCCGTCGATGAATGCGATGGTCTTGCCGTCCGGCGACCAGCGCGGTACCGCAATCTGCAAAGAAGGTTTGTAAACCGGTTTGAGTTCGCCGCTTTCCGCGCTCAGCGTATAGAGTTCGGCAATATACCAATTGGAATCTCCGGAGCCGTGCGCCGCAATCGCAGCGAAAGTCTTGCCATCGGGCGACCAGTCGTACTGGTAAACGTACATATCAGGCGGTGAAAGCTGGCGAACTTTGCCCGACCCTAGATCCACCAATGTCAGCCGTTGTTCGTAAACCTTCTGGTCGATGACGCCGGTCTCGGGCACCATGGGCATCAAGGGGCCGGCGGCTCGAGGCGCGTCTTCCGTAAACAAGAACGCCAGCGTCTTTTCATCGGGAGACCACGCGGGGTCAGCCAGGTAGCCCTTCAGGTTGGTCAGCTTGCGCGCGCCTCCGCCATCCACATTCACTACGAAGAAATTCGATTGCCCGTCGCTGTCGGAAAGAAAAGCCAGGTGCTTGCTATCAGGCGACCAGGCAAGCGTATCTTCACTCGCAGGTTGAGTACCGTTGCCCGCAGAAATTCGTTTTGGTTTGGCGCCCGGAGACCTTAAATCCTGAACATAAATCGCCGATCCCCCGGATGCTTCTCCGGATGCATCCACCAACACTTGCACCCAGGCAACACGATTTCCATCCGGCGAAATTGCCACTTGATCGAAGTCTCGCGCGGTGGGCCTGGCGCTTTGCGCTTGAGCGCCAACAGCCGGACTGAAGCAACCGAGCATTACGGCAACCCCGAACGCAAGTCTTGCCGAATTCCAACGACTGATTTTCATTTTCAACTTTCCTCGGGTGATTTCTGACAATTCATCTTCCCGCAGCCAAACGGGTAGCCAGACGCGGTGGCAGGTCGGCGGCGAGAATGCGATCTTGCGCTTTCTTTAAATTGTAGGGCACGCGGTAGAAGGCAACGATTCGGGCATCGGAATCGAACACCGCAAATCCTGCCCGCCAATCTCCGTCGCGAGGCTGGCCCACGGAACCGGGATTGACCAGATAGGGCTGATTGTTCTTGAGAGGGAATTCAGAGCTCTCGATTTGTCCGACCGTCCGGTAAGCGGGATGAATCGAGTTTACGTGATCGCCGTGCAACATAAAGCTTCCCTGCAAGTGAGTATGCCCGAAGAACGTGAGCATGCTGGGGGCTACCATCAGCGGTCCAACCGCGTCGCCGACCGTCACTACATATTCATCTTCATCCACGGCCGAGCCGTGCACGAACTGCGCATCTGCCAGTCCCTCGATCCGCACTGGCCCCGGCGGCAGGGAGCGGAGCCACTCCAGATTTTCCGCGCTGAGCTGATCGCGCGTCCACGACGAAGCCAAAGCGGCGACAGGATTGAAATCCTTAATGTCGATCAGGCCGCACACCGCTTTGTCGTGATTGCCGCGGACGAAAAGTTTCCCCAGTGCCCGCGAGCGCTCAATGACTTCATTGGGACTGGCGCCGTAGCCAACGATGTCGCCGAGGTTGACCACCAGATCGTAGGCGGGAGCGGCTGCCAGGCAGGCCTCAAGAGCTTCGAGATTGCTGTGAATGTCGCTTAAAAGAAGTACGCGCACTGGTCACCGGGCAAAATGGCGATTATAGACCCAAAGAACCATGTAGGGCGGACACTCCTGTCCACCGCCGTTGATTTTTCGTATTGGTTGCTGATTTCTTACATCGGCAATCATAGTCAACAAAGCGACAAGAGTGTCCGCTCCACACTCACGAATTTACTACCGGACACCGCGCCCAGTGGCCGGGCGCGACTTCAAGAAGCGGCGGCAGACTCTTCGCGCATTCCGGCACGCGGAAACCACAACGAGGTTCGAACGGACATCCGGGAAGAACCGTCTGCATGGACGGCACCGTCCCTTCGATGGTTTCAAGTGGACGATTGCGATCCGTCTTCAGCGTAGGCACCGCATTCAGAAGCCCGCGAGTATAAGGATGCGCCGGCGCATGAAAAATGTCGTGCTTCGATCCCAGTTCGACAAGATTGCCCGCATACATTACCGCGATGCGGTCGGCGACCTGGGAAACCACGGCGAGGTCGTGCGAAATAAATAGCATGGCCAGGCCAAACTTGGCTCGCAGTTCAGCAAGCAGTTCGAGAATCTGCGCCTGCACCGTGACATCGAGAGCGGTTGTGGGCTCATCGGCAATCAGCAGCGCCGGACGATTCACCACGGCCATGGCGATCATGATGCGCTGTCGCATGCCGCCCGAAAGCTGATAAGGGTAATCGCGGGCGCGAACGGCAGGGTCGGGGATCGCGACATCTTCCATCACGCCAACCGCTCGATCCCAAGCCTCCCGTTTTGTGACACGAGCGTGCACCGCGACGGCCTCGGCAATCTGCTCTCCCACCCGCATCACTGGATTCAGCGCGGTCATGGGCTCCTGAAAAATCATGGCCATCCGCGACCCGCGCAGGTTTCGCATCTCTTCGTCGGGAAGCCGCAAGAGATCGTGCGCTGAACCGTTTCCGTTCGCGAGCAAGATTTCTCCGGCAACCCGCGCCTGCGGAGGAAGCAGACGCATCAGGGCGAGCGAGGTAACAGATTTCCCCGAACCTGATTCTCCGACCAGGCCCAGAACTTCGCCCGGCGCAATGGTGAAGCTGAGATCGCGAACTGCAATCAAAGATGGCGCGGAAGCCGAGCCCTGGGTCGGAAACCTGACGGCAAGACCGCGGACATCGAGCAGCGAAGGCACGAGGCATATCCTAGCAGGCCTCGCCGCCAGGTTTTCTGTCCTGCCTACTGCCCCAAAATCAGCGGCAGACCGTTCTTATTATTTCCTATCACCACGACCTTGCTGTTGGGGCTCTTAGCGAGACTTTCGGTGGCTTCGATGCCTTTCCACTCCAGAAGCTGTGGACTGATGCCTTGCGCTACGATTTGCTGGAAGTCCCGGATGCCGCCCGCCTCAATGCGCTTGCGCTGTGCCTCTTGCGTTTCCTTCTGCAGCCGGAAGCTCATGGCAAGCGCCTCCTGCTCGGCCTGTTGCTTGGATTCGATCGAGGATTTCAGAGTCGCGGGCAATTGAATGTCGCGCAGCAGAATGCTTTCCACCACGAAACCTCGCTGACCGAGCAGTCCGGCAAGTTGATCGAAGATCTGTTTCGCCACCATTTCGCGTTCGCCGGTATAGAGCGCGTTGGCGCTGTGCGAAGCCGTGGCTTCACGGATTGCCGCCCGCAGATTGGGCTCAATCAGCACGGTCTGATAATTGGGGCCAATCTTCTGGTACACATCCGAGGCCTTGGTGGGGTCCACATGGAAAATCAGCGAAGTATCCAGGTTCATCACCAGGCCCTCGCTCGAAGGCACGCTTGCTGATTCTTTGATCTCCTGGGTGCGAATCGACATCTCGTTATTGGTCTTGAACGGACTGACCACGTGGATGCCCTCAGGCAGCACCTCACCCGTGACTCGTCCGAAAAGCGTAAGCACGCCCACGTTGCCGGATTCGACTCTGGCCACCGCACTGAAGAAAAAAATTACCAGCACAAACGCCACGATAGCCAACCCAAGCAGGCGGAAGATTGGGTTCGAGTCCGCATTGATGATCTTGCCCCGACCCTCGTTGAAGATGGTCATAAGGATGTCCTCTGGCGTGATTGTAGTGCCAGCAATCCGGCCTGCTAAGTGACTAAACAAGACACTGCCCGACCACGGCGGAAAGATGAAAAATCATGCACATTGACAGCGCCTGAATCCCGATGTATCTTCGCCCGACGCTTGAACTACTATTACGCCTCGTTGCTGCCGCGAATGTACTCCTCATTTTGGCTTCGCAATCGGGTCATGAATATTACACTCCCAGCCATAAGGACAATCCAATGAATCGAGCTTCTGTTGCTTCTCAAAGTGGTAGAAACACGTCGGCATTCTTTATATCCGCCCTGGCGCTCGCCATTGCCTTCGCGATGACCGTCCCGGCCCAGGCGCAGTTCACTCTGGTCAAGATCAGCAATGACAGTTTCCACAACACCTCGAGCCAGCACAAAACCGAAGTTGAGCCCGATACTTACTCGTGGGGATCGACCATGGTTGCCGCTTTTCAGGTAGCTCGCGTCGAGGATGGCGGCGGCGCCGACCTGGGATTTAGCACTTCGACGGACGGCGGCAAGACTTGGACTTACGGTTATCTGCCAGGTCTCACGGTCAACTACAAGAAGGGAACCAATTCCGCGGCCAGCGATGCGTCCGTGGTATATGACGTGAAACATGGTGTGTGGCTGATCTCGAGCCTTCCGATCGGCAACTCCGGAGACAATGTCGCCGTCAGCCGCTCCAAGGATGGTCTCCACTGGGACAACCCAATTATGGTCGACAGCAGCGGCGGAGACGACAAGAACTGGATTACCTGCGACAACAATGCCAAGAGCAAGTTCTATGGCAATTGCTACTCTGAGTGGGATGTGGGAACCATCTTCATGAGCACCTCCACCGATGGCGGACTCACCTGGGGACCAGCCATGACCTCTGCCGACCAGGCCGGCGGCTCCGGTGCCGAGCCTCTGGTGCAGCCGAATGGCCAAGTGGTGGTGCCGTTCCTCGCAAATAACATGGAGGCATTCACTTCCACTAACGGTGGCAAGAGCTGGAACAGCAGTTTCACCATCGCCAACGTCAATACCTTCCAGGGAAACAGCAGTTTACGCAGCGTCGGTTTGCCTTTTCCCTCCACCGGTATTGACCAGTCCGGAAAGCTCTACGTGATTTGGTCCGACTGCAGTTTCCGCTCAGGCTGCAGCACCAATGACTTGGTTATCAGCACTTCCACTAACGGGACCAAGTGGACCAGCCCTGCCCGCATTCCGATCGAACCGCTGGCGACTACTGGCGGCGTGGACCACTTTATCCCCGGCCTGGCTGTCGATCGCTCCACTTCCGGCAAGACCGCTCATCTCGCGACAACTTACTATTACTATCCCGACGCCAACTGCGACGACTCCACCTGCCGCATCCACGTCGGCTTTACCGCGTCCACCGATGGAGGCAAGACCTGGACAGCCGGAAAAGATCTAGGTGTAGGCCCAATGCAGATCAGTTGGCTGCCGGCCTCGCAGAACGGACCGATGCTCGCCGATTACCTGTCATCCTCGTACGTGGACGGCAACGCATTCGGAGTATTCATGGTGGCCAAGGCGCCGTCTGGCGGCCTGTTCAACGAAGCCGCCTACACCACCAAGCAGCCGCTCGAGGCTTCCGCGGACGAGCCTCGCTTCAGTTCAAGAGGCGAGAACCGAATCCCCGGCGTTCATTCAGACCGGCCAATCCCACGCTCTCAGGGTGAAGAGAGACAAGCTCCAGCCCCTCCGACCAAATAGTAGAAGCTTCGCTTGACACCGCCGGCACAACCTGCCGGCGGTGTTTTGTTTCTTACGCCCAGACAACGCCTACTCTCCACGCAAGAGTGGAAAAAACCTTCACATTGACTTCGCCCCAGTCCCGGTGTATGTTCGCGAAGCCGTACTACTATCGAGTCTCGTTGCGTCCTCGAATGTGCTCCCCATTCAAACCGCAGCGGCTTTGGGAGCGGTAAACTCCGACTTACAAGGACAGTCTCATGAATCGAAGTTCCCTGAATTCTCCAAGTGGCAGGACCTCGTCCGCAATCTTCGCCGTGGTGTTGACGTTGGCGCTTACCTTGGTGATGGTGGCCCCGGCGTTCGCACAATTGCCGTTGGTAAAACTCAGCACTGATACATTCAACAATTCCGCGAGTCAACACAAGACGGAAGTTGAGCCCGACACATTTGCCTTCGGATCCACCATCGTAAGCGCCTTTCAGGTTGCTCGTGTCTTCGGCGGCGGTGGCGCTGACGTGGGATTTGCTACGTCGACCGATGCCGGCAAAACCTGGACCAGCGGCTACCTGCCCGGCCTGACCAATAACTACAAAGGTGGGACCTTCACCGCTGCCAGCGACGCGGCCATCGCTTACGATGCCAAGCATGCCGTCTGGCTGATTTCGACTCTTCCCCTCACCAACGGTGATGGAGAAGCCGTGGCCACCAGCCGCTCGACCGACGGAATTCACTGGGGGAAGCCGATCATCGTCGACAACAGCGGCTCCGACGACAAGAACTGGATCACCTGTGACAACACCACTACCAGCCCGCACTACGGCAATTGCTACACCGAATGGGACGAGCCTGAACTCGGCGATCTCATCTTCATGAGCACCTCCACCGACGGTGGTTTGACTTGGGGCCCGGCCAAGAACACCGGCGATTCAGCCAGCGGCATTGGCGGTCAGCCCCTGGTGTTGCCCAACGGCACGGTCGTCGTGCCGATCTCAACTTTGGGCACCATGATCGCTTTCCTCTCGACTAATGGCGGCAGCAGCTGGACCAACACTACTCTCATCTCCAACCAGAACTACCGCGGGGAAGATGGCGGTCTGCGCGATGGTTTTGGCATGCCCACGGCGCAAATCGATGGCGGCGGGAAAATCTACATCGTGTGGCCGGATTGCAGCTTTCGCACCGGTTGCAGCACCGACGACCTCGTCTTCAGCACCTCCACCAACGGCACGACCTGGACCAAAATCGCCCGCATTCCAATTGACCCGATTTCCAGCACTGTCGACCATTTCATCCCCGGAATCGGCATTGACCGCACAACTTCGGGGAAAACCGCTCACCTCGCCGTCACCTATTATTACTATCCCGTCGCCTCCTGCAATAACTCCTGCGAGCTGTACGTGGGTTATACGACCTCTGAGAACGGCGGTAAGACCTGGACCAAAGGTAAGAAACTGGCTGGTCCAATGCAGTTGAGTTGGCTGCCGCAATCGCAAAACGGCTTGATGGTTGCCGATTACCTCGCGGTCGCCTACGCCAACGGCAACCCGTTTGGAGCTTTCGCGGTGGCCAAAGCCCCATCCGGCGGCCTGATGAACGAGGCCATGTACACGACCAAGTCTCCTCTGCTGGCCTCGGCAGACGAACCTCGTTTCAGCTCGAAGGGCGAAAAGCCCGTGCCTAACGCCAAGGGAACGTACGTTTGGAAGTTCTACGATGACGATGGAGAATATCCCATCCCGCCTGCGAAGCAGGGGCGTCCTTTGAAGCATAAGTGAAGCTGTGACGTCAGATGCAGCCGGCGGCATTCGCTGCCGGCGGCCGTTCGGTTAACAAGGATTCTGCGGACGTTGAAATCTTAACCTACAAGGAAAATCTGATGAATCGAAACGCGTTTGTCCTCTTAACCGCCATCGCGGCATTGGCGATTTCGCTGATGCTGGTCACGCCCGCGCAAGCCCAGTTCACACTCGTGAAAATCAGCAGCGACACGCTGCACAACTCCGACAGCGTTCATAAAACCGAGGTTGAGCCTGACTTCTTTTCTTGGGGAAACACGATCGTGGGCACGTTCCACGTCGCTCGCGTACCCGGATCCATCGGATGGGGCAGCGCCGATGTGGGATGGTCCACCTCCACCGACGCCGGTAAGACATGGACCTACGGTATTCTCCCTGGGTTAACGGACAACTACAAGAACGGAGCCTTTGGCTGGGCCGCAGATCCGTCCGTCGTCTATGACGCCAAGCACGGAGAATGGTTGATATCGACGCTCCCGCTCAAGGACCAGGAAAACTCAGGCACGATCGGAGACGTGGCGGTCAGCCGTTCCACCGACGGCATCCATTGGGGAAGGCCAATCCTCATCGATAAAACCGAACTTGACGATAAGAATTGGACGACCTGTGATAACCACCCCAAGAGTCCGTACTATGGCAACTGCTATACCGAATGGGATCAGGCATACGGCAGCGGCGATGTCTTGATGAGCACGTCCCACGACGGCGGACTAACCTGGAGCCCGGGAATACCCTCATCCGACCACACTGGCGGGCTCGGCGGTGAGCCCGTGGTTCAACCCAACGGCACTGTCATTGTGCCGTTCCAGGGCGGCGGCATCGCTGCTTTTCGTTCGACCGACGGCGGCAAGAGCTGGAGCACAACGGTAAGTATCGCGAGTATCGACAGCCACCAGGACGATGGCGGCATCCGCACCGGTTTTGATCTTCCCGGAGCTACCATCGACGGCGGCGGAAACGTCCACGTGGTGTGGTCGGATTGCCGTTTTCGCAGCGGTTGCGCCGCCAATGACATTGTGATGAGCAGTTCTGCCGACGGCAAGAAGTGGAGTGCTGTCACCCGCATTCCGATTGATCCGATCAAGAGCACCGTGGATCACTTCCTCCCGGGAATCGGCGCCGACCCCACGACTTCCGGCGGTACCGCTCACCTAACCATCGTCTATTACTATTATCCCGTCTCCGCCTGCAACAATTCCTGCAAGCTGGACGTGGGCTTTGTCACCTCCGAAGATGGTGGTAAGACTTGGACCGCGGGCAAGCAACTAGCCGGACCAATGCAGTTGACTTGGCTGCCGGTCTCCGACCAGGGATATATGGTCGCGGATTACATCGGGGTTACTTACACGAATGGAGACCCACGCGGCATATTCGCGGTGGCACACGCTCCTTCGGGCACAACCCTGAACGAAGCCATGTATACCACGAAGGAACCGCTAACGGCCACGTCCGGTGAGCCCCGCTTCAGCTCGAAAGGCGAGAAGCCAGTGCGAGGCGCCAAGTCGGATCATGAAATGAAGTTTTACTACGACGACGAAGGCGAGAGGCAGATGCCTCCGTCGCGGCTGATTCCGCGTCCAAAGTAGAAGTGAGTTTTGCGAGTTCGACGGGCAAGCCGTCGGCGTATCCGCGCTGGCGGCTTCTTTCTTGCCCGCGTTTCGGAAGTCTTTTGAACCCGCTCTGGGCAAGGATTCCGCCGGATTTTGCACATTCGCGAGTACGAGGGACACGGAAAGCGAACCAAAGTCCAACGCTGACATTCCCTGTAACTGCAAACTCGAACCGGGCGCTGCCAGAATGCGCTTCACCCGCTTGCACCAATTCCGGTCACCGCCTTGTGGAGCCGCTGCACTCGGCTGCATTCAAAGCAGATACACTCTCGCGTTTTTCGTTGACTCCCAAAATAGGAAGAGTAAAAACATAATCGTTCTTTGACACGTTCTAAGTTTGACCGGTTGGTGTGGCGTCCGGGACTCAAGCGAAGTCACTCTGCGGCATCGCAAGATGAAAAGTGGAGAGGGCGAGCAAGGGTCTATAGCAAAGCGCTGGTCGAGGCGAACAAGAACATCACGTCAAAGGCAGGATAGAGTCCCGAGGCGTTGAACTGGTTTATCCGGTT
>Ga0209415_10004181_pt1 | contig 26537 bp, 16 predicted proteins | sample PeaSoiSIISIP2007_FD_187696 | JGI IMG/M metagenome (GOLD analysis project Ga0209415, IMG submission 187696) | Peat soil microbial communities from Weissenstadt, Germany - SII-SIP-2007 (SPAdes) (version 2) | ecosystem: Environmental > Terrestrial > Soil > Wetlands > Peat | place: Germany... | reverse complement strand
GTCCCCCAATAGACCAGATCGAGTTGGGGATCGTACGAACCGGAGCGCCACGTCGGACCTCCGCCCTGCGTCCAGGCGTCGCTATTCTTTGGCCAGGTCTCGGAGCCGGGCTCGCCGGGCGCTGGAATGGTATATCTGCGCCACAGTTTCTTCCCTGTGTCGGGATCCCAGCCGTCCAGGAAACCGCGCGTGGTGGACTCCCCACCGGACACGCCGGAAATGAGTACGCCGTTGGCGATGATCGGCCCGCCGGTGGCGTAGTAGCCGTCCTTTAGATCGGCGAATTTCTGGTTCCAGACCTCTTCTCCCGTCTTCATATCGAGTGCGAGAATGTGATCGTCGATCGTTACGCGAAAAAGTTTGCCGTTATAAATCGTCGCCGCGCCTCGATGAAAAGCTGTCCGCTTGGTCTGCGGTTCGAGGTGCACCGGCGTGCGCCAGATCTGCTTGCCGGTTTCGACGTCGATGGCGAAGGACCATTTGCCGTTGATCGCGTACAGTACGCCGTTGTAAATCGTTGGCGCCGCCAGTTCACCTTGATCATTCATCAGGCTCGTGCTCCAGATGGGCACGAGGCGCTTGACGTTGGATTTGTTGATTTGCTTGAGAGGGCTGTAGCTTTTTCGGTCATAGCCCATGCTCTGGGTGGTGACGTTGTCCGTATTCTTGCCGTCGTTCACAAGTTCTTCCGTGGTTTGCGCCAATCCCAGCGCGGGCCAGAACGCAAGCAGCGTTGCACACAGCCAAATTTTTTTCATGATCGGCCTTCCTTGGTCGAAGCCGGAGTTTTCGTTTGGACCGCTGTCTCGCGAATCGTACGCTCTTCCCCGCCTTGACACAAAGAATTTGCCATCAGGGGAGGCCCCAAAGGGTATGCGAGATCGAAAAGCCGGCAGGGCATCCACTGCTCCCTTCAATAATTGGAATTTGATTTTGCGTAAGTGTGCCCAGCGCCGTCCTCAATTGCGCAAAAGATTGCACCCTGCCGTTACTAAATTAGGCATAAGTTACCTATTCGTATCTGTTTTTTAGGGGCTGGTGATGGACTCTGGCATGCTCCCGATTTAGATGCCCTAAGTGTAGGCATCAATCGCCACAAGCCGCGCCGGGCATGGCGAGGCTGGACACGTAGTCAGGTTACCTGGGCAAAGTACAAGGAATGGAAGAGAACATGGGTGACACAACCAAACTGACTCGCCGCGCTGGGATCCGGCCCTTGTGCCCGATTCACTTCGAGGGAATGTCCGGTTCCGCTGATGAAACGTTGGAGTTCTATTCGTGCCGGCGACCCGGCTGTGATTTGCACTGGCGGTCTGCATCGGATTACTTCAGACTTTCCCAAGGGCAACCATCTCAGCAGCCGTTGGAACACGTGCTTTGCACCAAAGACGGGCACGGCCATAAGTTTATCGCCAGGAGAAACGGGAGCAAGGCTATTTGGGAATGCTCCGTAGAGGGCTGCTTAGAAACGGAAGAAAGGCCCCTATCCTCGAAAAGCCAAAATGGAACAACTAAGGAACTGACCCAATCCGTTGTGGCCGAAGTCCCTTCGGAAAAGCCACGAACCATTTACGATCGCGGACCTGGGAATGGAGTCCCATCGACGAAAAAAAGACCGGGTTGGGTGTGGGTCATCTCCGTCTGGTACACAATAAGTTTTGTGGTGGCCTCCTTGTTGGCGTACCTGACTTTCTCAGGTGTAATCCCAATGACTCCGCAACTAAAGGCGTACATTGGAAGCTTGAGCACGATCGATTACGTCTTCACAGTAGTCCAACCGCTACTCTCGGTATCCGCCGCCGTAGCCCTCTTTCTGCTCCGAAGACAGGCAACCTATCTTTTTTGGTTATTGCTTGCGGTCGGAGTAGCTTCGCATGTGTGGCAATACGATCTAAGGACTAGGATAACAGAGGTTCAGTCGATGCCGGGGGGGAGCACTGGAGCATTCTTCGCTATGGGGATACAGTTGGCGATCTGCGTCTACGTCCAGAATCTAAAAAGGCGAGGCACGCTCAGTTAAAGTGATTTGGGTCTTCCGGTTGGCCGCTCCTTCGTCCGCTGCGGAGGAAATGGGCAGATGATTTGGCCAGGAAATGGTGCGGCTGGGGCGACTCGAACGCCCGACCTCGTGCTTCGGAGGCACGCGCTCTATCCAGCTGAGCTACAGCCGCGTAGTTCCTTTATATCATGCACGCCTGCTTGCGCGCATTCCCGTGCTCAATTTTTGAACTGCCTCTCGCCGGGGAACGCACGGAACGAAATAGCCTGCTAGGGAAATCATTCCCTGCCGGCGGCCTGCATACCCTCTCCAAACCGAGCAGGGTCGTGCTAGAATCCGGCCGGAACGTCTCCACCAAGCCGCACCATAAAAAGGAAGTTGCCGTCCATGGCGCATGATGTCTTTGTCAGCTATGCCTCCGGAGATAAGACTGTGGCGGATGCCGTTTGCGCGACGCTGGAGTCTCACGGGATTCGTGTTTGGATCGCGCCGCGCGATGTTCTTCCCGGAATTCACTACGGCGAAGCCATTATTGACGCCATTCATGAGTGCCGCATCATGGTGCTCGTCTTTTCCTCGAAGGCCAATTTGTCCGGCCATATTCCCAAGGAGATTGAACGCGCCGTCAGCCAAGGCGTGACCGTCATGCCGTTGCGCATCGAGGATGTCGCGCCGGCCAAGTCGCTGGATTACTTTATCGGCAGCGTCCACTGGCTCGACGCGCTGACGCCGCCGCTGGAAGTGCACCTTCAGAGACTGGCGGCGAATGTGCAGACGCTGCTTTCGCGAGGTGACGCAAGAACCGAAGTGCATGCAGGCCCAGCACATGTTCCTGCGAACGCGCCAGCCGCGCCGGCTCCGGCACGCGTCACACAACATCCGGCACGGCCCCGTTGGGAATACTTCGTGATCGGCGGCTTGGCTGCGGTCGTCCTGATTCTCGGGTTCTTGACGTACCGTTCCAAGTTCCAGCGGAGCACGGCAACGACGCAAATCGTAGCGTCGAAGACGACACCGGCCGCGCTGCCTGCCATAGCTCCCGTGGCCGTTCCCGCGGTCGTTCCCGCAGCCGGGGCCGACAAACCGAAAAAGCTCCTCGCGCCTGCGAGCACAGCTGCTTCGGCAGCCCTTTCCGGTGTTCCTGCCGCAATTCCCGCCGCGGCTCCCTCCGCGCCTCCTCCCGCGGCTCGCCCTGCGAAGCCCCCTCGCGAAGTGGCCCTCCATTACGTGGATGATTCAACTGTGAAGCTCGAGCAGCTTATCGGAGATGAGGACAAGGAGCGGCACAAGCCGACCGCGAACCAGACCTTCACGCGATTCGGCGTCGAGGGCACGGAGCTTGGCAGTTCTTTTGAGCACCAAGGTCACATTTATTTTCTGTTCGGACCGACCCTGGGCCGCTCTCCCGGGTTATCCAACACAATCGCGACTACGGACACAACGAATCCCAACGGCGGCGTTCACTTGGATTTCCTGACGAACGGCGGCAAAAACATCGCCGTGCAGCCGACCGGCGTCACGATGGCGCCGATGGATGTGCCAGTGGCTGGAATCAGCCTGGACGGGCAGTTGTACGTGGCCATCAGCACGAATTTCACGAAGGGCCGCGCTACCGAACGCTCCGTCCTCACCAAGTTTGCCGCTCCGGAGACGTTCCAAACGATTCGCACTATTTCCGAACTTCCCGACGGGCGATTCATAAGAATGTCCATGCATGCCCAGCCGGGAACCATCGCGGGGCTTCCTTCCGGCGGCCCTTTCATTCTCACTTGGGGAACGGGCCGATACCGCGAGAGCGACGCGTATCTGTCGATCGTCCCCGCGAGCCAATTTGAGGCGGGCAAGGGAATTCGCTATTTCGCGGGGCTGGACGCGTCAAACGCTCCGACCTGGAGCGACAACGAATCGGACGCGTCTGCAATTGTGAAGGATGGCACGCTCGGAGACTTGTCCGTCACCTGGTGCAAAGACCTGGGTTTGTGGTTGATGACCTACGACCGCCGGACGCAGCCCAATGGGATCGCGTTTTCCTACTCGCGGACCCCGTGGGGACCGTGGAGCGAGCCTGAGATCTTGTTCAACCCCGTGCGTGACAACGCCCTCGGAAGATTCATACATGGTCCCATGAGAAAAATTGACGACGGTCTGGCAGGGCCAGTCCTGGGACAGAGGAATCGAGTAAACGCCGCGGATATTCGCGGCGGAGCAGTCGCTCCCTATATCGTGGAGCGCTGGACCAAAGTGCAAGGCTCCGAACTCGAACTCTACTACTTGATGTCGACTGTCAATCCCTACGTCGTGGTCCTCATGAAATCACTCTTGCGGATCGAGTAGGGATTGAAGAACGCCGAACGGGGAAGCGCCCTCCCCATTTGAATGACCTCCATGAGCCATCCACCCCCGACTTCCCTCCACTTGCCCGTCGCCTTGGCCATAGGTTTCACCGGGCATCGCAAACTTCCGGATGAAGCCAAAAGTCGCGAAGCCATTCGGAAGGTGCTCCTGGAATGGATCGAGAAAGTTCCGGGAGTTGTTTATGGCGTGACGTCCGCCGCTGCCGGTGGAGACTTGCTGTTTGCGGAAACCTGCATCGAGCTGAATCTTCCGATCCGCGTTTTTTTGCCTCTGCCGAAGGAACAATTCCGCGATGATTTTGACGAACCTTCATGGGCCCGCGCGGAATGCGTATTCAAGAAGGCGCTGTCGGTGGAAGTCACCGGCGCGGGAGAGAAATTGACGGAGCGCTATTACGAATGCGGCATCGAAACGGTGCAAGAGAGTCAGTTGCTCATCGCGCTGTGGGACGGAGAGCCCAGCCAGGGATTGGGCGGCACGGCGGACATGGTTCACTTTGCGAAGGAACAAGGGCGGCCGGTCATTTGGATTCACAGCGCGACCGGCGCGGTGCAGCAATTCAACGTGAGTCCTGAAATCCTGAATGATCCGGAAATGCGCTTCCTGAACGGATTGCCCGGACCCGCCCTCCCCATGCCCGCAGGCTTCCCTCGCGATCTGGCGAACGCGTGGTTCGTCAAGTTGGATGAAAATGCCAGCCGCGTCGCTCCGCAGTTTCGCCGGATGGCCGCGATCCCAATCTTCTGCACTGCCGCCGCCGCCGTGCTGAGCGGAAAGACCGCGTATACCGGCAGCAGCGTGGTCTGGCTGTGGATGGGAACGGCGTTTGGAGTCATGGCCGCCTCGCTGCCAACGGTCCTGAGACTCGATCGCCGCCAAGTTGCATGGACGAGGATGCGGACCGCCGCGGAAATTTGCCGCTCGTGCCTGGCTCTTTGGTGGACGCCGGCGCTCTACGAGGTTGTTGGACCAGAGGTTGTGCCCGATCTCGCCGGGATGCTGACGTCGCTGAATTTTCTGAAAATGTCGGATCGCGCGGCGCACAAGAACGATCTCGAAGAATTTAAGCGGCTCTACAGAAGCGAGCGGGTGCAGCATCAGATCGCCTATTTTACGCGCCACGCAAATCACGCGGCCGCGTGGGCGCGCCGATACCGGGTTGTCACCTGGGCGAGCACCATTCTTGCCGCAGGGCTCGACTTCTGGCTGCTGCTCAACGCGCATGGCCTGAACCATTCCATTTCAGCGCGGGTGAGGCCGGAGCTGGCGCTGTCAGTTGCGCTCTTCTTCCAAGTCGCGACCGTGGCCGGGTCGCTCGTGGTGGTCAACGACTATGTGCGCCGCCGGGATCGCTACAGGGAAATGCATCGCATGCTGGTGCAATGGGACAAACAGTTGGAACTATCCGAGACATGGCCGATCGTGCTGCGGATTGCATCCACCGTGGAAAAAGCGTTGCTGGCGGAATTGATTGAGTGGAGATCGCACATCCGGAACCAGAAATTGCCGCAGAAATGAACTTCTGGAATCGCGCCGCCTTGCGGGGCCCGAAGAGTTTCTATTCGATGAAGATCAAGTCTGCGTGCGTCCAGCGGGCCAACGCACCGAGAACCATTGCCGGGAGGCAGACGCGCTGTCCAACTGAGCCACAGCCGCGTCTTCCGCGTCACTTGATCTCGAGTGTTTTCACCCCCGCCGTATTGGCGCCTGCGCTGACGTATCCGATGGCGCCCGCAGTTCTTTCCACGTATCCGATGACTTCGTCATCGGATCCGACCGTTTTCGGCATGGATGCCTTCCCGGTGAAAATCAAGCTGCGATAGTAGGATTGGAGCGCCGCATCCGATCTGCCCAAGTACTCCTTGATGAAGGATTCATGGACGGGGCCGTCCTTTTCGAGCACCGGCTCCACGTGAGTGCCGTCTCCCAATGAATTCGTTTCCCGAAGGAAGATGCTCTTGAGTTCGTAAGCGGTAATCGCCGACGCTTTGATTCTCGAGTTTGCAATGATCTTTACATTCTCTCCCCCACGGACAGAAATAGAGAAGACGCCGAACGAGCATGCAGCGAGGAAGAAGAATCGCAGGGTTCTCATACTCTTGTCCATTTCCTCGTCCCGTCAGAAACTGAATCCGGTCCTGGCGACCAGGGCATTGGTGGCCGGCAACAGCCCGTTTGGATTTTGCTGCCCGTAGAACCCGCGGATCGAGTCAAAGGCTCCATATCCGTCCATAAAATGGCCTTCCAATTTCATGAACCAGTGGCTGGTCAGGTCGAACCGCGCCGTCACGGCACGGTCATACACGTGGTTCGTCGGCAGAGATTTGTCCACGGGCCAGTTCGCGATGAACCAGGAGAAATAGCTGCCGACTTCCAATCGCTTCGAGATTCGATAGGCCGCCGAGCCGTACCAGGAGCGGCTATCCGAGACCGCGTTGAAGGTCACGGCGAGGTCCGTTGAACCGGGGAGGTAGTATCCCACCCATTCGTTGCGGAACTCCCTGCGGTACTCAGCCTCAAATCGCAGGGCCCTCCACGTGTATTGCAGATAATATTGGTAATAGTCGTCTTTGTTGGAATGTTCGCGCTCCTGGGAACCAATCGGCAAAGAGAGCAGCCCGGAAAGGAACGTGATTCCGGCGGAAGATCCCGTCAGCTCTCCATGTCCAGTAATGTGCTGGTTCATCAGGGATGCGCCAACCAAGAGTCCATCGACCGGAGTTTCCCACCTTAAATCTTGACCCTCTACCCATCCGCCATAGGCGTGCAACGTGAGCCCCACCGATGCAAGACCTAAAACGAATCCGCCATACGGATCCTGCCGCCGCTCGCCTCCATAAATCGTGTAATGGAACTTGCCCAGCTTCCGACCAGGCCTGATTCTGCCGTAGATATCTACGCCGGCATGGGAGATCGTTGAAGACCGCAAATCCAACGGGTAGATGGACTGTGGAAGAATGGCCCAGGTGTGCACGAAATCCAAGTCCTGCGTGTCGTTGTACAATCCCAACGTGGTTTTGACAATTCCGGCGCGCACTCCCATCCAGTCCTCGAATCGGTAGTCCAGATAAGCCCAGTCCGCTTCGGGATGCCACTTCCCGATCTGGCCGATGTCGCGATCGTACAACTGCGCGCCGAAACGGAATTTGTCCGTTATGACCATCGACGCATTCAAGCCGAAGTCGGTGAAGGCGCCGCTGCCCTGGCTCGTATTCATCGTCAGCCAGTTGTTCTGGCTTGTATATACGAACCCCTGCGAGCCGAACCCGTGGATTTGAAAGTCGCGCGAGAAGAGTTTGAAGTCTTGCGCCCGCGACATCGTTGGGATCACGGAGATCACCGCGATCCATGCCAGTCGGCTGATCCGCGTGCGCATTGGAAACCTCGCTTTCATTGCCCAGCCCGAGAATTCGTAGCAGCCGTTTTCACCCGATGAATACAACGCGCTAGAGAAACTCAAAACGTCTCCCGAGTTTCCATTTCAAGAGGCGGTTGTTTCTGTGGGGATAGGACCGCGTCCTCGATCGTGGCGATCAGATCCTTGACTTGAAGCGGCTTCGTCACGTAATGATCCATGCCTGCGGCCAGGCATCGTTCCCGGTCTCCCACCATGGCGTGGGCCGTCATGGCGATAATAGGAATGTGCTTCCCGGTGTTTAGTTCTTCCTCGCGGATAGCCTGCGTCGCGGCAAATCCGTCCATTTCCGGCATCTGCACGTCCATCAGGACGATGTCGAAGGTTTCCTTCTCCAGGAGCTTCAGAGCCTCCTTGCCGTTTTCAGCGATCTTCACCGAATGCCCTCTCTTTTCTAGAATCCGGACGGCGAGCGTTTGATTCACCGGGTTGTCTTCAGCCAGAAGGATGTGCAAGCACTTTCGATGTTCTCTCAACGTGTGCTGCGTAACGAGGCCGGTCACTTCCGCCGCGTTGGGTGTCGATCCCAAAACAATCTTGATTGCGGCGAGAAGATCCGAGCGATCGATCGGTTTGTTCAGGTACGCTTCGATCCCGAGTTCCCGGCAGCGCACTGCATCACCGCGGACGCCAGTCGAGGTCAGCATGATCAGTTTTGGTTGTTCGAGCCGAACATCGGATTTGATCCTATACGCCACCTGGAAGCCGTCGATTTCCGGCATCTGGGCGTCAAGAAGCACCAGAGGGAAGGGCCGTCCCAGTATGGCGGCTTGCTCCAAGCTCGATAGCGCGGCGGCCCCCCCATCGGCCAAAACGGGTTTCATCTTCCATGAGGCAACCATCTCCTCCAGGACCCGGCGGTTGGTCCGGTTGTCGTCCACCACGAGCACGGGTACGCCGGCCAGCGCTTGCACGTCCACGGAGTCCGGAACTCTGGATATGCCTTTTGTCATGGCGAAGCGCGCTGTGAAATGAAACGTGCTGCCCTTCTCCAATTCACTCTCCAACCACATTCGTCCGCCCATCATTTCCACGAGTTTCATGCAAATCGTGAGGCCCAGGCCCGTACCACCAAACCGCCGGGTCATGGAATTGTCCGCCTGCGTGAACGGCTCGAAGATCGCGGCCTGCTTTTCCGGAGCGATTCCGATGCCGGTGTCCTGCACCGAAAAGTGGAGCAAAACCTCGGCATTGGACTCTTCTTCTCTTTCTACGCGGAGCACGATTTCCCCCTGCTTTGTGAATTTGATTGCATTCCCAGCGAGATTCACCAGGACTTGGCGCAGGCGCGTGGGATCGCCCTGCAAGCCGTCCGGCACTTCGGGGAATACGTGGCAGACCATTTCCAACCCTTTGTCACAAGCGCGCAGGCCAAGAAGCTTGGCGGTGTTCGTGAGCATGTCTCTCACGTGGAAATCGATGGCTTCCAGCTCCAGCTTTCCCGCTTCTATCTTGGAAAAGTCCAGGATGTCGTTGAGCAACGTCAAGAGGGAGTCCGCTGACATTTTCGCCATATCCAAATACTCGCGTTGCTCCTTGGTCAGCTCCGTATCCAGGACGAGCTCGGTCATGCCGATCACTCCGTTCATGGGGGTGCGGATCTCATGGCTCATGTTGGCGAGAAAAGAGCTCTTGGCCAGACTCGCTTGGACCGCCTGTTCCCTGGCCTTGATCAACTGAGCTTCGACGGTCCTTTGTTCGAGAATGCTTTGAGCCAGCTTGGAGTTCGCCGCCATCAATTCCTGCGTACGCTCCCGGACCCGTTTTTCCAGCATTCCCTGATGTTCCCGGATCTGCATCGACATGGTGTTGAAAGATCCCGTCAGAATTCCGATCTCATCGGTGGATCGGATCGGCAGGGCATGAAAATTGGCTTGTTCGCCCTCGCCGAGTTTTTTGGCAGCCTGAATGAGCGCTTGAACCGGCGCGACGATTCGGCGGGTCATCACCACAAAGACGACCGTCATCAACAGCATGACTCCCATAATGCAAGACACCGTGACGATTTCCATTCGATGAATCGAGGCGATCAGGTTCGACTGGTCGAATCCGAGGTACACCATACCTACGCGGCCATTGAGCACGGGCTGGACAAATACCACGGAGTCCATCGTGTCCCAGGGCAGCCGCACGAAGGAGTGGTTGCTCAGCTCATCGCGGGGATTCTTCAGTTGTTCTGGGAAGGTGAGTTCGAACGTGTGGGCCAGGACTTTCCCGTCCGGGGACGTAATGATGGCCCATTCCACATCTTGGCTTCCAATGCTGGCGCCCAGCAGGGACTTTACCGATTCAATGTCCCCATTTGACAGCCCCGACTCCGCGGACTTGGCGAGAAGTTCAGCGACTACGTCACCATGGTTTGTAAAATCTTCCGTGAGCTGTCGTGACAGCAGTCGATCCATCAGTGGATACAAGATCGACGCCACTAGCAACGCACAGCCAAGCTGCAAGACTGTGAATTTGCTTGAAATACTTCTCATCCTGTCCCCGCGGGGGAAGATGCACGTACTGTGCCAAAATATTAAGAACTCCTTCGCTATCTGCCGCTCAATCAGTGGATTAGCGCGAATTCGGAACAGATGGCATGCTTTGGGTATGCTCCTGTCCCAATACGGCCTTGCTCTTACCAGATTGGAACCTATGGAGCGCGATCGGATCCTGGCGGTTTGCGTAGTGGGAGTCGGCTATTGCTCGATAGTTGCGACGGCGCAGGTCCACCATGATGCCGCTGCACGAACCTTTGTCGGGAATGACTCGACCTTGAAGCTGTGCTGCGCCAGGGTTTAGGGGATGATTGCCTGCGAGTTTACTCGATACTGTCGGCGAAAATAGAGCGGCCAATCACCTTAACGTCGATAGAAATCGGAGGGCGCAGACCGCTGCCCTGCACGATCGCTCCCCGGACCCAGGTGTTGCCTCCGAGAGCCCCGACTTTCAAGGGATCGTACACGGTGCCGTCGCACGAATTCACGACCATGGGATGGCTGGCATTGAATTTAAATTTCGAGGCGAGCCGTCCGAGATCGGTCACGAATTCCAATTCGCAGCGGCCAAATGGTCCCTGGAGGGAAAACGCCCAGTATTCTCCGCCGGGAAGCCGGATCACCATGGCGGGAATATTTTCCAGTGTCAAAGGATTCAGGAAAGTGAATTTCTTTGCGGCCCACGGTTTGGATAATTCATCCATCGTCGCGGCCAAGGTTGGCCCTTCGTGAACTGCTGGAATGGGATTTGGCAGCGGCGGAGTAGGCGCGGTCTGCGCCGTTGCGTCAGCGTCAGAAGAGGAAGAATTGGCTTCGCCGTGGGACTTGCTCTTCACCCACCAGAATAATACGGCGCCGATCAACACGACGGCGGCAGCGATGCCGCCGATTTGCAACAGGCGCTGCGCGTCGAAGCCGCCCAAACTGCGTCCACCCTGGCGAGCCCCCGGACCCACGCCGGGAATTGTCGGCATATCGGGCCGGAACGGATCAAACTTGTTCTCCGCGGGTTTGTCGGGAGGCGCGTCCGGAGTTTTCGTGGGTAGTTTGACAGCCATGGGAATCAAAATTTGCGCATACGGATTACGGTACCGTTTTGTTCGTGCTTCACTTCATCCATCAGCTTGTTGATCAGCAAAATGCCGCGGCCATGCTCGGAATGCAAATTGGATTCGTCAGTAGGCGAGGGGATGGACTTGGGGTCGAACCCGCTGCCCGGATCGCGAACCACGATCACGATGCCCTCTTCTCGATCACCGGTCACGGAACATTCGATTTTCTTGGCAGGATCGCCCTTGCAACCGTGCAGGATTGCGTTGGCCAGCGCTTCGCGCAACGCCATCTCAATTTCAAATTCCTTGCCCGAGGCATATTCCAATTCCCCGACCAGCCGCATGACCCAGCCCACCACAGGCGAAATGGCCGTGACATCGGCGGGCAGACTCACCTCGAAGCGCATGGAGAAGGACTGCTCATTCCCTGACGTCTCTGAATTTAAGTTTGTATGCATACTGGATTTCGAGCGTGTGTCGCACACGCAAATCGCGCATAAAAGGCAGAAATTGCAGTCCTGGGCAACTGCAAGGCTACCGGGTCATATTTTGGACCTGAGTGGACTCCCAAACAAGAAGAGGGGAAGGCTTGTGTTCCGCAAGGATACCCCACCCACGGAGCTAGAGGGCAAGCGAAGCTTGGTGGCGGATCTGCTCGTTCAAATTAGCAATTGCCAAAAGCAATTGCAGTAGATTCGAGCGCATTTCATCACCCAATTCAAGGTTCTCGCTCCCGATGGTTTCCACAATGAAATCCACCTGTGCGAGCATCCAGTCGCGCGCATCGCGGTCAGCGGTTTCTCCCCGGCTTACGAGCTCAGTAATCGCATTGAGCTCTTGCGTTGAGTCCACGAGGTAGCTATCCAGACTCTGGCCGCCTTCGCCGAAGCTTGCGGGGAGTTCGATCACAGACTTTTCGGAGTAACTGTTGCGACTAGGAGTCGTCATGGGCCACACCTCAATCTTCCTTGGAGCTATAGGGGTGAAGTGAGCACGCCTGCTGCCAACTTGGGAAGACCCTGCATCTCCATTGTTTTGGCGAGGCTGCGAACAATCTGCCCGCAGAAGGGCGAGCTGCGTGGCTGGGCAAACCGGATAGAATCTATCCTGCGTGTGGAAGCAGGGAGTATTTCAGACCCGGCTGGAATTGTGAAGGATGAGGCGCAAGGAACCCTCTTCCACGAAGCAAGAGTATTGACTTGCCGGGAAACTCTTATGCGGATTAGCATGGACACGCCTTACCACCGAGGCGATGATGGGTGGGCCAACGCAGTCGCACCTTGGGATGCGAGGAGGGTCATCCGTATGCGCAAGTTAACAATTCTATGCGCGGCGCTGTTTTGTTTTTCTCTCACAGCGTCAGCACAGGATTCTACAGCGGCGTTCGATGCCAGCAGTCCGGCCAGTGAACCCGCCGCTCCCGCGTCGCTCATTCCCGCCGATCGCGAGCCGTGGCAATTGGGCGTGGGGTTCCAATTTTTGCAATACAATGTCCTGGGCCAAAAATTCCATAATTTGGGCTATCAAGCGGACGTCACAAGATATTTTGTGAACTGGTTCGGTGTGGAAGGCACTGCCATCGCTGGATTCGGTCATTCGGGGTCGAGTCCCAGCATTACCGCGAATTCGCTATTCCTTGGCGGTGGACCCCACGTTTCCGTGTACAACACCCACCACTTCGAGCCGTGGGTCCATGTGCTTGTTGGTTGGGAGCGCTTCCGCTTCACTCAATCGGACGTGCTTGGCAACAATTCCCACGCCGCGTTCATGGGAGGCGGGGGAGTGGACTATAAGATCGGCGGCGGGCGCATCTATTGGCGAGTTCAAGGCGACTTCATGGGAACGAACATCGGGGCGCCGGGGTTTTCAAAAAATTATTCTGTCGGGACAGGCATAGTTCTCAATTTCTAAAGGACGCGGCAATCTTTCTTCAATGGCCGGCATTTAACGAGGAAGCCTCGCTCTATGCCGGCCTTTTCATTTTGCTGCGCGACAGCCGGTTCGCCCTTGCGAAGATGCTCTGGTAATTTATGTCGTGATGGGATGAATATGTCCGTCAAGCGGCAGCGCCGTGGCACTTTTTATATTTCTTCCCGCTCCCGCAAGGGCATGGGTCATTCCGGCCGATTTTTGCTCCGGTGCGGACCGGCTTTGGCTGCTCGGCTTCCGCGGCTCCTGCTTGCAGCTTCATTTCCTGCTGTTGCCGGCGCTGGCGTCGCTCGATTTCCCTGGCTTCGTCTTCGGGGCGTGCGGGCTGAACCAGGAAAAGGTAGCGAACCGTCTCGGTGTCGATGCGCCCCATCATGTCCTCAAAAAGAAGGAAGGCTTCCTTTTTGAATTCGACGAGCGGATCTTTTTGTCCGTACCCGCGCAGGCCAATGCCTTCCTTCAAGTGGTCGAGCGTTAACAGGTGGTCTTTCCACTGCGTGTCGACGATATCCAGAATGATCCGCCGCTCGAGCCAGCGCATCATCTGCTCGCCGAACAGCTTTTCCTTTTCGGCGTAGCGCTCCTTGACGCGCTCGACAAGTGTGTCCGCCAGTTCCGCGTGGTTCATCTTGCCCGCGTCGATTCCGGCAGCCTTCACATCGATGCCGTACTGGTTCAGCACTTCGGCGGCAAATTGGGTGACGTTCCATTTGCCCGGATGCTCGCTTGCCGGGCAGGAAGTTTCCACCAGTTCGCGGGCAATGTCTTCCGCGATGCCCAGGGCGTAATCTTTTTGTTCTTTTCCTTCGAGGGCGGAGCGGCGAATCGAATAGATCGTCTCGCGCTGCTTGTTCATCACGTCGTCGTATTCGAGCAGGTGCTTGCGCGCCTCGAAGTTCTGGGCTTCGACGGCCATTTGCGCATTTTCGATGCGGCGTGAAATGAGCTTGGACTCAATGGGAATTCCCTCGGTCATTCCCAGCCGGTACATCAGCGCCTTGACGCGCTCGCCGCCGAACACGCGCAGCAAATCGTCCTCGAGCGAAAGGAAAAACCGGGAGGAGCCCGGGTCGCCCTGGCGGCCGGCGCGCCCGCGGAGCTGATTGTCGATGCGCCGCGCTTCGTGGCGCTCGGTGCCGAGAATGTGCAAGCCGCCGAGAGCGATCACTTCATCGTGCTCCGCGCGGCATTGCTCCGCATAGATATCGTAGATGGGTTTCCATTGATCCGCGGGAACCTGAAAAATCTTGCCCTCCTGTTGGAACAACACCATATTGGGCGACGTGTTGCCGTCGGAGCCTTCTCCGCCGATCACTGCCGGCGCCGCGATGTACGGAATCGCGAGCCTTTCGTGCAAGCAATGCTCGCGGGTCATCGCTTCGGGGTTCCCGCCCAACAAAATGTCGGTGCCGCGGCCCGCCATGTTGGTTGAAACCGTGACCGCGCCCTTGCGCCCCGCCTGAGAGATTATTTTTGCTTCGCGCTCGTGCTGCTTCGCGTTCAAGACCTGGTGCGGAATGCCCGCCTTTTTCAGAAGATTCGCCAGATGCTCGGATTTTTCGATCGAAATTGTGCCGACGAGCACTGGCTGGCCCGATTCGTGAAGTTGCCGGATCCCGTGCGCGTGAGTGTTGTCCTCCTGCAGGATGCCGTTGACCACGGCTTCATATTTTTCGCCGGCCGTGCGGTACACCACGTCCGAAAATTCCTCGCGGCGGAGCGTTCGGTTCGTGGGAATCAGCGATACATCCAGTTTATAAATTTTGTTGAACTCGGTGGCCTCGGTCTCCGCGGTTCCGGTCATGCCGGAAAGTTTCTTGTACATCCGGAAATAATTCTGGAAGGTAATCGTCGCGAGGGTCTGATTCTCGCGCTCGATCTTGACGCCTTCTTTCGCTTCCACGGCCTGGTGCAATCCGTCCGACCAGCGGCGGCCGGGCATTTCGCGTCCCGTGAATTCATCGATGATAACGACCTCGCCGTTCTTGACCACGTATTCGACATCGCGTTTATAGAGCGTGTGGGCGCGGAGTCCCTGATAGACGTGGTGAATCGTTTCCATGTGCTGCGGGTCGTACATGTTGCCGAGCCCCAGCAGCCTCTCGGTTTTGCTGACGCCCTCTTCGGTCAGCGTCGCGGTTCTGTGCTTTTCCTCGACGATGTAATCGATGTCCTGAATCAACTTCGGGATGATTTTGTCGATGCGGTAGTACTTGTCGGTGGATTCCTCGGCGGGACCCGAAATGATCAGCGGGGTGCGGGCCTCGTCGATCAGGATCGAGTCCACTTCGTCCACGATCCCGAAATGATGGCCGCGCTGAACGCAGTCCACCAAATCGAATTTCATGTTGTCGCGGAGGTAATCGAATCCGAATTCGTTGTTCGTGCCGTAGGTGATGTCCGCGCCATACGCCGCGCGCCGTTCGACGTCGCTCAGATCGTGGACGATCACGCCGACGGTCATGCCCAGCGCGCGGTAGATCGGGCTCATCCACTCCGCGTCGCGCCGCGCCAGGTAATCGTTCACGGTTACGATGTGCACGCCCCGGCCTGTGAGCGCGTTGAGGACGGCAGGAAGCGTGGCGACGAGCGTCTTACCTTCGCCCGTCTTCATTTCGGCGATTTTGCCTTCGTTCAAGACGATGCCGCCGATCAATTGCACGTCGAAATGGCGCATGCCCAGCTTCCGACGGCCGGCTTCGCGCACCAGCGCAAAGGCCGGAACCAGCGCGGGTTCCAGCGCATCCTTGCAGCGCTCTTTGAAGTCCGGATCTTCCAGCGGAATGCTGCCGAGGCGCCCCTGCACCTCGGTCCGCAGCTGCACCGTTTTCTCCAGAAGCTCGGCGTCGCTCAGCTTCTCAAACTCCGGCGCGAGCGCGTTGATCCGGGTGACCAGCGGCTGGATCACCTTCAGGTCGCGCTCGTGCTTGGTGCCGATGAACTTGGCAACAACTTGGTCGATCAGGGTATCGACTCGCATCACAACCCTTCAGTGTCCTTCGGAATAAGCTTCCTTCTCCGGGGCGGGCTCCGAGGCCCTGCGTATGAGATGCACGTGCGCGCAGTATGGGGGCATCCTGCAGGCACGCTCAAAAATTCATTGTACCCTGTCCTGCAATCGCCTTGCAAAGAGTGGTGATTCCAGAGGCTGGAATCGTGGAGATCGCTGAGAGGAAGTGTTTTGAAGCCCGGCTGGACTGTGCTAAAGAAGGCAGCTATTGGGGGGTTTTTCCTGTTAAGAATGAAAGATTACGTGAGGATGCCTTCACAAGATGCAGATATCCTCTTACAGTCATGACCTGGCCGGAAATCCGGTAAACACCTGACGGACACCTCGACTCTTGTCATGCAAAATGTGAACGAGGGTCCATTTATTTCGAGCAAAAAACGAACGGCAATTTGACTTAATTTAGGCCGCCCGCACCCAACCCGGCGCGGCTCATCCTCGGGACAGACAGTAGAGGAGAATCGATGCGCACGGCCCTGAAAATGGTCCTGCCCCTGATCGTGAGCGTCGCGGTCGTTTCCGGACTGTTCGCGTGGTACCAGGTGCGGACGGAGAAACGCATCCTGAGAAGCGATCTGTCCCGGAGAGCTGAAATTCTTGGCGAGACCTTGCAGGAAAATGTCGAACCGCTGATGGATCGCGCGCCGGACGGGAATTTGCAACGGCTGGTGGAACGATTCGGCGAGCGCGAGCATTTGAAAGGCGTCGCTGTGTATGACGCGGGGGGAAGGGCGCTGGCGATCACGCCGGGAATTGCGAGGGAGTTCCAGAGCTGGCCGGAGGTTGTGAAGAACGCGGCCGGAAAGAATCAGGAACAGGGCGAATATGTTCTCGAGAAGCGCGCAGATCAATCCGGAAAAGAGGAAGACCTGGCCCTGCACATTTTGGCGTGCCCGCTGCACCGGGACAACGAGCTGACGGGAGCCCTCGCGTTGTTCCATGACACGAGCTACATCGACGCGCAGGTTGCGCATACGTTACGTGATTCGCTGGTGAATGCATTAGTGCAGACCCTGCTGATCACGGGTTTGGCGCTGATACTGGTGCGATGGACCTTCATGCGGCCGCTGAAGCACACCGCGCACTGGCTGCGCATGCTGAGGACGGGCGGCGCAAGCGGCGCCAAGGCCCCTCCGGCGCTGCCGCAGGGACAGGGAGAGATATTCGACCAGTTACATCAGGAAGTCACGCATCTGGCGCACGACTTGAGCACGGCGCGGGCGACAGCGGAGGAAGAAGCGAGGCTGCGCGATTCAGGGGCTTCCCTTTGGACGGCGGAGCGGCTCCGTGTGAGCCTGCAGGACAAACTTCATGGGACGCCGCTGTTTGTGGTCTCCAACCGCGAACCGTACATGCACGTGATGAATGAAAAGGACAAGACGATCAGCGTCATCGTCCCGGCGAGCGGCCTCGTGACGGCGCTCGAGCCGGTGTTGCTGGCGTGCAACGGAACGTGGGTGGCAAGCGGGCCGGGAAGCGGGGATCGCGAGGTGGTGGACGCCAATGACAGGTTGCGCGTGCCGCCGGATCATCCGAGTTACACGCTGCGACGCGTTTGGACGACCGATGAGGAGGACAAGGGATTTTACGAAGGATTTTCAAACGAAGGGCTCTGGCCGTTGTGCCACATCGCGCACACGCGGCCCGTGTTCCGCCCCGAGGATTGGCTTCACTATCAGCGGATCAACCGGCGGTTTGCGGACGTGGTGCTGCAGGAAATGGAGGGGACGGAATCGCCGATTCTGCTGGCGCAGGATTACCACTTCGCCCTGCTTCCGCGCATGGTGAAGGATGCGCGTCCCGACGCTCGCGTGGCTATTTTCTGGCACATTCCGTGGCCGAATCCAGAAGTGTTTGGAATTTGCCCGTGGCAGAGGGAACTGGTCGATGGCTTGCTCGGTGCGGACTTGATCGGATTCCACATTCAGACGCACTGCAATAATTTTTTGGAGACTGTGGACCACGCTCTGGAAGCGCTGACGGAGTGGGACCGCTTTGCCGTGAACCGGCAGGGGCACGTGACGCGTGTGCGGCCGTATCCCATCAGCGTCGCGTTTCCGGAGAGCTCGCCAAACGATGTGGAGATGCGCAACGCGGGGGCGGAGCGAACGTTGATTTGCGAGGAGCTGGGCATCGAGGCTTCGTTCCTTGGCGTGGGAGTGGATCGTGTGGACTACACGAAGGGAATTCTGGAGAGGTTCCGCGCAATCGAGCGATTCCTCGAGCAGTATCCATCCTACCAGCGGAGATTCTCCCTTATCCAAATCGGGGCGCCGAGCCGGACCGATATCGAGCGGTACAAGAATTTCCTGGATGAAGTGACCGCGGAAGCGGAGCGGATCAACGCGAAGTTTCACGCAGGACGGTGGAAGCCGATTGTCTTCCTGAAGAGACACCATTCGCACGAAGAGATCACGCGTTACTACCGGGCGGCATCGGTGTGCCTGGTGACGTCGCTGCATGACGGGATGAACCTGGTGGCGAAAGAATTCGTGGCCGCGCGCCCGGACGACCGTGGCGTGCTGATTCTCAGCACGTTCGCGGGAGCGGCGCTCGAGCTTTCCGACGCGTTGCTGGTGAACCCCTATGACATCAAGCAGCTGAGCGAGGCGATCCACACGGCGCTCGAAATGCCGGAAGCGGAACAGGCCAAGCGAATGCATTGGATGCGGCGCGAGGTGAGGGAGCACAACATCTACCGGTGGGCGGCAAACCTGCTCAGCGATCTGACGGAAATCCGAATCGAGGCAACCGACCGCCCGGAGGCGCGGCAGCCGCAATGACACGGGCCAAGTTTTCCCTGCGTGGACCGGCGGAAGTGGCGGCGCTTTCCAGGATGGAAGAAATTATTCGATGAATCTTTCCCACGTTCTTGCGCGCCTAGGCGGTTATCGTGTATTTAAGAAACAGAATGGAGGGTCTTCATGTCTAAAGTCTGGTTAGTAACCGGCAGTGCAAGCGGATTGGGCCGCAACATCGCAGAAGCTGTGCTTGCATCGGGCGACCGCCTCGTTGCAACGGCCCGCGACCCTCGCCGCCTTGAGGATCTGGTGGAGAAGTATGGCGATGAGGTTCGCACCGCTCCCCTTGATGTGGCAGACGAGGATGCGGCATATGCAGCAGTGAAGGTGGCTGTGGACGCTTTCGGGCGTCTCGATGTCGTCGTGAATAACGCGGGCTACGGCGATATTGCCCCGTTCGAACAGTTGAGCTCGGAGAGATTCAAGGCGCTGGTCGATACCAACTTCTATGGCGTAGTCAACGTGACCCGTGCTGCGCTGCCAATCATGCGGAAGCAAAAGAGCGGTTGCATCCTTCAGATATCATCAGTGGGCGGTCGTTTGGCACTTCCTGGCAGCGCTGCATACCACGCTGCTAAGTGGGCTGTTGGGGGGTTCACCGAGGCTCTGGCGCAGGAGGTGTCCCCTTTTGGCGTCAAAATATGCGCGCTGGAACCCGGCGGGATGCGGACGAACTGGGGTGAACGAGCGAATAAAGAAACCCCCGACCTGCTCCCAGATTATGAACCTTCCGTAGGTGCCATGGCCAAAGCGCTTAAGCCTCTCTGGGGCCAGGAGAATAGCGATCCGGCCAAGGTGGCTCAGGTCATCCTTCGTCTGGCTGCCAGCGATCGTTTGCCTGCGCATCTCCTGCTGGGCAGTGACGCCGTCAAGTACGCAGGCGAAGCCGAGGCGGCGCGTGCAGCCGATGCGGAACGGTGGCGGCAGATTAGCATCTCGACAGACTTCAACGCTCCGCGATCCTTGTCAGCTTTGGGATTCTAAGCGAGCCCGCGATTCGAACTCGGAAACTGATTCAATCAGGCGCCTGAAACCGATTCGTCAATGGCAAACTTGGCGAACTTCAGCATGGCGGCTTTCGTTCGAAACGGAAAGCGGCCGGCGACGGCGAGTTTCGCGATCCCGTGGACGAGCGACCACGCGTACAGCGCCCGCTCCATTGTGTTCCCGGACGGCAATTGGCCTTCTTCCTGACTATTTCGAATGTAATTCACCAGGGTGTTGAACGCTTCTTGCGAGGCCTGCACGTATTCGGGATCTTTGCAGGCGATGACGGGGGCGTCGAACATCACGGTGAAGTGCTCCGGTCTGCGGACCGCGAATACCACGTACGCCATGCCGGATTGCTTCAGCTTGTCCAACGCATTCGATTGGCGGTCGCCCGCCTCTCGCATGGCGAGCGTGAGTTCGCGAAACCCCTGCGCGGCGACGGCGGCAAGGAGCGCGTCTTTGTCCCGAAAATGGCGGTAGGGCGCGTTGTGGGAAACCCCGGCTCTCCGCGCGACTTCGCGAAGGGTGAACGCCGCCGGCCCCGCTTCGGCGATGACGCGGACCGCTCCTTGGAGAAGTGCTCGGCGCAGGTTGCCGTGATGGTAAGGTCGTCGGGGCATCGTTCAAAAAGTATTTTACACGGACATGTTGACAAACGCAACATCGATCCCTTACAATGTGGTCAGTGTCCACATTGATTTGCACGGGAGGCTATCATGGCGCAGGGCGGCACGTCCGAAAAACAAAAACCCAACGAGCATTCCTACGACGCCATCGTCATCGGTTCCGGCATGGGCGCGCTCGCCTTTGCCAGCATCATGGCCAAGCTGCGGAAGTGGCGCGTCCTCGTCCTCGAACGCCATTTCAAGATTGGCGGATTCACGCACACCTTCAGCCGTCCGGGCGGCTGGACCTGGGATGTCGGCGTTCATTACGTGGGCGAAATGGGCCGCGGCATGACGGGACGCAAGCTCTTCGATTTCATCACGGATGGCGGCGTGGACTGGGCGCCCATGCCGGATGTTTACGATGTGTTCGCTTATCCCGGCCTCACCGTAAAGGTGCCAAAGGGCCAGGCGAATTTCGAGCGTACTCTCGTGGAAGCTTTTCCCGCGGAAAAGCAAGCCATCCGCGAATATTTCCATGACATCAAACGCGCCGCGGGCTGGCTCAATCGGCACATCATGGCGATGGTCACGCCGCAACCGGTGAGCTGGATCGTGAAAACCATCAATCGCTTTTCAGAACAATCGGCATTGCAAACGACCGAGCAATATCTGGAAAGCCACATTCGCGATCCTCGCCTTCGCGCCGTACTCGCTTCGCAATGGGCGGACTACGGATTGCCTCCGGGCCGCAGCGCCTTTGTGGCCCACGCCGTGATCGTAAGCCACTATCTGAACGGCGCATGGTATCCCTCCGGCGGGGCGGGGGAAATTCCCAAGGCGGCGAGTTCCGTGATTCGTGCAGCGGGCGGAGAACTTCTGGCGGGCCACGAAGTCACGAAAATTATTTTGGAGGACGGTCGGGCCGTGGGCGTGGAAGTTCAGCTCAAGAAAGGGAAGGAGCAACCTCGGCTGGAATTTCGCGCGCCGGTCATTGTTTCCGATGCGGGAGCATGGAATACGTTCACGCGTTTGTTGCCCAGCGAGGCGATCCCGTTCCGCGCGGAACTGGAAACACCTCCGGAGGGCTTGGAAGCCGTCGAGCTGTTTCTTGGACTGAAGCGCGATCCTCGCGAGTTGGGTCTTCAGGGAGAAAATTACTGGATCTTCTCGTCTTTCGATCACAATCAGATCTGCGCCGGCCGGAACGACTTGCTCGAGGGCCGCGCCCCGATGGCTTACCTCTCGTTTCCGTCTTTGAAAGACCCGCGGGCACAGAGCCACACTGCGGAAATTGTGGCGCCCTTTTCCTATCGCACTCTGGAGGCGTTTCGCGAAGAGCCCTGGCGGCGGCGCGGAACGGACTACGAATCGGCCAAGGCCCGCATAACCCAAACCTTGCTGGATCTCATCGAGCAGCAGCACCCCGGTTTTCGGGACTTGGTGGCCTACGCCGAACTCGCGACGCCTCTTTCCTTTGAATATTTTACGGGAGCGCCATCCGGGACGATCTACGGATATCCGGCGACGCCGGACAGATTTCGAAAGAGCTGGTTTACGCCCAAGACGCCGATCCGAAACCTATTCCTCACCGGCGCAGATGTAGCCGTGCTCGGAATCATGGGCGCCTTGATGGGCGGAGTTGCCACGGCGAGCACGCTCCTTGGCTCCGCGGGATTCCTGGAGATTATGCGGGCGGCGAACTCATCTCCGTCAGGCGTTCGGCCAGTCCACAATTAGGCAGAACAAGATAGTGGGCGGGCGGGAAGAGCCGTTCCCGCCCGAAAGTGCGCAAGACAGGAGCGACCGATCCTGCAATTTTACGGCCCTTCCGCGGCGTGCGGCATTTTTACTGTCGTCCGAAGGTGTAGCCAATTGAGATCGTAAATTCTGGAACAGTGTTCCGCCCATATTGGTCAGTCAGGTTTGGCACATAATGGATATCAAATTGAGGCTTAATAAATATGTCCGATTTGACGTACAACTTCACGCCAACGCCGCCGTGCACTTGAAAGTGATTGGAGCTGGTGAAGAACTGACTCTGGGTAAATATGGAACCTGCCTGCTGGGACACATAAAAGGACAATTTGGCCCCGCCAATTCCTCCCTCCAGGACAGGAACCACGCGCTTGTCACTCGCGGTCGGCTGATAGACCGCGTTAAAATCGTAAAACCCAGGACGAACTTTTAGTGATGCAGCGGGCAAGTAGTCGGCTTGGGCAAAGCGGAAGGAGTACTCGCCGTTGACACCCAGATGCGGATTGATCATAAAGTCTGCGCCGAAGACGCCAAAGACCCCGCCCATGGTTGGCGCGGTCTCACAGGTCCCGCTGACTCCTGTGAAAGGGTCGAAAAGTTGTTGCGGAGCACAGCCTGAAGATGTTGCCGCGCTGTCGAACGCGCTGCCTAAACCAAAATAGGCGCTGACCCCTTGTGCGCTTGCCTGTTTGACCCCAGCCAGCAAGAGAAGAGCGAGAAGCGGAATTGTACGGATCGTTAGCTTTGACAAGGACTCTCTCCTTTTAAGAAACGTTATCGCACTTTGGAAAATACTATAGCCCTTCCACTCGACAGGTCTCAGGCGCCGTGCTGCGTGTCGTTTTGCTAAATCCGCCATCTCGTCTTTGTTCTGAGGTGAAATGGCGGATTCTATTCTTCACCCTTAGGGCGTAGGGCCGCGCACCCTGCTCGTGGCGCGCACGCCCAAGAATATAGATGGTCGCAAACAACCGATGGTTGTGCAGAGGTCAAAACAAGTCGTTCATTTCTGGTAGATTCGTACCCCGCAAAACGAGAGAATCCCGTATCGAAAAGCTGCGAGCCCCGAGACTCCCCCAAACCGGATCAAAGCGAATTGTAAAATTAACCGGCGGACTGGGTGAGAAGGACTCGTTCATCGGTATTCGGCGAAGTCTTGTTTTCCAGGAGCACTTTGCGGAGGCGGGCGCGTTCGTCCAGATCCATGTCGGCAAATTCAAATCCGAGACCCTGAGCTCGCGCATCGCGCATCAAGACCTGCGCCCGGATCGGGCGCAGCGTCGAGCCAATTTTCATGGAGACGAGCGTGCCCGGCAACAGATGCTTTTCGCCGACCGCGATTCCCCCGCTCAAGCTTAGCCCGCGAATTTCCAGCCGGTAGGAATCCTGCCCGACCGCCGCGATGGCCGTGATGGGTTGCGACAGACGAATGCGAGGATAGCGCCTGCGGCGGAAATATTTTGCGTTGGGCAGCGGATCCAGAGGCGCCATGGCCAATTCGTCTTCACTGAACCCGCTTCGGGGGACAAAATCCGCTGCCCAATTGGGATCGATTTTCTTCATGGACTGCACGGCTGCCAGGCGCAGTTCACCCGGGTGCGTCCAGTGAAACATGTGCCGAGCTTCCGCGATGCCTCGCAATAGTTCGGTGGCCTCTTTCGCCTTAAGCCTTCCAAGCGCCTCCACCGCTTTCAACCGGACAAACAGCCCGGCCGAGCGGCTCGCCTCTCCTTCCGCCAGGTGCAATAGAGTGGGAATGCAACTCGCGTCTTCGCTCAATCCAATTTCATCGATGGCCAGGGGCAACAAGACCGGGTCCAGCATGTGAAGCAGATTCACCAGCAGGCTTCCGCGCTCGGCTGCGCCGCCCATCGCAATCAGGCGCACCACGCGATCTTGCGCTTGCCGCGGCCAATCGGCCAGGCGCTCGGGCAACCAGCGGTCGATTGTGGTGTGGTCGAGGCGGCTCAGCAGGCCTGCGGTCTCCGCGGCTTCATTCGCGGAGCCGGAGCGAAGCGCGTCTCGCAGCGAGCCCATCAATTCCTCTCCCACGGCGCGCGCCAGGTCCACCAGGCGCTGCATCTCGACGCGACTCGAAGTGCGGTTGAAACGCGAAATTAAATTTTCCGCCGCGCTGCGCGGCACGCGTTGCAACAAGATCTCTAAACCTTCGAGCTTGCGATCTCCGCGCAAAACGTCTTCCAAAAATTCCGGCACGCGTTTTTCCAGCCCGATGCGCGGGCGCAGGCTTTGCGCGAAGACAGGCCGCTGGTGCTCCACCGTATCCAGCGAATCGAGCGATTGCAGCAGCGCGGGAAACAGCCGCTTCAAGCCCGCTTCCTGCGCCAGGCGCACAAACGCGGCGCTGATGAGCCCTTGCAAATTGTCGTCGCGCTCGACGCTCAATTGCGCCCCGGCTATCTGAATCGCAGGCGCGAGAGGGCGGCCTCCGAGCGAAGCGTACACATCGGCGAGATCCGCGATGCCAATCGCCGATCGTCGCCGCGCCTCGAATTCGTCGCTTTGCAGGCAGGAAGCGTAATTCTGCAGAATCGCGAGCGCTGTTTTCTCATCGCCGTTCCTGATAAGTTCCTCGACGTATTGCTTGAGGTTGCGCGCCGGAATGCACCATGCTTCCGACGAGGTGAGCACGGTGCGCTTGCCGCGTTCCGGCACCGCGGCCCAGAACTGCTGGTCGAGCAACTCCGCGGTTGATTCGACGATCACTCCCGCGTCCGCCAGTTTTTGCTCGTGCCCGCCCAGGATTTTTCGCAGGCCTTCGATTTCCTGAGACATCTTTTCAAACATCTGGCGCACGGCGTTGACCTTCACTTCGCCGCGCTGGTATCGCTCCAGGGCGAACTTGATCGCGAGATGCTCCGCGAGGCGCAACAGCATTGGGTCTTTCGAATTCGTCGCGGGCGCTTGCGCCGCCACGGCCGCCAGCGCCTGCCGCAACATCTCTTGCGATTCCGCCGGCAGCTTGGTCAATTCTTCCTGCAAAGGGCCGGGCTGCATGCTCCCGCCCGGGCCTGAGACGGTGTGCCCCAGACTCGTCAGAAGCTTCAGAATCCCAAGGATGTCTTCATCTTTGGTGGTCCAAGCCGAAATGCCGCTTCCCGTGTCGCTCGGCCCGCGTGTGCCGCTCGTCGAGCCCCCGCCGCCAGGGCCGCCTGGGCCCAGTCCGCCAGGACCGCCTCTGCGTGGCCCTCCGCTTCCGGATGGGCCTGCCCCAGCTCCTCGCTGGATGACTCCGCTGCCCGGTTTTGCTCCAGAGTAAGGACTTTGGCCGCCCGGGGTCCCACCGCCTGTGCCGCCCCCTGTGCCGGTGCCCCCTGGACCGGTGCCCCCTGGACCGCTGCCCACGCCGGTCCCTGTGCCGGCTCCAGCGCCGCTTGTGCCGCCGATGGTTCCAGAGCCAGGTCCGCCAGTGCCTACGCCGCTTCCCGCGCCGCCGCCCGTTCCTCCAGCGCCTGGTCCACTGCCGGCTGCATTTCCTGCGCCTGCTCCCGTCACCGCGTTGCCACCCGTGCTTCCAGATCCGCCCGTCCCCGGGCCTTCGCCGCCTGGTCCGCCGCCGGGGCCATCGCCTGATTCGCCGCGTGATCCTTCGGCTGCGGCGATCAATTGCAGCAGTTTTTGCGGGTCGCGGAGCCAGTCCTTCATCGAATCGGCGTCGGCGCCCAGGGTTTGCGCAGTGAGCAAGCCTGCGGCCAGGGCGTCCGTCTTGGAAGAATCCTCAGCGACGAAACGAATTTCGTTGATTCGAATGTTTGGAACGCCGGCCAGCGCTGTTTTCAGCTGCTCGGCCAGGACTGCAGGCTTGGTATTATTCGTGGGAAATGCGCGCACCAGCCGTTCGAAGTCTTCCTTCGTGACGCGCGTCGTGAATTGAATGCTGGCGAGGCCTGCGGCCGAAAGCAATTGGGCAAAGCTGCGCTCGGCGGGGGAAGCATCAATGGGCACGCCATCGAGCAAAAGCTGCGAGCCGGTGGCGCTCAGCAATAGGCCGGATTCGTTGGTGACGGGAATCGACTCGTGCAATTCATTCCACGCGGTATTGAACTGCTCGGTTGTGCGCGCATGGTCAAAGCTGTAGAGCCGCGCATATTTGAGCAGAATGTTGAGGCTGCGTATGAAGGC
>Ga0209415_10004180_pt1 | contig 26539 bp, 26 predicted proteins | sample PeaSoiSIISIP2007_FD_187696 | JGI IMG/M metagenome (GOLD analysis project Ga0209415, IMG submission 187696) | Peat soil microbial communities from Weissenstadt, Germany - SII-SIP-2007 (SPAdes) (version 2) | ecosystem: Environmental > Terrestrial > Soil > Wetlands > Peat | place: Germany... | reverse complement strand
GGAGCGCCACTCGGGGCATGACCCAGCGTACCAGAAATTCCGTTTAATATAAAGAACTATTCGTACGATGTACTAGGTCGTGCGGACGGAGCCGAGCGGTCTTACATTTCTTCAAAGCTCTCCAGGAATTGGGCGTCGGTGGGCGACTCGACCCCAGTGACAGGTCTATGTGCGGAGGGCTTTGACACAGCCGACGGCATCTTCGGCCTTGGCGCCTTCAGGCCGGTACTGGCTGGGGCTGGCCGCGTGTTCGGCGGGGTGAGAGGTCGCTTTGCGATTGTGGTTCTGACACCCGTATCGTCACCGCCGTCCACTAATTTCGAGAGCTTGCGAACCGACTGATCCATGGATTCGGCCTGCGCGGACAACTCTTGGCTGGCCGATGCGCCTTCTTCGGCGCTGGCCGCGGTGCTCTGCGTCACCTGATCCATCTGCGCGATGGCTTTCGAAATCTGCTCGATGCCGCGCGCCTGCTCCTGGCTGCCCAGATTCACCTCATCCACCAACGTCTTCACCTTCACGGTGCTCTCGGTGATGGCGCGGATCACCGCGGCGACGCGTTGCAGCCGGGTGCTGCCCTCATTGGATTTCGCGATCGACTCTTCGATCAGCGCGGAGGTGTCGTTGGCCGCTTGCGCGGACCGTTGAGCGAGGCTGCGGACCTCGTCGGCCACCACCGCAAACCCCATGCCCGCTTCACCGGCGCGGGCGGCTTCGACAGCCGCGTTCAACGCGAGGATGTTGGTCTGGAAAGCGATCTCGTCGATCACTTTGATGATTTTCGAAATCTTGTCGCTCGATCCGGTGATCTCCAGCATGGATTGCACCATTTCTTGGAGCGTCTGGTTGCCTTCGGTGACTCGCCGATCGACATCCGTCATCAAGGTCGCCGCCGTGGCGGAGTTCTCGGCGTTCTTGCGGGTCATGGAAGTGATCTCTTCGCTCGATGCCGACGTTTCTTCCAGCGATGCAGCCTGCTCGGACGACCCTTGCGCCAATGCCTGGCTGGAGGACGCCACCTGCGCCGAAGCGCTGGCTACTTGCCCAGCGCCTTCGCTCAGTTCGATCGCCGTCTGGCGTAACACGCCGGCGACGCTGCGGACGAACAGGAATAGAACAGCGCTACCGACGCCCATCGAAAGAAGCAGCACTATCCAAGTGAGCCATTTCATCCGCGCGCCTGTTGCCGCCGCCTCGGCGCTGTGCTTGGTGCCGAGGTGGCGATAATATTCGGTTTCTTCGCGAGCCGCGGACTTGAGCGCGTTAAAGGCAGGGGTGACCTCAGCCAAAAACTTATGTGCGGCTTCGGCGTTCTTACCGTCGCGGCTGAGACCGATGATACCGTCCCAGCTTTGGTAGAAACTCTGCAGTGCCGGATCGATCTTCTGATAGATCACCCGCTCCTCGTCGCTGCTAATAACCTGCTTTACCTCTTGCAGCTCAGGCGCGACCACACCTTTCAGCCGGTCGATTTCTTGGTCCATCGCCGCCTTATCCGCTGGATCGGGGGAGGCGACATGCCGCCACATATTCCCGCGAATCTCCAGGAGGTCTCCCTCCACCTTGCTGCACGCCGCGACCCCGGCTAGGGCGTCGTCCGCGAGCGAGTGCACTCGCTTGTCATAGCCCCTTAGCCCGATCAGCGTGACGGTCCCCATTACGATCGTCAAGCCAATTAGCAGCGCGCCGATTAGCGCCATTTTTTTCCCGATAGTCATTTGTGAGTCCACAAGCCCCTGAGTAAACGTATCGGGCGCCGGGAGGCTTTCTATAGTTCGCTATCGGTCGCTTGCGCTGTGGGCCGCCCGCGCTCGCCAGACTCTGACATCAGAGGTGTGACTAATAGCCTTGGCAATGGCCGCAGGCGTGCCGATCGTAAGCCGTTGCGGGGCATGTTATCTTCAGTCTTTGAATCTCCTCCGACTCTTCGACCTATCCTTCGTCGGCCGCCGCGACGCGACCGCTCTCGAATTCCTAGGCGCTACCTACACCTTCGGCGACATCGACGAGCGCAGCAATCGCCTGGCACAACTGCTGGCACAGCGCGGGCTCAAAACGGGCGATCGGTTGTGTATTTACCTTGCCAACTGCATCGAGATGATCGACCTGTATCTGGCATGCGTCAAGCTCGGCGTGATCTTCGTTCCGATCAACATCCTCTATCGCGAGCGCGAGCTGAACCACATTCTCACGGACGCCGAGCCCGTGGCCGTGGTGTCCGCTACAACTTTCCCGAGCCCGGCGCCCACCTGGAATCCGTCGGATCTCACCGATGCAGCCGCTGGGTTGCCGGATCAACGGCCCCGTGAGGCCCTTGACGGCGATGCGCCGGCCGGCATCATCTATACTTCCGGCACCACCGGCGTATCAAAGGGAGCAATACTGACGCACAACAACATGGCGGCGAACGCGCTGAATCTTCTGACCTGCTGGCAGATCTCCAGCGCCGATCGTTTTCTGCTCGCGCTGCCGCTGTTCCACGTGCACGGCCTCGGCAACGGATTGCATTCCTGGCTCATCGGCGGATGCCGCATGCGTTTGCTCGAACGTTTCGAGCATCAGAAAGTTGCCGGCGAGTTCCTGGATTTCCGGCCAACCCTGTTTTTCGGCGTTCCCGCGATGTACGTCCGGCTGCTCGACCTCGCGCCCGAACAAGCGCGCGAAATCGGCGGCTTCATGCGGCTCTTCGTCTCCGGCTCGGCGCCGCTTCCCGCGCAGGTCTTTGAGGAATTTCGCGAGCGCTTCGGACATTCGCCGCTCGAGCGCTACGGCATGAGCGAAACGCTGATGAATATCAGTAATCCCTACGTCGGCGAGCGCCGCCCCGGCAGCGTCGGCCTCCCCTTGCCCGGAGTCTCGGTGCACTTGCTCGATCCGGAGGGACGCCCGGTGGCGGATGGCGAAGCCGGCGAAGTACATCTCAAAGGTCCAAACATTTTCTCGGGTTATTGGCGCCGTGACGACGCTACCCGCGCGGCTTTCGTGGACGGCTATTTCCGAACGGGCGACATCGCCACGCGTTCCCCCGACGGCTACTACACTTTGTGCGGCCGCAAGAGCGACCTGATCATCTCGGGCGGCTTCAACATCTATCCCAGGGAGATCGAGGAGTTCCTCCAAGAGCAGGACGGCGTCGCTGAAGCCGCGGTTGCGGCCGCGCCCGATCGTGTGCGCGGCGAGGTTCCAGTGGCCTACGTTGTGACCACGCGCCAGGGCGACCTAAGAGATTTCCCGCGCGACCTCGAAGCCGTCTGCCGCCAGAAGCTCGCATCGTTCAAAGTGCCCCGCTCGTTCATCCTGGTCGACAAACTGCCGCGCAACGCGCTCGGCAAGGTCCAAAAACACCTCCTTCCCAAGCAAGAGGCGGCGGCCCCGAACACTTAAAATAGAGCTTGACCGCCACCTCCCCGCCGCGCAGCAACACCTGGAGCCCGCTTCTTTACACCTGGTTCCGCTGGCTGTGGATCGCCAATGTCGTGTCGAACGTCGGCACTTGGATGCAGAACGTCGGCGCGGCCTGGTTGATGACCGACCTCGGGCACACGGCTTTGCTGGTTGCCATGGTGCAGACTGCTACCAATCTTCCCGTCTTCCTCCTCGGCGTGCCCGCGGGAGCCATAGGCGATCTTTTCGATCGCCGGAAACTGCTTCTGGTAACCCAGGGCTTGATGCTCGCCGCGGCCGGCGTACTGGGCGTGATGACGCTAACCGGATCCACTGGCCCTTGGACTCTGTTGTCGCTGACTTTCGCGCTCGGGCTCGGCGCCACTATGAACGGCCCGACGTGGCAGGCGATCATGCCCGATCTGGTTCCGCAGTCCGAACTCCCCGCCGCCATCGCCCTCAACTCCGTGAGCTTCAATCTGGCGCGCGCGGTGGGTCCGGCGTTGGGAGGCGCGGTAGTCGCGGCCATCGGACCGGGCGCAGCATTCATTCTGAACGCTGTTTCCTTCGTAGGCGTGATGGTGGTGCTGTATCTGTGGCGACGCCAGAGGGAGGAGCACCCGCGGCCGCTTTCCACGGAGAGCCTCGGCGCGGCCATCTTAGCCGGAATCCGCTACGTGCGTTTTGCGCCGCCCATCCATTCCGTGCTGCTGCGGTCGGGCAGCTTCATCATTTCAGCAGCCGCGCTGTGGTCGCTGCTCCCTCTGATGGCGAAAGTGGAACTGCATCGGGATAGCACCGGCTACGGCGTGCTGCTGGGCTGCATGGGTGGGGGGTCCATACTGGGCGCGCTGATGATCCATCGCCTGAGGCAAGTGTTCTCGCTCGAAGCCATGGTGACAGCAGCGGTCGCGCTCTTCGGCGCTCTGAACATCTTGCTGGCATACTTCACCAGTTACGCCGCCGTAGCTTGCACGCTCATTGTGATGGGCGTGTGTTGGATGACCGTGAATTCCACGCTCACCACCGTCACCCAGATATCCGTGCCAGCCTGGGTGCGCGCTCGCACGCTGGCCGTTTATCTGCTGGTGTTTCAAGGCGCCATGGCGGTGGGCAGCGTAATTTGGGGCGCGGTCGCAAACCGCGTCGGACTCCGCACCACGCTTTTGTGCGCGGGCGTGGCGCTCCTGATTGCGGCGATCGCTACGGCTCGGCTGCAGCTGGCCGGTTTGCGCCAGCTCGATACGCGTCCTTCCGGGCATTGGCCGGAACCAATCCTGGTCGTCGACCGGCAGGAAGAACACGGCCCCGTGCTGGTGACGGTGGAATACTCCATCGATCCCGCCAACGCCGGCGAGTTCGCGCGCGCCATGCAATCGATGCGCCGGATCCGCCGCCGCGACGGAGCCCTTCGTTGGGGACTGTTTGAAGATGCCGCCACGCCGGGCCGTTACATCGAGACGTTTGTGGTGGAAAGCTGGGCCGAGCACTTGCGACAGCACGAGCGCATCACCGTCTCCGATCGTGAAGCAGAAACGCGGGCCTTCGCTTTTCATCTGGGCGATGGCCCACCCAAGGCGACGCACTGGATTGCGAGTAGCGAGTGATGGCCACGCCGGAAGGTTTATTCGAGGTGCGCAGGCACCAGATTCTCGTTTTCATTCAGTTTCCGCCACTCTTTCGCGGTGACGAATCCGATCTTCTGCCGCTTGGAGTCCGACTGCAACACCCATGCGATTTCTTTCATCGCCCACAGCGACGGCTGGGTACGATCGATGTAGCGGTTGCACTCGGTGACGCGCATGCGGATCGGTTTTTCCATCAGCGAACAGTGCACGTATTCCTGGCTTTCGGCAGGACCGCGCATCACCACGCCGTTGGAGCAAGAATCGCACAGACGGGGAGCGTCGACGGACCGTGTGCCTTGAAAGACTTTGATCTGGGTCATAGCTGAGTTGCTCCTTCCGCGCATGGATCATGCGCGCTGCTGAAGACTCGGGTTGGCGCGGGTGGCCGAACAGGCCTGCTAGTAGACTGGGAAAGTTACGAGGCAGCCCGCGGAGATTGCGAATCGTTTTTGCCGGACGCGATCAAGAGAGTATGGTGAATGCAATGGGGCGCCTCCTTTTGAGAATTGGGACTCGACAAAGATAACATGGCCCGGCGCGGATCTCCAAGGACATTTTGATTAATCTTATTTACCACCCAGCACAGTGACAGCACGGCTGCCAGCAGCATCAATCTGATAAGCAGCGCCAGCCGCCGTTAAGGGTGAATGTTGATCGTGATGTTCGATTGCGTGCTGTTCCCGCCAATACTGATGGCCACCGGGACGGTCGCGCCTGTGGTGCTGCCGGCTGGAACGACGACGTTGATCTGCAGAACGCCGATGATGGAACCGGGGACCACACCGGCGTATGAGACCCCCGCGCTGGCATCCACGCCGCCAATCTGCACAGTCGGTAGTGGGGCAATCTGCGGCAGGGAGGCGGGAGCCGCTGGAACCAGATAGCCGGTCTTGCTTCCCGACGGCACGAGTGCCGTTATGTCGTAGTCGCCCTCGCCCGTCAGATACAAGCTGATCGTATCGCCGATTTTGGCTGGATTTGTGCTGCTATTCAGCGTCACTGCCTGCGTGGCGGCGCTAGTGTTGATCGCCGCGGCTTGGCCCGTTCCGGAACCGTCGGCGGTGAAGATTCCCGGCACGGTTGCCTCGACCGTCACAGTCGTGTTGGCTGCTGGGAACGTCCCGTTGGTCAGAACCACAGCCTGCTGAGCGCCAAGCGACGTCTCATAGGGAACCTGCACGGTCACTTGATTGTTGCTAACGTACAGAATCGGGCAGTTCGTTCCGCTGATCGACACCGTAACGTTGCTGAGACTCGTATTCACGTATCCGTTGGTAATGGTCATGGGGGCCGGGGTTGCCGGACCGATGTTGGATCCGAAGATGGTGACTAACTCCCCGGGACTGACGGTCGCCGTAGCATAGCTGGCCGCGTTATACAGTCCAAAGATCACAGGGGCGCTAACCACCGGCTCGGCAGTGACGGCGGAATTCCCGCCCGGCGCGGGGTTTTCGACGATCACGTTCAAAGATCCCGCGGCAGTCAGCATCGAGGCCGGTACGATGGCCTGTAGGGCCGAGTCGCTGATCACGGTGGTTGTGAGCGCCGTGGCTGTTCCTCCCGGTTGCACGGCGGCAAGGGTGGCGGAATAGAAGTTCGTCCCGCGAATGGTGATGGTTTGGGGTCCGCCATTCAAGGGCAAAGACGCAGGCCAGATGCTGGTGATCGTTGGAGCCGAACTAAGCACCGTCATGCCCACCACCACGCTTTGCGACTTGCTGGTAACGGCTGCGCCGGAAGCCACCACGGTGAGTTTTGCGGTGTAGGGCGTCGCATTGGGAGAAAGCGTCGTGGCATCTGCCGTGACCGTGAGCGTGGTCTGTTCTCCGGGAAAAACGATACCCACCGTTGGAGAAACAGTCATCCAGGCCGCCCCGGACGTAGCCGTAAAAGAGATCGGTGCAAGGTCTGTGGACAACGTCAGTTGTTGCGCCGTCATGGGACCTTGTGGACCGCTGAAGGTGAGAGTCCCGGGATTCACGCTTAATGTGGCAGGCGGCGATGTAATCGTCAAAGCGACACTGATCACCGAAGGTGAAGTCACGCCCGCAACAGTAACCGTAATCGAAGACGCGTAGACCCCCACCGGCATGCTGGTCGGATTGACGCTCACGCTGAGGGTTGCCGGTAAGGTTCCACTATTCAAATCGATGTTCAACCAGGGATCACCCGCCGTCACCGCGGTGAACGCGGGTTTGCCGGCACTCGCTTTCACCGCCACCTTTTGAGACTTGGGTAAAGTCGTCGCGCCGGACTGCCAGGTAAACGAGAGAGCGGACGGTGTCGTAGTCACGGTCACCGTCGTGGTCGCCGAACCGACCATGGCGCCTGCTAGAAAACCGTAGAAGAAGATTATCTTGCCCACGGCTCGCTTATCGGCAAGACGGACGAAAGTTTGAGCGGCTACACGCGCGTCAGCTTGCAGGGCGCCGGGGTAATACTATCTTACGGAGCATGGTCAATGCCTTTTCTTGGCGTTGATTGTAGCCGCGGTGTTCCACTGTGATCACTCCTCGCCCGTCCGGCAGCTCGTCTTTATCAACGATGGTGGATTCGGCGTAGATGGTGTCGCCGTGAAAGACGGGAAGAATATGCCGGACGCCGGAGTATTCGAGTGTTTCGATAGCGCGGCCGCCGACGTCACCCTGGCTCATCCCCACCACGAGACTAATAACTATCGGTCCCTCGACTAGCCTTTGGCCATGCTGCATCCCCGCCGCAAAGTGTTCGTCGATATGCAGCGGATGCTGGTTCATACTCAACAGGCTGAACAGCGTGTCGTCGAATTCCGTGATGGTGCGGCCCGGCCAGTGTCGAAACGTTTGTCCCGGTTCCAGGTCTTCAAAATAGCGGCCGTAGTTGGAGTCTGGCACGTCACGAAAATAGCACGAACCAGGCCGCCGCCGACGACGCTTTACCTCCAGTAGCCGCGATGATAATGATAAGCGCCGCCACCATACGGGTGATAGTACGGCTCAACCCATACCCGATGCCCACGCGGAGGAAGCAGCCATCGCCCGTCAACCCAAATCCACCTGCCACCAACCCAGTCCCAATAGCCATTGGTCCAAAGATACCCCGGGCCCGGCGCCACACCGATTGGACCTACCACGCGCGGTGGGCACGCTGGCTTCCAAACTTAAGGCGTTGAAACAAAGGAATAACGGCGCGCCCGCACAGAACGCGGTCGCAGGCGATGGAAGATTTTTCCTGGTGCCTTGCTCCGGTGCCGGATTGTCAGGGATGCTCCCGGCGGCGGGGCGGCGCTTCGGCCTGGAGCTTTTTCCACTGCTCCAGCGCCAGCACGCCCCGGAAGCCCAGCAACATGCGAGCGTTGGCCTTTTCCAACTCGGCGCGCGCCTGCGCGATGCGGTCGATTTGCGCCAGCACCTGTGATTCGTCCGGGCGGTCGGCTTCCAGTAACGGCTCCAGAATGGCTTCTTCCTTCTGCACGCCAGCGCTCAGGTCAATCAGCTTCAATCGGTTCTGTTGAAAAAGCGTGTCGATGCGCTTTTGTTGATCGGCGGTGAGCCCGAGCCTTTGGACCAAGGCCGGATCCGTCCACCATCGTCCGGGCGGTCCGGCGTGAAAAGCGCGCTCCATGGGCGGCCGATTCGGGCGTGGCGGCGGGCCCGGTCCCCGATCGTCGGGAGGCGGCTGCGCCGCGAGAACGCCGGCGGCGAAGATAACCGCGTGGAAGATGAAAAGAGAGCGCGTCATCATGGTTTTTCCACCACCAGCCTCATCAGTGGCTCCATGGACGAGGGAGCAGTGCGCGAGACTTGTGCGTCCACTTGATTCAATAACACCGCGTCGCTGGCCGGCGATTGCTCTCTTCCGTGCCAGGCGAAAACGATGCTCGCAACAACGCACACCGCAGCAATCAGCAAAGCCCATGCCAGTTGGTGCGAGGCGGACGCCAGACGCGGCTTCTGCGCGGAAGCGGGAATCGCGAGCGCGGCTTTCCCTGGATAATTGCCGGCTCGATAACGGTCCGCTTGATCCTCGCTCCATGCGCGGACGGCGCCTCGAAATTCGCCAAGCGCTTCGCGAAATTGAATCAACTCCGCGCGGCAGTCCAGGCATTCCTGCACATGCTGCGCCACCAGAGGGCTCGGCTGGCCCAAAATGCATTCCGATAGCTGCTCAAAGGTTAGATGCGCAATCATGCAGTGTCTCCCATATGTTCTCGCACCGCCCGCAGTGCGCGGAAGAGATGAGTTTTCACCGTGCCTTCTTTCATTCCCGTGGCGAAGGCAATTTCAAGCAAGTCCATGTCTTCCACGAAGCGTAGCAGGAACACCGCGCGCTGCTTCTGGGGAAGGCGTTCGGCCGCGCTCCAAACTGCCGCCACTCGTTCCTGGATGAGTGCCTGAGCTTCCGGAGATCGCGCGCGATCGGCCAGCGCATGCCCGGCGGCGTCGACGGGCTTGGCCGTGCGACTCGCCCGTCTCCAAAACTGAAAGCGCCGGTTGCGAATGACATCGCGGATCAGATTCACGGCAATCTGCATCAACCAGGTGTGCACGCCGCAGTCCTGCCGGAACCGCCGGCGTGCTTGATACGCGCGGAGAAAACAATCCTGAGTCACGGTCTCGGCGGCGTCCACGTCGCGCAACGAAGCCAGCGCGAAGCGGAACACCCTGGGCCGATACAACCGTACCAGCGCTTCGAAGTCCTGGTCGAGAATGGCAGCGTCCGTTCTGATGTGGTTCTCCAGTTCAGACGTTGCCAATTCAGACGCGGCCAACTCGGAGGTTGCCGGCAATCGCATAGTTTGTGTAGACGTGCTGCACCGGCCTGGGGTTTACAACGGGGCTCAAAGCCCGGGTTTGCGGGGGCTCTTGTTAATGGGATCCGCCGAAGCCGCGAGGGCCCAATCCGCCCGGCCCGCCGAAACCTCCCGGACCGCCCGGCCCACCAATCATCGGTCCAAGCGTGTCGTACTTGGATTGCTGATCTGTGGTCAGTATTGCGTAGAATGCAGCCGATCCCGTGGCTTGGGCCAGCACTTCCTGGCCCGTCAAGGCGCCGATTTGCGTGGCCTGGGTGCCGATGGTGGCTGTGTCGTTGCTCTTGATCGCGGTTTGAAGCGCAGTGCGGACCGCATCGATGCTCGTTCTGAGCGGCGCGAGAGCGGCCTGCTCAGTGGTGAAAATCGTGGTGGCCTGTGTCTGTTGCGCCGAGGTCAGGTCCAGTAATTTGGTAAGCCGCGCGACCTGGCGGGCGACGATCTGCGCGGTGGTCGGTGGCGTTGGGGTTGTGCTTTGCGCGATGGCAAGCAGGGAAGTGAAGGCCATGACTGCGGCGGTGGCAAGTATTCTTTTTTTCATGCGCGTGTAGACGAACTTTCCTCTCCCGAGGTTTACAACGCGATTGGTACACTTACGAATTATGGCGAATGCGGAACTTTTTCAAGGCGACATCGCGCTTATCAGCGGCGCGAACAAGGGCATTGGGTATGAGATCGCGCGCGGGTTGGGCGCAAAGAAGATCCAGGTGCTGGCCGGCGCGCGTGACGAAGCCCGAGGTCAGGCGGCCGTCGAAAAATTGAAGGCCGAAGGCATCGATGCCTGTTTCATCAGGCTGGATGTCACCGTTCCTGAGACAATCGAGCGCGCCGCCGCATGGATCGAGAAGGAATTCGGGCGGTTGGACATTCTGGTCAACAACGCGGGCATCAGCTACTTTGACCCGAAGCCTAGCGGCGCGGATCTGAACAAAGTGCGGGAAATCTACGGCACCAATGTGTTCGGTGCGATGGAGCTGACCCAGGCCATGCTGCCGCTGCTCCGAAAATCGAGACATGGCCGGATCGTGAACGTATCGAGCCACCTGGGGTCGCTCACGTTTGCAAGCCAGGCCGATTCGCCGACATCCCAACTTCTTTTGCTGGGCTACAACACGTCGAAATCGGCCCTGAATAGCATGACCATTCAGTTCGCGAACGAGTTGAAAGACACGCCGATCAAGGTGAACGCCATCTGTCCCGGCTATTGCGCTACCGACCTGAACGGCAACAGCGGGCCTCGCACGGCGGCACAGGGAGCGGTTGCGGCGATTCAGTACGCCACGATTGGCGATGATGGACCCACGGGCGGATATTTTAGCGACGAAGGTCGAGTGCCCTGGTAGATTCCCTCTCCGTCAGAGCTCTGCGCCGCGTCGCATCATCTCCCCAACAGCCCCCACAGCGAATCACTCATTCGGCGTAGCGAACCAGCCCAAATGAGCTAAAATAATGAATCAACTGAACAAAAATAAACTGCGCCTGTATCGGGGCCTTCATGCTATGCTGATCTTTTCCCCGCCCTCGCGTCCGCGAAGAGCAAAAGCAATTGGAGTCGCAACCGACGGTTCCTCTCTGTTGCCTGCCATAACACCGTCCAGGAGGTTAGCGCGCTGTGCCGAATAGTTTACGAGGGCCTTTGGCCCTGGAAGACCACGTTATCGATGATGAAATCAGCCGGGAGTCCGCGGGCGCTTATGTTTTGGAAGAATCGCGTGATCTGGTGAGATTTCACGTTACCTACGTCGGCAGATCCGACAGGAACATCAACAATCAACTCCACGTCCATGTGGGGTCGTACAAACGGTTTCAGTTCCAGTATTGCTCTTCCGCCGAGGAAGCGTTTCAGGAGGAATGCAATCTTTATCACCATTTTGAACCGCGTGACAACCCGGTTCACCCGCGGCGCCAGCCGGGGACCACTTGGAAATGTCCGCAGTGCAAGCTATTGGGCTGATTCGGAGTTGATCACTTTCAGAATGTCCCTGATGCTTCGCTCCACGATCAGGTGATGATCAGGAAGTCAGCCAGCAGTCTCCCGGCATCTCAGGAGGGTGGCATGTACGATTTTGAACCCCGCGATAATCCGATGTACCATCGGGCTGAACAATCGCAAGAATGTCCTTGATCGCGCAAAGATAACCATAGTGCCAATATTCTTGCTCGAGACTACCTTCGTCGAGATGTCTTTGCTCCCTATCGCAATGTGGTGCAGTCTCGAGTAGCCGACGCGCCAGTTCGTCAGCTTTGTCCGCAATTACCTCTATCCTCGCCTGGATTCTCGCTCGCTCGACGTAAGGTTCAGCCATTTCATTCCTTTAGAAGAAAATGCTTTTCTCTTAGCAACCTAATGTCCATGTGGTTGCGGTGTATGATCTCTAGCATTTTGATTGCCAGGAATGCACATTGAATCTTATGGCATTAAGCGTTCGGGGACTAGGGGGTGGGGGTTTTCCCTCATGCCCCGGGGTACGTTGGCACCCAATCGACGACCAAGTGGCGCTTTCTACCTTACTGGGCAAGACCGGAATTACCGTGTCCCAAATCTGTTTGGGATGCATGAGCTATCGCGTGACGCCAGGAGGCGTCGGCTGGAACACAGTGGAACTGTCCGCGATGCAGCTTATGAACGTACCGTCGCGAGGATGTCTTTGATCGCGGAAACATAACCGTAGTGCCAATATGCCTGTTCGATCGAGCCCTCTTCGAGGTGCTTTTGGGAGGCCTGACAATTAGATGCATTTTGGGCAAGCCAGCGGGTTAGGTCATCAGCTTTATCGGAAATTGCCTGTATTCGCGAACTCGGAATAAGGTAGAATTCAGTCATTTCGGTGCCTCCAACAAAAAGACCGCTCTGTTGCAAGCCACCCCAGGCGAATTCGGTGAGGATAGCAATCGAAAGCAGCACGTGGATGGCCAGAAAAACGTCTTGAATCGATGGCTCTTACATAGCGGCTGTCGCGCCGTGAGGCGGTTGCCGCAGCCAAGTGCGACATTTGCCTCTAGGTGATCCCAGATTTTCCACCATACCCCACCTTGGCTTTCGACGATCAAGTTAAACTGAGGTTTCTACCGGAGATCACGACACACGACAATGCAATATACGTTACTGGGCAAGACTGGAATCACCGTGTCCCGAATCTGTTTGGGATGCATGAGCTATGGCGGCGGCGAAGTGCCGGACTGGGCACAGGGTACGCGCGGCTGGCATGTGAATAAGGAAGACGCACGCGAACATTTCAAGATCGCGATCGATTCCGGAATCAATTTCTTCGACACCGCCGATGTCTATTCGGCGGGCTTGAGCGAAGAGATTACCGGAACGTACTTGAACGAGATAGCGTCGCGCGACGAAATCGTCGTGGCCACCAAGGTGTTCGGCAGCATGGGCCATAGCCCCAACAAGCGGGGGCTCAGCCGCAAGCACATCCTCGAAGGCTGCGATAACTCGCTGCGCCGGCTTGGCATGGACTTCATCGATCTGTACCAAATCCATCGCTGGGATCCTAAAACGCCGATTGAAGAGACGCTGGATGCGCTGGATTCGTTGGTCCGGGCCGGCAAGGTGCGCTATCTAGGCGCCAGCAGCATGGCGGCCTGGCAATTCTCGAAGGCGCTCTATCTGGCGAAGGAGCACGGCTGGCACCGCTTCGCCGCCATGCAGAATCACTATAACCTGGTGTATCGCGAAGAAGAGCGCGAGATGATTCCACTGTGTATCGATCAAGGCGTAGCGGTAATTCCGTGGAGTCCGCTGGCGCGCGGCTTCCTGACCGGCACGCGGCATCGCGAAGGCGGTTCCACCACACGATCGCAAGTAGACACCATGGCCAAGGACATGTATTACAGCGAAGAGGATTTCCAGGTGGCGGACACAGTTGCGGCGGTCGCTAAACAGCGCGGAGTCTCCGCGGCTCAAGTGGCCTGCGCCTGGGTGCTGCAAGCGCCGGGGGTCACCGCGCCCATCATCGGCGCCACGAAAACACAGCATCTGAGAGACCTGATTGCGTCCGTGGATTTGAAACTGAGCCCCGATGAAGTAGCGGCGCTAGAAAAACCGTACCGCCCGCACAAGGTGTTGGGGCACTCGCAACCGACAGCGAAGGCTATGCACGCCTAGGCCGGCGTGCCGACTTTGGAATTGAGCATCCGTTCCAGACGATCCAGCGCCCGCATCGCGGAAATGGTCTGCTGAACGCTGGCGTTGGATTCGCGATTTTCGTTGATGGCGGCGAAGAATTCGCGATCCTGCAGCTCGATGCCATTCATTGAAACGTCCACTTTGCTGAGATCGATCGGTTTCTGTTCGCCATCCACCAGATCGTCGTAGTAAGCCACGTAGGTCCCGCTGTCACCGATGTAACGGAAGAACGTGCCTTGCGGCCCTTTGTTATTAAATGACAGGGAGAGCGTGCAGATGGCACCGGAAGGGACCTTCAGTCCGATGCTCATGTCCATCGCGATCTTCAGCTCCGGATGGTGCGGGCCTTCCAGCGCATAACACTCCGAGATCGTTTGCCCGGTCTGATATTGGAACAGATCCACCGTGTGGCAAGCATGGTGCCACAGCAGATGATCCGTCCAACTGCGCGGCTTGCCCGCCGCGTTCATATTCGTGCGACGGAAGAAATAAGTCTGCACGTTCATCTGCTGGATGGTCAATTCGCCGGACTTGACCCGCTTGTGAATCCACTGATGGCTGGGATTGAAGCGGCGCGTGTGACCGGCCATGGCGACCAGCCCAGTCTCTTTCTGTGCTTTCAGAATGCGCTCGGAATCGGCGAGCGAATCGGCCATGGGAATTTCCACCTGAACGTGCTTGCCGGCCTTGAGGCATTGTACGGCTTGATCGGCATGCATTTGCGTGGGCGTGGCCAGGATCACGGCTTCCAGTCCCGGCTGCTTCAGACTCTCGGCCAGATCGCCGGTGAAGTGCGGAATCCTGAACTTCCTGGCTACTTCTTCGGTGGCTGTCTGACTTCCGCCACTCAGCGTAATAACCTCAATGCCAGGAATATTCTGGATCGCTTCGATATGCTTCACACCGAAAGCGCCTTGCCCCGCGACACCAACCTTCATCGTTCTATCTCCTTACGGTCTTTCTTCAAAACGAACTTTCATTGAACCACACTTGTTTTGTTACTCTGCATCCATGAAGATTCCAGGAGCGGTCGGGCTCGCGGGCGCGGGGCTGGCTTGCACAAGCACAATTTACGCGCAAAGCAACACATACGTTCTTAAGGCTGCGCGTCTGTTCGATGGCATCAGCGGCCAGTTGGTCACCCCCGGGCTGGTGGTGGTTTCCGACGGCAAGATTCAGTCCGTCGGCAGCCAGAATGCGCCCGCCGGTGCGACCGTCATCGACTTGGGCGATGCCACGTTGCTTCCAGGATTCATCGACGCGCATACGCACCTGTCCGATGATTTCAATCCCGACTACAACGGCGAAGCAGTGCTCTCGCTGCAACGGCCGATTTCCGAGCAGGCAATTCGCGCCACCGCCAACGCGCGCAAGACCGTGATGGCGGGCTTTACCACGGTGTGCGATGTCGGATCGTCTAACTTCATTGATGTCGGACTGCGCAATTCAATCAGCGCAGGTATCGTGCCGGGCCCCCGAATGCTGGTTTCGGTTCACGCGCTCGGTTCCACCGGCGGCCACTGCGACGAGGAGGATAGCTTTCGTCACGGCCTGTTTGGCCATGAGACCGGCCCCGAAGACGGCGTCATCAACTCGCCCGATCAAGCACGGTATGCAGTGCGATCCAACGTCAAGTACGGTGCGGATGTGATCAAGACTTGTGCCAGCGGCGGCGTGCTCTCGCCCACCGATGATGTGGACGTTCCGCAATTGTCGCAGGCTGAACTGAATGCGCTGGTAGACGAAGCGCATACGCTACATCGCAAAACCGCCGCGCACTCGCACGGCGCCGAATCCAGCAAACGGGCGATTCTCGCGGGCATCGACTCCATCGAGCACGGGACGTTCCTCGACGACGAAGACATGCGAATGATGCACGATCGCGGCGTGTTCCTGGTGCCGACGCTGACCACCCGCGTGGGGCTCGCCGAGTCGAAGTTCCCGCCGCTCGTCCAGGCCAAAGCGACGCGTGCCGTGAAGCAGCAGGATGCCATGGTCAAACGAGCACTGGCGCTGGGCGTGAAGATAGCGCTCGGCACGGATGCAGCCGTTTATCCGCATGGCGAGAACGCGCTCGAGTTCGCCTTCATGGTGGCTGACGGGATGACGCCCGCGCAATCGTTGATGGCCGGGACTACGTCCGCAGCCGAGCTGCTCGGTTTGCACGACAAGGTGGGGGCGCTGAAACCGGGGATGCTCGCCGATGTGGTGGCGGTGCCGGGAAATCCGATCGAAAACATCAAGGCGACCCAGAGCGTTATTTTCGTCATGAAGGACGGAGCTATTCTACGAAACGACCGCGCGGTTCCCCGCTAAACGCGCCCGTGCCGATCCCGCTTGGCATAGCAATCGCGGCTGCGTGCATCATCGGGTTCCTCTACTATTTGGCGAACTGGGTGCTCTACTATCCCGCCAAGTATCCGGAAGGTTTCTGGGATAGTCAGAGGCTGGTAGGCGCTTCGGATGCGTGGATGAAGGCATCTGACGGAGTAACGATTGATGGGTGGTGGTGGGCTGACCGGGAAGGTTCGCGATTGGTGACGCTGTTTCTGCACGGCAACGCGGGCAACGTTACGGATCGCGCGCCGCGCATGCAGGAAATCGTCGCCGCCGGATCTTCTGTGCTGATAATCGACTACCGCGGCTATGGCAAGAGCGGCGGACGCCCGAGCGAGCAAGGCCTGTATCGCGACAGCGAAGCCGGCTACGCCTATCTGCTCGACAAAGGCTATCGGCCAGAGCAAATCATATTGCACGGCGAGTCATTGGGAACTGCAGTCGCAATCGATCTGGCATCGCGGCGCCCGTGCGCGGCTTTGATCCTGGAAGCTCCGTTCACGTCGGCGAGCGACGTTGCGGGAACTGTGGTTCCGTTCATTGGACCTCTATTGGTCCGAAGCTACAACTCGCTTCCCAAGATCCGCACGATTCGCGTGCCCAAGCTGTTCCTGCACGGAGATCGCGACGAAACGATCCCGTTGCGCCTGGGCCAGGAGCTGTTCGCCGCGGCGCAAGGGCCGAAAACGTTTTGGATCATTCCGGGAGCCGGCCACAACGACATCCTGGAAACCGCCGGCGCTGAGTACCGGCATCGGTTGAAGGCATTTTATGAAAGCCTGATCAGCTCACATTCATGAGTTTGCCTCGGCGCACCACCCACTCCTGGGTACTAAACACTCGTGGGCCTACTTCGATCAGCCGAGGGAGCATGTCGAACACAGAGCCTGGGGTCCACTTGGAATTGAGGCGGGTTCGGAAGCCGCGCCGGTTCAGCTCTTCGGCGGTTTCCGAAAGCGGCTTGTCCTGGATGATCATCTCCAGCATCACAAGTAGAGCCTCGCGCTCCCGCAGGTCTTGCTCGAGAGCCGTGCAGTCCTCGGCGATCTTGAGTCCATAGGGCACCGGTTGGGTAATATCGACCAGCGGCGGGGCCGTGTCGTCCGCCTGGTCGTCCGCTTGCCGCTCCCAGATGACAGCCACTGGTTTCCAACCCTCGCTGGCTTTGCGCTCGAGATCGGCGGCGGTCAGCGGACTGGATAAGACTTCGCGCGTGCGTTGCGGTCTTGGCATACTTTAGCCCGCATGCAATTCTTCGACCGTATCTCGTCCGTGAAAATGGATGGGTTTGCTAACGAGACCTGTCCGCTCCTGGGATTAGGGATTGGGGATTGGCGCGATTTAGGGCAATTTTCCGGCACCGTCCCGAGGCTGGTTGTGGGCTCCCCGCTGACAGTCACGCATGGCTTCGAATCCGCCCCACTGCCACCAGACCTGCCCGACAAACAGCAGAGGGCTCAGCGGCAGTGCATCGGGGCATTGCGGCAGATTACGCGCCACTAGATATGCGGTGCCGGCCACGGCGAGCGCGGGCAACAAGAGTAACCTGGCGGAGGGACTGGCGGGAAACAGGCGTGCGATCGGTTCTTCATCGCGCCACCGGCGGAAGTACTGCGACGTTCCAGTTCCGTAGTGGCGCATCTTCCCCAGATAGTCGGAAAGCCGGTGAATCGCGGGATAGTGTGTAACGCGAGCCTTGGGTTCGTATCGCAGGCGGAAGCCGAGCTTGCGCGCGCGGGTGGTGAAGTCGCGATCCTCGCACATGGTCAGTGCGGTATCGAAGCAGCCGACTCTCTCGACCACGTCCTGGCGCAGGATCAGGTTTGAAGTCGACAAGTGACGCGCGGGACCCGCGGCGAGACCGGGAGATAAGACGGGCCCGTCGGTGGAGAGATATTCCAGCCGCGCCGCTAGTCCTGGCTGGCCCTGAGCGCGGGAGCCGCTGGCGAGATCGGCTTCGCCGGAGTCCAGAACATTCCAAAGAATGTCCGACCAATCGGGTTCCGGAACACAATCATCATCCAAGAAATAGATGACGGCACCACGAGCTTCCGCGAGGCCGCGATTACGGGCGTGCCCATATCCGCGCCGCGGTTCCGGGACGTACCGCGCCGTGAATGCGGAAACGACTTGCTCGGTCTGGGGAGTTGGCCCATTGTCGACAACGATGATCTCGTCGAGCTGGCGGGTTTGACGCGTAAGGCCTTCGAGAGTCCGTTGGAGCAGCGCAGCACGATTCAAAGTGATAATGATCAGCGAGCTGGTCATTGCTTGAAAGTCAAGGCTTTCGACACCAGCAGAAATAGCCGAGCGTGTAGTCGCGGCGGCGGTCCACCGGATCGAGGAAGTAGCAGACGACGGGAATCGCGAAGCCGAAGACGGGCGCGAGAACCGCGAAGATCAGCCAGCGCCAGCCTCGTTGGAAGAAACCCAGGATCGCCATCAAACGGAATCCGATGAGCCAAAACAGGCCGCCGAGGGCTTCGACGCGGCTTTCCAAGCCTGCTTTGTCGAATAAGTAAGTGAGGCCGTAGCGGGTGTAACGGAAGAAATCGTTAGGGTGTTGATGGATCTCCCAGCACTGCACGGTGGTGAGGATCAACTGGCCGCCCGGCTTGAGCACGCGCGCCATTTCATTGATGCCGATGCTGGGCTCCTTCAAATGTTCCAGGACCTGAATGTTGATAACGGCGTCGAAGGAGTTGTCGCGGAAGGGAAGCTCGGAGATGTCGCCCAAGACTTCGATCTTCGTATAATCCCAGGTTTTGTCGCCGATGCCGCGGTCCAGGCGGACGTAGCGGGTGTGGGCGAACAGCGGAGCGTGAGGACATTCGCCGGCGCCGGCGTCGAGCACATGAGCGCCAGGGGGCAGCTTGCCGGCGGCTTCGGTGAGGTGTTCGAGAAGCTCCGTATGAAACGGGTCTAGCCAGCGCATGACGAAAGCGGGAATGAACGGCTGGACGAGTTTGCGAAATGCGGGTTTAAACACGGGCGCGGCTCAGGGAGGGGCGGGCGCGGCTCAGACTAAGCGCCAGGGCGTGAAGATCAGGTTTTTGGTCTGGAAACATTCGTGTGTGCAATGGCAACCGCCCTGAACTTTCCGGCGAAGTTCGGTGGCCTGAAAATCCTGCCAGAGACGGTTGAAATCCCAATTATAGGCCTTGAGATTCCCCACCGGCTTGAGCAGCTCGCAGAAAGAGACGTCGCCGTTGGCGTCGATCACGCAACTCACGTCGCCCGCGTTGCACGAGATGTTCTTCGGCTTACCTTGCATTTCCTGCATATAGTAGCGGTTCAACATGAAGCGGCCCACCGTCGCGGTCCAGCCGCCGATGCCTCCCCAGCGGCCGTGGAAGTAGCGGCGGCAGAGTTGTAACTGGAGTTTGGAAACCTCGGCGTATTGTTCGGGGGTGGGCGCTGAGAGCGTTGGGTCCATCCACTTTCCGCGCAGGATGTTGAGCGAGTGATAATCCAGGTCCCATAGGGTGACGCCGAGGTTGAGCAGTTGCTTGACGTCCTCGATGTTGCTGCTCATCACAGTGGTCACGACGCTCAGCGACAGGCGCTTGTCGCGCGTGCGAATTTCCCGCATCGCCTCCATGGTGGCCAAGGCTCGCTTGTAATTGCCGGGAACGCCGCGAATGCGGTCGTGATTCTCGCCGATGCCATCGAGCGAAATAGCGATATTCAGCCGAAAGTTATTGGGATTTGCTAGAATTCCTTCCACCGATTTGCGGATGACGTCGGTTTGCAGGGCGTTGGTAGGAATGTTGATGAACTTGGCCTGGTTGTGATCCAGGAAGCGGTGGCAGATTTGATCGATGTCCTTGCGCAGGAACGGCTCGCCACCGGAGATATCAAGCCACACCAGCTCGCCCATGGCCTCCGAGATCTTTTGAATGTGCTCGGGCTGCAGCGCCTCGCCTTGATTCAGGTTCTGCCAGTAGAAGCAGGTACCGCACTTGGCGTTACAGTGATCGGTGATGAACAGGATCAGATGGACAGGCTTCTGCTGGCGCTCGGAAAGCTTTTTCCAGGACAGAATATCGGTGGTGAGCATGCAAGCCGGGGCTAATCGCGCGGTAATGGCCGAGCGACCGAGCGTACCACTACGGCCTTGAGCGTAACCAACTGAGCCTGGAATGTCAATTCGGCACTGCGCGCTACGCGCTTGCGCCGGGGATTGGGGATTAGGGATTAGCGATCCTACTGATACAACCGGCGTTCCCGCCGCATAAACGCAGGCACCTCGATGTCATCTACGGGCATGCTCTCCGGCGCGGTTTCTTCGATTTCAGGTTCTTCCACCGGCTGGGGCGGTGGCGGCAACTCGCGAAAGAACGACGATCCAGCGCTCAATCCGGTGCTAAACAGGGGCTCCGTCACGGGGGCCGGCATCGGCGCGGGAGGTGGTGGTGACGGCGGCAAGTTTTCGAAGACGATCGGCTCAACCGGCACCGACGCCGATGCAGCCGCACGCCGAGCCAGTTGCGGCTGGTTATCGCGCTGGAACCCTGTGGCGATCACAGTAATCTTCACGGTGTCCTTCAGCGACTCGTTCATAACCACGCCGAAGTTGATCTGCGCGTCTTCGTTGGCCGTGGCGCCGCGAATCAGCGAGCAAGCTTCATTGACGTCATGCAGGCTCAGTTTGCTTGAGCCGGTAATGTTGATCAGGACGCCGCGCGCGCCCTTCACACCGCCTTCTTCCATCAGCGGCGAACTAATTGCTTGGCGCGCAGCTTCAATGGACGCGTTTTCGCCCGAAGCGGTAGCAGTGCCCATCATCGCGTAGCCCATGCCGAGCATGATGGCGCGAATGTCGGAGAAGTCGCGGTTGATTAACCCGGGCGTGGTGATGATGTCGCTGATCCCTTGCACCGCCTGGCGCAAAATATCGTCGGCGATGCGGAACGCCTCAAAGAAGCTGGTACCGCGGGGAACGAGTTCAAGCAAACGGTCGTTCGGCACCGTGATAACGGTGTCCACCGTACCGCCCAGTTCCGAGAGACCGCGATCAGCTTGTTTCATCCGGCGCGGTCCTTCAAAGGCGAAGGGCTTGGTAATCACCGCTACGGTGAGCGCATTCAATTCCTTGGCGAGCGAAGCCACCACGGGCGCAGCTCCGGTTCCTGTACCGCCGCCCAAGCCCGCCGTCACGAACACCATGTCGGCGCCTTCCAGAACTTCGATGATGCGCTCAGTATCCTCAAGCGCCGCCTGCCGTCCGAGCGCCGGATCCGAACCCGCGCCGAGGCCATTGGTCACTTTGGAGCCGATGGCGAGCTTGTTAGGCACTGGCGACGCGTTCAGCGCCTGGACGTCGGTGTTCAGAATGTGAAACTCGACGCCCTGCAAGCCTTCGTTCATCATTCTGGCGACGGCATTCGAGCCGCCCCCGCCCACGCCGACCACTTTGATTTTGGTGCCGGCGAGAACTTCCTCTTGTATCGCGAACTTCAACGCGTCCATTCACAGCCTCCTATCGATTCCACTTGGAACTCATCGGAACAACATCCCCATGAGACCGGGAGCTCTGCGTTTGGTCTCCCGATTAGTCTTCAACCGCGCCGAGTAACGCGCCAATCCCGCGGCGGTGGCCCACATGGGATTGCAAAGATCGTCCGGCAAATCCTGCATGCCCTCGGGTATCGCGTTGCGCGCCGGGCAGTTCAGCACCCGTTCGGCCATGTCGCACATGCCGTTCAGCATCGCTCCGCCGCCAGCCAATATGACGCCCTCCAGAAGTTTTTGATCCATGCCGATGGTCACCAGTTCCGATCCCACATGGATGAAGAGTTCTTCGGCGCGCGCTTCCAGGATCTCGTTCAATTGTTTGCGCGGGGCTTCGCGAGGCATGCGGCCCTCATTGGAGGGAACCTCGATGTAACTGTTATCGGAGGTGAGGCCGAGCATCGCGCAGCCATACTCGATCTTGAGACGTTCGGCATCGTCGTACTGCACAGTCAAGCCCACTGCCACATCGCGCGTGAAGTGATCGGCCGAAATTGCGAGGCTGCGAGCCAGCAGCACCGCCTCGCCGTCGTACACCACCAAGTCGGTCGAATGCTTGCCGATGTCCACCACGGCGACGCCGCGATTGCGATCGTCGCGATTGACGGAAGCATAGGCGGTGGCCACCGGCTCAAACATCGACTCTTCGACGGCGTACGAAGCTTGTTGCACGGCGTGCAGGATCGCGTGATGTTCTTGCTCGGAACAAGTGGCGATGTGGACGTTCGCTTCCAGGCGCGAGCAGATGGATCCGCGTGGATACCGCTTGCCGGCACGGCCGTCCAGGGTGAAATCCTGCGGGAACAGGTGCAGTATGATGCGATCTTCTTCGAGACGTACTTGCTCGCTGCGTTCCACCGCGTACGCCATGTCGTCGATGGTCACCGGGCGCGGACGGCCGAATTCATAAATGCCCCGGCTGTTGGATCCTTCGATGCTGGAGCCGCCCATGCCTACCACCAACGCATCCACCGAGACTCGCGCTTGCTCCTCAGCCCGGCGCACGGCTGCGCGGACACCGGTAGTCACGGCCCGCTGGTCGGCTAATCTACCTTTGCTCCAGCCGTCGGATGGCACCTCGCTGTGCCCTGCGTATCGCACGCGGCCGCCTTCGAGCCTCAGTATGAGACAACGAGTCGACGAGCTTCCGAGATCCAGGCCGACCGCCAGATGAGATTTATCGGGCATCGCGCGAGGCCTCCAAACCCGTGATTCGATCGTCGAGGCGCAGATCGAACGACGTCGCCTGCGGCATCTTGCGATGAATGTCCGGGTAGTGGTCCAGGAAGTTTCTGAGCCTGGAAGAAAAGTTGCGATCGCCGAGCATCAGGGACACGGCGTTTCCGCCCGCCTGCTCGGTGATCTTCAAGTCGTCCAGGTCGGTTGCATCGACTTCGGACACGTTGTCGGCCAGCGGCCCGAGATCCTTCATCAACCTTTGCATCCGCCGCACACGATTGCCGCGCTTGTCCTGGCTCTCACTCCCCGTCACTCCGCCCAGAACGGGAAGCTGGAACGACGCCTTGGCGGGAGGATCCAGAATGACGCCTTCGCCGTCAATGAGCGCCCAGCGCACCATGCTCTCGGCGGGCAGCTTGATAAAGGCGACAGGTGTTCGTTCCGTGATCGCAACGATCACACGATTCGGCCAGATCCTTGCGATGGACGCATCCTGCACCCACCGGACACCGAGCAACATCTTACGCCGCGATGCGAGCGGGAACAGGTACAAGCTACGGCCGTAATCCGGTTCAAAGAGCCGTTGAATCTGCCGGCGCGACGCATACTTGACACCGTGCAGCTCCAGGTTCGGGCTCTCCAAGCCGTAGTCGGCAGGGCCCGGCAGGAAGAAGCGTGGATCGCGAATCAAAAAGCGCCCAAAACTCTCCGACGCGTAAATGCAGCTGCTCAGCACCACTCCTACCGTGATCGCGATGCCGCCGTAACGCAACAGAACGCGCGTGGCCGGCGTGCGCCGGTTCTTGGCGTTGGATTTGGATTCGGACGGCACCTACGCAGCCTCCCGAAGCTTTTCCAAAATTCGATCACCGGCCTGCCACACATTACCGGCGCCTAGGGTCAGGACGGCATCCTGGTCGCGCACTTTTTCAAGGACCGCCTCCACGGTCTGTGGAATCGTCCCCGTATACTTCACCGAGCGATGCCCGAAATCCCGGATGCGATCGGCCAACGCCTGGCCGGTGATCCCTTCGATCGGAGTTTCGGAAGCGGCGTAGATGTCGAGCACGTACACCGCGTCGGCCTGATGAAAGCTTTTCGCAAACTCGTCCATCAAATGCTGCGTGCGGGTGTAGCGATGCGGTTGGAACACGGCATGAACGCTGCGAAACTTGCACAGCTGCGCGGCGGCGAGCGTAGCGCGAATTTCGGTGGGATGATGGCCGTAGTCGTCAATCACTGTGACGCCGCGTGCCTGGCCGCGCATCTGAAAACGGCGGTCGACGCCGGAGTAGCCGGCAATGGCCTCGCGAATCGACTCCAGCTTGATGTCCAGCTCCATGCCGACCGCGATGGCGGCGGTAGCATTCAAGACGTTGTGAACGCCCGGCACGCGCAAGTGAAACGATCCCAAATCGTGTCCGCGCGTCCGCACCGAGAAGCGGCTCTCGAAGGCGCCGCAGTCGACGTCGGCGATTTGCAAGGTCGCCTGCTGGCTGCGCCCGTAGGTGATGACGCGGCGATTCACCAGGGGAAGAAGCTGCTGGACGTTTTCGTCATCCAGGCACAAGATGGCCGCGCCGTAGAACGGCACCTTTTGAATGAACTCCAGGAACGCGGCGCGGATCTCGACGATGGATGGATAGTGGTCCAGATGTTCGCGATCGATGTTGGTGACCACTGCCAGGATCGGACTGAGCTTCAGAAACGACCCATCGCTCTCGTCCGATTCCACCACCAGAAAATCGCTTTGGCCGACACGCGCGTTGGAGCCGCCCATGGACGCAGCCTTCCCGCCAACCACTACCGTCGGATCGAGCCCGGCGACATTCAGCACCGTCGCAGTCATGGAGGTGGTCGTGGTCTTGCCGTGGCTTCCGGCGATTGCGATGCCATACTTCAGCCGCATCAACTCGGCCAGTAGTTCGCCGCGCGGAATCACGGGAATCAGGATGCGCCGCGCTTCCCGGACTTCCGGATTGGCGGCTTCCACCGCGGAACTCACCACAATTGCCTTGGCGCCGGTAACGTTCGCGGCCGCGTGGCCTTCATAAATCCGAGCCCCAAGCGACGCCAGCCGCTCCGTGGTCGGGCTGAGCTTCAGGTCCGACCCGCTGATCTGATATCCCAAATTCAGCAACACCTCGGCGATGCCGCTCATGCCAATACCGCCGATTCCGACGAAGTGCAGGTGTTGCGGCTTAAAAAACATTTTAATCTTGTATTGTTTCGGCTTTCAAGAGCAATGTCAACAAGTAAGCGCCTCTTCGAGCACTTTGGCCGCGCGGCGCGCTGCATCGGGGTGCGCAAACGTGCGAGCGCGCTCTCCCATGCGCTGTAACAATTCGGGCCGCATGCGTAACTTTTCCACTTCCTCAAACAGGCGTCCGCCATCCATTTCGTGGTCGAGCACCAACAGCGCGGCGCCGGCTTTCTGGAACGCTTGGGCATTATGCAACTGGTGCTGATCGGCTGCGCCCGGAAAAGGAACCAAAATGGACGGCTTACCGGCAGCTGCCAATTCCGCCACCGCGCCTGCTCCCGCGCGGCAAATCACGAGGTCGGCGCGTGCAAACGCCGCGGGCATGTCATCGATAAACGGCGCTACTTCCCCCTCCATTCCGCTTGCGGCGAATTTCTGCGCTAAAACCGCGTGCGCGGCGGCGCCGGTCTGATGAATGAAACGAACCGGAACCCGGTTCTCGCGAAAATAGCTCCAACTGCCGCGGGCGGCTTCGTTCAGCGTCCGCGACCCCTGGCTGCCGCCCGTGATCAGGATGGTTAGCCTGGCCTCGCGACGTTTCGGCGCAATCTCGAAGAATTCGGATCGCACGGGCAGGCCGGTGACCTCGGATTTTCCCGGAGGGAAGAAACGGGCGGCATCCGGAAAGCTCAACAGGGCGCGGCGGACGAATCGGCCGATTTTGCGGTTGGTCAGGCCTGGCATCGCGTTCGGCTCCATCACCACCAGCGGCGACTTCTTCCACAGCGCAGCCAGCACCACGGGACCGGCTGCGTAACCTCCGAGGCTGAATACCACCGCAGCTTGATGCTTGTCGAGCAGGCTCCGCGAGCGCAGCACGCTGAACGGAAGCTGCACCAGCGAGCGAAGCTTCCGCATCATCCCAACCCGGTTCAGACCGCCAATCTCGATGAACTCGAGTGGAAAACCGGCCGGCGGCACGAGCTTGGCTTCAAAGCCGGTACGCGTCCCAATGAAGACCGATTGATGCCCGTCGGCTTGCAACTCCCGCGCCACGGCAAGCAGCGGCATGACGTGGCCGCCCGTCCCTCCGCCAGCCATCACGATTGTCGCCACACCTTTTCCATAATTAATAGCCGGAGTGCTCGCTCACGCTGAGCAACATGCCCAGACAGATCAGTGTGCTCATCAGAGAGCTGCCGCCCGCGCTGATCATCGGAAGCGGAATGCCCTTGGTGGGTCCCATCCCTAACACGACACTTATATTAATGAGTGCCTGGATCACAATCGACGAAGTGACGCCCAACGCGAGATAGCGGCCGAAGTCGTCGTTCGCCACCCAATACAGTTGCATGCCCCGCCAC